>Ga0182018_10002735_pt1 | contig 17021 bp, 17 predicted proteins | sample 812P2MmetaG_FD_120490 | JGI IMG/M metagenome (GOLD analysis project Ga0182018, IMG submission 120490) | Permafrost microbial communities from Stordalen Mire, Sweden - 812P2M metaG | ecosystem: Environmental > Terrestrial > Soil > Wetlands > Permafrost | place: Sweden: Stordalen | collected... | reverse complement strand
GGCGCGCCGGGGATGCCGGAACAGGAGTCGCCGTAAACCACGAACTGATGGCCCGGACCGCGGGGGAGCAAGGCGGGGATGGGGTGAAGGAGTGCGTGGTCAGAGATCGCGGACGACATGGGTCAATTTATGGCAGGCTTTCCGGTCATTGCTACTCGTGGATCGTCACCCCGCGATACGATCACGCAATTCATCGTGGACGACGCCCGAACCACGGACACGATACAAGGACCGAGACGATGACTATGCCGCGATCGTGAACCCGTATTGGATGCCGTGATCCGCACTGAAGCGGGCAATGTGCGTATCGTAGGAAATCAAGGGACAAGCATGCTCAATCGCGGTCGCGATCAATAGCCGGTCCGCTGGGTCTTTATGATCAAGGTGATGCAGACGGTACGCACCGGTGACGGCGCGGTGGGTCAATGGGATGATTTCGATTCCCGGATGATCGGCCATGCGTTCGATCCACTCCCCGGCCGGAAGGTCAAGCATGAGGCGGCCGGCATTGGCCAGTTGCGCGATTTCCCATGCGGTGACCGCACTGATAAGGACCGTGCCGCCATTCCGCCAATGATCGTCGATCAGGACTCGCGTGGACGGCCGTAATCGTGCGTCCGCGCCGTCCAGCCACAACACGATATGCGTGTCGAGCAGGAGCGCACTCATCGATGCTCGAGTTCTCGGCCGGTTTCGGCGTCGGTCGGTTCGTCAAAGACTGGCGCGGTGAGATCAACACCGTCAGCGACGCGAACCGAGCCGCGATGGCGCCCGAACAAGGAGCCCGTTCGTTCCTCCCGATCCAGCAAACGCCGCATCGCCAGAGCGACAGCTTCGGTCTTGTTGCCTCCGGTGAGGCGGTTGGCGACGGTCTCGATCAGAGCGACGACGTCGGGGCGATTGATGGTGACGACGGTTGGCATGGCGCTATCCGATCATTATCGGTATAATGATAGAGTGGCTGAGGGTGGAATTCAAGAAGATCCGGCCCCCTGCCGGATGGGCGGGCGTTCTGCCTGGCGGGTTACCGGCGAACCGAATGAAGCCTGCGGCACCACGTGTGTGCTTGATTAGTGCGAATGACGCCCTTATGTTGCACAAATCAGGCAGGATATCGATGCTCTCCACTCCGCTCGAAGCCGTCTACGACAAACGGCTGAAATGCATCTCCCCGGACCGCGTCGCCGCGATGCTGCACATGCCGCTGGCCGAAATCGCCCGGGTCGCCGACGTCCATCGCAATACGCTTGCTCGCGCGCCTGGGTCGCCCAAGGTTCAGACTCGTCTGGGCGAGGTGATGCGCATCCTGACTGAGGCCTCCGACATGATGGGCGACGACCTCGCCAAGGCCGCGATCTGGTTTCGCCACCAGCCGTTGGCAGGGTTCGACGGTCAGACAGCCGAGGAACTGGTCGCGGCGGGCCAGGCTCAGGCGGTGGTGACGCATCTGGCGATGCTGCGGGATGGCGTCTACGCCTGAGCCGCTGTTCTCGCGCGTGGAACGCCGGTTCTGGCGCGTGCTGGCGCCGCGTTGGGCGCATCAACCACTCAGCGGTGAAGATGCGGCGCGCAACGGCGGACGATGGAACCCGAAGGGGGTTCCGGCGCTGTATCTTTCCGGTGAATTAACGACCGCGGTCGCCGAGTACGAGCAAGACATTGGCATCCGTCCAGGAACGTTCTGTGCGTACGACGTCAAGGTCGAACGCATCCTCGATCTGACATCCGCGGACGTGCTGGAATTGCTCGGGATTGATCCGGCCGATCGTCATGCCGCGTGGAAAACGATCCTGCTGGTAGAGCGGCGCGTGCCGCCGGGCTGGCGTATCGCCGAGGCTCTGATCGGCCTGGGTGGCAATGGCGCGCTGGTTCCGCCGGTTCGACCCACGGACGGAACGAACCTGGTGCTTTGGAAGTGGAACGATGCGCCCGAGCGGTCGGTCGTCGCGATCGATCCGCATACGGACCTGCCGCGCGATCAGACGTCGTGGCGGTAGAACGCCGGGAAGCGCAAAGGGATCAATCCGGCGGCCCGTTTCTCGTTTCCCAGCGATGCTCGGGTTCTCTGCCAGTTTCCGCGTCGGTCAATTCGTCAAAGACTGGCGCTGTCAGATCAACGCCGTCAGCGACGCGTACCGAGCCGCGATGGAGACCGAACAAGGACCCAACCCGGGCATCGTGAGCGGGTGTACGCGCAAGGGGTTTTTTCATTGGGTCCGCGATCCAGCATGACGATGATACAATGCCCAATCGCGGGTTTCCAAACAAGCAACCTCACCCCTCCTCCCTCCCCACATCCGGCACCTTGAACCAGACCCAGACGAAATTCACCGCGAGCAACGCGCCGGTCACCGCGAAAACCCAGTTGATGCCAACGGTCGCGGCGATCGCTCCACCGGCCAGAGGACCGGTCGTATTGCCGATAAAATACGCTGACGAAATGACGCCGTACGCCATGCCGCGTTGCGCCGGGTCGGTCAACCGCCCGACCATCGCGTTCGACACCGGCAGCACCGCGCCGATGAACAGTCCCAACCCGAACCGTTCCGCCACGAACGCCCAGTACCCGAACGGCGCCGCCATCGGTAGAGTGAACAGCGCCGCGCCGAACAAACAAATCAGCAGCGTTCTGCGGTAACCGATGCGATCGCTCCGCCTGCCGAGGAAAGGCACCGCCATCACTCCCGCGAGGCCGGTGGCGGAAAACGCCACGCCTCCCAGGGTCGCGATGTCCGGCCGCGCGCCCAGAATCTCCCGCACGTAAAGCGTGACAACCGGCAGCACGGCCTGGGTCGCGAACTGGCCCATCATCATCACCATGATCACCGCCATCAGCCCGCCCGAACCGACCACCATCCGGAAGCCGGAGATCAACGACGGTTTGGCTTTGCTCGCGTCCGGCGGAGTGAACCGCTCCGGCACGCAGAACAGCGTCACCAGGAACCCGCAGAAGCAGATCACGCCACCGAAAAAGAACGGCAACCGATAGCTGCCGGTCAGGTCCGCTATGCCGCCGCCGAACAACGGGCCGACCAGAGAGCCGACCAACTGGCCGGTGCTCATCCAGCCCAGTGAATAACCCATGCGGCGCTCGGGGACGGCGGAGGCGACCATGACGACGGAGGCGGAACTGAAACCGGCCAACGCTCCCATCCCCGCGCGCAAGCCCAGCATTTGCCAGGGGCCCTGAGCGATCCCCATCAGGAAGGTGAACACGGCGATGCCCAGGGTGGAACGGAGCACCATGAGTTTGCGGCCGTAGCGGTCGGCGAGGCCTCCCCATAACGGCGAGGTGAAGATCGCCACGCAGGAGGTCGCCGAGGTCAACACGCCCGCCCACATGTTGACCGCCGCCGGCGAGACGACGCCAAGCTCGGGCAAATAAAGCGGCATGATGGGGCCGACGATCCCGAACGAGATGCTCATGATGAACTGCACCGCGACCATGCTCCACAGGGTCACGCGCCAGCGCGGGGGTTCATCGGCGGCTGGCGGGTCGGGCGGGTTCATCGGCGGCAGCATTCGCGCACATGGGGAGCGTGTCAAAAGCCACGCGGGGAGCGGGCCGGAACGACGAACGGCTTTGCCTCGGCCGCGGCGGCGCGCTATGGAACCAGCCGGAGGTTGGCCGATGGAAGATGATCCCGAGCAGCAGGTCGAGAGTTTGCTGCCCTATGAACGCTGGATCGCCAACGCCCTGCGCCACGTCGTGGTCCAGGCGATCGAGCATGTGATCAAACACGGACTGCCCGGCGGGCACCATTTCTATATCGCGTTCCGCACGGCGTACCCCGGCGTGGTGATCCCCGCCCGGTTGCGCGCGCAATACCCGGAAGAGATGACGATCGTGCTGCAGCATCAGTTCTGGGACCTGAAGCTGGACCACGCGACGCGAACGATCAGCGTGGGGCTGTCGTTCGGCGGCGTGCCCTCGACGCTGGTGATCCCGCTGGACGCGCTGGTGTCGTTCGCCGATCCGCAAATCCGTTACGCGTTGCGTTTCGACCCGATCGAGCCGGAGCCGCGCGCCACCGCCCTGGCCTCGGTCCCTCTGGCGGCGGTGCCGAAGGAACCCGAAAGCGAGCCGGAACCCGAGGTTATGCCGGAGCCGCAGGTTGTCAGCCTCGACGCGTTCCGCCGCCGCACGCCGCCCAAGACCTGACGAAGTTTCCTGAGGAGGTTTGCGTATGAACGCTCCGATGCCGCGGCCCTCCGGGTTTGTTTACTCGCCCATGTTTCCTCTGGGTCCCGATCGGACGCCGTGGAAGAAGCTGGACATCGAGGGCGTGCGCACGTCGGTCTGCGACGGGCAGAGCGTGCTGCGGATCGCGCCGGATACGTTGAGCGAGCTGGCGGTGCGGGCGTTTCACGACGTGTCGCATTTGCTGCGGCCGGCGCATCTGGCGTCGTTGCGGGCGATCCTGGACGATCCGGAAGCGAGCGCGAACGACCGGTTCGTGGCGCTGGATTTGCTGAAGAATGCCAACATCGCGGCGGGTGGCGTGCTGCCGATGTGCCAGGATACCGGCACGGCGATCGTGTTCGGCAAGAAAGGCCAACGCGTCTGGGTCGATGGCGATGAGGAGGAAGCGCTCGCCTGGGGCGTGCATCGCACGTACACCGAAACGAATTTGCGCTACTCGCAGATGGCGCCGCTGACGATGTTCGATGAGGTGAACACCGGGAACAATTTGCCGGTGCAGTTCGACATCATGGCGCAGCCGGGGGAGCATCACGCGGACGAGTTCCATTTGATGTTCGTGGCGAAGGGTGGCGGCTCGGCGAACAAGAGCTTTCTGTTTCAGGAGACGCGGGCGATTTTGTCGCCGGAGCGGTTGCTGAAGTTCCTGGAGACGAAGATGAAGACGCTGGGGACGTCGGCGTGCCCGCCGTATCACCTGGCGATCGTCATTGGTGGCACGTCAGCGGAAGCGACATTGAAAACCGTAAAACTGGGATCGACGAAATGGCTGGACACGTTGCCGACGTCGGGCAGCAAGGCGGGGCATGCGTTCCGCGATATCGAGATGGAACAGAAGGTGCTGGAGCTGTCTCGGAACATCGGCATCGGCGCGCAGTTTGGCGGCAAGTATTTTTGTCACGATGTGCGAGTGATCAGGCTGCCTCGGCATGGCGCGTCGCTGCCGGTGGGGATCGGCGTGTCGTGCAGCGCGGACCGGCAGATCATGGCGAAGATTACTCCGGATGGGGTGTTCCTGGAGCAACTGGAAACCGATCCGGCGAAGTACTTGCCGGAGACGACCGATGATCATCTGCCGGATGAGAGCGTGGCGGTCGATCTGAACCGGCCGATGGCGGAGATTTGTGCGCAATTGTCTGGATATCCGGTTAAGACGCGGCTGGCTCTGACCGGGACGATGGTGGTGGCGCGGGATATCGCGCACGCGAAGTTGAAGGAGCGGTTGGATGGCGGGTTGGGCCTGCCGGATTATTTGAAGAACCATCCGGTGTACTACGCGGGGCCGGCGAAGACTCCGGCGGGCTACGCGACCGGTAGTTTTGGACCGACAACCGCTGGGCGGATGGACAGCTACGTCGCGGAGTTCCAGGCGGCGGGCGGGTCGCTGGTGATGCTGGCCAAGGGTAATCGGTCGAAAGCGGTCAAGGACGCCTGCAAGGCGCATGGCGGGTTTTATCTGGGCTCGGTCGGCGGCCCGGCGGCTCGGTTGGCCCAGGACTGCATTCGGAAGGTGGAGGTATTGGAGTATCCGGAACTGGGGATGGAAGCGGTCTGGCGGATCGAGGTGGAGAACTTCCCGGCGTTCATCGTGATGGACGATAAGGGGAACGATTTTTATGAGGGGTTGGAGTAAGAGGCGCCCAGGCCCTGACCGTATCGCCGGGAGGTGACGAGCGGTGTTCGTTACTGTAGTATGACGCCGATCCATAACATGTCAGGCGCGGCATGCAGTTCATCGATCCGGCATTGCAAGGCGCTCTGACCCAGTGGCGTGCCATCGATGATTCTCGCGAACGCGCGATGGCCGACAATCTTTGGTTCGAGGAGCGGATCGGCCCCGCACGGCAAGAGTTGTTCGAAGCCGAGGCCGAAGGCGCCGATAATCCGGACCGGTTGCGGAACAGTCAGATCGCCTATTTCGAGACTTTCGTGAAAGTCGATGTCGACCTGTGGCCGCACACATTCCTTCCGGATCTGGAACCGGCTGACCTCGGGCCAGGCCCGCTGGAACCATTCCAACCCATCGTGCGTCTGGAAGACCTTCGGGGCCCATTGGAAGCCTGGGCACCAACGGACGGAACGCCGCGCCAGTTCTTCGAGATGTTGCAGGAGGCAGTCGCCGATCCGTCGAGAGCAGGCGTGGTCGCGAAATTCGTCCAGGAATGGAACCGCAAGCGCGACCGGCGTCCGGTCTTCGCGGCCTGGAAAGACCAGTTGCTGGATGAACTGGCCCAACCCGACTGGCCCGATCTGTTGCGAGACCGGATGGGCCTCGCGCACTACGACTGCCGGAATGGTCCGATGCCGGTCGCTCTGGTCGAATACCTGGTCCAGGACGTGATCGTTGAAGCCCGGTCTCTCGGCCTGACGCACGCTTTCACCGCACCCACCGTCCTGGACGGCCGGCCGTGGCCGCATTTCTTTCCGGCGCCGAAGGATTTGCCGTATGGTCGGGCAATGCCGCTGCAACCGGTGGACGACGAAAATCGTCTTCTGGCGGAAATGCTGCACGTTCGGATAACCTATCGCCCGGAGCATATCGTCCGGCTTGGCCAGATCACCCGCCCGCCCGGACCGACGGACATGAAGGAACTGCGTAATAGTCATCTGCTGGCATTGCAGGCCGCGCTTGGTCACGACGGGTTTGGCGAGTACATCCCCTAGATGGCCCTGACCGCGACCTCTCAGCCGGCGCCTCGGCATCCCTGGCTCGCGGGTTTTGAAAGCGACCCGGTGAAGGCGTTTGGCGACCTGCTGGCGGGATACGCGCGCATCCCGCCCTATGAGCGCGCCGACGCCCCCGACGCGGCGCGCATGCTGTTTGGCCCGCTGCCGCCGGACGATCCGGCGCGCGCTTTGCTCGCGCGAGCGATCCTGGGCTGGCTAGGGCAGAGGCGGCGAATGGCGCCGCCGCCAGGATTGCCTCGGCTACAGCGCTGGGTGCGGGAAATTTGCGAGGCATTTGAGATCGTCGCCTCGCTCGACGTCGCCGAGGCCGCGGCCACGCTGCGGCGCCATTTCATTATCTGGAACGAGTGGACCGCCCGGTTCACGCTGTCGCCGGCACGTGACGCGCGAGCCGAATACTGGCGCATGCTGGCCTTGACCCAGCCGCTGCTGCGCCGCACCGGCGCGACGAACGAAACGGATGGGCTCGCGCCGCTCTGGCACGAGATTTGCCGTGAGGCGGGTGGCGCGCTGCGGCGGCACTATCTGGACATCGGGCTGCTGGGGCTGCGTCGGCTGCCGATTTCCCCGGCCGGGACCGAGGTGCCGTTCGTCGCCGGTCTGGCACAGTGGGCCTTGGCCCAGGACCCGCCGGCTGCCGAGTTTCAGGCCGAGTGGCGCGCCCTGAAACCGCTGTATCCGCGTGAGCCTGGCCGTTGGCGCGAATTGATCGGGCGGCTGCTGGGCTCGACGACGTTTCGTGACCACGACATCACCGCCCCCGCCTGGTGGCGCGGCGATCCGGACTTCGCGCCAATGCTGCGGGAGAATTTTCGGCTGCGGGGGGAAATACTGCGCTCTCCCGGCCCGGCCGCCGCGCAGGCGCTCATCGACCGGATGGGCGGTCCGTGGGGCCAGGTCGAGCCGCGGATCGATGACTTGATGCGACCGCATCGCCGTTTCGCTGACGACACCGGCGACCCGCGGTTCTTCGTTCGCGCCGTTCACGCATTGGGCAGCGCTCTGATCCGACCAGGCCAGGACGAACCGACCGCGCGTGCCAGTAAGGCGCAGTCCCTGGCGCGTGAAGGCCTCAAGTGGCAACCGTATGATCGCTACCTCTGGTCGCTTTGGCGCGACGCGCTGGCGATGGGCGGCGCGCTGGAGGCGGCTGAACTGGTCGGATGGGAAGCCATCCGCCGCGACCCGGAAGATGTTGACGCCCGCAACCAGCTTGCCACTCTGCTCGCCGAAACGCTGCATCGCCCGGCGGAGGCCGAGGCGCTGCTGCGCGACACCGTTGCCGCGTTCTCGGAAAATGCGGTCGCCCGCACCCAGCTGGCCACTCTCCTCGCCGAAACGCTGCATCGCCCGGCGGAGGCCGAGGCACTGCTGCGCGACACCATCGCCGAGTTCCCGGAAGATGCCTTCCCGCGCAACCAGCTCGCCGAGTTGCTGATCGCCGGTGGGCGGCCCGCCGAGGCCGAAGCCGTCGTCGATGCCGCTTTCACCGACCAGTCCGCCAATGAGGTGACCTTTGCGGTGCGGGCACGGTTGCAGTCCCATAAGGGGGCGAGGGACGAGGCAATGGCGACCCTGCGGGAAGGTATCATGCAGTTCCCGTCCAACCCGGTGCTGAGGGACTACGAACGGCATCTCGCCGGCGGCCGGCCGTTGCGGCTGGAACGCGCGGCCACGACCAGCCAGAACCGGCAGCCGCCTCCGCCACTGGCCGACACGCCGAGGCAGCCGGAGGCGGATGACACGCTGCGTTTTGGCACGCTGCGGCGGCTCCGCTTTCGCGTGGACTCCGCCGGCCCAACCGAGCGCCAGGCAGCCCTGGACGAAGTGCGTGCGATCCTGCGAGAGAACGAGACCTTTGCTTACGCCCAGGTACTGGCGGCGCGCTATTTGCCGGAACAGGCGGACGGCGGCGCGCTGCCCAACTTCGCCGTCGCTTTCGAGCAAGCCCTGGCACAAAGCGACCGCACGCGACTGGAGCAACTGGCGCGAACGCAACCACGCCTGGAGGCTCTGACCCTGGTCGCCCGCGCCGTGCTCGGCGATGAGAACGCGGCCTGGATGGTTGAGGCTCTGCTGAAGGCGCCGCCCGCGCGGAGGGAGCCGCGAGCGGTCTCATTCCTGCGTGCCAGTCTGGCACCGCTGCTCGCGGCCCCAGGCGACATGTCGTGGCCGCAACGGATGGCGGCCAACGGCAACACGATCCGGCGCCACTTGTACGACGCGAATGAGGCCTCGCTGGGTGACCGGATCGCGGCGTGACCGCCCGATGTCGCGCGGCGATGCCCACAAGATCGAGCGCATCCAGGGATAGTGGCTCCGCCACCCCTTATCCACATCATTTCGTGTGCCCTGCCTCTGATTCCCATTGACCCACCTTGACCGCCCCTCTACCGATTCGGAGTGACGATGACCGAGACTCGCCCCTTCATCCGCCTGCGCGGCCGCTCGATCATGGCGCTGGTGCTGTCGCCGGACCCGCCTTTGCCGGCCTGGCTGGCCTCGCTCGACGCGCAGATCGAGCGGGCGCCGAAGTTCTTCGACAACCGTCCGGTGATCGTCGATTGCGGGTCGCTGCCCAGTACCACGCCCGACGTCGCGGGGCTGATGCACGCGATTGTCAGCCGCGGCATCCACATCATCGGCATGGAAGGCGCGCATGCCTCCTGGCCGGGCCTGGAGCTGTGGGGGCGCCCGCTGCCAGGCGGCGGCAAACCCGGGAAGCCGATCGAGATCGCCGAACCGGCGGCGCCCGCCGCGCCTCCGCCCAGGGCCGCGGCGCCAGCACAAGCCGCCGCGCCCTCCCCGGACCAGGCGTCATTGCTGATCGACCACTCCATCCGCTCCGGCCAGTCCGTTTCATTCGAAACCGGTGACATCACCATCCTGGGCTCGGTCGCCTCGGGCGCCGAGGTCGTGGCCGGCGGCTCCATCCACGTCTACGGCGCCCTGCGCGGCCGCGCCATCGCCGGTCTGGCCGGCAATTCGGCCGCCAGGATTTATTGCAGCAAGCTCAATGCCGAGCTGGTGGCGATCGACGGCGTCTACCTGACCGCCGACGACATGCCGAAGGAGCGAATCGGCGCCCCGTCCTGCGCATGGCTTGACGGGGACCTGATGCGAATCACTCCGATCGACTAGACTCGGCGATCGAGGCAAGCGGAAAGGGTTCAAAAATGGCCAAAGTCCTGGTCGTGACCTCCGGCAAGGGCGGTGTCGGCAAGACCACCTCCACCGCCGCACTGGGCGCCGCGCTGGCCCAGGCGGGGGAGAATGTGGTGGTCGTCGACTTCGATGTCGGGCTGCGCAACCTCGATCTGGTGATGGGCGCCGAGCGGCGGGTCGTCTACGACATGATCAACGTGATCCAGGGCGACGCGAGGCTGCCGCAAGCGCTGATCCGCGACAAACGCATTGATAACCTCTCGCTGCTGCCGGCCTCGCAAACCCGCGACAAGGACGCGCTGACCGACGAAGGTGTGGCGAAGATCATCGAGCAGCTCCGCGAAAAATTCGACTGGATCATCTGCGACAGCCCGGCGGGGATCGAGAAAGGCGCGATGATGGCGATGCGCTACGCCGATATCGCGATCGTCGTCACCAACCCCGAGGTTTCGTCCGTACGCGACTCCGATCGCATCATCGGCATGCTGGATTCAAAGACGCTGAAGGCGGAACGCGACGAGCGGATGGAGAAGCATCTGCTGCTGACCCGTTACGACGCCGGCCGCGCCGCTCGCGGCGAGATGCTGAAAACCGAGGACGTGCTGGAAATCCTGTCGATCCCGCTGCTTGGTATCGTGCCGGAGAGTGTGGACGTGCTGAACGCCTCCAACGTCGGCTCTCCGATCACGCTGAACAATCCAGGCAGCGGCGCCGCCAAGGCGTATTTCGACGCGGCGCGGCGGTTGCGCGGCGAACAGTTTGAGGTCGTGGTGCCAACGGAACGAGTCGGCATCATGGGACGGCTGTTCGGACGGAGGGCAGTGGCATGAACCTGATGGCCATGTTCCGCCGCCAGCGTTCGGCTCCGGTCGCGCGCGAGCGGTTGCAGGTGCTGCTCGCGCATGAACGGATGGCGGGCGGGCACTCGGAGTTGCTGAACCTGCTGCGTGAGGAAATTGTCGAGGTTATCAAGAAGCATATCAAGGTCGACAGCGATAAGGTAAACATCAAGCTGGAACGCGGCGGCGATGTCTCGACATTGGAGATCGATGTCGAGATGCCGGCGACGTTGCCATTGGTGCGAGCGCGGGACACGGCGGCGGCGGCGTAACGGGTTTTGGTGTCGCCGCGGTGCGGTCCTGGTCGCGGGACATTCCGGGACCGTGCTGACCCAGGCAGAAAGAATTTTAAGCACGGAGACGCGTGGAGACCACGGTGACCACGGAGTTCGTCCCGCCGCCACCACGCATTATAATTTTTTCTCCGTGTTCCCCGTGGTCTCCACGCGTCTCCGTGCTTAAAATCTTGCCTTTGCCAAAACAATCACCCAACCATCCACGAGAATTCCTGGACACCTCCCCTCGCCATTGATCCATTTCACCATTTCGCGATATTAATGATATTACGTAATGATGTGACCGTCCCTCCAAACCCGGCACCGGCCGAAGCATCAGGACGACTCTACACACACGCCAAAACCGCTATGCTCCACGCCAGACCGCGCTGAGGAGCACGCTCATGGACCCAACTTTCCTGCCAGCGGTGAAGCTGGCCGAGATGACGCGACGCCGCGAAATCGGCTGTCTGGAACTGCTGGATCACTACATCGACCGGATCGGACGGCTGGATGGTCCGATCAACGCGGTCGTGGTCAAGGACTTCGATCGCGCCCGTGCTCGCGCCCGCGCGTTGGACCAGACAAAGGACCGCTCGGCGCCGTTGTATGGCGTGCCGATGACAGTGAAGGAAAGCTTCGACGTCGCCGGCCTGCCGACGACCCGCGGTCATCTGTCGGCGAAGGATCATCGCGCGAGAACCTCGTCCATCGCGGTGCGCCGCTTGGAGGCGGCCGGCGTGGTCATCTTCGGCAAGACCAATGTCCCCGTCGATCTGGCGGACTGGCAAAGCTACAATCCGGTCTACGGTTCCACCAGCAATCCATGGAACCTCGCTCACACGCCAGGCGGCTCGTCCGGCGGGTCGGCGGCGGCGCTGGCGGCGGGCCTGACCGGGATCGAGATCGGCAGCGACATCGGCGGCTCGATCCGCGTGCCCGCGCATTATTGCGGCGTATTCGGCCATAAGCCGACCTGGACGCTGTGTTCGAATTACACGGATTATGAAACCAGCCAGGCCGCGCCGACCGATATCGCGGTGATCGGACCGCTCGCTCGGTCGGCGGACGATCTGGCGGTGGCGTTGAACATTCTGCAAGGGCCCGATCCGGACGAGACCGCGTTGACCTACAATCTGCCGCGCCCGCGCGTCACCGACCTGAAAGCGCTCCGCGTCGCGGTGTGGTCGCACGAACCTGGTCAGGAAACCGATACCGAAACCGTCGCCGCGATCGACGCGATGGCCGCCGACCTGGAACGCAAAGGCTGCACCGTCAGCCGCACCGCGCGCCCGGCGTTCGACGCGACCGAGGCGTTTCATATCTACATTCAGTCGCTCGACGCCGCCTGGAGCGCGCGTGCGACCGAGGAAATTCTGGAAGCGAAACGCAAGCGCCTCGCCACGCTCGATCCGAACGACAAAACCGCCGACGCGGTGGCGGCGCGCGTGACCGACATGTCCCATCGCGACTGGTTGGGCCTGAACGAGCGCCGCATGAAATTCCGCCGGATCTGGAGCGCGTTCTTCCGCGAGTGGGACGTATTGCTGAGCCCGGTCATCACCACCGCCGCGCTGCCGCACATGCAAGAGGGACGCGTGTGGGAACGCCACGTGACCGTCAATGGCCGCGAAGTGGCGTACAACGACATGCTGTTCTGGCCAGGCCTGACAGCCGGATTCCACTTGCCGGCGACGGTCGCTCCGATCGGCTTCACGAAAGCGGGCCTGCCCCTGGGCGTGCAGATCACCGGCCCGATTTATGGTGACCGGATGACGCTCATGGCCGCATCGCTGTTTGAGCAGGCCGGTTACGTGTTCCGCCCGCCCACGCTCGGCGGTGCTTGAGTGAAACGCGACCGCTTGCGATAACAGCCGCAACAATCCGGAGAACGTCCCCATGCGCCTTACTCGCCGCGCCGCGCTTTCGGCCGCCACCGCGACCGCCATGCTTCCCGCTTTTCGCGCCCGCGCGCAGAGTACACCGGTCAAACCCGTCATCAAGATCGGCGTGATCAACGATCAGTCGGGACCGTACCGCGATGTGAACGGCCCGACCTCGGTCATCTGCACGAAACAGGCGGTGCTGGAATTCAACGCCGGCGGCTTCGATGTTGAGGTGCTGTCCGCTGACAATCAGAACAAACCGGATGTCGCGATCTCGATCTGCCGGCAATGGATCGACTCGGATGGAGTCGACGTGATCATGGACTGCGCCGCGTCGTCGGCCGCGCTCGCGGTTTCGTCGTTGTGCCGGGAAAAGAACAAAGTCTGCATTCCGACCAGCACCGCGACGTCCGATCTGACCGGTAAAGCCTGCAACGCGAACACGATCCACTGGGTGTTCGACACCTATATGGAGGCGAAATCGACCGGCGGCGCGATGGTCAAGGCGGGCGGCGATTCCTGGTACATGATCCATCCCAATTACGCGTTCGGCGAGGCGTTGCAGCGTGATACCGCGCGCTTCGTGACGGAGGCCGGCGGCAAGGTGCTCGGTGTCGAGCCCTATCCGTTTCCCGAAACCACCGATTTCTCGGCGCAACTGGTCAAGGCGCAATCCTCCGGCGCCAAAGTGCTTGGCTTCTGCGGCGCCGGCAACGACGTCGTGAACATCATCAAGCAGGCCGCCGAATTCGGCCTGTCGAAGACGATGAACATCGCTGTCATGGTGGGTTACACGCAGGACGTGCACTCGATCGGACTGGAGAGCGCGCAAGGGATGCGGTTGTCGGAATCCTACTACTGGGATTTGAACGATCGCACGCGGTCGTTCCAGAAGCGGATCCAACCCAAGGTGAAACTGTGGCCGAGCATGGCGCAGGCCGGCAATTACTCGGCCACGTTGCATTATCTGAAGGCGGTGACGGCGATGGGGGTCGCGGCGGCGAAAGCCGATGGCGTCGCGGCGGTGAACCAGATGAAGAAGATGCCGACCGACGACGATTGTTTCGGACCCGGCCGCATTCGCGTTGACGGGCGGAAAATCCACCCGGTGTATCTGTTCGAGGTGAAGAAGCCCTCCGAAAGCAAGAGCGAATGGGATCTGTATAAATTGATCGGCACCACCCCCGCCGAGGAAGCCTTCCGCCCTCTGGCTGAGGACGGTTGCTCCTTGGTCAAGGCCTGATCCGCCGCGATCCACCGGACCTCACGAACTTAAACCGCGCGACCCCGGTTCTGTTGGCACGCTGCTTGCCTATCCATTCTGGCAGCAAGCCCACAGGACAGGAGTCCGGTCATGACCGCCCCCGCGACAACGGCGAAACCACCATCCGCCTGGTACAAATCGCTGTTTCTTCAGGTTGTCGCCGCTTTGGCGCTCGGCATCGTGCTCGGCATTGCGACGCCCAACTTCGCCATCGGGCTTAAATTCTTCAGCGACGCCTTCCTCAAGCTGATCTCGATGATCGTGGCGCCGATCGTGTTCTGCGTCGTCGTGCACGGTATCGCCGGCGCCGGCGACCTGAAGAAAGTGGGCCGCGTCGGCGGCAAGGCGTTGCTATATTTCGAGGTCATGACGACGGTGGCACTGATCGTCGGCCTCGCGCTGGCGTATCTGTTCGCACCGGGAGCGGGCATGAACATCAATACCGCGAGCCTCGATCCACACGCGATGTCGAGCTATGTCGACAACGCCCACAAGCTGCGCGGTAGTGGCATTGGCGCCTTCATTCTCAACATCATCCCCACCACGTCGATCGACGCGCTGGCGCGCAACGACGTGCTGCAGGTGCTGTTCTTCGCGATCCTGTTCGGGGTCAGCCTGGCCCTGGTCGGCGAACGCGCGAAACCCGTCGCCGACCTGATCGACACGATCTCCGCCGTGCTGTTCCGCGCCATGGGCCTGATCGTTCGCATGGCGCCATTCGGCGTGCTGGGAGCGATCGCATACACCGTCGGTCAATACGGCGTGGGCTCGCTGCGCCAGTTGCTGTCGCTGGTCGCGCTGTTCTGGGTCTCGGTGGCGTTCTTCGTCATCGTCGTGCTCGGGGCCGTGATGCGTTTCACATCCGGCCTGAACATCCTGCGCTTCCTGGCCTATTTCCGTGAGGAACTGACGATCGTTCTGGCCACCGCGTCATCCGACGCGGTGCTGCCGCAGATCATGCGCAAGTTGGAACGGATGGGCGTGAAGCCGTCCATCGTGGGACTCGTGGTGCCGACGGGATATTCGTTCAACCTCGACGCGTTCTCGATTTACCTGACGCTGGCGACGGTGTTCATAGCGCAGGCCACCAATACGCCGTTGTCGTTTGGCGATCTTCTGCTGGTGCTCGGCATATCGCTTGTCACGTCGAAAGGCGCACACGGTGTGCCGGGATCGGCCATCGTCATCCTGGCGGCGACGTTGAACGCGGTGCCGGCGATCCCGGCGATCGGACTGGTGCTGGTCTTGTCGGTCGATTGGTTCATCGGCATGGCGCGCGCTCTGGGCAACCTGATCGGCAACTGCGTGGCGACCGTCGTGATTGGAGCCTGGGAACACGACCTTGACGTAACGGTGGCAAAACAGGTGCTGGCCGGCGACGTGGTGGTCGACATCATCGAGGACACGGAAACGGCGGCTCTGGCGGCGGAGTAATCCGCGAGCGCGGTCGCCCAGAGTCGCCTTTCGCCCCTCGCTTTTCGCCCCTCGCCTTTCGTCCCTCGCCTTTCACTCTGTACGCGGCGGTGGCACTGTCCTGGCTCGACCGAGCCAGGATAAGGAACCGCCGAAATGAGCGCACTGGGTGTCGTCGCCGCCATCGTGATCATTCTGCTGCTGCTGTCGGTCCGCATGGCGCAGGAATACCAGCGCGCCGTCATCTTCCGGCTCGGCCGCCTTAAGGGCCACCGCGGTCCTGGGCTTTACCTGCTGATCCCGTTGGTTGAGCGCCAGGTCACCGTCGATCTGCGCACCATCACCCAGCAACTCGACACCCAGGAAACGCTCAGCAGCGACGGCGTGGCGGTGAAAGTGAACGCCGTGCTGTGGTATCGCGCCATCAATCCGGAACAGACCGTCGTCGCCGTCGCCAACTGGAAGAACGCCGTCCAACAGGCCGCCGAGACCGGCATGCGCGATACGATCGGGCAGAGCGAACTCGACGGTCTGCTGCGCGACCGCCTGTCGGTGAACGCCAAGCTGCTCGTCGTCCTGCGCAACGCCGTGCAGCGCTGGGGGGTGGAGATCGAAGCCGTCGAACTGAAGGACCTCGACATTCCGGAACAGATGCAACGCGCCATCGCCCGCGAAGCCGAGGCGATCCGTGAAAAGCGCGCGCGCATCATCAAAGCGGAAGGTGAGATGGCGGCGGCGCAACAACTGGCCGAGGCCGCGAAGCTGATCGGCGGACACCCGGCGGCGCTGGAAATTCGCCGGCTGCAGACGATCTCGGAGGTCGGCGCCGAGCACAACAGCACAACGGTGTTGATGATCCCGGGGGAGTTCCTGGCCGCGGCGTCGGCGTACGCCAAGGCGCATGGCGATGCCACCGTGACGACGGCCTGATTCACCGGCCGACCCAATTGCCCGCGGCCGCGCGACATCGGAGACGATCAGGCCGCGCCAGTCCCCACTATCGCTGAAGCACGAGTCAGCGTCGCTCTCCCCTGTCATCGCGAGCGAAGCATGCCCCCCGGCTTGACCGGGTGGGCGAAGCAATCTCCATCAGTGGGGACAGGGAGATTGCCTCGCTTCGCTCGCGATGACAGGTGTCGATGTGTGGCGCTTCCGCGATTCTGGGTACTAGCCCAACTTCGCGGATTCGCGGTTTGAGCGCGAGCTAACCCATTGATCTCCAAGGTGCGCACCTCAAAAGGTCTTCACTACATCGGGGTTTGCGGCAGTGCCGGACCGGCGGTGATTCTG
>Ga0182018_10002734_pt1 | contig 17030 bp, 21 predicted proteins | sample 812P2MmetaG_FD_120490 | JGI IMG/M metagenome (GOLD analysis project Ga0182018, IMG submission 120490) | Permafrost microbial communities from Stordalen Mire, Sweden - 812P2M metaG | ecosystem: Environmental > Terrestrial > Soil > Wetlands > Permafrost | place: Sweden: Stordalen | collected... | reverse complement strand
TAGCCAAAACCCCATCCACAGACAGAACACCCGGTGCCCAGACCATCCCCCACACTTACGCGCGGAAGACGCGAGGGCGCCGCCAACGTATCCCTTCCTTAGCCTATGCAAATGTCAAAGAACGGAAAGCGCTCGACAGCCAGTCGCCCGCTCAACACGGGTTTCCAGCTCTGATCGCTCTGCTGAGCGCCGCTTTGGCGCAGACCGAGAACAATAGCCGTCCCACTTTACGGTTGCAAGCGGTTTCGCTCACGGCGGGAGGAGGGCGATGTAAGCCCCCCGGATCGCTCCGTCAACCGTCCGGCCGATATTTTCTCACTCAGCCCCATTCCAGCCACGGAACCAGGCGACGAAGCGCGGAATTCCCTCGGCCAGAGACGTACTGGGCCGATATCCGGTCAGCGCTCCAATCGCGTCCACATCGGCGAAGGTTTCCTCGACATCCATTGGTGGACGCGGCACCGACTTGACGATCGCCGGCCGGCCAAGCTCCTGCTCAAGCAGAGCGACCAGTTCCCGCACCTCCTCGCCCCGGTGGTTGCCGATGTTCAGCACCCGAGCCGGGACGTCACCGCCGGGTGGATGCGCCAAACACCCGACGACCCCGTCGACGATGTCATCCACATATGTGAAATCCCGCTTCAACCTGCCACCGTCATAGAGTGATATCGGCTCTCCCGCGACGATCGCGCGGGCGAAGCTGAAATACGCCATGTCCGGCCGGCCCCAGGGACCGTAAACGGTGAAAAACCGTAATCCAGTCAATGGTATGCCGAACAAATGCGCGTAAACATGGCTCATGAGTTCGTCGGTGCGCTTGGTCGCGGCATAGAGCGAAATCGGTGTGTCTACCCGGTCCGTCTCACGAAACGGCAGATCCTGGTTCGCGCCATAAACCGACGATGTACTCGCATAAACAAAGTGCCGGAGCCCTGAAAGCCGGCGCGCCGCCTCCAGCATCACCAGGTGGCCCATGACGTTCGACTGCACATAAGAGTACGGGTCCACCAAAGAGTGGCGAACGCCAGCCTGGGCCGCCAGGTGGACAATTTCGGAGACGTCCGCGTGGCGTCCGAATATTTCGGACACGGCGTCACGGTCGGAAACGTCGGCGTGATAAAAAACAAATCCGGATTTCGCGCGCAATCGCTCCAGCCGCGCTTGCTTCAGCCGGACGTCGTAATAGGGGTTCAGATCATCCACCCCGATGACCTGGTCGCCCCGCGCCATTAACGCCTCGGCGACGTGATAGCCGATGAACCCGGCCGCGCCCGTCACGAGGACCGTCACAGGCCGGCGCCCCCGGCGACGATCATGCCGCGCCGCTGGCGATCAACCGATCCTCCAGCAATTCCAGTACCCCATGGCCCAACGCGATATGGCACTCCTGGATCCGGGCGGTCTCCGTATCCGGGACCAACAGAACGTGGTCGCAGGCATCAATCGCGGGCTTCCCGTCGCCGCCGAGCATTCCCACAGTGACGATACCCATCTCCCGCGCGGCGTTCAGCGCGTTGATGACATTCTTCGACCGGCCCGAGGTCGTGATCCCGAACAGCACGTCTCCCGCCCGGCCCAGACCGCGCAGAGGCCGCTCAAACACGCTGTCATAGCCGTAATCATTTCCCCCCGCCGTCAGCAGGGCGGGATCGAGGGTCAGCGCCAGCGCCGCGATCGAGCGTCGGTTCTTGTTGGGCCGAAGCCGAACCAGCATCTCGGTCGCCAGATGCTGACTATCCGCCGCCGACCCGCCATTGCCGCAGAACATCAGTTTGCCGCCCGCGCCCAGGCTTCGCTCGCAGGCCGCCACCACACTGACCACGGAATCTCCGAGTTCGCGCGCGATCCTCAGCTTCAGGGCGGCGGACTTCTCCATCATCGCGGCGAAGCGTTCGCTTTCGGTCATCGAATCCCCGTCTCCCATGCTCTCGGGAGCGCTTCTACAGACGACCTCAGCCTGATGCCAGCAATTCGGCTATTGCGCGGTCCACCCGCCATCGATCGATAGCGGCACGCCCGTGATCGTCTTCGCCGCGTCCGAACACAGGAAGACCGTCAGCCCGCCAATCTGCTCGGGCGTGGAAAACTGGGCCATCGGTTGTTTCTCGGTCACAAACGCGTGGGTCTCCTTTTCCACCGAGGTTCCCTCTGCCGCCGCCCGATCTTCCAACTGCTTTTGCACCAATGGCGTCAGCACCCATCCCGGGCAGATCGCATTGACCGTCACGCCGGCGTTCGCAAGTTCGATCGCCGCAACCTTGGTCATGCCCAACACGCCGTGCTTGGCCGCGACGTAGGCGACCTTGAACGGGCTGGCGACCAGGCCGTGCGCCGACGCGATGTTGATGATCCGCCCCCACCCCTTCGCCTTCATGCCAGGAATGGCGGCTTTCATCCCGTGAAACACGCCCGACATGTTAATCGCGATGATCTGATCCCATTTTTCATCGGGAAACTCCTCGACCGGCGCGGTGAACTGAATGCCCGCGTTGTTCACCAGAATATCCAGCGAACCCAGTGACTTCTGAGTTTCCGTCACCATTGCCCGTAGTTGCTCACCCTTGCTGATATCGGCGCCGCTATAAAGCGCCTTCACGCCAAACTTCGGCTCAAACGAAGCTCGCAGTTCTTCGATTTTCGCGGCGTCACCGAAGCCGTTCAGCATGACCGAGGCTCCCTCCGCCGCCAGAGCCTCGGCGATGCCGAGGCCGATGCCGCTGGTCGATCCGGTCACCAGCGCGACCTTTCCCTTGAGGCTCATGTCGACGGTCCTTTGCTTTGACGAATGGTGCAATGCAATATGATATATCCGTGGAACCAGGATCAAGGACCAGGCAATGGACGCAATTGCATCACGTGGGCCGCCGGACTCGGAACATCGCTGGTATCCGCCTGGAACCGACCACCTCGCGCTGGTGCTCCAGGGCGGAGGAGCTCTCGGGGCCTATCAGGCGGGTGTGTACCAGGCGTTGCACGAAGCCCGGCTGTGGCCGGATAGCGTGGCCGGAGTGTCCATTGGCGGAATCAACAGCGCCATCATCGCCGGCAACCCGCCCGAACGCCGGCTTGAGCGGCTTCGCGAGTTCTGGGAGACGGTGACCGCCGGCCGCGGTTGGCCATTTCTACCGGAAGGCGACGATGTACGCAAAATGCACAACATGTGGTCGTCGCTGATGACGATTGCCTTCGGCCAGCCGGGGTTCTTTACGCCTCGGCCGCGAAACGCCTGGTTCAGTCCGCGAGGCGCCCGATCGGCCACCGCCTTTTACGATAGCAAGCCGTTGCGGGAGACATTACTTCGCCTCGTCGACTTCGATTTGTTGAATAATGGCGACGTCGGATACGCGGCGGGATCGGTGAATGTGGAGACCGGGAATTTCGTTTATTTCGACAGCAGACACGCAACGATAGAACCTGAGCACGTCATGGCCAGTGGGGCGCTTCCACCCGCCTTGCCTATGATCGAGGTAGGTACAGACCATTTCTGGGATGGTGGTCTCGTTTCGAATACGCCGTTGCAACATATCATCGACAACCCGATGGGCGAACACGTCCTGGTGTTTCAGGTCGATCTGTTCAGCGCGCGTGGGATTTTGCCAAGGGACATGCCCGAGGTGATGGGCCGGCAAAAAGACATTCAGTATTCCAGTCGCACTCGACTGGTGACGGATTATTTCAGGCGAATGCATAAACAGGACCTGCTGTTGAAAGGCCTGCTGAACCGGCTGCCGGAGGATAGCCTCGATGCGAATGAAAAGGCGGAAAAGGCGCGGCTCGCCCGCATGCCTTCGTTTACAATTCTGCACCTGATCTATCAGCAAGCTGCTTATGAAGGAGAGGCGAAGGATTATGAATTCAGCGCCACATCGATGCGTGAACATTGGGACAGCGGTTATCGGGACACGAAGCGAACCCTGGCACATCGGGATTGGCTGAGGGGACACAAACCCGATCGTGGCATCGAGGTCCACGACATTCATCGCCAAACCGACTGATCCGTATCACCGAGATTCGAAGCCAGCAGGCGGCGGCCTGCCAGGCGATACCAATACGATCGCCTTGAACAGGCGTCCCATCCGGTCTGGTTCCGCCAGCCGCCGCGCGCCGTCCATCACCGCCGCCGCCTCTCGCGGCGGTAATCCGCGCGCGAGTTGGTTGGTTCTCTGAAACAGACCCAGCCGCGCCAGAAATAACCCTTGTGGGATGGGGTCATACACCGTGGCTCCCGCCCGCTTCGCCGCGGCGCCAAATCGCGCGAAGTCGACGTGCGCGGTCAAATCCGCGGCGCCAACGGGACCAAGTGGATCCGCTGGTTTTCCGTTGGCGATCGCCTGGAGACTGTCGCCGGGCGCACTGAATTCCGGACCATAGTCGAGGAACACCGCCGCGCCTTCGCGGCGAGTCAGACGTATGGCGATCGCGGCGGCGATTGTCTCCGCTGACTCACGACTTTCGGCGATATCGCCTTCCTCCATTTCGATCGCCGGGTCATCTTCGGTTGGCTCTTCAATAAACCCGCTCGGGGCGACAAACCGCTCAGCCCAACCCGGACCGCGGCGAACCAACTGGCGGATCGGCAACGCATCGAGAAACTCGTTGCCGATCAGGATCATTGGCTGATCTGGGACGGTATCGAGACAATCATGCCAGACCGCGTCACCAATGCGTTCTCGTTGCGCCGCCCGCAGGCGTGCCGAGGTTTCAATCAGATGGATTGACGCCGCGGCGCGGAACTCCGGTGCGGCTCGACGGATGGCCCGCAACGCGTCCGCCATCAGCGTGCCACGCCCAGGCCCCATCTCGACAATCGATACCGGGGTCGGCGAGCCGAATGACTTCCAGGTCACGGCGGCCCATAGTCCAAGCAACTCGCCAAACACCTGGCTGATTTCGGGCGCTGTCGTGAAGTCGGCGAACGGATCATGCGTGGCGTAATACGCCGCGTTGGCACGGGCCATGAAATGATCCAGGCGTTCTTTCATCGTGCGATCGTGCGATAAATCTTTGTTCAGGCTTTGCGACTCAGCACCAGCCATAGGCCCGCCAGCAACATCGGAATTGACAGCAATTGTCCCATCGTCGTGCCAAACGCCAGGAATCCCAGAAAGTCATCTGGCTCTCGAAATGACTCACCGATAATGCGAGCCACCGCGTAGCCGATCAGGAAAACCCCCGTAAGGGTACCGAACCGAGTCCGGATCGCTTCGCGGCGAGACAGCAGGAACATGATCAGAAACAGGATCAGCCCTTCCATCAGCGCCTGGTAGATCTGGCTTGGATGCCGCGGAACCGCATCCGCCCGAGGAAATATCATGGCCCATGGCAACCACGCCGGAGCCGGGCGACCCCAAAGTTCGCCGTTGATGAAGTTCGCGACCCGTCCAAGACCAAGCCCGATTGGCGCGCAGACCGCGAGCCGATCGCCGAACCCCAGGATCGAGATGCGGTTCTGTCGGCAGAACAAAACGATCGCGATCGCGACACCCAACATCCCGCCATGGAAACTCATGCCGCCGGTCCATACCCGAAGGATGCCGAGCGGATCCGCGAGATACACTGACGGCTGGTAAAACAGGCAATATCCAAGCCGGCCGCCGAGCACCACGCCGAGCGTCGCCCATGACACGAAATCATCGACCTGAGTATGCGTCGCGACCTGAGGAGATTGCATCGCCAGCCGCCGCATCAGACGCCAGCTCAGGATAATGCCGACGATATAAGCCAGCGCGTACCAGCGAATTCCCAGCGGACCGAATTCGTGCCCAAAGACTTCGAATGGCCCGATCGGTCCCAACGCGTAGGGATCGAGGTTCGGGAACAGCAGAACCGGTATCACGCGTAGTGATCCGCCGCCGCCAGATAGTCCTGAACATAACGGCGAACGCCATCCTCGAGCGGAGTGAACTGCCCGGAATAGCCGGCGGCCCGAAGGCGATCCATCGGTGCCTGCGTGAACGACTGATACTGTCCCTTCAGTATATCGGGAATGTCGATGAACTCGACGGCGCGCGGCTTGCCGGCCGCGTCGCAGACGGCATGAGCCAGGTCCAGGTATGTGCGCGCCCGGCCCGTCCCGACATTGAACAACCCGTTCACGGCTGGATTGTCGTACAGCCACAACAGCACATCAACCACATCGCCGACCCAGATGAAGTCCCGCGCCTGCGCACCATTCGGAAGATTGGGAACATCGGAACGGAACAATCGCGCCGCCCCGCCGGCCGCGATCTCATCATACTTAATCTTCACGACGGAAATCATTTCGTCTTTGTGATATTCATTCGGGCCATAAACATTGAAGAATTTCAGACCGACCCATTGCGGCGGCTGCTCTCGCCCCACCGCCAGACGGCGCGCTACCAACAGGTCGAAAGCGTGCTTTGTCCAGGCGTACAGGCTCAGAGGCCGCAACCGCTCCAACGCCTGAGGGCTACCGTCATCGTCGAACCCATGACTACCGTCGCCGTAAGTGGAGGCGGAGGAGGCATAGGTGAAGCGCACCCCGCGCTCGGCGCACCATATCCAAAGGCGCCGGCTGAGTTCTACGTTCGCGGCCCAGGTTTGGTCGCCGTCGATGGCCGAGGTGCTGCTGACCGCACCAAGGTGAAACACCATCTCCAGCGCCGGCCTTGTCTCCAGGAACGCGTCCAGGGCGTCGGGGTGGATGATCTGGCCGGGGGCGTGCCTGGCGAGATTCAGCCACTTTCCCTTGCAACCAAGTGAGTCCACCACAATTGTTTCCAGACCGCGCCGAGCCAGCGCCGCCTGTAGGTTCGAGCCGATAAAGCCAGCGCCGCCGGTGACCAGGATCATGGCGCCGGGTTATAGAAGTCCGGTGGGGCTGGCGGAAGCCGCTCCGTGACCTGAAAGGACATTTATCCATGGCCGACCGTCCGCGATTTTTCGACGACCTCGCTGGTGTGGCCGGCGGGGCCATCTCCGCGCTGGCGGGATTGCGTCAGGAGGCGGAGGCCATCGTCAAAGCGCGCATCGATGAGGCCGTCCGTGCCCTCGATCTGGTGCGCCGCGACGAGTACGACGCGGTCATGGAGATGGCGGCCAAGGCGCGCGACGGGCAGGAATCGGCCGAAGCGCGGGCCGCGGCCCTGGAGGAGCGGATCGCGGTCATGGAAGCCCGGTTGAGCGGGCTGGAATCCGCGCCGAAGGGTCAGGGCCAGGCTTTTCACTCATAGTTCGACCCGGCCATCACCTTGCCCTTGCGGCGCGCCGCGACCGGACGATAGGCTAACAACCGTGGCCAACCCCAAGGGAATCCAGAATATTTCGATTCCCTTACCGCCTCGGGCAGTTGGTCGCGAAAGGCCTTCCTCTGGTCGGGAGACCCCGAATGTCGGCTTCAGTCATGACGATCCGCGACGTCGCGGCCAACCCCTTGGACATCATGGAGCAAATTGTCACGGCCAACGAATGGGCCTTCGATCGGCGAGGCGAGGCGGAGATGGTCGCCGAAGCTCCGGGGCGCTGGTGTGATTACGGGCTGTATTTCAATTGGTCCCCCGAAATCAGCACCATGCATTTCACCTGCACCTTCGATCTGAAGGTGCCGGAGAAGCAGCGTGCCGGTCTCTACGAACTGCTCGCTCTGGCCAATGAACGGCTGTGGATCGGCCATTTCGGCATTGAGCGGGAAGATGGAACACCGGTATATCGCCACGCGGTTTTGCTGCGTGGCGCGCCGGGTGCCTCGGCCGAAAGTCTGGAAGACATGATCGACATCGCGATCACCGAATGCGAACGGTTTTTCCCTGCCTTCCAGTTCGTGCTGTGGGGGGGCAAATCCGCCACCGACGCCCTCGACGCCGCGATGTTGGACTGCGCGGGCGAGGCGTGAGCGAAATCCCGCCTCTGTTACTCGTCGGTTGCGGCCGGATGGGAAGTGCCATGCTGTCGGGCTGGCGAGAGCGCGGGCTAAGCGCGTCCTACGCCATCGACCCCGCGCCTGACGCGGCCCGGAATGCGGGCGCCGATCTGACCGTTGTGGGTGAGTTGGCGTCCGTTCCCCCGGGATTCGCGCCCGCCGCCGTGGTGCTGGCGATCAAGCCGCAAAGTGCCGCCGAGGCGCTGCCGGCGTACGCTCGCTTCGCTGGTTCCTCGGTGTTTCTGTCCATCATGGCCGGCCGGACGATCCGCGGTATTCAGGCGCTGCTGGGCGGGTCGGCCGCGATAGTCCGAGCCATGCCGAACACACCCGCCGCCGTCCGGCAGGGTGTGACCGTCGCGACGCCCAGCCCATCGGTAACAGCCAGCCAGCGCGCGCTTTGCGGAAATCTGTTGCAGGCGATCGGACTTGTGGAGTGGGTGGACCAGGAAGGTCTGCTCGATCCTGTCACCGCCGTGTCCGGGAGTGGCCCGGCCTATGTCTTCCTGCTGGCTGAACTGATGGAGCAGGCCGCGATCGAACAGGGCATCGCACCCGATCTCGCGCGTGTGCTGGCGCGCCAGACGGTTGCCGGTTCTGGCGCGTTGCTTGCCGCCAGTTCTGAAAGCGCGGCCGAATTGCGCAAGGCCGTGACGAGTCCGGGCGGCACCACCCAGGCCGCGCTGGAAGTATTGATGGCGTCGGATGTGATGCCGAAGGCTCTCAGTGAGGCGATCGCGGCGGCGACGCGGAGGTCTCGCGAACTGGCGGGATGAAGGAGGTCGATCCGGCGCGCGCTACTGACCTGGTGCGTGCCCGAGCCGCCGCAGGCGAGCGACAAACTCGATGGTGCCAAGGGTCCCATTCCAGAAACCGATCAACGCATCCTCGTTAAGTGCGATCCATTCCGCGACCGGCGCGAAGTCACGTTGCGCCAAAGGCCCGTGTACGACATGTGGAGCCGGTCGAATCGCGACAACGGCGAGGTTGGTCGGATCCATGTTATCGCCTGGCGTCCGGCAGACTTTGATTCGAGCGTCATGACGGGCGTTAGCGCGGGGACTGGCCCACACTGTCATCGGCAGGCCAGTCTCACGAGGATACAGGTTCGCCATCAGATACGGATCATCGACCGTTTTAACGGACCGACCCTTAATGATCCGTTGAGCGGGCGGACGGCTTTTCTCACGAAGAGTGGTCATGGGAACCTCATGGGGTCACCTTATCAGGATTGGCGGCCAGGGTCACCGAAGAAGCAGGAATATGTCGAAACGACGGAACTCGACTGAGACCTGATCACATCGCCAATCCATGCGGCCTGCCGGGTTGAAGCAAACGCCGTGGCCGCGCACATTACCCCGCATGAGCGAGCAAGACTTTGACCAAGCCTTGATCGGCGCCGCTTTTCGGTTGGCGTCGGAAACCAGTTGGGCCCGCGTTACCGTCGCGGATGCGGCCCGCGCAGCCGGCCTGTCGTTGGCCGAGGCGCGAGTCCACTTCCCAGGAAAGCACAGGCTGCTCCGGCGTTTCGGCCAACTCATGGATCAGGCGGCATTGTCGGCGGCATCGGGCGAGGGCTCGGTCCGCGACCAACTGTTCGAACTGCTGATGGCCCGTTTCGACGCGATGAAACCGCACCGGGAAGGCGTCCGCTCACTGCTGCGCCATTTGCCCGCCGATCCCGCGACCGCTGTCCAATTGGCCTGCGCGACCAGGCGAAGCATGCGCTGGATGCTGAATGCCGCCGGTCAATCAACCAGCGGGTTTCGCGGCGCTCTTCGCGTTCGTGGTCTGGTCACGGTCTGGCTCTGGGCACTGCGCACCTTCGAACGCGACGACACCGAAGACCTTTCCACGACGATGGCGGTGCTTGATACGGCGCTCGGACGGGCATGCGAGATGGCCAGGTGGATTTCGGGTGACCGCCGAAGGGACGCCGAGGCCGACGAGTCCGCCGTGCCCGACGCGGAGGAACCACAGACCTGAACCTTGGGCTCGTGCCCCTGGGTCGTGCGTTGACATCGCCCGGTAGCCCGCTCAATTTCCGCCGCCTGCGTCCGCCGAAGCGGGGTTCCAGCGTCGCGCGAGCAGTCCGAACATGTCAGGGAACGCCACGCATATGGCCGAACACAGCCTTCAGAAGCCCATCGAAGATTTGTGGGAACAGCGCGACAGCCTGTCGTCATCCACCCGCGGGGAAGCGCGTGACGCGGTGGATGCCGCGCTGGAAGCACTCGACAACGGAACGGTCAGAGTGGCCGAGAAAACCGGCGCTGACTGGCACGTCAATCAGTGGCTGAAGAAAGCGGTGCTGATGTCGTTCCGGCTGAGCGACTCGTCCCCCATGGAAGGGCCTGGCGGTGCGCCGGTCTGGGATAAGGTGCCGATGAAATTCGCCGGGTGGGGCGAGAACCGCTTCAAGGAAGCCGGCTTTCGCGCCGTCCCGGGCGCGGTCGTCCGCCGCTCCGCCTTCATCGCCCCTGGCGCGGTGCTGATGCCGAGCTTCGTCAATGTCGGCGCCTATGTCGGCCGCAATACCATGGTCGACACCTGGGCCACGGTCGGAAGCTGCGCTCAGATCGGCGCCAACTGCCATCTGTCCGGCGGGGTCGGAATCGGCGGGGTGCTGGAGCCGTTACAGGCAAACCCGGTTATCATCGAGGATGATTGTTTTATTGGCGCCCGTTCGGAAGTCGCCGAGGGCGTGGTCGTCGAAAAGGGCGCCGTGCTGTCGATGGGCGTGTTCATCGGCGCGTCCACCAAGGTGGTCGATCGCGCCAGCGGTGAGATCCATATCGGTCGCGTTCCATCCTACTCGGTCGTGGTGCCGGGCTCGATGCCGGGTAAGCCGTTGCCGGACGGATCGCCTGGCCCATCATTGTATTGTGCCGTCATCGTCAAGATCGTCGATGAACAGACGCGCGCCAAGACATCCATCAACGAACTGTTGCGCGATTGAGCGACCTGACTGATCCGTTGCCGCTGGCCCGGGCGCTGATCCGGTGTAATTCGGTGACGCCGGCCGACGGCGGTTCGCAAGAGGTGTTGGCAGATGCGTTGAACCGCCTTGGTTTCACTGTCCACCGCCTGCGGTACGGTGACATTGAGAACGTCTTTGCCCGGCTCGGCATTGACGGTCCGCATTTCTGCTTTGCTGGACACACCGACGTTGTGCCTGTTGGCGCGGTGAACTGGCGAGACAATCCATTCGGTGGCGAAGTGCGGGACGGGGTGTTGTACGGCCGTGGTGCCTGCGACATGAAAGGCGCGATCGCCGCTTTCGTCGCCGGTGTGGCGAAGCATCTGAGCAGTGGTAAGTCCAAAGGCTCCATCAGCTTCCTGATCACTGGCGACGAGGAAGGGCCGGCCGTCGATGGTACCGTGAAGGTGCTGGAATGGATGAAGGCTCACGACCAGATTCCTGATTTCTGCCTGGTCGGTGAGCCAACCTGTCCGGTGCAACTCGGCGACATGGTGAAAATCGGCCGCCGCGGCAGCGTTAACTTCAAGATCGAAGTGCATGGAACACAAGGTCATGTCGCCTACCCGCACCGCGTCGATAACCCGGTGCATCGGTTGGTCTCGGCATTGCACGCGCTGACCGCGGCACCGATTGACGCGGGGACTGATTGGTTCGAGCCATCGACGTTGCAACTGACCAGTATCGACGTCGGCAACACGGCGACCAACGTCGTTCCACCCTCGGCACGGGCGGCGCTAAACATTCGGTTCAACGAGAAGCACACTGGTGCATCGTTGATCGCCTGGGTCAAAGCCACACTCGCGCGTTACGCGGAACGGTTCGATGTCGAAGCATCGATCAGTGGCGAGTCGTTCGTGACCCAACCCGGGCCGATGGTCGACATCGTGCGAAAGGCGATCGTCGGCGCCACCGGGATCGAGCCGAAGCTCGACACCGGCGGTGGTACCTCGGATGCGCGGTTCATCGCCAATTACTGCCCCGTCGCTGAATTCGGCCTGGTCGGCGCGACCATGCATCAGACCGATGAGCGGGTGCCGGTCGCCGAATTGCGTGACCTTGCCCGCGTCTACCATGACGTGATCGCAGCATTCCTCGCATGACATTGGCGCCGCGCGGGACGAGGCCGCCCATCCTCAGGGGGATGTTGCTGATCGCACGTGGCCAGGCGAGAGGGTTGAACTGCTTCCGCGACTCGCCCCAGGCCTTTCTCTACAGTCTGATGCCAGGTCTGGGCATTCTGGCGGGCGCCGTGATCGAGGGGCTGGCGGAAGGCGCGGGCACCGCCGCGATTGACGAGATCCCCGCCACGCTCTGTGTGTTGCTGGCGCCTTCCGTGCTGTCCTACGAACTGGCGAGGTTCTGGGGCCGCGAAGCGTTTTGGAACCGTTATATTGTCGCGTTCAACTGGTGCCAGTGGCTGCTTCCCATGCTTGGGTTCTTGCTGATCACGGTCCTGACGATGGCGAGGACTGCCGGCCTCAGCGGCGAAGGCGGCATCAGGATCATGCTCGTCTGCCTTGCCGGTTACGCGCTTTGGTTGAACTGGTTTCTCGCACGCCATGGTCTGGCGCTGAGCGCCTGGCGCGCCGCCGGTCTGGTAGCCGCGGTCAATCTCGGAACCGTGGCGATCATCCTGGGGCCGACCCTTCTGGCGGCCAGCCTCGGATGAGCGTGATCGGTTCCGTTTCCGCCGGCGTTCAGGGTGCTCTTTTATTGGCGCGTGGCAGGCCTGACGGACTCAATCTGGTGGAGAGCGATCGCGTCGCGGCGATCCGGTCATTTTGGGCGATTCCCCTCAGCCTGCCGGCGGTCGTCTGTCTGAAGCTGCTCGACTGGCTGGCAACCGGCATTCCATCCAACGTGCCGTTGGCGTTGGGTCGATATCTGCTGCTGTTCGTGGTGGGTTGGCTGCTTTTCGTTTGGATTTCGTACTATTTGGCCGGAATGCTGAACAAGCAGTCGCAATGGCCACGTTTCATCGCGGTCTGGAGTTACTGCTCGATCGTCGAGAACATACTTGTTGCTCTTGGCGGATTGCCCGGCGCGCTTGGCGCGCCGTCGATCGTCACTCAGGTCGTGGAACTGGTGACGTTTGGTTGGGCCTTGTGGCTGGAGTGGTACTCGATCCGGCTGTCGTTACAGGTCGGGGCTTTAACCGCGATGGTGTTGTTGGCGGTCGATATCGGCATTGGCGTGATCACCGCGGTGACAGGCGCGCTGTTCGGATAGCGTGGCGGGAGTCACCACATCAGACCTGGGACAGGTCAGCGGGCGCGGGGCGAAATCCCTCGCGCCCGGTCTCCGTCAATCGTCGCGGTGCACGCGCTCCATGCGTTCATGCCGCTCCTGCGCCTCGATCGACATGGTCGCGATCGGACGGGCCTCAAGCCGGCGAATGCCGATCGGCTCGCCAGTTTCCTCGCAATAACCATAGGTTCCGCTCTCGATTCGGCCGAGTGCCTGGTCGATTTTGGAGATGAGTTTGCGGGCTCGGTCGCGCGTGCGTAGTTCAAGTGCCCGATCCGTTTCGACACTCGCGCGGTCGGTGATGTCGGGTTCCAGAATTCCGCCCTGGGAAAGGCTCAACAGGGTACCGTCGGCTTCCTTCAGCAATTCGGCGCGCCAGCGAAGCAATTTTTGCCTGAAATATTCGACCTGGAGAGGACTCATGAATTCCTCGTCCTCGGAAGGCCGGTAGTCTGGGGGCAACGTCATCAGCATCGGCGCCGGTCCTGTTTATTCTGTTTCCGCCGCAAACAGGTGAGCGGCGGCATCCGGCCATCTCGGAAAAAAGGCCCGACGGGCGGGCTTATAGCGATGGCGTATCGCCGCGCCAAGAGGCATGCGCAAATCATCATATTCTCGTGAACGGTCCCGTGCTGGCCATATCCGCGGCTTTCCCTCCATCACCCCTGGCGTTGGCGGCGGGCGATCTCGATACGGGAGCGTAGAATGATCGCCCGCAGAATCGCACCGAGTCGCGGATCGTTGGCCCCCGCATCGCCGGCGGCCAGCTCGTTCAGGGCGTGCAGCGCCGAAATCGGATTCTGGTCAGCCAGCATGACCCGTTGCAACTCCGTTAAGGCGGCGATCATTGCCGTCCCGCGCTTGCGCGCCCCGCGGTCGCGATCCGTGGCGTCGTCGACCTCCTGCAGCGCCAGCATGTTCTCCAGACCCAGCGCCACGATCGAGGAGAGTCTCGCCTGCTGTGTCAAAGGCTCTGTGCTGTCGTCAACGGCGAATCCGGGCTCCGCCGTTTTCATGCCGTCACGAACCACCGGCGTTGAACCGCCAATACCCGGAGCCCTCACGCCTTCGACCATATCCATCCCTCCAAACAGGTCATCTTTGCCGGGGCGGCAAAACCTGCCTTCCCGGGGTCGCCGCGAGCGCGCGAGAGACCGGGGTTTATGCCTGGCACGCGCCTTGCTCCCTCTGGCGCATGCATCCGAGCATCAGCGGGTCGAATGTGACCCGTAATCGTTGCGAAGTTCTTACCGGGAAGGTCAGCACGTGGCTGGGGTTCGTCAATTCGTAAATGTTCTCCGGGCATCGCTCGCTCTTCTGCTGGTCGCGGGACCGTCGGCACAGGCTCAGGTGCGGATCAAGGACATCGCCGACGTCGAAGGCGTGCGGTCCAATCAACTCATTGGATATGGGCTGGTCGTCGGACTGAATGGCACCGGCGATAAACTGGATAACGCGGTTTTCACCAGGGAATCGCTGATCGGAATGTTGGAGCGATTGGGGGTCAATACCCGCGATCAGGAGGCGAAACTCGAAACCAAGGATCTCGCGGCCGTGATGGTGACCGCCGAGTTGCCCGCGTTTACCCACAACGGCACCCACATTGATGTATCGGTCTCCGCTCTGGGCGATGCGACGAACCTCACCGGCGGCATGCTGTTGGTTACTCCGCTGCTGGCGGCGGACGGCGATGTCTATGCCGTCGCCCAGGGTGCGGTCGCGACAGGCGCCGTCGCGGCACGAGGGGCGGCTTCCTCGGTCACGCGTGGGGTGCCGACCGCCGGGCGGATTTCCAATGGTGCGACGGTTGAGAAGGAGGTTGCGTTTCGTCTCGATAAAGGCGGCAATTCACTGCGGCTCGGCTTGCGGAACCCGGACCTGACGACAGCGCGCCGGATCGCCGTTGAGATTAACAGGGTCGTCGGCCCGATCAGCAAGGCGATCGATCCGCGCACTGTCCTCCTGGATATCGGCAGTCGCGATCCGATCGACGTATTGGGCAGAATTGAGAATTTGCGTGTCCAACCGGACAACCCCGCCATGGTCATCATCGACGAAGCGAGCGGTACGATTGTCATGGGCGACGCGGTGCGGATCAGCACGGTCGCGATCGCCCAGGGCAATTTGACGATCCGGGTCACGGAAACGCCACAGGTCAGTCAACCTGGTGCGCTCTCCAACGGCACGACAACCACCGTGGCTCGCACGCAAATCCAGGTTGACGATCAGCACGATCGAAAGCTCGGCATCCTGGACGCGGGGGTGACGCTTCGAGACCTTGTTGCCTCGCTCAATGCTCTGGGCGTTGGGCCACGCGACCTGATTTCGATCTTGCAATCCATCAAAGCAGCCGGCGCACTGCAGGCCGACCTGGAGGTAAGATGACGTCCGCGCCATCGCCGCCAGTCCAATCGCCCATTGCGGCACCAGAACGGCCGTCGGCGTCCGCGGACCCGGCGAAGTTGTGGCAAACCGCTCGGGATTTCGAGGCCATGGCTCTGGGAGAGTTCCTGAAGCCGATGTTCGCGACGGTCGACGACAAGAAAAATCCATTCGGCGGTGGCGATGCGGAGAAAACCTGGAAACCGATGCTGGTCGACGCGATCGCCAAACAGATCGCCGCATCCGGAGGGCTCGGGCTCGCCGGACCCATCCATGACGCGATGTTACGTATGCAGGAAGGAAAATCGTGATGCGGAAACCTCTGATCGCGGCGGTTCGCCAATTGACTGATGTTCTGGAGCGGGAGAACACCGCTCTCAGGTCGATGGATCTCGGCCGGGCGGCGGGATTGGTGCCGGAAAAGACTGCGGCCATAACGGAGCTGATGGCGTCCGGGCAGCCATCGTCCATTCCGTTGGACCCGGCACTGGTCTCGGCGATGCGCGGGCTGGATCGGCTGTCATCTGAGAATCGCAAATTGCTCGAGCGGGCCATTACCGTTCAGCAGCGAGTGATCGGTATCGTCACACGTGCCGCGGCGGCGGCCGTGTCGGAACCATCCTATGGGGCGAAAGGTCAGCTTTCCGGCGCGGCTGCGCCCAGGGCATTTTCGGCGCGCATCTGACTGGCAGTCAGCGACAGGGCCGCGCCAGTTGTAATCGCCGCTCAGATCAGGTGGCCGCGGGTCCGGCCAGGGACGTCCCTTGTCGGGATGGGCGCGGGCCTGAAAAAGTCGTATTTGGAGGTCACGAAAGCAGCAGCCCTCGGGAATAAGTGCCATTTCACGGGGTATGAACAAGCGGGGCGGTCCCGCGAGTGTAACTACCCGCGGTCTCGGCGGCATGATAAGGGCGCGGCATGGATCATATCGTCGAGGTCTCTGTACGTTCGGCGCGTGATGACGCGCGCGACCCGCTGTTCGAACCTTTGTACGCTCCGGTGCCGGACGGGCATTCGTTCGTGCTCGGACGTGTCGCCCAGTCGCTCGACGGATATATCGCCACGCGGGACGGGGAATCCGTGTGGATCAGCGGCCCCGACGATTTACGCCACACGCATCGGCTGCGAGCTTTATCCGATGCCGTCGTGGTCGGGGCGAGAACCATTCGAGCGGATAATCCTCTGCTCACCACACGTTTGGTTGCAGGGCCGAGTCCGGTCCGGGTCGTCCTCGACCCTGATCGCCGGCTGGACGACAGCTATCGCGTCTTCCGCGATGGACCTGAAACCTTGCTGCTCTGCGCGCCAGACGCGGCGGACACCGGCAGTGTCGGAGCCGCTCTGGTGTTACCGGTCGCACGTGGACCAGCGGGTCTCGACATCGATGCGATCCTGACCCTGCTGCGAGCGCGTGGACTGCGGCGCATTTTCGTCGAGGGCGGCGGTGTCACGGTTTCCCGCTTCCTCGCCGCCGGGGCTTTGGATCGGCTGCATGTCACGGTGGCACCGTTGGTCATGGGCGGCGGAGTGCCGGCGTTC
>Ga0182018_10002733_pt1 | contig 17034 bp, 13 predicted proteins | sample 812P2MmetaG_FD_120490 | JGI IMG/M metagenome (GOLD analysis project Ga0182018, IMG submission 120490) | Permafrost microbial communities from Stordalen Mire, Sweden - 812P2M metaG | ecosystem: Environmental > Terrestrial > Soil > Wetlands > Permafrost | place: Sweden: Stordalen | collected... | reverse complement strand
CGACGACTTCATCGAGCACCACAACCGCGACCCCAAACCCTTCATCTGGCACAAAACCGCCGACCAGATCCTCGATTCCGTCGCCAGATTCTGTAAACGAATTAATGACTCAGGAGACTAGGCGGTGTTTACAAACCGAATCTGGCCCGCCAAAGAGTCCAGCGTATTTCGCATTTGCTTCGACTCCTCGACCGTGAACCCCATGCGTGGGTGAAATTCACGGGGATCCAGTTCCACCAGAACCATGGTCAGGGCATTACGCACGGCAAGCAGTTCATCCAGCAGGAACAACTCCGATTGCCCTGGGGCAATAGAGCGAATCTTCTCCAGCAAAGCCTTCGCCGACTGTTCGGAAATTCCAATGGCCGCCTGAAAATTTGCAACCGCGAATCCGTTGCATACCTCATTCAGGGCGTTGTTCCAGTGATCAATCTCGTCATCCGCGAGCCGCAGAGTCAGCCTGTCAGATTTTTGTGCCTCGATCTCCATCCTAATTCCTATCTTAGCCCTCGAAAATAGGCCTTACCCGGAGTCAGTCGAAGAGCCGTTCCGCAATCCTCGCTCAGCAGATCCAGAATGACATGCACTCGACGGCGGCGATTCCAGAACGCCTCTCTCCCTTCCCGCAGCCCCCTTTTCAAAGAAGCAGGGTCGGTTAGTACTTGAAATATCACCTCACGGCTCTTGATCTCCGGGAAATCATCACCTTCGACGACGTGCTTCTCGTAAGCATGCCCTTCAGAGATTCGCCGTGCGATTGCGCGCGTCTGTTCGTCCTGCATGAAGATCGTTTGGCGATGCTAAGCGACCATCGCCGTCCAGGCACCAAAAACCTGTCTGCTCGCCATCACTTTGGTCACGGCGAAATCGGGTTCTCTTTTGCTAAATGCTTCCCGCCAGACGCTTCCCGCCTGTTGCCCGCCTCAATGCGGCTGGTACGGCTCAACCGACAGGAAGCTTCCCAGAACATGCCGCTCTTCCGGCGTAAAGGTCTGCGAAAACCTTGCCGAGTTCAGGATTTGTGCGCGCTGTTCCGGTGGAATCTGACGCAGATCGTTGAACGCCCGCCGCACCATCCGCTGCCGGTCCGGAGCCATCGCATTCAGCGCCCCTGCCGAAGCACGCACATCCTGCTTCGCTCCCGGAGAGAGCCCCTCGAACATCTCATTACGCCCAAGGATCCGTTCCCTCTGCTCCGGCGGCCTCGCATTCAGCGTGCGCAGCCGATTCAATACCCGCCCCTGCTGATCGGGCGTTAGCCGGCTAAACCCCGGCTCCCGGCGCAGCAAATCTTCCTGCTGCTGCGGCGACAAATTCTGGTGCTGGCTCAGCCACTCCGGCAGGTGCTGCTGCCCCGGCCGCCCTCCTGGGTTCACGTTTCCGCCCACGCCCCCATTCACGCCCGGCCTCATCACCACAGGATTCCCACCCATCCCCGGCCTCGCGCCCGCAGGACTCCCACTCGGCTGCCCAGTCCCGTTTCCCTTCTGATTCGGACGAGCCGCAGGAGGTGCCGCCTGCGGTCGCGTGGCAGCTGGCCTCACCGGAGCCGACCGCGCCGCCTGCGCGCGCTGCCGTCCCCATCCCCATCCCCCGCGCCCCGCGAACGCAGGAGGACACAGAACCAGCAGACACAGAATCGCCCCCGGCACCCATCCGGACACAAACCTGCGTCCGGGCGCCAAGCTGCCCTGCGTCTTGTTCCGAGTTCCCGGGATCATAGCCTTACTTCCCCAACGGCAGAACCGCAAATAAAGCCGCAAACTCGATCCGGGCTGGCTCTTTTTCTGCTTTCTCTCATCGCCTCGCCCTTTCTTTCGCCACCCGCTACCGGCCACCCGCTACCGGCTACCGGCTGCCTTACAAACTGTTCCCAGCGCCTCCGCCGTTGTCGCTCGTGTCCTGCTGATCCATCGAGTTCAGCTGCTGGAACACCTGCGCATTCTCATCCAGAGACTGCAAATCCTTAATCACCGGCGAAGCCACCTGCGCAGCCGGCTGCGGATTCGAGAATCCCCCAAATCCCGCATAAGTCCCGCCACCTACCGCAATGATCAACGCCAGCGTTGCCGCAGCCAGCGGCCGCATATGCATGTGGCTGCCGAACAGGAACCGCTCCCGCATCCGTTCCAGCCATCCGGCTGGCGCGGCCTGCTGCTCTTCCCGCAGCAGGACCGCCATCCGCGTATCGAAATACGGCGAAACATCCGGCGCAGCCCACTCCTCCATCATCGCCATCGTGGCTTCCAGCCCCTTCAGTTCCTTCGCGCACTCCGCGCAGCTCCCCACATGCGCCCGCACCTCAGCCGATACCGACTTCGGAGCAAGAAGCAGGTCCGGCAGGCTCGTCTTTACTTTTTGGCAGTTCATAAAATCAATCCCTCAATTCCTCGCTAATCCTGCTCCACGAATTCCTTCAGCCGTTCCCTCAATGTCTGGTACGCCCGAAACAGCAGCGACTTCGTCGCCGATTCGCTCAACCGCAGCACTGCGCCAATTTCCTTGTAATCCAGTCCCTGATACTTGTGCATCAGCACCGCTGTTCGCTGCCGCTCCGGCAACGCCATCACGTGCTTGCGGATCGCCTTCATCCGCTCATCCTTCACCATCTCTTCTTCCGCGCCCGGATGCACATCCGCCACATCCGGCGTCATACCCGTCTCCGGATCCGGCTGATCCAGATAAATCGTCTGCGCCGCCCGCTCGTGCTTCGTATCCCGCGCGTGGTTCACGCCCAGGTTCGTCGCAATCCGGTACAGCCACGTCGTAAACTTCGCCTCGGCACGATACGTCTGCCGCGACCGGTAAACCCGCAGGAAAACCTCCTGCGCCAGCTCCTCCGCCACCGCCTGATTATGCACCATGCGGTACATGAAGTTAACGATCGCCTTCCGGTACTTTTCAATCAGGAAGTTGAACCCAACATCATCGCCTTCCCGCACCCGAAGCATGATCTCCGCGTCGGTCATCGCACGCCAGTCGGCCGGCCCTGCAGCCGCGCTCAGACTCCGAACCGCCTGGCCTGTTCCACCACCCTGCAACAACCCCGTATCTAGAGCAACGGCAGCCATATCCCTGCTAACCCCATCCGGGTCGCCAGGTTGCGCTGAAGGTTGCGCGGAATGTTGCGCTGAAAGCTGCTCAGAATCTTCGTCCTGCGGCTCTTCGTCCCACCCCTCCGGAAGCTCGGTGACCGGCAGGGGGCCTTCCCCCTCATCCTCCGCCTCTTCGCAGCCCTCGGTTACTTCCGGAACGGGGCCCAAAACCTCCTCCCCATCTTCCAGAGGTTGGTCCAGCGGATCGTGAGAGTCGTCCGGCAACGGCGACGGTGTGCGAAAGGCCATATTTGCCTGCATCATTTTAACCATGAATGGCTTGCACTCACCATCCGGCCGGGTGCCCCACATCCGCCCGGTTTGGCAGATGTGGGATGAACAAACGCGGGTGCCCCACATCTGCCCGGTTTTGGCAGATGTTGGGTCCCGTTGCCGGACGCCGTCTCTCTGACCGCCTGTTTCCTGTTCCCTGTGTTTGCTGGTACCCTTGAACCTGTCCCGCCAGCCCCATCCCCGGGCGCTCAAGGGCGCATAACTCAGCGGTAGAGTGCCACCTTCACACGGTGGAAGTCGTAGGTTCGAATCCTGCTGCGCCCACCATGAACCCTGCCCGTCAAAGACCCCCAAGAGCAGCAAGTCCCATCAGGATTTTGCTGTTATTTCAGTCAGTTCGCAGGATGTTCAAGCTCGGACGCAGGCAAGCGCCAGGCCGATGGATCGGCCACGTGATTCTCGCCATCGTCGCGCTTCTGCTTGTGTGGTGGATGCTGCGGGATTAGGTCTTGCAGTCAGGCTCGGGACCAAACACGATTGTGGTGCGCCTCCGTTAACTGATCACTGAGCTCTGAGCCCTGTTACGCGCTTCGCCGCTCGTCCGTCTTCCTCACCAGTTCCAGGTCCGACTCGTGCGCCAGCTTCTTCGCTGGCTTGTGATTCCCACCCACCTCAATCACGTACATATCCTGAAGATGAGTGAGCTTTCTCGCCACAATCCCGATCATCTCCCCGCGCTTCACACGAACCTGCTCACCCTCTGCGAATGCCATGGGGGAATCTTGCCCCGTTTCAGCTCCAGGAACAATCACTCGAACGGGTAAAAATCCTGTCACCTTGGAGATTCAACATGCCTTCAGTACCTGATCCTAACGTTCGTTACCAAGGTGCTATTCCCCGCGACCTCAACCCCTTCCCTCTGCGAAAATAGCAGGTGACTCACACTCTCGAATCTCCCGCCGCCAAAGTACCCTTGCTCCCCATCACCGCCATCGCCCATAAGCTCGGTCTCCGTGACACCGACTATGACCAGCTCGGCCCCTGGTACGCCAAGCTCCATCTCGACATCCTCCATGACCCAGCCCGTCCGCCGCGCGGCAAGCTCATCCTCGTCACCGCCACCGCCCCCACCACCTCCGGCGAAGGCAAAACGGTCACCTCCATCGGCCTCGTGCAGGGCCTCGAGCGTCTCGGCAAAAAAGCCGTCATCACCTCCCGCGAACCCTCCCTCGGCCCCGTCTTCGGCATGAAAGGCGGCGCCGCCGGCGGCGGACTCTCTCAAATCGAGCCCAGCCAGAAGATCAATCTCCACCTCACCGGCGATATTCACGCCATCACCTCGGCGCACAACCTCCTCGCCGCGCTCATCGACGCCCACCTCTTCCACGGCAACGCGCTCAACCTCGATCCCGCCAACATCAGCTGGCCCCGCGCGATGGATATGAACGACCGCGCCCTCCGCCGCATCACCATCGACGTTGACGGCAAGCGCGACGGCGCCAATCGCAGCACCGGCTTCGTCATCACCGCGGCCTCTGAAATCATGGCCATCCTCGCGCTCGCCGCCAGCCGCGACGACCTCCGCCGCCGCCTCGCCGCCATCGTCATCGGCGCAACTCGCGACGGCAAACCCGTTCGTGCCGCCGACCTCAACGCCACCGGAGCCATGATGGCCCTGCTCGCAGACGCACTGCTCCCCAACCTCGTCCAGACTACCGAAGGCACACCCGCCCTCGTCCACACCGGCCCCTTCGGCAACATCGCGCACGGCACCAGCAGCATCATCGCTCAGGAGCTCGGCCTTCGCCTCGCCGACTACGTCGTCAACGAAGCCGGCTTTGCCGCCGACCTCGGCGCCGAGAAGTACCTCGACATCGTCATGCAGGTCTCCGGCATCAGCCCCTCCGCCGCCGTGCTCGTCACCACCGTGCAGAGCCTGCGTAATCAGGGTGAAGGCGACCTGGAAAGGGGCTTCCCCAATCTCGCCCGTCACGTTCAGAACCTCCGGCGCTTCGGACTACCCACCATCGTCGCGATCAACCGTTTTCCCCACGACACGCATGCAGAACTCGACCAACTTCTGGCATTCTGCGAGCAACTCGGCGTCTCCGCCGCCCTCACCGAGCCCTTCACAAAAGGCGGCGAAGGCTCAGAAGAACTGGCCAAAGCCCTGATCGCCCTCATCGGCCGCAATCCACTCGCGAGCGCGCACCCCGTCTATGCTCTCTCCGATTCCTATGAAGAAAAGCTGGAAAAAGTCGCCACCCAAATCTACGGAGCCACCGGCGTCAGTCTCAGCGAGACAGCCCATAACAAACTCCGCCAGTTCGTCGACTGGGGCTACAACGGCCTCCCCATTTGCATCGCCAAAACGCAATACTCCTTCTCCGACGATCCGAAGAAGCTCGGAGCGCCCACCGGCTGGACGCTCCACATCACCGATGTCTCTCTCTCTGCAGGAGCCGGCTTCCTCGTCCCCATCGCCGGCAACATGATGCTCATGCCTGGCCTCCCCAAAGTCTCCCGCGCCGAGGAAATCGACGTCGACGACGAAGGCGAAATCATCGGCGTCTAGATACAGTCCGGATGCTCATTCTGATTGGGCCTGCGTTTGGCGCAATCAGAGGGACATCGCGCGACAGCGCGATCCAACACAATCAGCCTCGACTCTGATTGCCTGGCTACCGGCTACCAGCTACTGGCTACCAGCTTCCGACAACCGGCCCCGCTGCTCTCGGCAGCTTTCTTTACATGATTCGCAAACTCAAATCCGGAGAATTCCGCCTCTACTCCCGCAAAACGGACGCCTCCACCGGCAACGCCACAACCTCGGAACCTTCAACTCGCAGGGGAAAGGGAAACAACACGAACGCGAAGTTCAGTACTTCAAAAAGCACTGAGCGGACCAGCCTATGCCGACCCAATCGAAAACTACCGCAAAGAAGAAATTCGCGCCGTCAAAAACTCCCGCGCAGAACCGATGGGCAAAACCCGTCACCACCGACTCCACCCATCCCCCCAGAGACCTCTTCACCAAAAGCGCGCCCGTGATCGCCCGCTCCTCGCCTCGAAGAAAGTCTCTCCGAAGGGTCCTGCTTCGGGCATGCGCATGCTCACATATTTCATCAATCGAGCCGGCAAAGGCCTCAGCCCCTCACGCAAAAAGGAACAAGAGCGCGCGAAAAGCCTCCTCCACGCCCGCATCGAGAAAGAAAAACAGAAAAAAGCCGCCTGACCGGGTCTCTGTCTCCTGATTACTGACCGCTATCCGCTATCAGTGCCCTCCGCTTCCGCTGCGCGATCCAAAACACCACCACCCCCGCGCCCACCAGCACCGCCGTCGCAACCAGCACCTTCGCCAGCGCCAGCGGCTTGTTCGGCTCCTCATCTGCCGGAATCGCCGACAACACAATTGTGCCCGCCGTTGATACAAATCCAACCACCGCGAGCAGGATCGCCACCGGCCGCCCCCCAGGAACCCGCATCACCCCCGGCCCCACCGGCCGGCTCTGCACTTTCACCATCGCCGCAAACAAAGGCAGAAAAGGCAGAAACGTCGTGATGATGGTCATGCTCACCATTACGTCGTAGGCGCCACGCACGCTGGTGCCCGCCTGCCCCAGCGCCCCCATCACCATGCCCGCCAGTCCATAGACGCCGATCGCCACCCACGGCGTTCCAAACTTCGGATGCACCCGCCCAAACACCGCCGGCAAATAAAGATCAATGCCTGCTACAAATGGCAGCCGCGACGTCGACGACAGATACGAAGCCGCTCCGCCGATCGCGCTCAGCGCCAGCAACCCCGCCATCACCACTGCCAGCCACGGAACCCCCAGCCGCCCGCACAGCACCGCCGCTCCATGCATAAACCCATCCACGCCGGAAACCTGCCCCGGCGGCAGCGCCACCAGCAGCGCCGCTGTGCCCGCTACATATCCGGACGCCAGCACGAACCCGGCCACCAGCAGCGCCCGCGGAATCGTCTTCCGCGGCTCCTTAATCTCCTCCGCCATGAACGACGCCGTTTCCGCGCCGGAAAACGCGAAGAAGATCGTCGACCAGAAAATCGCGTCCTTCAAACTCAAATGCGGAGCCATTGCCGCCCACGTGAACTTCGTCGCCACGCCAAATCGCGCCGCAACAACCGCCCCCAGCACCACCAGTACCAGCACCGACAACCATCCGCCTGTCGACCCAAGATTGTTCAGCCACTTCCCCTGCTCCAGCCCAACGATGTTCACCACTGTGATCACCGCCAGCCATACAACGGCAAACGTCATGAAGTACATCGGGCTCGCCGCCAGACCATGCCCCCGCTCGCCAGCCCCAAACAGCGCCGCCCCCGCGCCGAAATACAAAATCGAAGGAAAGTACGGCAGGTTCGACATCCAGTACATCCACGCCGTCAAAAACCCCGCGGAGTCCCCGAACGCCTCGCGCGCCCAGATATACAACCCGCCCTCCTGCGGATAACGCGACGACAACTCCATCACGCATCCGGCCAGCGGCACAAAAAATCCAAGCAATCCGAAGAACCAAACAATCAGCGAACCGGGCCCTGCCGCAGCAGCCGTCGCCACCCACCGCACGCTCAGCGAGGCGGCAATGTAGAGGAGTGCAACATCCCGCAGCCGCAGCGCCCGCTTCAGCCCCTGCGCATGCCCATGCCCTGCCGCGTCCGTTTCCGCAGCGTCCGGCCCCGCGACCACCGGCACAATCGGGATCTCAGCCACGCGCGCCGCTCTCCAGATCCTTCAGCACCGCCATCGCCGCATTTCGCCCGTTCAACCCAATCACGCTTCCCCCCGGATGCGTGCACGCTCCGCACAAATACACGCCCTCCATCGGAGTCCGCGCCGTCAGCCGCCGCGACCACATATAAGGCGGCAAACATTCTCCCTGGAAAATGTGCCCGCCCGTCAGTCCCACCTTCTCCTCAATGTCCGGAGGCCCCAGCACCTGCGCATCCACCACCGCCGTCTCGATGTTGGAACAGAACCGTCCCAGCGACCCCAGCGCCAACCGCCGTACTTCGTCGCGCCGCGACTCCCAACTCCCCTGCGCAAATTTGTAAGGCACATACTGCGCAAACACGCTCATCGTGTGCAGCCCCTCCGGCACCACGCTGCGATCATGCACACTCTGGAAATACAGCTCGCACCACAAATATTCCGGCAGCTCCCCGCGCCGCGCCGCCGCAAACCCGGCCTTCCACTCCGCCTTCGTCAGCGGTACATTGATCTGTCCATAATGGTGCGGATCATGCAGCCCCGGCCGCGCTTTGAAATTCGGCAGTTCCCCCAGCAACACATTCAACTTCACCGTGCAGCCTTCAATCGGCACCGACTCCACCCGCGCCTTCCACGCCGCATCCGCCGCCCCGCCCAACAACCGCAGCGTCACACGCGGATCGGCATTTGACACCACCACAGGCGCCGCAATCCTCTCCCCGCCCTCCAGCACTACACATTCCCCAGGCACAATCTCCGCAACCCCAACCCCCGAAGCCACAACCGCCCCCGCCTCGCGCGCCGCATCGCAAAAATAAAACGACACCATCCCCATCCCGCCCCGCACATACCCCCACATCCCCGGCATCCCGCCCAGCCGCCCCGACGCATGATGAAACCGGATCGAAGCCGTCCCCTTGTCGAACGGGCTCGCATTCGTCCCGATCACTCCCTGCCCCAGATACGCATTTTGTAACCGCTCATCGCACAAATAATTCCCGACAAACTCTGCCATCGACCACTCATAGAGCAGCTTCCGCGCCTCCTCATCCGCGCCCAGCCGCTCATCAATCTCCTCGGCCGAGGGCGCATCCCCAATCCAGCAATCCCCATCCCCCGCCGGACGCAGCCTCTCCCGCAGCCGCCCCAGCACTTCGTTCATCGCGCGCCAGCCCTGGACATCGCCCGGAGCAAATCGTCGCACTTCCGCCTCGCACGCCGCATCATCGTCCCAAAGCTGCACGCTCGTCCCATCGAGAAACGGCACAAACAAACCGTTCACCGCCGGAGTCCAGTGAAACCCCCGCTTCGGCAGCCCCAGCTCCTCCACCACCAGCGGGTGCAGCAGCCCCGCCAGATACGCACACGGCGACATCCGCACACCCGGGTGCGTCTTCGGAAACGGCTCCTCGATCGTGCAAGCCCCTCCCACCCGCGCGCGGCTTTCGAGCACCAGCACCCGCTTCCCCGCCCGCGCCAGATACACCGCGCAAGCCAGCCCATTGTGCCCAGCCCCCACCACGATCATGTCCCACGGCCGCGCTGCGAGCTCCCGCACTGGCGCAGGCAATCCAATCTCTCCAAGAACAGCAGCAGTAGCCGACCCAGTCAGACTCCACCCCCGATGAAATCTTTAGTTAAGCCGTCGTCTTGAAGAGGTACAGATTCACAGCTTGCGGGAAAAAAACACACCACTGAGCCCACACCCAACCCAGCCCCAACCCAGCGACGGCCAGGTTCACCCCACAGCAAGAACCAAACTCCCCTGCCACCGCGAACGTCAACGCGGCTCTATTCCGCGTTCACCCCGAAGTACTGCCGCGCACCATTTTGAAATTGCACAGTCTCAACTGCGTCCACGCCAGTTTCTCCGCAAGCTGTTCAACCGTTCAAAAAAGGCCAAAAAGATGGCCTTTAGCCCCACGAGAGGGTGTCCGACACTGAAGCAGAGTCTCCCTCAAGGTTTCCTGCCAGTATCCACGCCCCAACAGAATTGCGAAAGCAAAATGCGGAATCGAACTTCAACGCCTCTCGACCCCACAACGCGGTACGCGATTTGCCCGTAGCGGCCTATACTGTCGCTTCGTTGCAGAAACGTTTCACAAGGAGCCGCAACCCTCCAATGTCCCGTAATCGCATGCTCTTTTCCGCCCTCGCACCTCTTGCCGCCGTCCTCCTGATCCCATCCCCAGCATCCGCCCAGCAACAACCCTGGCTCAATCCAGCCCTCCCCGTCGACCAGCGCGTCGATGCCCTCATCTCCCAGATGACCCTCGAAGAAAAAGTTCAGCAGATGCGCGACCACGCCCCCGCCATCCCACGCCTCGCCGTTCCCAAATATGACTGGTGGAACGAAGGCCTTCACGGCGTCGCATTCGCCGGCTACGCCACCAATTTCCCCCAGGTCATCGGCATGGCCGCCACCTGGGACACGCAGCTCGTCCACACCATGGGCCAAACCATCTCCACGGAAGCCCGCGCCAAATACGACGAGGCTATTCGTAACAACCAGCATGAGCAATTCTTCGGCCTCACCTTCTGGGCGCCCAACATCAACATCTTTCGCGATCCCCGCTGGGGTCGCGGCCAGGAAACCTACGGCGAAGACCCCTTCCTCACCGGACGCATGGCCGTCGCCTTCGTCAGCGGTATGCAGGGCGACGACCCTAACTACTTCCGCGTCATCTCCACTCCCAAGCACTACGCCGTCCACAGCGGCCCGGAGCCCACCCGCCACACCGTCAACGTCGATGTCTCCCCGCACGACCTCGAAGACACCTACCTCCCCGCCTTCCGCGCCGCCGTCACCGAGGCTCACGCGCAGTCCGTCATGTGCGCCTACAACTCCATCGATGGAGCACCCGCCTGCGCCAACACAATGCTCCTCCAGCAGCACCTCCGCGACGCCTGGCATTTTGACGGCTACGTCGTCAGCGACTGCGCCGCCGCCGCTGACATCTACACCGGCCACCACTACGCGCCGGACATGGCCCATGCCGCCGCAGACGCCGTCAAAGCAGGCACCGATCTCGAATGCGGCTATGGTCAGGGTCAGGCCTATCCCGCTCTCGTCGACGCCGTCCACCAGGGCCTCATCACCGAAGCCGAAATCAATACCGCCCTCCACCGCCTCTTCCGCGCCCGCTTCAAGCTCGGCATGTTCGATCCGCCATCGAGCTTCGCCTACGGCCAAATCCCCTTCAGCGAAGTCAACTCGCCCCAGCACCGCCAGCTCTCCCTCCAGGCCGCACGCGAATCCATGGTCCTCCTCAAAAACGAAAACCACACTCTCCCGCTGAAATCCGGTATCGGCGCCATCGCCGTCATCGGCCCCACTGCGGAATACGTCCAGTCTCTCCAGGGAAACTACAATGGACCCCCGCCCAATCCCGTCTACCCCCTCAACGGGATCGAAAAGCGCTTCTCCTCGGCTCACGTGAACTACGCCCAGGGTTCGACTTTAGTTGAGAATTTCGCCATCCCCATCGAACACACAGCGCTCCGTCCCGCATCCGGCAACGGTGACGGCCTCACCGGCGAATACTTCAACTCCACCGGCCTCACCGGCCAACCCGTCCTCACCCGCACCGACCGCAACATCAACTTCAATTGGGATAAGGTCGTCCCCATCCCCGGCCTCCAGCGCAACAACTACTCCGTCCGCTGGACCGGCACCTTCACCCCACCCGCTCCCGGCGATTACAAGCTCGGCGTCCGCGTCAATTATTGCTACGCCTGCGAAAACGCGGAAGCCTTCCACCTCTACCTCGACGACAAGCTCATCGTCACCAGCACCAGCGAGAAACAAGCCGAGCGCGGAGCCGTCTTCGACAAATCTGTAACCTTCACGGATACAAATCCCCACGCTATCCGCCTCGAATACTTCCACGGCACCGGCTCGGCAGGCATCGACCTCACCTGGATCCCGCCAACCGAAGCCCTCCGCGCCCAGGCCGTTGATGCCGCGAAGAAATCCGACATCATCATCGCTTTCACCGGCCTCTCGCCCGCGCTCGAAGGCGAAGAAATGCCCGTCCACCTCGAAGGCTTCAGCGGAGGCGATCGCACCTCCATCAACCTGCCCACTGTCCAGGAAGATTTACTCAAAGCCGTAGCCGCCACCGGCAAGCCGCTCATCGTCGTCCTTCAGAACGGATCAGCCCTCGCCGTCAACTGGGCCGCGCAGAACGCCAACGCCATTTTCGAAACCTGGTATCCGGGCGAAGAAGGAGGCACCGCCATCGCCGAAACCCTCGCGGGCGACAACAACCCCGCCGGCCGTCTGCCCCTCACCTTCTACGCCTCCAACGATCAGCTACCACCCTTCGAAGACTATTCAATGACCCACCGCACCTACCGCTACTTCGACGGCAAGCCCCTCTACGCCTTCGGTTATGGACTCAGCTACACCACCTTCGCCTACAGCCACCTGCGGCTGCCCTCCACCATTGCCGCCGGGGACTACGTTCCTGTCGCAGTCACGGTGACAAATACCGGCTCCGTTGCCGGCGACGAAGTCCTTGAGGTCTACCTCACCCAACCGCGCGGCTTTGAAACGCCGCGTCGCATCCTCGCCGATTTCCTCCGCGTTCACCTCGCACCCGGTCAGGCCACCGAAGCCCATCTGAACCTCACCCCGCGCTCCATCGCCCAGGTCGACGAAAAAGGAAACCGCATCATCCTCCCCGGCACCTACACCATCTCGCTGGGCGGATCCCAACCCTCCGACGCCAGCTCAACCCAAACCGCCACCTTCACCATCACCGGCACGAAGGAGCTGCCAAAGTAACAAATCCCTCGCTTGATAACCAAATGCTTCCCACTTAAACGTTTTACCTGATACATTGATTGCCGATCCGCGCGGCGGCCCGCTGCTTTTCTGAACGCTGAACGCCGAACGCTGTCTTTGTGAGGCTCCCATGGAACGCCGTGCCTTCCTGAAATCCGCCGCCGCCCTGGCCGCCACCCCCGCCCTCTCGCCCCTCGCGAAAGCCGCCGCGCAAACCGTTCCCACCATCGCCCCACCCACGCCCAACCGCTTCCCCGAAGATTTCCTCTGGGGCACCGCCACCGCCGCCTATCAGGTCGAAGGCGGCGTCCACGAAGACGGCCGCGGCCCCTCCGTCTGGGACACCTTCTCTCACACCCCTGGCAAAACCTTCCAGGGCCAAACCGCCGACATCACCGATGACTTCTACCACCGCTACAAAGAGGACATCGCCCTCATGCAGCGCCTAGGCGTCAAAGGCTTCCGCTTCTCCATCGCCTGGCCCCGAGTTTTCCCCGAAGGCACCGGCACACCGAATCCTAAAGGCCTCGACTTCTACAAGCGCCTCCTTGACGCTCTCCACGAAGCCGACATCGAGCCCTTCTGCACCCTCTTCCACTGGGATCTCCCCCAGGCCCTCGAAGACAAAGGCGGCTGGACCAACCCCGCCACCAGCCACGCCTTCGCCGACTACGCCCACTACACGGTCAGCCAGCTTTCCGACCGCATCGCCCACTGGATGACCATCAACGAATTCGGCTCCTACATCGACGCCGGCTACGCGACCGGCGAAAGCGCGCCCGGCCGCCGCCTCCCGCGCCGCGACGTCATGCAGGCCCGCCACAACGCCGTCCTCGCCCATGGACTCGCCGTCCAGGCCATTCGCGCCGCCGCCCCACGCGCCCAGGTCGGCCTCGCCGAGGACATCACCGGCGTCATGCCCGCCATCGTCGATCCCGCCCACATCCGCGCTGCCGAAATCGGCATCCGCGAAGAAAACGCCCACTACATCACCGTCATCCTCGAAGGCCGCTACACTGACCACTACCTCCGTTCGCTCGGCGCCGACGCACCCACCTTCACGCCCGACGAACTCAAGACCATCTCCGGTCCGCTCGACTTCCTCGGCATCAACGTCTACACCACGCGCGAGGCCGTCCCCTCCGACGCCGCTCCCGGCTACGAAATGATCAAGCGCCCCGCCACTTATCCGTATGCCGGTTCCAACTGGCTCTTCCTCAACCCCCAGGCCCTCTACTGGACGCCCAAACTCGTCTCTCAAATCTGGGGCGTCAAAAAAATCTACATCACCGAGAACGGCTGCTCCTCCGCCGACGTTGTACGTCCCGACGGCCGCGTCCTCGACAGCGACCGCATCATGTACCTGCGCAACTACCTCACCCAAATGCAGCGCGGCATCGCCGAAGGCGTCCCCATCCACGGCTACTTCCTCTGGAGTCTCCTCGATAACTACGAATGGGCCTCCGGCTTCTCGAAGCGGTTCGGCCTCACCTACGTAGACTTCGAAACCCAGAAGCGCACCCCCAAGCTCTCCTACGACTTCTACCGCGAAGTAATCCGAACCAACTCCGTCGTCTGACGACGCGACTGGGATTGACACAGATCCGGGTGCCCCATGTCTCGATTTTGAGACATGGGAAGACGCGCAAAGTGCGTCCGCTTTTCTGAACGCTGACCGCTGAACGCTGTACCCTGAGCAGGTGCCCTTCCGCAACTTCCTCGGCAACGAACCCACCGTCCGCCACCTCCGCGAATCCATCGCCGCCCAGCGACTCCCCCACTCGCTCATCCTCGCCGGCCCCCGCGGCTCCGGCAAATACACCCTCGCCATCATGCTCGCCCAGGCCGCTAACTGCCTCAACCCGCCGACTCCCGGCCCCGACACCGACAACCTCCCCGACTTCTGCGGTGTCTGTTCCAACTGTCAACGCATCGGCCAGTCCCTCGACCTCGACGCCCGCGTAGCCGAAGCCATCGCCACTCGTGAAGACATGCGCGACGCCGACAAACGCGACACCCGCATCCTCATCCAGACCCATCCCGACGTCCTCGTCGTCCCCCCCGACCCGCCGCAGCTCCTCATCAAAATCGGCCAGGTCCGCGTCCTCACCCGCGAAATCTACCGCGTCCCCGCCGAGGCCCGCCGCGCCTTCTCCATCTTCACCAGCGCTTCCTTCATGAAAGAAGCCGCCAACTCCCTCCTCAAAGTCCTCGAAGAACCACCCCCGCATGCCACCATCATCCTGCTCGCAGAAAACACCGGCGAACTCCTCCCCACCATCCGCTCCCGCGCCGGCATCTTCCGCCTCGGTGCGATTCCGACAGACCAACTCGAAAAACTCCTCGCCGAGCGCCATCCTCACGCCAAGCCCGCTGAACGAGCCCTCATCGCCCGTCTCTCCGAAGGCGCCATCGGCCGCGCCCTCAATTTCGATCTCCCCGCATACCTCGCCAGCCGAGCCGACGCCCTCGTCCTTCTCCGGAACGCCAGCGGCCAGAACGACGCGACCGACCTCTTTCACGTCACAGAAACCTACCGCGCCGGAGCCGAAGGCCAGGAAAAAACCGAAGCCCTCCTCCGCGCCGCCTCCTCCATCCTTGAAGACCTCCTCCTCCTCAAATCCGAAACTCCGCACCTCATCCGCAATATCGATTTACAAAAAGAGTTAGCCTGGATGGCCACTGCGGTAACCTTCGACTGGATCGAATCCGCCGCCCGCGGCCTCCGCCAGGTCGAATCCGGAATGCGTCGCAACCTCCTCCGCTCCCTCGCCCTCGACAGCTTCGCCGCCCAGCTCAGCCAATAGCTTCCACCAATTCCGTCTTGGTCTTTCTTGAACGCTGAGCACTGTACGCTGAACGCTCTTCTGTACCCTGCACCCTGCACCCTGTTCCCTGTTCCCTGTTCCCTGCACCCTGCACCCAGGTTCTTCTGGATTCCCACAACCCTCCCGGGCTACTATTCTCGCAACGCATTCCCATTCTGTTTTCCGCCGTGCGACGCAGCCCGCTCTTCCTGCATCTCATAGGCAACCTTGTCCGTAAAGGATTGTCGGTCTTATGTCCCAATTGCCTGCCTCAGCGGTGCGCACGTTGCGTCCCCGAAATTCGGCTCAGCGAGCCTCCTCCGCCTTCGGTCCCGTCCCCGCCGGTCCAGTCGCTGTGCCGCCTCCCGCGCCTGCACCCCCGCCGCCCAACAACACCCTTGACCTCGATGTCATCGGCCCACGCAAGCTGATCCGTCCCACCCTGCCTGACAGCGCTCATCGCGACCGCCGCTTCCAGCGCCACGACGAGCACGCTCTAACGCTGAGTTCCGCCAGCGTTCATGTCTCCCCCAGCCATGAGGCCTCGCACGCTGAATCCTTCTACTTCCAGAAGCAGGTCCAGGCCCAGACCCCTATGGTCTTCGTCCTCGAAGACGGCGAAAAGATCGAAGGGTGTATCGAGTGGTACGACCGCGGCGCCATCAAGGTGCGCTGCACTTCGTCATCGCCCTTCCGTAACACGCGATCTTCCGGCACTCGCGCCCTCATCTACAAATCGAGCATTAAGTACCTTTACAAAGCGAGCGAAAACCAGACCCAGTTTTAAGGGCTGAACATCCCTCTTCCAATTACCGTCGCGCGGCTCGCGGGTGCCCCATATCTGCCCGCTGTTGGCAGATGTGGGAAAGACAAATCCGGTGCCCCATATCTGCCCGGCTTTGGCAGATGTGGGAAATGGACGAAGCCGTCTGACAACGGATTACCGATCACTCGCTCTAACCAGCCGATCCCTCACCGCCAGCCCAATCCCCACCGGCGCCGGCAGCGGACACACAATTACCGTCACCCCCGCCGCATCCAGCCAGCGCAGCCCCGCGTACAGCTTTCGCGCCAGTTCTTCCGGGTTCCCCCACGATCCCCAGTGGTAGACATGCACCGTGTTGTGGCCCATCGTGAACCCCCGAATGTCGAACGGCTTCTTCCGCATCGCCATCAGCGCTGCCATGAACCCGCCCGGAGCCATCGCACCCACCACCTCGCCGGCCGCCTCCAGGCGATTCACCTCCTCCATCATCGCCAGCTCAACTCCCCCCAGCCCGGCACCTTCCACCAGCACCAGCCGCGCTCGCGGCGCGTAATGGCGAACGCCCATGCCCGGCGCCGGAGCCGCTTTCGCCAACTCACCCTCTCCGAGT
>Ga0182018_10002732_pt1 | contig 17036 bp, 11 predicted proteins | sample 812P2MmetaG_FD_120490 | JGI IMG/M metagenome (GOLD analysis project Ga0182018, IMG submission 120490) | Permafrost microbial communities from Stordalen Mire, Sweden - 812P2M metaG | ecosystem: Environmental > Terrestrial > Soil > Wetlands > Permafrost | place: Sweden: Stordalen | collected... | reverse complement strand
GCCGCGATCATGGAGAGGTTCCGCTCCTATGACGCCCTCGTCTCCCACGAAGAGCTCCGCGCCGCGGCCTCGGCCGTCTACCTGGTCGCGCGCAAGCCCGGCTGATCCGACCTGGCCTCAGTCGATCCCCGACAGCTCGGCCACCCGGGCCGCCATCACGTCCTCGAGCGCCCGGGAGAGCCCGGCCGGTGACGCCGCGATGAGATCGCCGAGGAGCGCGAGGAACCGGCGCTCGAAGTTGGCCGCCGAGTACCCCAGGAGATGCGAACGGACGGCGCTCGACCAGTCGTCCCCGCTCAGCTTGCCCCGCATCGTCGGGAGCACCAAGGCTCCGCCCGAGCGCGACCCATCGAGGGCGTCGGCAAGGCGGAGGACGGCCGCCTCCAGCGCGTCGACGTCCCCGGTCGGGACCACGAGGCCGAGGCCGGCCACGATGTTGGGGAGGTTGCCGGCGTCGTACGCGATGACGAACCGCCCGAACCCGTACGCCTCGACCACCGGCACGCAATAGCCCTCGTGGTACGAGGGGACGACGAGGGCGTCGGTCCGCTCGAACAACTCGGCCATCGCGGCGTCCTCGGGCGCCAGCACCACCTCGAGCCGGTCCGGAGCCGCGGCGGCCTTCGCCTCCATCGCCGCCATCAACTCGGGGTCGGAGAACCGGGGGTCGCCGGCGAGCGTCACCGAGAACCGGCCGTCACCCCGGGCGATGAGCCGGTCGGCCAGCTCCAGCATGTCGGCGATCCCCTTGGCCGAGACGAACCGACCCAGGTAGAGGAGCCGGACCGGCCCCTGGTGGGTCGAGAGCGGCCGGGGCGGGCCTGCCGGTGTGACCGCCGGCGGCAGGTGGAGCACCGAGATCCTGTCGTCGGGGACGCCGACCGAGCGGGCCATCTCGACGTTGAACTCGCTATCGCAGGCGACGTGTCGGGCGAGCGTCAGGTTGTGGCGCTGGGCGTGCGAACGTTCGACGGCCTCCCGGGCCCACGGCACCTCCACCAGCTCGACCGGGGTCGAGTTGTGCTCGATGGCCATGATGGGCCGGTCCGGCGGGATGACGAAGACCGAGTTGAACAGGTCGTAGTACATCCCCTCCTCGAACACGTGGACGTCGGCGGCCCAGAACTCGTCGCGGGCCAAGAGCTCAGTGACCGAGGGGACGAGGCAGAACTCCGGTTCGGCGCCATCGATCGACTGGGTGAACACCGTGACGTCGATCGGGGCCCCAAGCCCGATCAACCGCCGAAGCAACTCGAGCTTGTGGACGAGACTTTGTGACACCGCGTCGCGGGGCACCACGATGCCCGAGTACAGGGCGATGTGGATCCGCCGCTCGGCGATCATCCGGGCGGGCTCGCCCAGCCGACCGCTCGGCTCACCCAGGCGCCGCTGCGGCCGGTCGCACGCCGACGATCTCCATCTCGTAACACATCCCGTTGCGCCTGCCCGAGGCCCGGAACGACACGTCGCTCAGGCCGGCCGTCTCCAACAGGGCCCGCAGCGAAGCCTGGGAGAACCCGTTGTAGTGGAAGTCACCCTCATACTCCTGGGTCCCGTAGGTGACCTCGCGCAGCTCCTCGAAGCTCATGCGACCGGCCACGTACTCGGTGATCATGGTTTCCATGTCCGGCACGACGGCCACGAACTCCCCCCCCGGCGAGAGCAGCGACGCCCAGTAGGGCAAGAGCACCGTGCGCAGCTCCTCTAGGGGGAAGTGCTCGAGCACGTGGGCCGAGTAGATCTCGGCGACGGTGGCCTTCTCGAAGGGAAGATGCCGGACGTCGGCCACCACGTCGATGTCGTCGAGCGCCCTTGCGTCGACGTTCAGGTACCCGGCCCGGCCGACGTGGCCGGCGCCGAGATTGAGGCGGATCGCGTCTCCCATGTCGCGCAGCTTGGCCGCATTGATGACCCGGCCCTCGATCACGGCGTCGGCGGCTCCACCCTGGTGGCGGCCGTAGCGGAGTTCGAAGAGCACTTCCTTACGAACGAACTCGACCCTCCTCGCCAGCTCGTCGAGCTCGCGCCGGAAGGACCGCTCACCGGCCCCTTCAGAAGAGGTCGACTGGAGGAGGTACGGGATCGACCGGTTAAAGCCGTCGAGCTCGGCCCGCATGACGCCCAAGGCAGCGTCGACGCCGGCCAGCTGCGCCCGGGCCCGGGCGTCGATCCGGCGCAGGAACGGCGCCACGATCGGCCGCAGCGGGGCCTTCACCAGTTGCTTCCACCCCATGGCCAGTCCTCCGCCGGGCCGCGCCGAGCGACGCAGTCCTCTCCCCCCATCTTCGGCGCCCGGACAATAGCATTCGTCGGTTTTTCCGAAGCGGCCCCGGGACACCTCTGACCTGGTGACAAGGTCGCCGGTCGCCTGCTCATCGAGCATGCCCGAAGGTCGGCGGAGCCCGATGGTATGGTCAGATGCCTACCGCGGATTGGCCTCTCGTTGATCTCGGTGCACACCTGTCGACCTCCAGGGAGGAACCCCCACCTCATGGCCAGAGGCTCGCGCTTCGCTATCGCCCTCACGGTGACGGTGGCCCTCACCGGAACCCTTGTCACCATCGCCGAGACGGCTGCCTCGGCCCCCGCCGGCGCCGCGCTCCCCGGGACCACGATGCCCCTCCAGGAGTTCGTGAACAATGGGCTCAACGGCCGAACCTGGAACGCCTACGACCAGACCACGACCTCGGCCGGCCCCGACATCGCCGGGCGGCCGAGCCCCATCGCCTACGGCCCCACGGTGCACGTCTACGCCCGGGCCAACAACGGCGACCTGATGGAGTTCATCAACGACGGCTTCGGCGGGCGGCCCTGGAACGCCTACGACCTCACAGAGATCACCGGCGGGCCGACCATCGCGGCCGACCCCGATGCGGCCTTCTTCGGCGCCATCGTCCACGTCTATGCCGAGGCCTCGAACGGCGACCTGATCGAGTTCGTCAACGATGGGGCCGGCGGCCGCCTGTGGAACTCCTATGACCTGACCCAGATCGCCGGTGGGCCGGCGCTCGGCGGAGACGCGACCCCCCTCATCAGCGGCACCACCGACCAGGTCTTCGCCCGCAGCTCGTCGGGGGACCTCGTCGAGTACACGAACGACGGGGTGGGCGGCCACCTCTGGAACGCCTATGACCTGACCCAGCTGGCCGCGAGCGTGCAGGTCGCCGGCGACCCGAACTCGGTCGAAATCGGGTCGGTGGACCAGGTCTTTGCCGAGGCGACCGGCGGTGACCTGGTCGAATTCACGAACGGTGGTGCGGGCAGCCAGGTCTGGACCGCCTCGGACCTCACGGCCGCGACGAAGGGCCCGACGGTGACCGGCCGACCCAGCCCGGTCGTCGCGAGCGGGGTCATCGACGTGTTCGCCCGGGCCTCGACCGGCATCTTGACCGAGTTCTCGGCGAACGGCTCCGGCGGCGACCTCTGGAACTCCTACGGCCTCACCACGTCGTCGGGCCCGACGGTCGCCGGCGACCCCTCGGCGATCACCGTCGGCAGCACCATCCACGTCTACGCCGAGGCAACCGGCGGGGACCTCACCGAGTTCTACAACGCCGGCTCCGGGCAGGCGTTCACCACGTCTGATGTGTCCGCCGACGCCGGCGGCCCGGGCATCGGCGGGAGCCCGGGCGCCCTCCTCTACGGCGCCTCTTCCATCCACGTCTACGCCGGTGGTCCCCCGCCCGCCTCGCCGCCCACCGGCGTCGGCCTCTACGGGCTCTCCCCGGGGGCGCAGACCTCCCAGGCGATCGAGGACAACTGGCCCATCATCGGCGACACCGGGGCGCTCGGCACCCAGTCGGCCCCCTACACCGGCTTCAATCTCGGCGCCGACCTGGCCACCGGCCAGGCCATCGAGGCGTCGGGCAAGCGGGTCACCTGGCTCTCGTTTTGGACCGTGAGCGGGCCGGTGTCGTCGAACTCGGACGGATCGGCCTGCTACACGAGCGCCTGCTACTACTCGGCCGCCTACGGGGCCGGCCAGTACGTGGCGACGACCATCGACTCCTATGCGAGCAGCGGTCTCGGGTTGAAGCCGGACTGGGTCATCTTGGACCCCGAGGGGTTCCCCGACGACCACTCCGGGCTCGACAGCGGCCCGGGTTCGAGCAACGCCAACTGGTCGAGCTTCCTCACCGGGTGGGCCAACGGCCTGGCCTCGATCGACTCCGGCCTCCACCCCGCCTTCTACTCCGACCAGTACGAGTACAACACCTTCGACCTCGCCTCGATCCAGCTCCCGGCCTTCGTGGCCATCGCCTTCCCGGGCCCCACCAACATCTTGGAGAACCCGTCCAACAACATCGCCGGGTTCATCGCCTTCGGGGCCACCTGCCCGGCCGGGTCCGAGGAGCAGACGCTGGCCAACCCGCCCTGGGCCGGCTCCTACAACACCCTGCAGTTCGCCGGCGGGCAGTACTGCGGGCCCTAGGGCCGGAGGGGGCGATGGGGGGCGCGTTGGGGGGCCACCGGAGAGCCGGGACGACCATCGAGCGTGCTCGCACGGGTCTCGGGCTCGGGATCCTGACCGCAGTCGTCGCATTGGCGGCCGGATGCTCGTCGCCTGCGGCCAACCACTCGGCGACCACCACCGTTCGTGGCAAGGCCCCGCCCCGCGCCACGACGACCACCACGACGACCACCACCGTGCCTCCGACGACGGTCCCGACCGTCCAGGGAACGAGCGTCCAGATCCACATCACCGGCTCGACGGCCACCGTTGACTTCGCGAGCTCGAGCGTCTCGGGCTCGCTCTCCCCAGAGCCGGGCAGCTTCAGCCAGGGCGGGATCGTCTACACCTTCACGGTGAGCGGCGTGCAGTACTCGGGCTCGCCGTCCACCACGACCGCGACCGGTGGGCTGATCACCTCGGTGGTGGTGTCGAGCGGGAGCGGCGGGGCCACGATCGCGGTCACCCTCTTGTCTCCACAGAGCCACGCGACGTATGGACTCGGCCACAATGAGGTCGGCGTCAGCTTCTCGTAGTGGTTGTGATCAGGACTTTTCCTCTCCTGGGCGTCACCGGCCTTGCTGGGGTCATGGGTTCATGTCACGTCCTACGATCGGGCTGCCCCGATCGTAGGACCGCCGGCGAGCGGCCTCTTCTCGAGAACACCGGGAAGCACCGCCACGACACCGCTCACCCATGGATCTCGAGCTAGCAGGCGTCGGAGTTGGGTTGCTCACCGGTGGTCTCAAGGGCCATCTCCGGCCACAAGACCGGTGAGGAGAAATGTCGCACCGGGGCCGAGGTCGTCGACATCGGAAGGATTCGACCCATCGGTTTCGTCGAGGAGATCTTCTCCCGCGACTCACCGCAGCAGCCCAATGGGTGATGACCACCTCCATGGGTGACGACACGCCCACCGCGTCCTTCGCTCCCCGACGGCGCTCGGAGCCACGGCCGTCGGCAGCCGCCACGGCCGAGCCGCTGTTCGTCTACGACCGGGCGCGGGCTCTTGCGGGGGTTCGTGGCCGCCGACACCGACGCGTCGTCGACCACGGCGCAGCGCCACGAGGGTATGCATGACCCGTCGACCCTGACCGTCCGGGCGTCCCTCGAGACGCCGGCGCTCGAACCGCACGCGAACCTCCGCCTGATCCGGACGCTGGCCACGGTGACTCGAAGCGTCGCGCCGAGGCCGGCCGACGACACGAGTACAGAGGATCGAACCGGCGCTCACATCGCCGCACCGCCCCGGCACTCTCCGAGGCTGGGTCTCCTGCTCAACCGAGATGGCGACCGAGTCAGAGCTCCGAACGTGGGTTGGTAGAGTTACGGCCTCGTGCGACGACTTCCCTCGGTGATGTTGGTCGTCTCGGGGCTGTCCGTAGGGATGATTCTGGCCACCAGCACGATCGCGGCACCCGCCGGGGCTCCGATCCTCGGTCGGCTGATCTCGAGTAGCGATGCACGACACCTCAACTTCCCGTCCGTCGCCAACAAGCCTGTGTCGAGCACCAAGACGGGCAGCAAGAAATGCCCCGAGGCTGCCCAGGTCGTCTTCGAGAACCACAAGAACGTCACCGGGTTGATCGATCAGGTCTTCTCGTGTGCCTCCCGTAGCGCCGCCTCGACGTACCTGCAGGCCCTCATCGGTGAATACCCGATCACCACCTCGTTCAGCCCTCCCACCGCGCTCGGTTCCACGGCGGTCGGCAGCGCCACCCAGGCTCCCGTCTACGCCTACATGTGGCGGCGAGGCTCGTACGTGGCCTTCGTGGCAGTGGATACCGACGCCACCGACAACAAGGACCAGGAGTACAGTCATCGCTTCGACCTTCTCACCAAGGCACTCGTGGCGTCACTCAGCAAGGCGGCGATCGAGCAGAACAAGAAGATGGCCTGACGTATCGGGTCTCCGGACCCGGTCACGCCACCGATTCCACGGAGCGCCAACGCAGGATGACCAGTCGGTCGGTTTCCCACGTCACCGATGTCGCCCGACGACACGGCCCGGTCGTTACCCCGTGCCGATGGGGTGGTCACACCTCATGTCGCGTCGGATCGTTGGACGGCCGTCCTCGCCCCGATGTGAGGATCGACCGTCGAGCCAGCGGGACGCGCGGCCACGGTTCCCTTGTGAACGGTCAGGGAACTTGGAGCACCCCGGGCTGGAAGGGCGACGCCTCGATGATCCCCCCACAAGCGTTGATCTCGGCGGCCATCGAGATGGCCTTCTTCGATCCCGGGACCGACACGGTCATCTTCGGTGCGAGCGTGCAGTCCGGCTCGCTGCTCGACGGGGTGGCCACCCAGTACAGCATGAACGACGCCTGACCACCTGAGGCGGCGAGATTCACGGTGCCGAGCGAGAACTTGCTCGGGATGCCCGACCCACCGTTCTCGACCGTCGTGGTCAGGTCCTGACCCTTGGACGAGACGAGCTGGAGCTGGGGGTAGCCGTTCAGCGAGCAGGCCGACGAAGAGCGGTTGGTCAGCGCCACCGAGACGTCGGCGGCACCGCCGGCTGCCGCACCAAACGACGGCTCCGTGCCCTTGAGCGCAGAGCCGGTGCACGGTGCCGCGGATGCTCCGGCAGCCGTCGTGGTCGTGCTCCCCGACGGAGCCGTCGTGGTCGTGGTCGTGGTCGTGGTCGTCGATCGCGCCGCAGGTTGCTTGATCGCCGCCTTTGGGCCACTCGAACACGCGGCCAGGACCAGCGAGGACGCGATCATCACGCCAAGCACCATCCGTCGACTTGCTCGCCGGCGCCTCTTGTCGGTGGCCGAGTCGGCACGTGCAGCAGGGGTGCGGTCCTTCAACGCTGGTTCTCGCTTTCTGTCTCACATCTCCAATGGCACCAAGACATTCCAATGGCCCCAAGACATGGAGAGGGGCCCCGAAGGGCCCCTCTCCATTGTCTGGGTCCTATCTTCCCCGACCGGTGTTGCACCGGCCGAGGAACCTACATGACTACCCAGCCGTTACCGCCGCTTGAGCAGCCTCGAGCGTGGTCAGGTTGAGGGCCAACGGGCCACCAATCGGCTGGATGGTGTACACGTTGGAGCTCGCATCATTGTTCTGGTTCCCGTAGTCGCTGTAGAAGCCCAGGTTGTAGCCAAGGCTGGTGCGACCGTAGTGGCTGTTGAGCCACCCACCGGCAGCCGCCGCCCCAGGCAGCGTGGACACTGCGGTGCCGGCTTCGTTCAAGAAGGCGGTCGCATACGTCCCCAGGACGCCCGGAGACTCGGCCAGGATCATCGGGTTGAACCGCTCGTCATCGAAGTTGTACCGGGCGTTGTGGACTGACAACACCGAAGCCGTCAAGGCGTCAGCGTAGTAGTCGCTCCGGGCCAACAACGTGGTGTGAGCGTAAATGTGGCCATTGTCGACACCGATGGTCCCCGGCGTACGGGCCACCCAGGCTCCCCAGTTGTAGTCGTTGTTGTCGAGCCCAAGACCGACCGAAGTCAGGACGCCGTTCACGGTCGTCACGAGGTTCGACAGCTCGAAGGCCGCCAACTGGGTCGAGGTGTCACTGCCGTCCTGGCCAGCGATCCGCAATGACGAGATGTTGAGACCCGACAGCTGGCTGACGACCGCGTTGGAGACGGCGTCAGGTCCACCGACGATCAAGACCTGGGTGATGGCGTTGTCGTACAGGGCCTCAAGGGCATCGGACGACAGGGCATCGGGCGTGGTCGTGATCAACGGCAGAGGCCCGTAGTAGGCCAAGCCGCTGGCCGAGACCGCGTCCTGGAAGCTGTTGTCGGTCACCAAGAGCGCCGTGTTCCCAGGAACGGCCGGAGCCGTGCCCGAAGTGCCCGTGGTGTCGTTGAACAGCGTCGGGGTGTTGAACGCCCCGACTGCGCCGACCGGCATTGGGAACTCTGCGCCCGGTGTGGTCGCCAACAACTCGTTGGTGTCATCGGCGGTCTGACCGGCGATCCGGATGACCGTCAGGTCCTGGACCGTGCCCAAGATGTTGATTCGAGGGCTACCTCCACCGCAGGTGTACGCCGGCGTGCTCGCCAACGTGGTCTCAATCGAGCTGGAGATGGCCAAGGGGCCACCGACCAGGTAGACGGTCGAGACACCTTCCTCACGGATGATGTTGGCCGCAGCACTCGACAGCGTGTTCGGATCGGTCAGCGCAACTGCGCTGTCGTCGGCACCCGCCGGGAAGGCCGCACCCAGAGCGTCGGACCAGTAGCCGTCCTGCGCCAGGAAGATATCCCCGCCGTTGACGAAGTCATGGGGGAGATCGCTGCCGATGCACTGGCCGGTCGCGTAGTCGAACTGGTGTCCGATGGCTGCGGCGGCCGTGTCGACCTGCGCCGCCCCGTAGATGGCGTTGGCCAGCTCAGAGACGGTGCCCAGCTGCACGTAGCCGAGCTCTTGGTCGTAGTCCGGGCTGGTGATGTCGCCTCCGTCGACCGAGTACGGGTCAGCGCGGGTGTTGAAATCTTCATCCGCACACAGGGTCTGTTGCTCCGCCAAGGTATCCCCGTAATCCGAGATCCAGTAGACGGATGCCCACACCGGTCCGTCGGCGTCCGTGGTCTCGCCCGGGGCGGTCGCAAGCGAGATACCGCTGGCCACCCAATTCGTGAGCGTCCCGGCCGCGTTGTCGCTGTTCACCGGAAGCTGCAGGATGTTCCCGTCGTTGACCACCGTCGCCAGACCGCCAACCGAAGCGGTGTCCGGACTGGTGCTGGCCCCGGGGCTCACATTCCACGCTGGCGTGGAGGCGAACTCCAGGTTCTGGTGGGTGGAGTTGTCGAGGACCAGGCAGACCGCGCCCGCGTCCGACGTGTCGTCGTCACTCGCAGCGCCAACGCCCCCGGTCCCCTGATTCGGGGTGACGCTCTGAAGCGCCCCAGGAATTCCGGAGTCGATGTTGGCCGGGAACAGGAACCCACCGACCTCACCGATGCTGAAGTTCGAGACCGGGGTCGTCGCAACGGTGTCATACCCGGTGATCCGGTCCAGGCCCGAGGACGGGCTGTTGGCTGACGGGGTCTCGCCGACCAGGTCGGCGTCGGACGACACCGTGCCGAGGGACGCCGGAGCGGCGCAGTCAGACAGCGACGCCGAACCGTAATAATCGGCATCGGCCGATGGGCAGTAGAAGCCCGCGATGGGCACCAAGCCGGTCGCCGCGCCGAAGCCGGTGTCGTAGGCGAGGGCCTGTGTGAGCGCCGGAGAACCATCGAAGCTGATCGAGTACCCAAGGTAGATCGTTGCCGATCCCCCGAACTCGGGCGTGCCGCTCAACGTGAGGACAAGCTCGTTGTATCCGGAACCCTGGTCATCACAGTCCGAAGGCCAGGCGTCATAGTCGCCAGACGTGGCGTCGTAGGGGTCGGACACCGGAGTGATGGCGACCGATGGGGCGTCGCTCCCCGACACCACAATGTCGCCGGTGTCGACGTCCGAAGCGCTGAAGAACACGTAGTTCGACATGTCGACGGTGGTCTGGTTCACCCCGGCGGGAATCGCGGTGTTGCACTCAACCCCGGCTCCGCCGTTGGGTGTTCCGGTTTCCAAGATGATCTGGTCACCGCTCGCCCAGTCGGCCACGGTGATGGTGTAGCCGTTCCCCTGGTTAACCGGGCCCGGTGCTGTCGAAAGACCGACCACGTTCTGGAAGATCACTACCGGGCCTCCGGCGTCCAGGGCGACCGTCGTCGTGGCAGCAGATGCCGCACTCTGGCCGACCGCCAGGGCTGCGCCCATCGCGGTGCCAGTGATGACGCTGACCGCCCCGAGGATTGCCACCCATCGGCGGAACCTCGCTCTCATTCCCATTCCTTGTCTCCTCCTAGAGAGGACGCCCACTCGGGCGCCCGGTTCTACCGCTGGTCCCGCCTGACCCACAGGTCGATGACGCAGAGCTGGCAGAAGGGTAGGACAAACCCACCCTTCCTCTCAACTCGTTCTGTTCAACCCCGACCGGCCGAAGAATGTGACAGATCCCCCACCCGAAATCCTCCCGGCTCGGCCGAGGCACGGGCAGAGACGACGCGAGCTCGGAGGCACCACGGAGAGAGAACGAGCGACCACGGAGAGAGAAACAGAGAAATGTGACGAGAAGAGGAGAAGAACCACCGAAGGAAAGGTGAAGAGGAGGAAGAGCGAGGGAGAGCAAGCCAGGCCCAACACGGGATACGGCGGGGGTCAGCAACGGGCCCGATGGTTCGGTGGCGACGCAGGAACGGCCTTAAAGACGACCATGAGCCGATCGACGGGGAACGGGTCCCATGCTCGAGGTGTGCCGGGCCCAACGACCAGCCGGACAACGGGCCGCGGCGAATGAGCCGGGCGGGTCCTCATCCTGGCCCTGAACGCGATAGGGCCCTCCGGCCCCGGCGATGGCCCCCCGGACCACCCACCCCGATCGGTGATCGCCGACCGCCTGGCCGTGCGCGTGGCGGACATGACCGGGCTCGAGCCTCCGCAACGCTTCGCGCAAGGGCCTATGCGAATCGCCCCTGGCTCCCGTCGTCGCTCGGTTGTCTCGACAAAACCTTGAGCCTCCAGAAGACCTTGAGGGTATCGGCCATGATGACCAAGGCGGAACGTGCGGACACCGTGCTCCGGTAGCGCCCGTTCATCGGGATCGGAAGCTCGACGAAGTGCCGGTAGCCCAGCCGCTGGGCGACGACGAAGAGCTCGACGTCTAAGACGAACCGGTCCTCGACCAAGTGAGGGAGAACCGCTCTCGCGACCTCGTCACGCATGATCTTCACCCCGGTCTGGGTGTCGCGAACCGAGAGCTGGAAGAGGACACGGACCACCCACCGATAGGCCCAGGACGAGAGCCGTCGAACCGGCGGGACCTCGACGTGGGCCTGGGGGTGGCTCTTCGAGCCGAAGCAGATGTCGGCACCGGTGTTCCGGGCCGCCACGACGAAGTCGGGCAGCACCTCGGGCGGGATGTCGCCGTCGGCATCGATGAACCCGACGAAGACACCGGTCGCCCGGGCCAGGCCCGTGCGGACGGCGAAGCCCTTGCCCCGGTTGAGCGCGAGGGGGACGGTCTCGAGTTGCCCGGGCAGCACCCCGGCCAGGCTGGCCACGCTGTCGTCGGTCGAGCCGTCGGAGACCGCGATGATCTGGAACGAGATCCCCTCTTGGCCGAGGGCCGCCGCCGCCCGCTCCACCGTCCGCCGAACCGTCGGCCCGGGGTTGAAGAACGGGACGACCAGGGTCAGCTCCGGTCGGGGCTTCCCCGAGGGAGCCGAACCCGACCCCGCAGGGACGGTCAACGGGGGCGTTCGAATGCGAGGGAGGTGATGCGCTCGACGCTAGGGCGCCGAGTGCATGCCGGCACGCAGGCCGTGGCCCCCCAAGGCGGAGGAGAGCGGGCTGAGACTGCCCACGAGGGCTCCCCCGAAGATCGACGGGGTACCGCTAGCCCCGGCGCCGACGAGGCCGCCGGTTGGCGAGACGATCGGAACCCCGCTGGTTGGCGTGCTCGAGGCGCCCCCGGTGCCCGTCGACGCCCCGGTCGTCGGGTCAGATGACGGGCCGGTCGTGGCGGCTCCCGACGTGGGCTGGCTGGCGCCGCCGACCCCGGCCGGGTTGGGGGTCGTCCCCAAGAAGACGATCGTGAGTTGGGCGGTGTTGTCCGGCTCTGTCAATGCCACCTCGACAACGAACTGGACGGCCCCGGCCAACGGCCCGGTCACGCTGTCCGATGGCGACAGGGTGCCGCGGAACACGTAGCCCGGGTCGTTCCCCGACCCGATGGTCTCTTGCAGGGCGCCGACCAACTCGACCGGCGAGCTCCCAATCCCCGAGATGCTGGCCGTGTACCAGGCCCCCGATGAGGAGAGGCAGACGTTGCTCACGACAGTGGCGACGCTCGGCGCGCCGATCGAACCGTATTCGGTGATGCTGGCCGACGTGGAGAAGGCCAGCGACGAGCCGGTGGTGTCGAGCTCGACGGCGGGAGTGGTCGCGACCGACACCGCGTTGGCCAGCCCGAGGGGCGTCCCGGCGCTAAAGCCGGTGCCCGGCGGGGTCACGCCGTCCGAGGGAACGCACGTGGCCGGCGCGGCGGCGGCCGTGCCGGTTCCCGACGCCGATCCTCCGCCGCCGGCCGTCGCCGGGTTCACCCAGGCATAGGACCCGCCGCCGGTGCTCGGAGCCGGCGTCGTGGTGACCACCGGGGCGGTGAGGGGGGTCGTCGCGGCGGCATGGGGCGACCCACCCGATTGGTCGGCGGTCAGCATCACCGGTGCCGCCGCCAACGAGGGGTGGACCGCCGGGCCCGACCCGACCAGGACGGCGGTCGATGCCGAGAGCGTCGCCACCGTCGCCGCCAGGCCGAAGATGATCGAACCACGGGGGGTGGTGGCCACCAGGTTGAGGGCGGTCTGGCTCACCGGGCTGGCCGAGAGCTGGACCGCCACCCGATCGCTTGCTCCGAGCACATGGCTCTTCGGGCGGTGCAAACGGGCCGAGAGCGAGCCCTGCAACCAGCGCAGCCCGGCCGGAATGCCGACGAGGCCGCCGGCAGCGGTTCTGAGATCTGCGGTGGCCAGGCGCAACAGGCCCTTTCCTCTTGAGACCCGGGCGCGGGCGTTCTCCTCGGAGATGTTGAGGACCTCGGCGACGTCGGGGTACGACAGCCCGACCATCTCGCGCATCACGAAGGCGTCCCGCTGCGTCGACGGCAGGTTGAGGACCGCCGCGTTGAGGGCGGCGGCCACCACGGGGTCGCCGACCTGCTCGGCCACGTCGGCCTCCTGGCGAGGCTCGGCGGCGCTGGCCTGGGCGACCGCGAACTCCCTCGCCGCGCGAGCCCGGTGGTCGTGCACGACGTTCTTCAGGATCTGGCTCAGCCACGCGCCCAGCCGGTAGTCGCCCGTGCGGCCGAACCGGTGGAGTCCGCGCAGCGCGCGGACGAAGGTCTCTTGAACGAGGTCCTCGGCCGCCTCGTCGGGGCCGAGCATTCGGCGGGCCTGGCCGAGCAGCGCAGCGCGATGGTCGTCAACGATGATGGCAAAGGCGTCGGCGTCGTGGCGCAGGTGGGCCTCGACCAGTAACCGGTCACGCTCCCCCGCCGACTCGTCGCGCGACGGGTATGCACACCGTCGGAGCGAAACCCTGTCTTGAATCGTCAACGCCGCTCTCCAGCTGCCGCGTGCCCACGCTTAGGTGAGCTACCCGGCTCTCGAAACTCTCCTCCAGCAACTACGCCCAGTTCCGAGAGAGCGCCCAGACCACGGGCTCCCCCCGACTCCAGGACGGACTGTACTTGCTGGAGTGCCCAAAAGCACTCTTTCGAGAAGAAGTTTCGTGGCTGCGTCACCCGGCTGGTGGTCCCGCAGGGGACCCGGCCGGTGCTCGTGCGGCCAGCCTGACTACTTTGCACCGTCCTGAGTGGCGACGAGCCTGGTCAGGGTGGACGCGGAGAGGGCGCTCGCCCGGGCGTTGGAGACGATCCCGGTCCACCCGGTGGGGGCCACGTAGCCGATGATCGGATAGCCAGCCACGGTGGACGTGGTGGGGTCGAAGTACCCCGAATCCCAGACCGCGTCGACGTCCCCGGCGGCATCGATGGGCGGGCCCGAATTCCCCGCGACGACATCGATCATCCCCTGGCTGACCTCGACCACGATGCCGACGTGCGACGAGTAGCCGCTGGCGACGTCGCCCCACACCACCGCATCGCCCGGCTCTGGATCGTTGGTCGGACCGGGCTGCCATGCCCCGACGTGGGCCTCTCCCCAGTCGACGAAGGTGTACGCCCATGCGTTGATCCCAGTCGTGTCGATCCCGCCGGCCGCCCACACCCACTGGGCGAAGTCCGAGCACCACTCCTCGGCGCTCGTCCCCGGCGCGCAGCCGGCGGTGGTCCCCCGACCCCAGTAGGCGGTGTAGATGTTGCAGTTGGACCCGGGCGGATCCTCCACAACGGCCAGGTTGTTCTGGTCCTGGCCCTCCGCGTCGGCCACGACGGACTGGATCACTGCGGGCGGCGAGGGCCCCGCTGCGAACACCGCCACCGTGCCCCCGTCCACCATCGCCGAGGGGTCGGCCCCGATGGAGGGTCCCCCCGAGGCGGTGCTCAGGTCATAGGCGTTCCAGAGCCGGCCCCCATAGCCGTCGTTCACGTAGCTGACCAGGTCTCCAGCCGGTCCCTGCACGAACACGTCGACGATGCTCGACGAGTAGAAGACGGCCGCCGGATCCCCGGTCACCGGGGCGCCCTGGCTGGCCGAGGTGAGGTCATAGGCGTTCCAGAGCCGGCCCCCGTAGCCATCGTTCACGAACTCGGTGAGCTGGCCCGAAGCGTCCACGTAGACATGGACCGTCGGCCCGTAGACGATGGCGCTCGGTTGGCCCGACGCCGTCGGCCCGTCGGCGTCGGCGGTCAGGTCGTAGGCGCTCCAGGGCCGACCGCCGTCGCCGTCGTTCACGAACTCGAAGAGGTGGCCGGACGCCGCGGCGCCATAGACGTGGATCGAGGAGGTCCCGTACAAAACGGACCCCGGAGAGCCCGCCAGAGCCGGGCCACCGCTGGCCTCGGACAGATCGTTCTCGACCCAGCTCCGTGCGCCCGTCCCGGTCCCGGTGAACTCGACCAGGTCACCGTTGGCACCCTGGGCGAACACGTCCAGGGTTGTCCCGACGACCAGGATCGATGGGTCGCCCTGGACCGTCTCGGCGCCGGCCTCGGCGCTGATGTCGACGGCCGCCCACAGATGGCTCCCGGTGCCATCGTTGGTGAACTCGACCAGGTCACCGCTGGCCTCACGAGCGACCACGTACACGGCCGACTTGTTCACCACCACCGCCGAAGGGTCGCCGGCGATCCCCGGTCCGCCGGACGCCCCGGTGAGGTCGTAGGCGTTCCAGAGCCGGCCCCCCACGTCATCGTCGACGTACTGGACCAGGTCGCCGGTGGCCGAGCGGGCAAAGATCTGCTCGGTCGATCCGTAGAGCACCGGAGCGGGGCGGCCACCGATGGCCGGTCCGGCGGCGGCGTCCGTCTGGTCGTAGGCATTCCACAGCCGACCCCCGTCGCCGTCGTTGATGAACTCCTGCAGGGGCATCGCCGGGCTCGTCGTCGCGGCCCCGACGGAACTGACCTCGGACGTGAGCACCCCGAGGAACGCCGGCACGACCGCCGCGACGATGGCCAGCCCGGCCACCACCATCGGGCGCAGGTGCTGGCGTGCCGTCCCGAGGGATGCCCGGTTCGCAGACCCGCACGTCATGGCCACCCAAACGCTCCCGACACGATTGCGACACCCCTCCGCGGGCGGCCGCAAGGAGCTTCACCCTAGGGCAGCGGCCGGGCGAATTCGGGGATCGGCCGGCCCGCGATCAGGCACGGTTTTGCCCGGCCTCGATGCTCTCACCGAGACGCCGCATGGTGCCCGCGTAGCCACGGTGATCGACTGCTCGCGTTTGGCGACGCCGGCCACTCGTAGAGGCACCTAACCCGTGCTTCAGATACAGCTATCTCTCTACTAGAGGTTTAGACCTGTGTGTGACGCGCCCTGCCGGCGGCCAGATCCCGCTTGACCCGATACGAAAGATCGTCGGGAGCCAGCTCGGACGCCAGAGCGTACTGGGCCGCCGCCTCGGAGTAACGCCCGAGGCGAAAGAGGCAGAGCGCCTTGATCTCGTGAGGGGTCTCCCCGAGGAGGCGCCGGTCGTAGGCGACGACGGAAGGCTCCCCGCGCGCCGCGATGGCCAGGACCCGCTCGACCGACTCGATTGCCGCCTCGAAGCGTTGCTCCGCCATCAGCCGGCGGGCCGCCAGGACCAAGAACGCACAGTTGTCCGGATAGCGCTCCAGCGCCAGCGCCAGCAGCCCCCCCGCATCTTGTCCCTGGGCCTCCCGGAGGCGGATCGCATCGCTCAATATCAGGACCCCCGACGCGTCGAACGGGCCGCCGGCCGCCGCCTCCTCAACCAGCGACAGCGCGTCCAGGAGCACCGAATCGGCCTCCTCGTGCTCGCCGAGCCCGTGCAGCACCCGAAAGAGGTGGTGCCGAACGAACAGGTTGGTCGGGTTCCGCCGCATCTCGCGGCGCAGCAGCGGGAGGTTCCGAAGGTGCTTGTGTCGCTGGTCGCCCTCGTAGCCCACGTGGCGAAGCACCAGATCGGCGATCCGGACGGGACGATGCTCACGTTCGGCCAGCCGCACGATCGCTGGTACGACCGTCTCGTGGATGATCCCTTCGAAGCGGATCGCCGGGTCGTTGCGCCAGATCCGGTACTCGAGGTACGCGGAGGCTCGCTCCTCGGGGTGGAGCAGAAGCCTGAACGCTGTCGCGTCGGCGTCCGTCAGCAGCCCCTCCACCTTCTGGCGGTCGGGGTCGACCAACCGCTCGTCGGCGTCGATGTAGAGCACCCAGTCACCGGTCACATGGTCGAGGGCGACGTTGCGGGCCTCGGCGAAGTCGTCGTTCCAGGGGTGGTGGAACACGCGGGCACCATGGCTGCGGGCGGCCTCGCAGGTGTGATCGACCGACCCGGTGTCGACGACGACGATCTCGTCGACCACCTCGCGAATCGACGCGAGGCACTCGTCGAGGACCGCTTCTTCGTCCCGCACGATCAGTGC
>Ga0182018_10002731_pt1 | contig 17048 bp, 19 predicted proteins | sample 812P2MmetaG_FD_120490 | JGI IMG/M metagenome (GOLD analysis project Ga0182018, IMG submission 120490) | Permafrost microbial communities from Stordalen Mire, Sweden - 812P2M metaG | ecosystem: Environmental > Terrestrial > Soil > Wetlands > Permafrost | place: Sweden: Stordalen | collected... | reverse complement strand
GCATTCTGCACGGTTGCCTGATTCACCAAACCAGCTACGACGAGCGCACCGCCTGGGGACACCGAACGGAACTCGAACTTTCAGGGGCGGCTTGACAAGTTAGGGGCGTGGGATGTCTATCACTTCCCTACTCGTGATGCCCTGGTGGCCGGCATGGTCGACAAGATCATCGACGAGTTCGACCGCGACATCGAGGCTCACCACGCTGATCGAGGCGAGCCCGGCAGCTTCACACGCGCCTACATCCGGGCCACCATGTCCCCGATCTCGAGCACGCCCGAACGCCAGGACCGCCTGGGTGCAGCGCTGATCGCCGCCGCTGCCGGCCAACCGGCACTGCTCGCCCCCTTGCACGCGGCAGCTGACCGCTGGCAGCGTCGCCTCGAGGGCGACGGTCTCGATCCGACGGTGGCAACGCTGCTTCGTCTGGCCTGCGATGGGCTCTGGCTTTGCGACCTGTTCGGCTTGGCACCACCATCGGCTGCACTCCGAGCGTCGCTCGAGGACCGGCTCGAGCTGCTCGCTTCGCAGGCACTGAACGAGGCGGCGGGACGATGACCGGACCAGCCTCGCCCGCGCTGGGTGCCGAGCGGTCGGTGCGGCTCATCCGCACCCTCACCCTGGTCGCCTTCCTGCAGTGGATGGGCGCCACCGCCATCGTCCCCATGCTTCCGGTGTACATCCGTCACCTGGGGGGTACGGTTGCCCTCGCCGGCGTGGTCATGGCCTCGTTCTTCGCCGCCGGCGTGCTCTCCCAGTACCCGATCGGGCGGGTGGCCGACCGGGTCGGGCGGCGCCCAGTGCTCATCGGCGGGCTGGTGACCTACGGCGTGGCCAGCGTCTCTTTCCTCCTCCCGATCAGCGCCCCGGCCGCCATCGCCCTGCGCTCCCTTCAAGGGGTCGGCGCCGGGGCGGCCACCGTAGCCTCGCTGGCGCTGATCTCGAGCTCGATCGCCGTCGAGCGACGAGGTCGCGCCTTTGCCTCCATCTACGGGGGCGAACTGGCCGGCATGGCCATCGGACCCCTGGTCGGGAGTGTGGTGGGCATCCGGTACATGTGGGTGATGTTCCTCGCCTCGGGCCTGTTGGCCTTCGCGGCCTGCGCTCCGGCGCTACGAATCCGCGACCCGCACCAACGCGTCGTTCACCCGACCGGTGCCGCCGGCGGAAGGACGTCAGCCACGCTCGGGCGACTACGGATGAACCCTTCCATGGTGGGAGCGATCATCGCCGGCTCGGCGCTGGGCCTGACCGGCGGTGTCTACGACATCTGTTGGACGCTTCTCCTGTTGGCCCGGGGGGCATCCGGCCTCGAGATCGGCATCTCGTGGACCCTCTTCGCCGTGCCGTTCGTGGTGGTGGCCAAGCCAAGCGGGTGGCTGGCCGACCACATGGACCGGCGTACCCTGGTGCTGGCAGGGATCGGGTCGTCGGCCCTGCTGTGCGCGTCCTATCCGTTCATCCACAACGTGCCGTTACTGATCGTGCTCGGTGCGTCGGAGGCACTGAGCTTCGCCGCCGCCCTCCCGGCCATGCAGTCACTGCTGACCCAGGGATCGAAGCCCACCGAGGTCGGTCGGGTCCAGGGCCTCTTCGCCACCTTCGAGACCGCGTGCACCGCGGTGGCCGCCGCCGCGGCCGGCGCCGCCTTCGCCGTCGCCTCGTGGCTACCGTTCGTCACCGTGGCCGCCCTCGTGGTGATCGGCTTGCTTGTGGCCGCGTTCATCTGGAGATCGGTGCAGGGTCGGGTTCGTCGTCCGGACCCGACTGACGCGCCCGGGATACCCGAAGGGTCGGGGGTGTCGCTGCCGTCGACCCCGGATCAGCCGACCCCGGATCAGCCGCCGGAGCCGGTGGGGGTCAGCGGGGACGTGCAGTAGGCGCAGCGGGTGGCCATGACGGGCACCTTGCTCAGGCACTCGGGGCATTCGCGCACCGGATCCTCGGTCGGCGTGCGGCCCATGCGGTTCATCAGCACGTTGACCGGCTTGACGACCAGAAAGAAGATGACCAGGGCGATGAGGACAAAGGAGATCAGGGCGTTCAGGAAGCTGCCGTAGTCGAACTGTGATCCGTGGATGGTGAAGTACAGACCGTCGAAGTTCGGCTTGCCGGCGATGGCAGCGATGAGTGGGGTGATCAGATCCTTCACCAGGGCGTTGACAACGCCGGTGAAGGCGGCCCCAATGACCACGGCCACCGCCAGGTCGAGCAGGTTGCCCCGCAAGAGAAACTCCTTGAACTCCTTCACCATGGGTGCATCCTCCGGCGCGGGCTCGAGTGGACCACGAAGCTGACCCCGGACCCTACCGGCGTCGAGCCGTGGCCACCAGGGATCAGTCAGGTCTGGCCGGCGTGGACGGACGCCGTCCAGCGACCGGTCACCGGGACGGCGCACACCAGCACGGCCGCGCCCAGCAGCCAGTCGATGACCGCCCGATCGTCGGCGTCCGCCGGCACCTGGGCCACCAGGCCGCGTCGGGGGTGGTCCTGGGTGATCCGCCATCCATCGGGCAACGGAGCGCTGAGGTCGCGGAGCCTTGCCGCCACTCTGGGCCCAGACGCGTGCTGAAGGCCCACGGTGGTCGGCTTGACGGTGCCGTTGGGAGCGCGCCGCCCGGGCATCCAGGTGACCGTGGGCACCTTGTGGGTCGACCCACCCAAAAAGGCGAACGGCCCCGGGCCCAGAGGCTCGTACTCCTCGTCGATCACCGGGGTGACGTTGATCCATCCCGTCCCGGTCGCTCTCGTCTCGACCATGCGGGCCAACAGCCGGGGGTCGTCGTGGTCCACGAAGTCGAGCTCGAGAGGACGGCTCCGGGTCATGTCTGGAGGTCGAGCACGGCGCCGGCCAAGGCGTCGAGCTCGGTCGGCCACGACTCGGTTGGCACGATCGGCCGCACCACGAACTTGGAGAATCCCACGGCGAGGAATTCCTCGAGCATTGCTCGCAACCCGCTCAACCCCACCGGCACGACCTGTTCGGGATCGACCCCGCGGCGGGTGGAGGCCACGGCCCGGATGACCCCGGGCGACAACGGCTGGTGGGAGTAGGCGATGGACACCCCGAAGTGCTCGGGGCTGATGGCACGATCGGCCTCGTCGGCCGCCTCGTCGATGATCACCCGGGCCGCTGCCACCTCATGGGGCGTGCAGGACGAGGGAAGCCAACCGTCGGCGAATCGCCCGCACCGTCGAAGGGCGGCCGGGACCATCCCGCCGGTCCAGAACTCCAGCGGTTGCTGAGCGGGGAGCGGCGAAAGCGTCACGCTGTCGAGGTCGCCCGCCCGGCCGTGGTACGACACGGTCTCGCCGGCCCAGAGCATCCTGAGCAGGGGAAGCATCTCGTCCATCACCGGGCCCTTCTCCGGCGGGGACACGCCAACCGCTGCCGTCTCCGGCCGCCGGGAGAGCCCGGGGACGAAGGTCACCAACAGGCGACCACCCGACAGGAGGTCCAGGCTGGCCAGCTCCTTGGCCACCCGGACCAGATTGCGGCCAGGGAGCAGCAACGTGCTGCCGATCTTGAGATGGGAGTTGTGGGCGGCGGCGAAGGCCATCCCGGTCAGCGGGTCGAGGGTGGGTGCGGTCAGGACCTCGGGAAGCCAGATCGAGTCGAAGCCCAGCCCATCGAGGTCGTCCACCAGGCGGCCGAAGCCGGCAGGATCTGCCGCCATCCCGAGCCCGCCCGACACGCCGATGCGGACCTTCATCGGACCCCCGACCGCCGGTGGCTCCCGCCACGAGATGCCCTCACGACGCGCCGAGCGACGGTCCGTCGTAGCGGTCGACGGTGGTGAACGTCTCCACTGCCTCCCGACGTAGCCGAGTGGGTTGACGGACAGGGTGCCCCAGGGCCAGCAGGCCGGCGACACTCACCGACTCCGGCACGCCGAGGAGTTGTTTGACCGACGCCTCCTCCATGACCACCATGGTGGTCATGACCCCGGCCAGGCCCTCGTCTCGGGCCGCGAGCAGGATGCTCCAGGCAAAGGGGTAGACCGACGCACCTCCCACCATGGTGTAGTGGTCGGCGTCACGGTCGACGGTCGCCAACCTGGTCAGGTCAGCCAGGAGCACCAACATCACCGGAACTCCGTCGAGGTGCTCGGCAAATCCACCCGGTCCCTCCGCCGCGGCCGAGGCGAGGGCGGGAGCGTCGGCCACCGCCCGACGCTCGAGTTCGCGGTCGGTGACCGCCGCCCACGGGGTGAGACCCGCAGCCGATTGGGCCAGGTACTGGTACCACCCTGGGAGATACAGATCCCGCAGCACCCGGCGCGCCTCCGGGTCCTTGACCACGACCACCCGCCACGCCTGCCGGTTGCCCCCGTTGGGGGCGAAGCGAGCGGTGTCGAGCAGCCGGTAGACGGTCTCGTCGGCAACCTCGACGCTGGTGTACTGGCGTACGGCGCCGGTGGTGCGGAGGGCGTCGATGAGTTCCACGCCCCCGACGGTAGTGGCGGAGGGGACCGAGCGTGCCGTCGACTCTCGATCCAGGCACCGATGGCCGATCCGAGTGATCGAGCTGGTTGACTGGAGTCCTCGCCGCGGTGGTCCCCCGCACCGGGCCGTCACGTCCCCCTGCCCGCTCCTCACTGAGGTGAGTCGCCATGCCACCCTTCCGCACCCGACATCACCGTGGTCGCTGCCATCCGTCGATGTCCCGCCCCTGTCGGACCCGCCGCCCCCGCTGGACCAGTCGGCCCCGCCATTCCGGGCGCTTCGCCGCCACCGTCGTGGTCGCCGTGGCCGTGGCGGCCGTCGCCCTGTCCGCCTGTGGTCCGTCCACCGGGTCCGGGCCACGACCGGCGGTGGCGCCCCCCGTTCCAGCCACGCCACCGTCGACGGCCATTGCCCCGACCGCCCCTGCCCCGACGGCTCCCTCCCCGACGGCTCCTTCCCAGGCGGCCGCCGACGGCGACGGTGCCCTGAGCCTGGTCACCGAACCGGGTGACGACTACCAGTCGGTCGACCAGCTCGTGTCGGGGGCGCGCCACTCCATCGACCTCACCATGTACGAGCTGGCCGACGAGCGGTTCGAGGGCCTGTTGGTGGCCGCGCACCAGCGAGGGGTGTCGGTCAGGGTCCTGCTCGACCATGCCTATGGCGGGGCCGACGTCAATCAGGCCGCCGTTGCCCGCCTGAGCGCCGCCGGCGTCCCCGTCCGGTGGGCGCCGGACACGATCATCTTCCACCAGAAGACACTGACCGCCGACGACGCCGTCTCTGCAGTGATGACCGGCAATCTCACGGCCCGGTACTACCCGTCCACGCGGGACTTCGTGGTCCTCGACCGGGATCCCGCAGCGGTGGCCGCCATCGAGTCCGTCTTCGCCGAGGATTGGAGCGGCACCCTGGTGACCGGTGGTCCGACCGTGGCCGGCTTGGTGTGGAGCCCCGGGTCCGGTCCGGCACTGGTCGGTCTGATCGGCTCTGCACAACGCTCGATCGTCGTGGAGAACGAGGAGATGGACTCGGCGACCATCGAGGCGGCGCTGGAAGCGGCCAGCCGGCGGGGTGTGGATGTCGAGGTGATCATGACGACCGACTCGGCGTGGGACGGCGCCCTCGCCGCGCTCGCCGACGCCGGCGTGCGGGTGGCCACCTATCCCGATTCATCGAGCGCCCTCTACATCCACGCCAAGGTCATCGTGGTCGACGGCGTGACGGCATTCGTGGGATCGCAGAACTTCTCGGCCTCGAGCCTCGACGACAACCGCGAGCTCGGTGTCATCACCACCGATCCGACTGTGGTCACCCCCGTCTCGGAGACGCTGGCTCAGGACCTGGCCGGAGCGGTCACGGTGAGCGCCTCGGTCACCAACGCCAGATGGCCCTCCCGGTCATGGCCCGGCGGCGATGGCGGCGTTCAGAGCACTTCCAGAATGGCGTCGGCGGCACTCACGCTCAGACCCGGCCCGGGCTCGACATTCAGCACGCTTACCACGCCGTCCTCGATGACCATGGCGTAGCGCTGCGACCTGGTTCCCAGGCCGAAGCCGCTCCCGTCCATCTCCAGCCCGACCTCCTTGGTGAATTCTCCGTTTCCATCGGCCAGCATCACTACCAGGTCACCCACGTGCTGGTTCTCGGCCCATGCCGCCATGACAAAGGGGTCGTTGACCGAGATGCACGCCACCGTGTCCACCCCTTTCGCCTTCAGCTCGTCGTGGCGGATCACGTAGCTGGGCAGGTGGTAGTCCGAGCAGGTGGGCGTGAAGGCGCCGGGCACCGCGAACAGCACCACCTTGCCGGAGCCGAGAACCTCTCCGGTCTGGACATGGGTCGGCCCGTCGGGGCCTGACGTCATCACTCGGATGTCGGGAATCTTGTCGCCGACGGCAATGGCCATGGTTACGCTCCTTCTCCGCCGGGCCCGACCCGGAAGGGGATCGCCGGCCAAGACGGTGTGGCGGCCAGCATAGGGTCACCGTGCCCCCGGCGTGGTCGTCACCGAACCTGGTTCGAACTCCCCTCGCCGGTGACACCCGCATTCGTGGTGGCCTGGACCAGCCGATCGAACCGATCGCGAATGTCGACCAGGTCATTTGGCTCCGGGACCTCATCCTCGGCTCCCCGGAGGATCATCTCGCCTTGCCGCAACAACACCGCTCGTTGCCGATCATTGGTGGTGTTCTCGGCGATGTGGGCCAGCGCATCGATCATCCTGATGATCACCGCGGGCATGCCCCGTGCCGCCTGTCGAACCTTGTCGAACGCCCGATTCACCATGCGGTCGTAGCTCGGATCGAACTCGATCAGCCGGACCTTCCCGCTACGACCCCGGTAGACCCCTTCATCGAGGACTCTCGAGGAGATCTCCGCCAAACCGGCGGACAGCCAGTCGATGCAGGTGAGCGCGGTGAAGGTGTCGTTGACCGCAGCGGACAGGGCTCGGATGGCGATCTCCACCAGCTGGTCGATGGCAAACACCGGGTCCTGGGTGAGCGTGCGGTGGGGTCCGGTGACGTGCGCCTTGTCCAAGGCCGCAGCCACCTGGGCCCCTGCCCCCGCGGGCCAGACCGTGGCCAGCGGGCGGTTGGCCACGATGAAGTGGCCGGGCCGGTGGGCCAGCCGGATCACCGCATCCAAGGTCTCGGCGATCTCGATCAGCTGGCCGTACCCCACGAACTGCAGATAGCCGCTCTGCTTAGCGGTGACCACCGCACCCCGCGCCTGTATCGACTCGATCAAATCGGCAGTGACCGCCGACTGCGGGTCGGCGTCGTCGTGGCCAACACCGTGGTGCACGGGGAACTCGGCCTCGATGGCCCTGTCCAGGTCGCGGGCGATGCCGGCGATGACTTCGGGGAGCTGAATGGAGCTGGCGATGTGGTGGATGAAGTAGATCAGCACGGCCAGGTCAACGAGCAGGAGGGCCTCGCACACGGTGATCGACAGATGTGGCACGAAGGTGCCCCCGGGGAGGGCCGAGATCGAACCGAGGACCAGCACCGAATAGACGAACGTGCCTACGAAGACACCGAGGGTCAGTTGGTTACCCAGGTCCCGTATGAAATTGCGCATCATCCGGGGCCCGAACTGCTGCGAGGCCAGGGTCAGTGCCAGGATGGTGATGGAGAAGACCACGCCGACGGTGGTGATGATGGCGGCGGCGATGGCGATGAGGACCTGCCGTCCGGCATCCGGGCTTCCCGTCTTCGTCCACCAGGGCAGACTCAGATGGTGGTGGTAGGCGGCCAGGTCGATCTCGAAGGTGACGGTGAACAGGACGAGGGCGACCACCACCAGAATGGTCGGGACCACCCAGAAGGTGGTACGCAGCGCCTCGACTCGCCAGCTGGGAGTGCGTAGCTGAACACGGTGGTCAGGCACACCGAGTCGGTGCGACACGTTCGCCTTGTCTGGGTCGGTCACCGCGCTCCTCTGCAGGAACGGCCACTCAGGTCCGTCCCGTGCCGACCAGACTTCCCGGCGCTCCACACGCAGCGTACCCGGTCACCGATGGAACGGACGCCCCCGGCATGCCAGCCGGTGCCCCGGCTGCCGTGCCGGTTCAGGGCGTCGACACCTCGGCGAGAACCCCATTCCCGAATCGCTCGATGGCGGCGCGTTGGGCATCCCTGGTGTCGCCGGGCAGGGCCACGCTCACCCAGTCCACACCGATCGCCTCCAACTCCCGTATCGAGGCGAGCACCCGGTCCTCATCCACCTCCCCCGCGGCCCCCATGGACAGCCCGTCGGGGATGAACACCACCGAGAGGGGATCGGCCCGTCCGATGGTGTCGGCGTAGCCGCGGGCGTACGCCACCGACTCGGCCAGATCCTCCGTAGTCTGCAAGGCCGCGGTGCGAGTCCTGGTCGCCACCCGGGCGGGATTGGGGAACGGCGACCAGCCGTCGGCCAGCTCCACCGCCCGGCGAATGGCCCGCCGGCTGTTCCCCCCGATCCACATCGGTGGTCCGGGACGCTGGCGGGGCCTCGGCAGCATGGTGTTCCCCGAGGCTCGGAACCCGGAGCCGTCGAAGGTGGTGCTGGCGCCGCTCCAGGCGGCTCGCATGGCGGCGATGGCCTGATCGGTGCGCTGGTTGCGATCGTCGAACGGGGACCCGAGGGCCTCGAACTCGGCCTCCAGATAGCCGGTGCCGATGCCCAGGATCACCCGACCGCCGCTCAGGACGTCGAGCGAGGCGATCCCCTTGGCGGCGATGAACGGATTGCGGTAGGCCACGATGAACAAGTTGGTGTGGAGGCGGATCGTCGAGGTGGCCGCGGCGGCAAAGGACAGGGCCACCAACGGGTCGAGGGCGTGGTGGCCACCGTGGGCCAACCAGGCGTCGCCGGGGAACGGGTGATCGGTGGTGTACACGGCGGCGAATCCGGCCGCCTCGGCGGCCCGGGCCAGCTCGCCGACGGCACCCGGTGCCAGGAACTCGTCCTCCCGGTCGACTCGATGGGTGGGCAGCCCATACGACACGTGCACGGCGACGCTCCTACCGGGACGAGGTGGCCGGGTCGATCACCCCGGCCAGCCAGGCCGGCATCCTCTTCGGCTTCCCATCGGCGCTCACCGCGCCGTGCACGGACACCGCGGTGGAACGGGTCTCGCCGCCCACCTGCAGCAGATACCCCACCTGAAAGGTGGTGCGGGTCAGGTCACCCACGGCGACGCTGATGTCCACCGTCTCGTCGAAGTAGAGCGGACGGCGGTAGCGGACGTAGAGCTCGAGCACGGAGAAGTTGATGCCGGTCACCCGGACGCCGTCGTAGGGGCGGCCGATATGGCGTAGCAGAGCGGCACGGGCCTCTTCCAGATAGGGGACATAGGCGCTGTGGTGGATGATCCCCATGGCGTCCGTCTCGGCGAAGCGGGTGCGGACCTGGTGCGCGAACCGATAGTCGGTGGAATCGGTGGATGGGGTCAGAGAGAGGCGCATCGGTGACGTTACTGTCCGGCATCCGGGGCGTCCGGCTGGTTCCACTCGATCCAGCCAGTACCGGTGCGACCGTCCCGAGCCACGAAGCGGGCCGCCGCCCGCGGAAACCGGCTGGTCCGCCCATCGGGGGCCACCAAAAGGAGCGGTCCGAAGGCGATGGGCTCGATAGCCAGCTCGAGGCCGCCAGGATCGATCACCGCCGTGGCCCGGTCCGGAAACCCCTCGCTCCCCACCACCTCGGCCACCCCGAGGGACTCCACCGGGATCACCGGGCCGCCGGGGGGTTGGAGATACCCGAAGGCGATGGGGAAGCCGGGCATGCGGATGTCGGCAAAGTGAACCCTGGTGCCGTCGTCGAGCCGAGCCGACGCCCAGCACCACCCGAAGGCCCACCAGTCGCGGACCCCCCACGAATGATCACGTTGTCCGTGGCCATCGACGTCCATCCGCGTGCCACCCACGGTGACCTGGCCGCTGACCAGGCAGGGCACCTCGTAGCGGGTGGTGAGGTCGTAGTGGTACGGCGTGCCGTCGGTGGTCCAGACCAGGTCGAGCTCGACCGTGGTCGGCTCTCCGGGTTCACCGCGGTACACCGCGGCCGGGTCGGTGACCACGGCGCCCGGGGCGGTGGCGCGCAGGGCCATCACCTCCAGCGGGTCCTCGATCGACCCCTGCAGGTGGTAGCCGTCCGATGCGAGCTCCAGCCCGGCACCGGCGATCACGGGGAGGTCGTAGGCCACCGAGGCGGTCACCGGTCGGTCGGCGCCGACCACCATGGCGGTCCACCAGGTGACGCCCAGGTTGGGGTACAGGCCGATCCGGGCGTATCCGCCCAGTGCCCCGTCGGCGGTCACGAAGTCGAGATAGTACGACTCGTTCCACAGCACCTCGCCGTCGGGAGGGTGCCGTTGCTCGTCGGAAAGATCGACGGCATGGGCGCCCCGGTCAGGCACGGGCCGGTAGGTGGACCACGTCGGCGTCGGTAAGCTGGCGGGTCCAGCAGGCGAACTCGAGGAGGATCCCGTCCGGATCCTGGAAGTAGATGGATCGGACAAAGACGCCCGGATGCAGCTCGTCGGCGATCCCCCACTCGCTCTCGTCGTGGTTGGCCACATCGGTGCAGTCGACCCCGGCCGCCCGCAGCCGGTCCCGGTAGTCGTCGATGCGCTCGGGTGGCACGGCGAAGGCGACATGGTTCATCGAGCCGACGGCGCTGTTGAGGCTGCCCTGATCCGGACGACCGGTCGGAGCGGCGATGCCCGGAGCCGCCGGCGGTGCGTCGGGGAACCAGAAGAAGGCCAGCGCGTCCCCTCCTCCACAGTCGAAGAAGAAGTGCTGGCCCATGCCGGCGGGGAGCTCGATGGTCTTGATCAAGGGCATGCCCAGCACGTTGGTGTAGAAGTCCACCGTACGGGCCATGTCGCTGCACACCAGGGCCAGATGGTTGATCCCCCGGAACTCGAACTTGTCCTCCGATGACCTCATGATCTCCTCCCGAACCGCTGGGCCGCCAACCCCCTTGCATCCAACGGTATCGGAGCGCCACGACAGCGGTCGATTCACCACCCGACGCCGGCCCCAGGGGTGACGCTCCATGACGCGGGCCCAGGGCTATCGTCTCCGACCAAGCAGTCTGCCGGATGATTCGATGTTGGGGCAGTAGCGACCCGGGACGGGCGCTCTGCTGGTGCGGCCCAGGGCGGGGCGCTCCGTCCTGCTGAGATGCCGACGGTACCGCCACCATCCGACGAAGACAGGGCGTGACGATGCAGCGTGTGACGACGGTGTTGGCCGTGATGACGATCGTGGCCGCCGGCCTGGTGACCGGGGTCGTTCTCCGAGGCGGGAGCGCCGGCGCCCAGACCATCGGAGGGATCACCATCGCCGAGGCCGGCTCTCCCGCCTTCAACGGCGATGCCCCCGATCCCGACGTGGTCAGAGATGGCGCGGACTACTACGCGTTCACCACCGGCACGGTGCTCGGCAACCACCTCCAAGCCCTCATTGACACCTCGGGATCGCCCGAGTCGGGCTGGCGCTCCTACACGGGGACGGCCTTCGGCTCGACCGCCCTTCCGGTGATCCCGGAATGGGAGCAGGTCAACACTCAGACCTCGCCCGGCGTCTTCTTCTGGGGTGGCCAGTGGCTCATGTACTACGACGCGGCCCAGTACGGGCATGCGGGTGACACCGGATACAACTGCCTGGCGGTGGCCACCGACCCGAGCCTCAACACGAGCGACCCGGTGTTCACCGACAACTCTCCGACCCCGCTGCTGTGCCAGCCCGGACTGGGAGGAGCGATCGATCCGAGCCCCTTCATCGATCCGGTGACCGGCCAGGCCTACCTGGATTGGAAATCCAATGACGGTGGCTCCTCCCAGCCGGCCCAGCTGTGGTCCCAGCAGTTGAGCGCCAACGGACTGTCACTGGTCGGGTCCCCCCAGCTCTTGTTGACCCAGAACACCGGGACCTTCCCCTGGGAGACCACCGTGGAGAACCCTAACATGGTCGATGTCGGCGGCACCTACTTCCTGATGTTCTCGACCGGGGCCTACAACTCGGCGTCCTACTCGCAGACCTACGCCGAGTGCGCCGGGCCGAACGGTCCGTGTATCCAGAGCCAGTCCGCACCCCTTCTCTCCAACACCGCCACCGCGGCCGGACCCGGTGGGGGGTCGCTGTTCCAGGATGCCGCGGGCAACTGGTACCTCGGGTATGCCGCCTGGCAACCCGGTTGCACCTACTACTCCTGCGGGGGCGCCCGTCGGCTGTTCGTGGCGCCGGCCACCATCACCCCCGGCTCGCTCCCCACCCCAGTGACCGGCATGGCATCGACCCCGACGGGCGACGGGTACTGGTTGGTCAACGACCAGGGCGGGGTCACCGGCCACGGCGACGCGGAGAGCTACGGGTCGATGGCCGGGCACGCGCTCAATGCCCCCATCGAGCACATCGTGGCCACGCCGGACGGCAAGGGCTACTGGCTGGTGGCCGCCGACGGCGGGACCTTCGCCTTCGGTGACGCCGGCTTCTACGGATCGATGGGAGGAAGACAGCTCAATGCCCCGGTGGTCGACATCGCCCCGACCGCCGACGGCAGGGGGTACTGGTTGGTGGCCGCCGACGGCGGCATCTTCGCCTTCGGTGACGCCGGCTTCCGGGGGTCGATGGGAGGCCAGCACCTCAACAGGCCGGTGGTGGGCATCAGTTCCGACTACGCCACCGGCGGCTACTGGGAAGTCGCCTCCGACGGGGGCATCTTCGCCTTCGGCGCGCCCTTCTTCGGTTCCACCGGCAACATCGTCCTCAACCAGCCGGTCAACGGCATGGCGGCCACTCCTGACGACTCGGGCTATTGGTTCGTCGCCTCCGACGGCGGGGTCTTCGCCTTCGGGGACGCCGGTTTCTTGGGGTCGATGGGAGGCTCGGTGCTCAACGCCCCGATCGTGGGCATGGCCGGTGACCCGGCCACCGGCGGCTACTGGTTGGTCGGATCGGACGGTGGCATCTTCTCGTTCGGTGCACCCTTCGAAGGAGCCGACTGACGCGCCGATGTGAAACGGACTACCGCTGAATGGTGATCAGGTCCCGGCAGGGAGGGTCTGCATGGTGGCACCGGCTGGAGGAGAGACCGTCGACGCCGGTGGGTTCGCCGTGTACGCGGTCAGGGTGACCTGATTACCCCCAGCCACCGAATAGGTCAGGATCCCGTTCGATTTCGCCGCGCAGTAGGTGACGGCGGCCGGATCGGTTGGAATCTTGGCCGTGAGACACGTGGAGGGATACCCACCGTAGGTGCCCGACGAGGTGGTGATGCTCACCCCGGCGGCGTGAGCGACCGACTCGGCCTCGATCCCCTTGAGGGTATTGGTCACAACGCCCGGGGAAAAGAGATTGGCCAGACTGCTCACCGACCCGCTTATCGACGACGGCAAGGACATGCAGGTCACCGTGCCGCTCGCACTCGAGCACTCGGTCACCGTGGATCCGTTGATGTAGAAGCTCCCGTTCTTGGTTATCACCGCGGACTTGGGCGGAGACTGGGCGAAGGTGACCGTCTGCGTCTGACCGGTCTGGCTGTCCGAGGTCGTGTAGGTGGAGCTGAACGTGGTGTTCGAGGTCCTGGTGATCGCATTCACGATCGACTTGACACCGGACGCCGACCCCCCGGTGGCGGCGGTGGTGGCGGTAGTGCCTCCCCCGGTCCCCCCGGACGTGGTCGTCGAGCTACTCGTCGAGTTCGAACTGCATGCGGCGAGGGCCAGTCCACCGGCCAGTGCGGCTGCAGCGCCCCACATGCCCAGCCGCTGCGGGCGGGTGGACCCCCTGTCGCCTGGGGACGTACCCATCGATTGCACCTCCATGTCAGCCGAGACCGGATAGTCGGGAAACCCTACCGAACATCAGCGTCGAAATCGCGACTCCTCACGCTCCCTATTCCTCGGCAGCAAGGTCAAGGGCGACGCGCATCGAGCCAAGGATCCAGATGTCGTGCCTGACTCCATTGGTCGACCACTCCATCATCACCGTTCCGCGACCGGCCCGGGTTCCGGATGGAGCCAGCAACTTGGCGATGGGTGCGGGGATGTACCCGACACGCACCCCCCCACCGAAGACGGCGAGTGCGTTGCGATCGACGGGATTGGCAGGCTCGGGCCTGATCTCGACGTGCTGCCCGGCCGCAAAATGCGCAAGCCGGAGGGCGTCATCGTGGAACGAGGCTCCGGCCACTCGGGTGTAGAAGACCCCCGGCAGTACGGGCGAGTGCTCGTCCTCGATGAGCTCGATGGTTCGAGCGTCGTCGAGGAACGGCTTGAAGCCGAAACCGACGATGGTCCCGTCGGCCACCTCGACGGTGCATCGGCCATCGCCCAGGAACACCGGGAGAACGATCTCCTCCCCGCCTCTCCTGTTGCCAGTGGGCATCGATCAGACCAACGCGCCCACCGCGGCTCGACGACGCGCCAGGGAATTCTCCCCTACCGCTCTCGCCGCCACCACTGGCGTCCCTCGGAGATTGTTTGCCACAGACAGTGAGGATACATCTCACTATCCGCGCTCCGCACCGGGTCCCGCATGCATGATGTGTGGTAGTCCAGGGTATCGATGTGACCTACGCTCACTTCCAATGCGACATTGTCACGCCGTTGTGCAGCACCACTGCCCAAGGAGGTCACACGATGATCACTCTCAGGAGAGAGAAACAGAGCGCTCGCAGGGCCGCTGATCAGGAGGGATCACGACTGGCCGCCATTCGAGCCATCGTCGAGCTCGCCGACGACGACGAAGATCACGATGTGGCGGCCGAGGCATTGCTCGTCCTCGGGGCGTCACGACAGGAGATGTACGCGGCCATGCTGGGTGGGACCGACTAGAAAGGCTCGATGGGCCCACTGGCGCTCTTCGACCTGGACAACACCCTTCTGGATCGAGAGGCCGCGTTCTCGAGGTGGGCGACGACCTTCGGCACGGAGTTCGAACTCCCCGCTGGGAGCCTCACGCTGATCGGGCAACTCGACGGGGACGGTTCCATCCCCCGCGAGGAGTTCTTCGAGGCGGTCCGGCGAGCCTTCGGGATCACCACGTCCATCGAGGAGCTTGTTACCCGCTACTACCTGGAGTACCCCGAGTGCTTCACGGTTGCCAGGGACACGATCGATGCCCTGAGGAACCTCCGCTCGCAAGGCTGGAAGGTCGGCGTCGTAACCAACGGCCCACCCTCGCAGATGCGGAAGCTCGAGTGCACCGCGCTTGTCGGTGAGGTCGACGCCGTGTGCATCTCGGAAACGATCGGGGCGTGGAAGCCCGATCCGGTGATCTTCGAAGAGGCGGCGCGCCGGTGCGGTCTGCCCCTCCGAGGTTGGATGGTGGGTGACTCAGTGAGCGCCGACATCGTCGGTGGGCAAGGATGCGGGCTTCGAACCGTATGGATGTCCCGCGGTCGAGCCTGGGACCCCTCGGAGCTTCCTCCGGATGCGGTGGCGGCGACCATCCCCCAAGCCGTCGATCTCATCCTGGGAGCCCGGCGGCCCTGTGTGATCGAGCACAGCCCATCGAAGACCACGACCTGATCGGGAACCCCCGCCTCATCCGGAAGCGGCGCAGTAGTAGATGGCGAAGTGGCCGACGATGGGAGCCGCCTTTGTGCTCCGAGGACCGACGATCGATCGACAGTGTCCGGCGATCCACACGAGCCGCGGATCGGCGGTGGTCGGTGACTGCACCACGATGTGGAAGTCACCTTCTGCGACCATGGCCTTCAACGAGGCAAGGGTGGGAACGGGGATCGTTCCGGCGAATCCGCCGATCGGAAGAACCTCGCGGCCGCTCTGGTAGATGTAGGGCGCTGCCAGCGCCGATGTCTGCGTGGCCAGCAGATCAGGCGCATTCCCCTGGGTCCGGATCAGGACGGGGATGCCATTGGCGACCGCCGCCGATCTTCCGAAGAGGAGACGCGTGTAGTTGGTGACCACCACGGGCTGGAACGGCGTGTCGAACGGTCCGAGCTGATTGGCCACGATTGACGTCGCCGCCACTGCAGGAACCAGGAGTACGGCGATTGAGCAGGCGACGAACGCGGCGATGGCGCCCTGGGACGCCGATGTGATCCGTCCCCACCCAACGACACCGATGGCGGCGGCCAGGCCGATGATCCCCACGAGCGGCGCCAGCCACGGGACGAGGCCGGTGCCGGCGGCCGGCAGCAGCCAGATCGCGTACGCCACGGTGATGAGGACGACGCCGGCCACGATCAGTCGCGCCGCCGTGCTGGTCCGGTGCTCCCAGGCCTGGACGATCCCGATCCCGAGGAGGGCGCCGACGGCCGGTGACAGGGCAGCCGTGTAATAGGAGTTGATCGACGTGCTGGCGGTGAAGACGACCGTCAGCACGAGGAGCCAACCACCCCACATGATCAGTCCGGCACGCACCAGGTCCTCTCTCGGTCTCCCCCGCCGCGCCACCAGGCCAATCACGAGCGCGATGAACGCTGCCGGAAGCATCCATCCGGTGTCTCGACCGAAGGAACCGGTGAACAATCGCTCCCACGTGGGCGCCGCGGAGGTGAGCCGACCGATGCCGATCGATTGGGTGAGGAGCTGGTTTGGCGATGCCTGGTCCAGGCGGCCGAATCCGTTGTAGACGAAGACCTGGTGGAACAGTGAGTCGGTCTGGCTCCCATCCACGTACGGGCGGCTTGTCGTCGGTACCAAGCTCACCACCGTCATCCAGCTCAGGGAGACGGCGCCGGTGACCACGCCCGTGACGCCGATGCCGGTGAATCGCCGGCGCACGGTGCCCGGAGCGGCGACCAGGTAGGCAAGACCGAGCGCGGGAAGGACGAGCCACGCCTCGATCATCTTGGTCTGGAAGGCGAGGCCCAGCCAGAGCCCGACCAGGAGCAGGCTCCGCATCCGCCCGCTCGTCAATCCCGAGACCAACGCGTCGGCAGCGAGGACCACCAAGAGGACCATGGCGGTGTCGGAGATGTTGCCCCGGTCGAGCGCCACGGTTGCCGGCGACACCGCTAGGAGCGTGGGTCAGAACCTGCAATTGACGGGGTAGTCGTCTGACTCGCGATCCGGTGGTGGATCGGCAAGAATTCTGGACATGGCCACCGACCCCGGCGAGGACGTGCTGTTCGAG
>Ga0182018_10002730_pt1 | contig 17049 bp, 21 predicted proteins | sample 812P2MmetaG_FD_120490 | JGI IMG/M metagenome (GOLD analysis project Ga0182018, IMG submission 120490) | Permafrost microbial communities from Stordalen Mire, Sweden - 812P2M metaG | ecosystem: Environmental > Terrestrial > Soil > Wetlands > Permafrost | place: Sweden: Stordalen | collected... | reverse complement strand
TCCGAGTTCACCCGGAATTTCGGCCGCTACCAAATGCTGGCCCAAAGGGAGCCCATCGCCGTGACCAGTCATGGCCGGACCACGGGGTATTTCATCGCGGCCGAGGATTACGAAGCCTTCAAACAATACAAGGAATCCCGCCGCAGCTTCGCCACCATCGAGCTATCGGAGGAGAAGGCGAATGCCATCAGCGCCTCCCGCATGGACCCCCGGCACGCCCACCTCGATGCGATGCTGGACGAGTAGCGGAGTATATGGCGCTTCCCACCCCGGAAGCTGGTCTTGTCATTTCCTACGCTTACCTGTGGCACCACGAGCAAATGGCCGGTCAGGATGAGGGGCGCAAAAACCGCCCGGCCGTCATCGTTATCGCAACCCGGAACAAGGGCGGCGATGCCGTCGAGGTTACGGTCCTGCCCATCACACATCGTCCGCCGGAGAGGCCGGACTGGGCTATGGAACTCCCATCGCCGGTGAAGCGCCACCTTGGGCTTGATGATGCTCGCTCATGGATCGTTGTCGCTGAAGGCAACGAGTTTCTCTGGCCTGGTTACGATCTACGACAAATCGCGGGCACAGATCGTTACGACCATGGCTTCCTGCCGCCGCGTTTCTTTACCAGGGTACTCGCGACGTTCGACGAATTGCGCCGCACTGGCCAGGCGCCTTTGACCTCGCGCGCTTAATCGCGACGCCAATTTCAGACCGCGCCGTGCCGAAGCTCGTACAGCCGTTGTAGGTTCAGCCAAATTTCAGGGCCGGTGTCGAACCAGCGGCCGAGGTGCAGGGCCGTGTCAGCCGTAACGGCATGCCGTCCATTGATGATCTGCGTGATGCGGTTGACGGGCACCTCAATTTGACGCGCCAACTCGGCGGCGCTCATGCCGAGTTCGCGCAGTTCTTCGGCCAGGTGCTCTCCGGGGTGAATCGCCGCGCGGGTCATGACGTCCTCCTTCTCTCAACTGTGGTAATCCACGATTTCGACGTTGCTCGGGCCGCGATCGCCGTCTGGCCACTCGAAGCAAATCCGCCATTGGTCGTTGATGCGGATGCTGTACTGGTTCCGGCGATCTCCCCTCAGCGCTTCGAGGCGATTTCCAGGGAAGCCACGAAGCGCTTGCAAATGAGGGGCGGCTTCCAACCGGTCGAGGCGTATTTCCGCCTGCCGCCGGAAGTTCTCAAAGGCCCGGACATACTCGCCCTCGGCAAATTCACGCATCCGTTTGTCTCGGTCGCCAAGGATCGTGAAGGCACTCACACAAAAAGACGCATTACGTCAAGCGTATCCCAAATCCGTACGCCGGAGTTCTGGTAAGCCCGTGGCAGGCAAGGCTGACCTTGCCCGGAGATACGGCGAATGGTCCGGATCGGATTGCGTCTGGCCAGGACCTTCCCAGATCGCTTGCACCTGGGACTCTCTGACACCGCGATCTGGGACTCGCGTCAACGGTGTAACCGGCGCCCGGGTCACCGCTCACGGTCGCATCGACGAGCGATGACCGGTCTTTTCGCGAAATCCAGTCCTCCAAGAACCGTCACGCCCGACCGCCGACGGCGGATTTCACTTGAACTGTATATACATATCGTCTATATAATCCCATGTTCGAATGGGACCCAGACAAGCGACTGTGGAATTTGCGAGAGCGGCATCTGGATTTCGTGGACGCGAAGCAAGTGTTCGACGGTCGCCCGATCATTCACGTCCCGTCATGGCGAAATGACGAGGACAGGATCGTTTCGGTCGCTGAAGTCGAAGGCAAATTTTACACCGTTGTGTGGATGTGGCGATCAGAGAACCGAAGGATCATTTCCTTCAGGAGGGCGCGAGATGGCGAAGAAAGAGCATATCGTAAGGCACACGGCTGAGCAGCTGGATGCCATGCGGCAACGTGGCGAGTCCCGTTCCGATTGGGCGAAAGCCGCCGCGATGACTGGTGAGGAGATTGAGGCCAGCGTTGTGTCAGATCCCGATGAGGCCGATATGGTCATGGACTGGGACAGCGCCACCATCGAAATGCCTCAGCCAAAGGCCGTGCTGAACATGCGCGTCGACCAGGAAGTGCTCGACTACTTCCGCGAGACGGGTAGAGGCTATCAGACACGCATCAACGCCGTGCTGAAATCCTACGTTTCTCGTATGCGGCATGATCGACATTAGCCGGTGGCTAATGGCACTGGTCCCTCAGGAACAAGAAACGACGTGCAAGGGGCTACGCGCCGCCCCATCGAACGCCGACAGGGCGGGCCCATCCAGCCAGACCGCCCTCACGCCTCAGCCGGTTGCGTCCGCGCGTGCCGTGCCGCTGACGTCCCCGCCGCCGCCATCGTTTCCCGCACCTTATCGGGCCGGGTGAACGCGAGATATTCCGCCGCGTATTTCGGTGGCAGGATCTCGACCATCGTTTCGTTCTCGACCCAGACCTCGATCACGTGGAACGGGCCGCGGTTGCAATCGAAGCACTTCCACCCCGCGCGTTCTGCGATCGCCTGGACCTTGTCCCCATCCGTCGCCACGCTCAGCGCGAAATGCGTTGAGCCGAAGCCTCGTGCATCCTGCTTCACGAAGTTGCCGCCGGTGGTGCCGCCCGGCTGAAGCACCGTCCCGGCCGGATAGACCTCCACCCCCGACCCGTGGTCGTCGAGTTGCAGGGCGAAGTAGCTGCCAGGGTTCGGCGGGAACGGCACCGCGGTTCCGCCCATGAGTTCAGCGAGAACGCCGGCTGCCTGCTTCGGGTCCCGCGCCGCGATCGAAAGATGATGGATCATGGTTTCCTCACGAATTAAGCCTGGAACCAGATAGCACGAATCGGTCGCCGAACGCGATGCCGCCTCACGCGGCGAGCCAACTCTTCTTCTCCCCAGCGTAAATCGCGCCAGGATTGCCGCTGACGGTGGTGCGCCACATCAGCCGGCCTTCTTTCTCGGCGTCGAACCACGTCGCGGCGTGCACCAGGCAGCGATTGTCCCACACGATCAGATCGCCGAGAGTCCATTCGTGCACATAGATGAACTCCGGTCGCGTGATGTGCGACATCAACGTCAGCATCAGTTCGGCGCCGTCGCCATGCGGACCGGGTTGCATGCCGGCGAACGGACCCTCCACCCAGTCCATCTGTCCATATTCGCAAAGATACAGCGCGCGCTTGCCGGTCACCGGATGCGTGCGCACCAAAGGCTGGCGTTGCGGCTGCTCGTGCGAGCCAAGTCCGCGCGGCGTCGTGCCGGCGAGCACCTCGTCACGGCTGCGTTTCGCGCTCAGCGAGACGTGAATTCCCTCCAGCTCATCGACGCGCGCCTTTAAGTCCGCGGGCAACGCCTCGTACGCGGCGGTGGTATCCGCGAACAGCGTTTGTCCCTGGTCCGCGCGGACCGGGCTGACCGCGAGGAACAATGAAATGTCGGGCGGCGGCCGGCGGTAACTCTGATCGGTGTGCCAGCCGCGGCGGTGCGGAAATCGTGTCGGCAATTTGCCGTCCTCGGTCAGCGGCGGATCGGGACGGCGCGGCGGCATGCGGCTGACCGGCGGGATGTTCGAAACGATGAATATTTCGTGCACGGTTTCGTGCACCATGTTCAACGGCGTAAGCGTTCGCCGGTAATCCTCGACTTCCGGTCCGAAGACACGGCTCAACCGCACCAGCAACTCCGGTTCGCTGGCCATGTCGTGCATGCCTTGCAACAGCAACAGGCCGCTGCTCTCGGCCAGCGCACGCGGCAACGCCGCGGACCGGGCTTCGGCCGCCGCGACGAAATCGCGCGCCCCGGCATCACTGGTGAGGCGAACACGGCCTCCGAAGCTGGCGCCTGATAAGGGCCGGATAAGTTCGAAGCTGCCGCTCAAGGTGCACCTGTTCAGCCGGGAGAGGAAAATATCGAGGCAAAGCCTATCCTGGCCGTGGCACAGGTCAATCCGGCGCTCCCACAAATCGTCCCTGTTCGCGGATGCCAGGCGGACCTATCCCAACACGTGATAGGCGGACGAATTGACGATCGTCTGGCCATCGGGCGTGGCGTTCGAAAAATCGTAAACCGGTCCTTCCCAGGCACCGAAATCGATCGTCGTTTTGCCTGACGCATCATTGTAGATCTGAGTGTCACGCGCGGCGATCACGTGCGCTCCGGTCCAAAGCGCGAACTCCCCCATGAAGCGTTTGCCATCGGCGTAAGTGCCGGTATTCCCGGGCCCGGTATCCGCTGGCGCGCAGGCAAACACCACGATGAGATCGACAAGGTTCTTCCAGACGGCGGTCTGCGAGACATTGAACAGAGTGAGGTTGTCGCGGCCCAGTTGCAGGCCGAAGCCACCATGGGCGGCCGGCACGCACATCTGGGCGCCGAGATTCCAGTTCGCCTCGTACCCGTGACAAAGTATGTGCAATGGCGACAACTTTCGCATCCGGCCGTAATGCGCCACGGTACCGATGATGTGCTGAAGCGATGTGTGTTCGTTGATTTGCATGACGTAGTTGTACCGCGTGGGCGTTTTACCATGCAGACGGCGGTCGTGGATGATCATTGATGGCATCGACGTTTCTCCTTGGCTGACACGCTGACAGTCTGAAGAAAATTTCGCCTTTCGCCGTCGCCTGACCGGCGACTTCGAACAAGCGACACGCCCGGGTCGATCGGTTTCCAGCGGACGAAACGGTCAACCGATCTGTTGGCGTCAATCTGGCAGGATCGGGCGCTTCCCGCAAGCAATTTTTGCGTCAGGTCTCGCCTATGGGTCTTCGTTGCTATTATATTGGACAATATCTTTTTTGATTCATCGGAACAGGACCGGGTAGCACCGCCGCTCGCGTGCCGTTTTTCCGATCCGGCATCCTCGCCCTATAGTCGGTCCTGGCGCGGTCGCGTTGATGCGGGGATGCCCGCGAGACCAACATTGGAGGAAGCCACCCATGGGTCCCAAACTCGTCGACTACCTGCTGTATGAACCGGAACCCTCCGGCATCCTCTGGATCAAATTCAATCGCCCGGAGCGGATGAACGCCCTGGTTGGCACCGCCGAGGACAACAGCACCGTCGCCAAGGTTGGCGAGTACATGCGCGCGGGCGACGACGATCCCAACATTCGCATGATCGTGCTGACCGGGGTCGGCCGCGGCTTCTGCTCCGGCGCCAACCTGGCGTCGCGGGAAAATCCCGGCGAGAATTTTCCGGGCAATCGCAGCCCGCATGAAGGGCTGGACGGCACGCGGCAGCATTTTTACCACGGCTTCACCGACCTGCACCGCGACATTTCACTGATCCGCAAACCGACGATCGCGATGATCAACGGGGCGGCGGTCGGTTCCGGCATGGACATGGCGCTGCATTGCGACATTCGGATCGGCTGCGAAAAGACCCGCTTCATCGGATACCACAACGCCGGCCAGATCATCGAGAACGGCGGTTCGTATTATCTGCCGAAGATGGTCGGCCTCGGCCGCGCGCTGGAGTTCGTCTACACCGGCCAACTGGACGCCGAGCGGGCGTATCAGTGGGGCATGCTCAACCACCTGGTGGCGTCGGAAAAGCTGGAGGAATTCACTCGCGAGTTATGCGGGCGGATGATGGAGATTCCGCCTCTGGTGCAGTGGGTCAGCAAACGGATCATGCGGACGGCGCTGGATACGACACTGGAAAACACCATGGTGCTGACGTCCAATGCCAGTCCGATCTTGCAACATTCCGAGGATGCGAAAGAAGCGCGCAAGGCGTTTGTCGAGAAGCGGAAGGGTCAGTTCAAGGGGGCGTGATGGTGGCAGTGGGTCGACTTGAATGTCCGCGATGGGTGGGGGAGCGGACAGAACACACGCGCCCTCAGCGACCGCTTCGCGCCAGAGATTGACACTCAGTACCAAAGATAGAAATCCCGTAAGCGGCCGTTCATCATACATAGGAAGGCCATGGCCCGCACAGTGTACCTCGACCGGAACGCGTGGGTGACGCTTGCGAACGGCTCTTGCGACAAGGAACGTTACCCGATGGAGCGCGTCACTCCCAACGGCACCGGCACCCGCTAAGGCGATCGGCGTCCCGCTCCCTTTCTCATTCACATGGATTGCGTTGTCGCGAGGCTTAGTGGAGTTACTACATGGCGCGGGTGAGGCCGCACATGTCGTGCTGTGTATCGCGTGTGGACAAGACTACCGGTTCAACACAACGAGGGTCGTGAGGCGAGGATGGAACTGCTTGCGACGCACAGCATAAGTGCCGCGGAAAAGCTGCTTCGCGAGGTCGAGCAGGCGAAGGCCGGCCATCTCCTCATTTCTACAAAGAGCAGCGGGAACGCCGCCGGCGGGGAAGCTGCTGTGGCGCAAGCGCTGGTAACATGGGCGCAACAGATCGACCACGCGACGCTTGCCACACATGCACGCGACCCATCCGACCCACAGATCGAGGATCTTCCGAGACGGCTCGTGGGCCTGACGGCAGCCCTCCTATGCGACGAGGCGACGGCCAAAGACAAATCAAAGGTTGGGCCAGCACTCAAGCGTGCCGCCCTTGAGCGTTTGGCGGGCCTTCAGAGCTGGGCCCCGAGGGAAGCATCTCGCGGTCCGCAGATAGAGATACTGTGCGCGGATCACCTCGATCGATCTTTCCCAGCGACACTCTACGAAAGCCCATCGTCCGGCACGTGGGTAGTGCGCCCAGCCAAGGCCTTTAAGGACCTGGGAAAGATGCTTCTTGGCACGGTAATGCTCCCTGGCATGATCCAGAGCATGCCACGAGGCTTCGCAGATGCGATTGGCGACGCGCTTTATGAGTTGTTCCGCAATACCCACCAACATGCTTTGAAGGACCTCGACGGCAATTACCTCCGGCGGTCGATCCGGGGGATACACGCGAGACGACATTCGCTCGAACCCGCCGCGCTGACCAAGATGCTGACAACCTCGCCAGCGCTCCTCACTTATTGTCAGCAGCTGAAAACGAGATCTGGTCGTCGAAACATCGAGTTGGTTGAGTTTTCGGTGTTCGATTCCGGGCCAGGCCTCGCCGCCAAATGGCTTAAACGTGGGCCCTCTGACGCGGACGAGGAATTGATGGCCATCCGCGCATGCTTTGAGCGGCACGCATCGAGCCTGCTCGTCCATGGGCGAGGCATGGGCCTGCCGATCGTCATCGCAGCGCTACGCGAACGCGGCGGCTTCCTTCGACTGCGAACGGGTCGGAGATCTTTGTACGCGAACCTCCGAACAGACCGTGGCGCACCATTTGGCACGCTACCTGAGTTGCTCGAATGGCCGGCCGTCTCCCGCGTAGCGCATGCGAGCGGAACCCTCATGACGTTCCTCGTGCCGATCGAGGATCGTCCATGAACCCCGTTCATCTCATGCGATTCGAGCGCGAGGTCGACGGCGCTCGGCAGGATGTAGCGCTCGCTTTTATGGCCTCAGTCGAACTCGACCTGGCTGCATTGAACGCGAGCGTCACCTCCGAAATCGAGCGCGCTTTGGCGCCGGATCACCTGGTCATCATCGTGGGAACCTCTTCAGCCGACGCTACTGTGGCCGGCTTCTCTGGGCGCGACTTAGACGCGTTGACCAGCCGGCTCGGCGAGCGAACGCAGATCAGCGTCATTGGATACGACCACCGAGGCCAAGAGGTTTTCAGGCGCAGCATCACTGGAGCGGCGGAGCCGCTGGCGATTGGACTCGAGGAGATCTTGCGTCGCGGGGTGACGATGATGTTTCGAATCCATGGCGGCTTCATGGAGCCGAACGCGAATTATCACTTCGCGGGCCCCTCAGGACGGCACACATCCCGCTTCATGCGTCTTTCGAACATTCTCGTCCGCCAGGCGGAAATCGCCTTTCTAGCGCTCGCGGTAATGCGGCTTATTCCCGACAATGCCCGCTGCGCATATATTGATACGCCGGCTCTGTACGCCATCGTCTCAGCAGTAAATGACCAGTGGCGCGCCCTCAATCCGGAAAGGCGTCCGCTTATTGCTGATAATTTTAGGTCCTATGAGGGCCTCGATGCATACCCGTTCGCAGACTACGATGAATCGGTTGTTCTGATCTCAGCTTCCTCAAGTGGTGGACTGGCTGGCCGCCTCATGAAGCGCGGTTTTGCTGCCGACCGCATCGTACATGTGCTGTTTCATGGCAAAATCGGAGCCGCCATTAGGGTCGCCATCAACCTCCAAGAAGACACTCAGGAAAATCCGATGGGCTACTCGGCCGACCGCGAGGTGTATCCGGGAGATGCCTGCAAACTCTGTGACGGCGGCTCAGTTTCTATCCCGCTTAGAGGCGATCAGTTCGATATTCAGGGCCCTCAGCCGGAACCCCTCCTCGTCAAGCGAGACGATCGGCCGTCCAACCTCGTGGGGCTCGCGAGGCGCCTGGTAGGCACGCGAGCTCTGACCATTTCCAGCGGTGCTCGGCAGTACACCGTTGACCCCGCTTCATTGATGTCAGCACCCGAGTTCCTGAAGCGGCTCGACCTGTTCGTTCGTCGATACGTTCCCGGTGGAATTCGCCATTGCATTCTCGCTGACGAAGGCTCGCGGGCGATGGCGCAGCGCATTGGGGATGTGAACGGTTCAACCATGGCCTTCCATAGCCGGGAAAATCTGCAAGAAATGGAGCGACCGATCGATGCGCCTGATCCAGTCCTGGTCGTCGCCGCCACCATCGGAAGTGGCCGAACACTGTTGGAGATCAGCCGCGACCTGCGAGACATCTGCCCAAAGGCGCCGATCATCTACCTCGTCGGCTTCGCAAAAATTCCGAGCGCGGAGCACAAGGAGCGACTGAAGAGGACGCTAATCCAATCTCACAATGATGTTCAGCACATGTTTGAGGTCGTCGAGGAGCTACCGCTTGCGAGCCTAACGCTGTCAAATCCGTGGCAGGATGAGCTGAGTTTTCTCCGATCATCCTTCGATGATTGGCCCAACGCTTATCGCGATCTGCTGCAAGTCCGCACCGACCGCTTGATCAGGGCTTCGGAGCCGATGATCGATGAGCTCTTTGTCGCAAACGACCGCGCGACAACCCTGAATCTGCAGACGGGCTTCGCGTTCTGGCCGCCGGGCATAGCAGCGAGCTCGCAAGCGGATGTGTTTTACACCATTTCGGCCGTGATGCAGAACCTCCGAACGGCCCCAATGTCGGCCGGAACACAGGCGCTACGAACGAATTGGCTTCAACAAACACTCCTCTCGCCAGAGAATTTCGGGCGCTTCAACGACGGCGTGATTCAGGCGAGCATCCTACGCGCCGCACGAACGGCCGAACTCGACTACCGCGATGACAAAGACCTTAGCGCCACAATCTGCCGGATTGTCCGTCGGATCTTCGAAGCTTCCGAGAGGCCGCGGGGTGAGGCGGCGGCGGAGTTTCTGATTTCTCTCGGTTGTCGCCGTCTTCAGCTGCGTGCAGAGGACGCATCGGTACTTTTGCGCGGACTGCCCGAATTGCCCCCCATGGCGGAGGCACTCAAGGCCCTCACGATTCAAAAATTGCAGATCGCCGAACATTGAAGCGTCCTCAATGTTTGCGGGGGGGAGGGGCTCTCTAAATTCCTGGCCGGCCCGGGCAGCCCACCCGGCCGCATCAACACGGGACTTCCCGGCCGTCACATTCACTACAGTCTGGCTCCGGAATTCCGGAGCCGACCGCGTCTGCTTCTGCCCCGTCGAGGCCAGAAAGCGGGAGGGCAGCTTACGGCCAATCTCTGCCGATCTGGCGGCAGCTACCACGGACCTCTCAGGGTCGATCGGCAACATTCAAAATGCCCCAATACCTGACTGCGCGTCACGCCAGCCGCCCCGACTCCACCGGCTGACCCAGATCGCGCAGGGGCCGTCCACCGTCCCGCCCTCGATCCCGCCACATCCCGAACCACAGCAAAATCGCGCACCCGCCCAGGATCAGCGGCGGGTCGAGCACCATCATCCAGGCCGGCCAGAACCGGAACACCGCCGTCACGGACCAGGACAGGAACAGCCCGAGGCAGAAGACGTGCAAACTGTGCCGTCCCGCCGCCGCCAGCCACCGCCACACCATCCCATGCATCCACCGCGCATCCCTGGGCGTCAGCCGAGCGACAATCAGCGCAAGAGCCAGCGCGTGGATCACCCGAGGCGGCATCAACACGTCCTTGCCGATGATCCAGTCGCTCTCCGGAATGCCCAGATCGAACGGCAGCCAGCCGAACCAGGCCAGCCGCAGGATCAGGCCCAGTACCAGCACCACGACCGCGGCCACCGTCAGCGCGCGCGACGGAGGCACCGCGCGGCCCAGAAGCAGCATCCGCCGCCCCAGATAAGCGCCCAGCATGAACAGCATCTGCCATGCCAGCGGGTTGAACCCGACCAGCGGATCCGGCCCCAGACTCGGCGGAGCCACCCCTAACAGCCACGTCGACACATACAGCGCGAAAGATGGGAGCAAAGCCCAGATGCCGATCCGCGCCTCAAGCCAGGCGAAGGCCGGCAATGCGATCATCGACCAAATGAACACCGGCAGGATGTCCATGTAGTTCGGTTGATACAGCGTGGTCAGAGCCGCCAGAACCGCGTGCGCCGGATGCTCCACCATAAAAGTCCATCCCAGACGCTTTATCTCCCCGGGACACAGCCCGCTGTCGGTGACCGCGATGATCATGCCACCGAACAGGAAGAACGTGACCAGGTACACCCGGTAAAGCCGCAGCGTGCGCATCGCCATGTCCCGGGCCGCCGCCACGAAACCCTCGCGCACTGACTTGCGGGCGAACACCGAACCCAGCATGAGCCCAGACAAAAAGACGAATTGCTCCGAGCTGTCCGAAATGCCCCAGGTTCCGTGGATCAGCCAGGCGCCGATCCATGAGCCCGCCGCGTGGCTTGCGAAAATCGTCAACTGCAGCCAGCCGCGGATGATGTCGATCCTGGTGTCCCGTAACGGGCGCACGTCGGCGCGAGCATCGGGGGCGCGAGAATCAGGGCGGGCGGTGTCGCTCATGCCAATCCATTATTGATAATTGTCCATGCTCAGACTCTCGGCCGGTCCGGACGTTACAGCGGGTTTACACCCGGACGCAGCCCAGATTAGACCAGGGTTCGTGCCCACGGATCGTCACTTATAACCCGGAGTCGCCGCCGCGCCATGAGCGTTATGTCCGACCGTTGGATCCGTGAAATGGCCACGACGCGGCGCATGATCGAACCCTTCGAGGAAGGGCTGCGGCGCGAAGGGGTCATCAGTTACGGCCTGTCCAGCTATGGCTACGACGCGCGCATCGCGGACGATTTCAAAATTTTCACCAATATCGACTCGGCGGTGATCGACCCGAAGAATTTCGCGCCCACCAGCTTCGTCGACCGCAAGACCGACACCTGCATCATTCCGCCGAACAGTTTTGCCCTCGGTCATACCATCGAGTATTTCCGCATCCCGCGCGACATCCTGGTGATCTGTCTGGGCAAATCCACCTACGCCCGCTGCGGCATCATCGTGAACGTCACGCCTCTGGAGCCCGAGTGGGAAGGCCAGGTCACGATCGAAATCAGCAACACCACGCCGCTGCCCGCGCGGATCCACGCGAATGAGGGCATCTGCCAGTTTCTGTTTCTCCAAGGTAACGAACCTTGCGAGGTCAGCTATGCCGGAAAATCCGGGAAATATATGGGACAGCGCGGTACGGCGCTGCCGAGGATGTAGCCAAAATGGACCGAATTCGTATTCGTGGTGGCCGGCCTCTGGCGGGTGAGATCCAGATCGGCGGCGCCAAGAACGCCGCGCTCCCCTTGATGGTGACGGGCATGCTGACCGAGGACCGGGTCGTCCTGTCCAACGTCCCCAAGCTCGCCGACATCGACACGATGACGTTGCTGCTGGCCCAGCATGGGTTGGCGGTGGACCCGGTCGGGAATGATGGACGGACACTGTCGATCGGTGGTTCGATCACCAACACCGAGGCGCCGTATGACATCGTGCGCAAGATGCGCGCCTCGGTTCTGGTCCTCGGCCCGATGTTGGCGCGGGTGGGGGAGGCGCGGGTGTCGTTACCCGGCGGCTGTTCAATCGGCACTCGCCCCATCGACCTGCATCTGAAGGGCCTGGAACAACTGGGCGCCACGTTCGATCTCGACGGAGGCTATATCGACGGGCGCGTGTCAGGCCGGTTGCGCGGGGCCACGATCGTGTTTCCGTTCGTATCCGTCGGCGCGACCGAGCAATTGCTGATGGCCGCTTCCCTGGCCGACGGTCAGACCACGCTGGCCAACGCCGCGCGCGAACCCGAAATCACCGACCTCGCGGAGTGCCTCGTCCGCATGGGTGCCCGGATCACCGGCATCGGCACCGACAAGCTGGTGATCGAAGGCGTGGAGCACCTGCACGGCGCCTCGCACCGCATCATTCCGGATCGCATCGAGACCGGCAGCTATGCCTGCGCGGCGGCGATTTCCGGTGGCTCGGTGTTTCTGCGCGACGCGAGGCTGGAGCATTTGGGCGCGACGGTGCGCACCCTGCGTGAGGCCGGGGTGGAGATCCTGGAGCAGCCCGGCGGCCTGATGGTCAAACGCCTGAACGGCCTGCACGGCGCGGACGCGATGACCGAGCCCTACCCCGGCTTCCCGACCGATATGCAAGCCCAGTTCATGGCGCTGATGTCGGTGGCCGAGGGCGCCTCGATGGTCACCGAAACCATCTTCGAGAATCGCTTCATGCACGTGCCCGAACTGAACCGCATGGGGGCGAGGATCAACGTGCACGGCGCCTCGGCGATCGTGCGCGGCGTGCCGTCGCTGCGTGGCGCGCCGGTGATGGCGACTGACCTCCGGGCGTCTTTGTCGCTGATCCTGGCCGGACTGGGCGCCAAGGGAGAGACGGTGGTGAACCGGGTCTACCACCTGGACCGCGGCTATGAGGCGGTGGAACGGAAACTGGCGGGTTGCGGCGCGGACATCGAGCGGATCGGAGGGTAGAAATTTGATCCGCGGCCGTTTGGCTCTTTTGCGGGAAGCTCTCGACCGTTACCTCGCCGATGCCAATCGGGCTGTGCGAGAGGTGGTCGTGAATCAGGATGAAGCAGACGCGATACGCCGTGGAAGGGAGGACCTCGCGAGCGGACGGACTGTCCGCCTGGAAGACCTGCGGAATGAAATGGGACTTGCGACTCGCTAACCGAGCGCAGCGGCACCTTCGGCGCCAGGGCGGACATCGAGCGGATCGAAGGGTGACGCATGATCAGCTTGAGGCGCCCGGTCCGCGCGCCTATCTCCTGACCAACGTTGGTCAGGAGATAGGCATGGATACCGTTAACCTGTATGACGCCAAGACCAACCTCTCGAGCCTTGTCGAGCGCGCCGCCGCCGGCGAAGAAATCATTATCGCCAAGGCCGGCCGTCCGCTGGCTCGCCTGGTTCCGCTGGCTCGCCGCACCACGCCTCGCGAGTTCGACTTCTTGGCTGGGCAGGTGACGGTTGGTCCCGACTTTGATGACCCCCTGCCGGAAGAAATCCTCGCGGCATTCGAGGGTCGGTCTCCCTGAGGCTCCTGCTCGATACCCGTATTCTCATTTGGGCCGTATCATCGTCATTTCGTATCGACGCGGACACGCGGGAAGCCATGGCGGCGGCCGAAAACCAGGTTTTCGTCAGTAGTGCCAGCATCTGGGAAATCGCGATCAAGCAGGCATCCGGACGGCTGATGTTTCCGCTGGCGCAGTTTGAAGACATCGCGCGGCGCAGAGGGTACGACATCCTGCCGATCCTGCCGGCGCACGCGATCGCCGCGGGGGCGCTGCCGCGGCATCACGGCGACCCGTTTGATCGGATGCTGATCGCGCAGGCGGTTGTTGAGAGCCTGACGCTGGTTTCTGGCGATCAGCAGATCGCGCGTTACGATGTACGGATTCTTGGCGGGTGAGAATGGCGGAATGTGTTGGCGGCATTGTGTTCTCTGTGCCGCAGAAGATTCCATTATGGTAAGTCAACTCTTCTCTGGATATTGCCTATTGTGTCTCATGTCGACGCCTTGCCGATACGCGCGATCGGAATTGCCGAAACCAGAGAGATGAAGCCGATCTCTCGTTCCTCGCGATAGGTCAATAGGCAAAGATGAATCGAAACCCCAATTTCAGCCGCAGCACGATCAACGAAAGCTTTGTGTTCCCGGTGCGCCTCCTCTGGAGGGCACAAGTCGGGGTCGTAAAGAATGAGCAAATCAACGTCTCTGAACCTGCTTCTCCGCGAAGCCGACCCAAACAGGAAGACTGATGACCCGTCAGGCAACGCGGGTGTGATAGATCGGATTGCCTTTTCGATCCTTGGTGAAATACTTATGTGGCTCCTCCCGCCAAATCGCTGCAACCAGTTCCTTTGGCAGCAACAGGCCGATATTTTCCGCGTTCGCCAGTTCTTTCGCGTCGAGCGTGTAGGCGTTCCAGTCTCCGGCGAGAACGATACACGTCACCTCGGGAAATTCTGACCTAGCCTTGTAGAAATCGGCTACGCCGAACGTATAGGCGTTGACCACAAGGACGCGCACGACGTCCTCGGGCTTTTTCCGTGCGATCGTAAACACAATATCTTCCGATCGCTCACAGGCGATCACGTTCCGATGTGCATTTAGCATTCGCTCGAAGAACACGATCGAGCTGTATAGCACAGACCAGTTGTTGGAACCGTTAGCCACCACTCTCAACCATATCCTGAAACGCTTGCGGAAAAGTCGGATACCCTTCTACACGCTCAATCGCGTTAGCTGCGAATCCGGCGGCGTGTTCCTTGAACTGAGCTGCTATCGCATATTCCTCCGGGGTCAACAGATCGCGACCACCGTCGAGGGCTGCACAGATTTTCGCATTGTTGGGGATGATCTCGCTGACTTTGCGCGACTGCCAAAGCTGTGCGGCGTTGCTCGTCGGATTTCGTCGTGCCTCCTCTGAGTCAGGGCCGTAGGTCTTCCAAATCTGATGGTTATCGATTAGCAGAAAGCGTATATCTCTAAACAGCTCGGAGCGGGTGGCATATGATTTGGTGGCAACATTTCCGTTCCCCTTGAATTGACCTAGCTCAAGAGTGGCCAGCATTTCGAATGCGATAGCACTCGCAACATCGGCAGCCCTAGCCTGTGAACCGGCCTTATCAGCGTCTGCCTTGCCATCCAGCAAATCAGAAATCCCGCGTATCACGCAACCCTTCACTGGTGCATTGAGATGCACGCTCGCCAAGAATCCTTGCCCTTCCATTTCGACTGCTAGGGTGTCTCCGTAGTGTTCCTTCAGGAATTGAGCAATTTTTCCGGCCGACGCAGCAACCACTTTTTCTCCTGCGGCAATAGCACCGATGTAAATTTGCGGTTTTGAGTGTTGCAATTCAGAGTCGAGACGTTGCTGCCAGTCGTCTTTGAGCCTTACAGCTCGTGCGCGCTGCTCCAGAGCATATGCTGGAAGATTTACTACCGGGCGTGGCTTGAAACCGTCGCTGGTATCTTTGCCGCGCTCATAGCCGTAGACCTTGCTAGCGACCACAGCGTCCCCGATGGTAACGTCCTTAACTCCGCCGGCAACGCCTACGAACAGGGCCAACTCGGGCTGGAAGTGATTGATCCCTCGCTCGGCGGTCGTTGCTGCGGAGACGTTACCTTCACCGCACTCGGCAACTGCAACGGTCCATCGCTCAAACTGACCGACATGGAACACCGTGCCTCCGCGCACGGCTTCCTCGTGGACACTGGTTAAGTGACGGAGCGCAGCGCGCGTTTCAATGTCGAGAGCTGTAAGTATGATTACTGAGCGGCCATTCTTCGCGGCGATGGGCGCGCTCGGCCTGGAAATAGGCCCGGACGGAGGTATCTTTTCAATAGTCGCAGGAAAGCCCATGCCCTTCACATAGCCAATTTCAACGCTGCGCAGCGTTATATCGACTCTTTGTTGAAACACTGCTCGATATTGATTGATGATACGTTGGTGGTCGGCAGGAAAACCGTTTGGCGGGACTACGCCCAACACGGCATTGCTTAGGTTTTCAAGATGAGGCCGTGCCCATGCCGTTATTTCTGTGGCTGGCTTTGCCATGCGCTGAGTGAAATCAATCAATATCTGCTTCGCCTGAGTCAGGCTGGCATTGTGTATTTTGTCCGCCTCATCGACTACGGCGACTATGACACGGTTGCTTTGAAGCGCTCCATGCTTGATGGCCTCGGAGGTTATCCGATTTCTTTCATTCAAGGTCTGACGGCGCGCTTCGTGCATTAGCAACGATAGGGCTGTGTCAATGTCGTTTTTGGCAGGCTGCTCGAACATTACGGTATCTGCCTAGGATTGATGGAAGGCTTGGCGTGTGGTTGCTATATGTTTCGCAGACTCATGCGGCCTCGCGCTGCAAAGCGCGATAGAGGGTAGCGCGACCAATACCGATGATCTTCGCTGCGTCGGTCGCCGTGGTGCCGTGATTGATCATCTTCCGCGCATGCGCCAGCCGGTCGGGGGTCAGCTTCGTCTTGCGCCCGAATTTCACTCCGCGCTTCTGTGCGGCCTTCACTCCGGCGCGGGTGCGTTCCACGATCAACGACCGTTCCAACTCTGCCAGCACGCCTATCATCTGCCACATGGCGCGGCCTGTTGGGGTCTCGGTGTCGATCGCCTCTGTCAATGACCGGAACTTGATGCCCTCCTGCTTGAAGCCGTCCAGCATGTGAATGAGGTCGCGCAGGCTGCGGCCTAGCCGATCGAGCTTCCATACAATGAGGGTGTCGCCGGTCTTCAGGGTCTTCAGGCAACGGGTGAGAGCGGGGCGCTTCACATGAGCGCCGGTCACCTCGTCCTTGAACACGGTCTTGCATTCGGCCTTCTTCAGCGCGGCAAGCTGCATGGCCGGATTCTGGTCTTCGGTGCTGACGCGGGCATAGCCGTATTTCATGCGTCTATGATGGGATCAACTTCTGGGATTCGCAAGCCCTTGATTTCACAGGGCCGATTTTTCGTCTCAAAACTTACCCTTTGCTGGATCGAACCAAGCCCAGTGATCGCGAAACCATGCGTTTTAGTCACGGGGTAGCCGGTGGCTTTCGGTTACGAGAATCCCGGTGCATACAACTTTGGCTGGCTCCGACGGCG
>Ga0182018_10002729_pt1 | contig 17049 bp, 15 predicted proteins | sample 812P2MmetaG_FD_120490 | JGI IMG/M metagenome (GOLD analysis project Ga0182018, IMG submission 120490) | Permafrost microbial communities from Stordalen Mire, Sweden - 812P2M metaG | ecosystem: Environmental > Terrestrial > Soil > Wetlands > Permafrost | place: Sweden: Stordalen | collected... | reverse complement strand
CGTGGCGCCGCAGCCGAGTAGGAGTAGTCCACAACCGAGCGCCAGCACTCCCAGCTTCCAAGCGGCTGGGGCCCGGCTCACGGCGATGCCAGCACGTGGCGGACGGTCGTCGCCAGCGTGTTCGCGAAGGAGGACTCCGTCGCCTTCGTACCCGGTCCTGGGTCGGCGTTGAGGATGAAACGTTCGGTCCCGGCCCGGTCGATGACGAACACGAAGTCGCTGTGAGCGATCATGGCGCCGGCAGGCGCCACTGCGACGGCAATCCCGTAACGGTTCCACACCGCTCGGAGATGGGTCACGGGACCGGTGAGGAACAGCCAGTTGGACAGATGTCTCATCCCCTCGACCGCGTCGAAAGCCTGAACGGCCTCCATGGAGCGGTAGACGGGGTTGGCTACGACAGCGACGAATTGCACCTGCGCGGTGTCGGCGGAGAGCATCGAGGCGGCCTGGCGAAGCTCCTGAGCGATGATCGGACAGTCCCGGGGGCACACAGGATCGAGAAACGTCAGCGCGACCACCTTGGGACGGAGGCTCTCAAGGCTTACGGACTGACCCGATTGGTTGAGGAGAACGAAGGCGGGCGCCTGCACGTCGATGCCGACGGGTGGACCGTCGACCGCCCGGGACACGATCTGGTCGGCCCCATGCTCGAGCGAGGCTACGGCCATCGGGGTTGCGCCAAGCAGGACCACTGCGGCGGCCCCGAGGGCGGCGAGCACGCGAAAGACGTAGACCGGGCGCAATCGGACCCGCTCTCGCCATTTCGGCTTCGGCGCCCGAGCAGTGGACGCGGCGGCGGGCGCGAGCACGAAGGCGGGCTCGAGGTTGAGAGCGAGCTGCAGCTCGGGATCGAGCACTTCGGCTTCGACCGTGACGAGGGTCCGCGTGAGCGCCACGTACCCCGCAACCACGACGAGGACCATCGGGAGCATGCCGTTCGGATCCGTGCCGGTCCCCCCGAGGAAACCCAAATCCTCCACCAGCACCCAGTCCGCCAAACAGACCACGGCGGTGGCCACAGCGGTCCAGCGGACAATCGCCGGCCGGCCGGATATCAACCCGGCTCCGATGACCGCCAGCGCGAGCACGACGAACAGGTTCACGGCACCGCCGTGCACCGAGTCGAACGAGGCGAACGAGTTCAGCCACGAGGAGAGGGTCCGAGGCTGTGGCGTGGCCGCCATCTCGTGCACCATCGAGACCAGGGAACCCGGTGTGTCGGTGCTCGACGCCCCACCGCGCCAGAAGCCCCGTTGGGGCCACGCTTGCAGCACGGCCATGGCGAGGAAGAAGACACCCATGGCGCGGACGATGGCGCGCCCGAGGCGACCGCTCGCCCAGCTGCGATCACCGAGGGCGATCAGAGCCCCGGCGAAGGCGTAGAACAATGCCGCCCCGGGCGCGCCGAACAGCCACGAGACGCCAGGGGCGAAGAGGCCTCCGAAGGACTCCCCGAAAATCCACACGACGAGCGCCCATCCAACGCTCACAACACCTGCGGCTCTCGACCAGTATCCGCGCGGCGCCACAAGCAGCCACAAGCCGATCCCGAGCTGGATCCACACGACGGCTGCGGCGGCCACGACCGGGTGGTCAGTCCAGATCGTGAGCCCGAAATTCACGATGTGCTGCACCCAGTGGGGAGACGCCCGTGCGGTCGGATCGATCACGGACGTCGTCATCCCGAGTGGCATGGAAGCCTGGCCCTCGAGGATGCCGTCGAACAGCCACAGAAGGCCGAAAGCGACGCGCAGCAGCCTGCGCGCGCTCGGTTCGCTCTCAGACCACAGATCGAGAACCGTTGGCGGGCGAGGCGCAGTGTCGCCAGCCGAGCGGGCCGAGCGGGCCGAGCGGGCGGTCGCAACGGCGGCACCAGTCGATGCCGCCGCGCCATGGTCGGCGTCGGCGGTCGAAGCAAGGGCACCGCGCAGCTGCACCGCCCGCAACAGGTTCCAGGCGATGGCAAGCAGGACGAGGATCCCGACGACGACAAGAGCCTGGTGCAGGAGGGCGGACTGGAAGGCGGAGACGATCGTCGGGTTGTTCGACGATATCCCGCTGCTCATCCCTGGCACTATGAATCGGCTCCTTGATTCTCTCCGCGCGTCGTAGGGGCCGGGGCGGCTGCGTCATCCCGGTCTGGCGGCAGCGCCGACGGGACCAGGTCGATCATCCTTTCCGACACGGTATCGGAACTTCGTCGCCATGTTCGGTGCAGGAGGAGGCGACTACCTGCGGCCTTCGTGGCACGAGCGCCGCATGTCCACCACTTTCTTTACTTACTTTTCGGCGCGAGATGCGCAAGGCTGTAGGGATGACGGCGGCGGACTCCCAAGGAAGCGAGACGGCGAAGCTTCCCGGCCCACTGCCGCACACGGCTGCAGCTCCGACTCCGGGGACGATCGCGCGAAAACGCTACCGGCCGCGGATCGACTACGAGCTGATCGCCTGCGGGCTGCACGGCCATGAGCTCGTCGGCGTGGAGGCCCTCGAGGTACGTGCCGCCGATGTCGACTTCGTCCGGCAGTACGACCAGCTGCGGTGGCATCGCTGCCTGCGTTGTGACGCCTGGATCGTGCTCGAGCTCCCCACAAAACCGACGACCGAGCACCCTCCAGAGCTCGCCGAGCTGGTTGTCCCGCTGCGAGGGCGCCGCCTGCGGGACCGGTATGTGTTGCGGCTGATCGTGCTCGATCGTCTGCTGCACGCCTTGGTCCTCGGGCTGCTGGCCGTCGGCATTTTCGTGTTCGCCCAGCACTCAGACCACCTGCACAGCGAGTGGACGAAGATCCTTGCTGCCCTGCAGAACGACTCCGGATCGTGGATCGTGAAGGATCTGAACAAGCTGTTCACGCTCCACCGTACGACGCTCTACCTCCTCGCGCTCGCCGCCTCTGGGTACACAGCAGTGCTGCTCCTCGAAGCCGTGGGCCTGTGGAATGCCAAGCGATGGGCGGAATATCTGACCTTCGCCGAGCTGGCCACCCTCGTGCCGTACGAGACCTACGAGCTCTCCCTCAGCGTGAGCGGGCTCAAGCTCTTGACGCTCGCCGTCAACCTCGCCATCCTGCTGTACCTGCTCCTCGCTCACCGCCTCTTCGGCCTGCGCGGCGGCGTCCGGGCGGCCCTGGCCGCCTACGGCGACGAAGGCTGAATCACCTGCCGGTTCACGTGACGGGACGCTTGGCCGAGAAGCGCTCCTCCCGGTACACACCCGATGTCACGACCTCGACGAGGGCGATGACTGCGTCGAATACATCGCTGTAACGCAGGTACAGCGGCGTGAAGCCGAAGCGGCACAGATCGGGCGCCCGGAAGTCACCGACGACGCCCCTGGCGATGAGCGCCTGGGTGATGGGGTACCCGTGATGGTGGCGAAGCGAGACCTGCGACCCGCGCTCGCAGGCAAGAGCAGGTGAAGCGAGCTCGAGCTCGTCGCCGAGGCGCTCGAAGACCGCTTCGATGAACAGCTCGCCGAGCGCCATCGATTTCTCCCGCACCGCCTGCACCGTCACGCCCTCCCAAGCGTCGAGGGCGGCGTCGAGCGCCGATATCCCGAGGATCGAGGGCGACGACGTGACGAAGCGCCGGACGCCGGCAGCTGGCTGGTACGTCGTGACGAAGTCGAAGGGCGCCTCGTGACCGAGCCAACCCGGTAGCGGGTTCTCGACAGATTCCTGCAGTTCACGACGCACGTAGACGAACGCCGGCACACCGGGACCGCCGTTCAGGTACTTGTAGCAGCAGCCGACGGCAAGGTCGACACCGTCCCGCTCGCACTCGACCACGACCGCACCCACGGAGTGGCAGAGATCCCAGATCGTGAGGGCGCCGGCCTCGTGGGCTGCCTGCGTGAGCGCGGCCATGTCGAACATCGCCCCGGTGCGGAAGTCGACGTGGGTGAGCATGAGAACGGCCACGGTCTCGTCGAGTCCCTCGGCCACGGCATCCGGCTCGACAAAACGGACCTCCACGTCGCCGAGCAGCCGGGCGAGTCCCTGGGCGGCATAGAGGTCGGTCGGGAAGTTCGTAGCGGTCGTGAGGATCACCCGGCGACCGGGCCTTGCGCCGAGCGCCGCCCCGAGCAGTTTGACGAGGGCGATCGTGGTGGTGTCGATGACGACCACCTCGCCGTCGAGCGCGCCGATCAGACGGGCGATCTTGTCGCCAACCCTGTCGGGTGCCGAGATCCAGGTATCCCAGCTGCCCACGAGGCCGGTGCCCCACTCCCGCTGGAGAACGTCGAGGATTCGTTCCGGGACGGCCTTCGGAAGCACACCCAGCGAATTGCCGTCGAGGTAGACCACGCCGTCGGGGACGACGAACCGATCGCGTACGTCCTTCAGCGGATCGGCTCGGTCCAGCTCCTCACAGCGCGCGCGCGTCCACGTGTAGGTCACAGCGCCGACCTCACCTCCCATAGCACCGGGAAGAAACGATCCCCGAGCGTCGCGTCAAGATAGGCCACACCGAGACTCCCACCGGTGCCCTGACGGCGACCGATCTCGCGCGCCGCCATGAGCGAGTGGTGATAGCGCCAGCGGGCGATCGCCTCGTCGTGGTCGACGAACAGCTCACAGACCTCGTGGACACTTGCGCGCCAGGCGCCGGCATGGTCGCGGTAGATCGCCAGGAAACCCTCCAACACGTCCCCGTCGACCGCCTCGAGCCCGAGGAGTCGCAGCGTGGCGCACAACGAGTCCCAGAGCGTCGGTTCGCTCGCCCTCCTTCGCAGTACCCTCTGCTGCTCTACCGAGCGAAGATCTGACTCGGCGTGGAGCGCGTCTGCCCGCCCGGAGATCGCCTCGATCTCGCGATACTGCGTCGACTGGAAGCCCGAAGCCGGCTCCAACGGATCGCGGAACTCGAGAAACCCGTCCGGGCTCATGGTCTCGAGCACGCCAAGCTGATGCAGGAGCAGCTCCTCGGCGGCGATCGCTCGACGCAACCGCGGCACCGCCGCCCACGGCTCACCCTCGAGCAGGAAGTCGCGCGCCAAGCCGAGCTCGTGCAACACGAGCTTGAACCACAGCTCATAGGCCTGGTGCACGATGATGAACAGCATCTCGTCGTCGGCGCCGTCGGTGAGCGGATGCTGCAGTCGGAGGAGCTCGTCGATTTTCAGGTACGTCGAGTAGTCCGTTCCGGCCATGTGATGCGGAATCTAACCGCCTTCAGGTCGCCCTTGTATCTCTGGCCGTGGCACCATGACCCGGTGGCGATCCCGGAACGGGCGCACGTCGTGATCATCGGTGGAGGTGTCATCGGGCTCTCGACCGCCTACCACCTCACCAAGCGCGGCTGGTCCGACGTTGTCGTGCTCGAGCGCCACCAGCTCACGTCCGGCACTACGTGGCACGCCGCCGGCCTCATCACCTCTGCCGGCATGACCGACGAGGCCTCGCTCGAGATGAGCATCTACTCGCGCGAGCTCTACGCCCGTCTCGAGGAGGAAACCGGACTCTCGACGGGATTCCGGCGCTGCGGCCACCTGCACGTCGCCACGACGCCGACGCGGGTGGAGGCGATGCAGCGAGAGGCGGCGTACGCGAAGCGATACGGGCAGGAGTCGCACGAGATCGGCCCGGCGGAGATCGCTGAGCTCTGGCCGATGGCGGACACGCGTGATCTGCTGCGGGGTTTCTTTGTGCCGGTCGAGGGACGAGCGAACCCGCACGACGTTGCCATGTCGCTCGCCAAGGGCGCCCGGCTCGGAGGCGCCACCATTGTCGAGGGAGTCCCCGTCACGGGGGTCACGACCGCACGGGATCGCGTGACGGGCGTCGTCACCGACGAAGGCACCATCGAGAGTGACGTCGTCGTGCTGGCGGCCGGCATTTGGAGCCGTCAGTTCGGCGACACGATCGGGGTGAGCATCCCCCTGCAGGCGGCCGAGCACTACTACCTCATCACCGAGCCGTTCGCCGGCGTGCACCCTGACCTGCCTGTGCTCGAGGATCCGTCGACGTACGGCTACTTCCGGGAGGAGACCGGCGGACTGCTCGTCGGTCTGTTCGAGCCCGAAGCCGCCGCCTGGAAGCCCGACGGGATCCCGAACGACTTCGCTTTCGGCGAGATCGAGCCGGACTGGGAGCGCATCGGCCCCTTCGTGGACCGAGCCATGTCCCGCGTGCCGGCGGTGCGCGATGTCGGCGTCCGGAAGTTCTTCTGCGGTCCCGAGTCCTTCACGTCCGACGTCCACCCGTTGTTGGGTGAGGCGCCGGAGCTACGGGGTTTCTTCGCGGCGACGGGGCTCAATTCGCTCGGGATCCTCCTCGGGGGCGGCGTCGGCAATGTCATTGCCGAGTGGATCGTGAGCGGGCGCCCACCGATCGACCTGACCGGCTTCACCCTCGATCGGACGAGCGCTCACGAGGCGACGGCCAAGTTCCGGCGTGACCGCACCCCCGAGCAACTGGGCGTGCTCTTCGGTGATGCCATGGCGCCCGGCTGGACACCGCGGTCGGCCCGGAATGTGCGGCGCTCGCCGGTGCACGAGCGGTTGGTGGCGCACGGGGCGCGTCTCGACACGACGACCGGCTGGGAATGGGCCGACTTCTTCGCCGGTGCCGGCGCAGAGCAGCCTCTGGTCGAGCAGTCGTTCGGGCGCCAGGGCTACTGGTCGCTCGTGGAGGCGGAGCATCGAGCTGTCCGCGAGGACGTCGGGCTGCTCGACATGTCCTTCATGTGCAAGTTCCTCCTGCAAGGGCGCGACGCCGGCGCCGTCCTCGACAGCCTGGTCGTGTCGGACGCCGCCAATGCTCCGGCGGGAAAGGTGACGTACACGGCGATCTGCCACGAAGGTGGAGGGATGTGGGTGGATTGCACATTTACGAGGATGGCGGAGGATCGCTACATCGTGATCGGCACCGATCTCGTCACCCGGCGACTCGAAGCCCTCCTCCGGCGGGCGGTCGGCGAGGAGGACGCCGCCACGGTCACCGACGTGACGGCCGGCTTCGCGCTGTTCAGCCTGCAGGGACCGAAGTCCCGGGAGCTGTTGTCACGCCTGACGTCGGCGGACGTCTCCAACGAGGGTCTCGCCTACCTGAGCGGGCGAGCAATCGACGTCGCATATGCCCCTTCGGTCTGGGTGCAGCGGGTGACCTACGTCGGCGAGCTCGGCTACGAGCTGCACGTGCGATCGGACCTCGCCGTGTCGGTGTACGACGCCCTCTTCGAGGCAGGTGCAGACCTCGGTGTCCGCAACGTCGGGATGTCAGCGCTGAACGGGCTGCGCATCGAGAAGGGGTATCGGGACTACGGGCACGACATCGGGAATGACGACACGCCCCTCGAGGCCGGGATCGGTTTCGTCGTCGACTTCGACAAGCCGGCGTTTCCTGGGCGTGAAGCTCTGGTCAAGCAACGCGACGCCGGCCGCCTCACCGAGCGCCTCGTGAACCTCATTGTGCTCGATCCGGAGCCGCTGCTCTTCGCCGACGAGGACGTGCTCCGCGATGGCGAGCTCGTCGGCGAGGTCGAGGCAGGAGCGTACGGATACAGCCTCGGTGGCTCGGTGGCGATCGCCACCGTGCGCTGCGACGACGGTGTCACGGGTCCCTGGCTCTCCGGCGGGGCGTTCGAGGTCGAGGTGAACCGTCGCCGCTATCCGGTTCGCGCTCAGCTCGGACCGCTCTACGACCCGAAACGAGCCCGCATCCTCGCCTGACAGCCGCCCCCCGCGACGACGGCGGCATCGTGACACGATAGCGACATGCGCATCGGCGTTCTCACTGGTGGTGGCGACTGTCCTGGGCTGAACCCGGCGGTGCGGGCGGTCGTCCGGAAATGCGAGGTCGGTTTCGGCGACGATGTGATCGGCTTCCGTGACGGCTGGCGCGGGGTCGTCGAGGACTCGACGATGCCGCTCGACGTCGAACGTTGTCGCGGCATTCTCCCGCGGGGCGGCACGATCCTGGGTACGTCCCGTACGAATCCGTTCCGCCTCGAGGACGGGCCGGAGCGTGCCGTCGACACACTCGGGCGCCATGGCATCGACGCCCTCATCGCCATCGGGGGCGAGGACACCCTGGGCGTCGCCGACAAGCTGGGCAAGAGGGGCGTGCCCGTCGTGGGCATCCCGAAGACGATCGACAACGACTTGTCCGAGACCGACGTCACGATCGGTTTCGACACCGCCGTGCAGATCGCCGCCGAGGCCATCGACCGGCTGCACACCACTGCTGAGTCGCACGACCGGGTCATCGTCTGCGAAGTCATGGGCCGCCACGTCGGGTGGATCGCCACCTACGCGGGCATTGCCGGTGGCGCCACCGCCATCCTCATACCGGAGGAGCCGTTTGCGATCGAGGCCGTCTGCGACTACCTGCGGCACCGCCATTCGACGGGTCGCTACGCCTCGATCGTCGTGGCGGCCGAGGGAGCAAAGCCGGCCGCCGGAACCATCGCCGTGGTTGCGCCCGAGCTGGACCAGTTCGGCCACGAGCGCCTCGGGGGCATCGGGACCGTCGTGGCAGAGGAGGTCGAGCGCCGGACGGGTTTCGAGTCGCGGGTGACGATCCTCGGCCACGTACAGCGCGGGGGAACCCCGAGCGCGTTCGACCGCGTGCTCGCCACCCGCTTCGGGACGGCGGCCGTCGAGGCGGTCCACGACAGCGACTGGCGCCAGATGGTGGCGCTGCACGGGCCCCGCATCGAACGCGTGCCCATCGCCGACGCCGTCGCCAAGCTGAAGACGCTCGATCCCGAGCTGTTCAGATCGGTCGCTGAGGTGTTCTTCGGCTGAGGGCCGTAGCGAGAGCTCGGCGTCGCCTGCTTGTACAGAGGCGCACGGAGCTCGCGCGACCTACGGAGACGGCGAGCCGGCGGCGGCGCTCCCGGACGACCGGACGTTCTCACGGGAGCGGAGCGTTTCGACCCCGGGACCGTCGCAATCTGCGAGCGCGCGCGTCCTGCCGACCATCGCGAGGATCAACGACATGCCGGCGGTACCTCGGCGGCGCCGACCCAAGCAGCGTCGTTCGGCCTAGCGCGAGCGCTCGGCGGGATATGTACAATTGAGACACCCAGTTGTACAATGCGAAGATGGTAATGATCCCCGTCAGTGAGGCGCGCGAGAAGCTATCCGAGGCCGTCGAGACAGCACAGAGCGAAGCAGTCTTCCTGGAGCGGTACGGGCGGCCTGCTGCGGTCCTGGTCAGCCCTGCCCGGTACGAGGAACTGATGGAAGCCCTGGAGGACGTCGAGGACGTAGCGGCGTTCGACGCCGCCATGGCTGAAGAGGGCGAGAACCTCCCCTGGGAGGAAGTCAAAGCGGACCTCGGCTGGGTGTGACCCTCTATCGAATCGAGGTCCGTCCTGCGGCCGCCCGAGCTCTACGGAAACTCCACCATGACGTCCAGCCCCGCATACGGGCAGCGATCGCACTCCTGGCCGACGATCCGCGCCCACCGGCCTCCCGGCGCCTACGAGGCCGACCCGGCTATCGGGTGAGAGTCGGCGACTATCGGATCATCTACAGCGTCGCCGACGACGTTCTCTTGATCGTCGTCGTCACCCTCGGGCACCGTCGCGACGTCTACGACCACTAACGCCGAACCCAACAGCACCCCGCCTTCCACCCGACCGCAACGCCACCGACCCCCTGGCACGCCACGGTCACTTAGCTGCACGCCGGCACCACCGATCCCGCAGTAGCCCATTGGGTTCTTCGCGAGGTACTGCTTGGTGGTAGCAGTCGGTGGCTCCCGGGGAGACTCATGCCGGGTCGACTACAACAGCCTCGCGACTCGCGCAAGGTCGCTGGCGCGATCTCGACGAGGGCCCGTCAGGTGTGCAGCCGAGACACCCGGCCAGTAGTAAGCCCGACCTGGCAGACGAGCTGCCAAGGAGGGTCGTGCAAGACTCGGACAGTTTGCGAACGCCGCACCGACCAGACATGACTTCAGCCTTGTCCGGGTTGAGCCACCGGCCACAACCAGTGGATATAGGATTTCCAACTGGTTACAACCCCGTAGCTGGAAACTTGCCTCATCCGGCTGACGATTTCGGACGGTCACCGGAACCTGACTCCGGTCGTGCCCTCTACCCGCTGACCGGTTTGATCAGCCCTCAGCCGTCGTCAAGCCGACCGGACAAGCCACCCCAGTTCCTCCCAAACCGCAGTACCCATTAATGTTGCGCGCGAGGTACTGCTGGTGGTAGTCCTCGGCATAGTAGAAAGGTCCGGCCTCGGCGATCTCCGTCGTGATCTCACCGTGACCAGCGGCATTCAGCGCCGCCTGGAAGCGGTCGCGGGACACCTTGGCAGCCGACAGCTGGGCATCGGATGTCGTGTAGATGGCCGACCGGTACTGCGTCCCCATGTCGTTGCCCTGCCGCATTCCCTGAGTGGGATCGTGGCTTTCCCAGAAGATCCGGAGCAGCTCGTCGTAGCTCACGACAGCGGGGTCGAACACGACGAGCACGACTTCTGCATGGCCGGTCCTGCCGGAGCACACTTCCTCATAGGTCGGGTTCGGCGTATAGCCGCCGGCGTATCCGACGGCCGTCGTGTAAACGCCGTCCGCCTGCCAGAACTTGCGCTCGGCTCCCCAGAAGCACCCGAGCCCGAACACGGCTGTCTCCATCTGCTCGGGGAACGGCGCAACAAGAGCGTGGCCCAGCACCTCGTGCGTGCCGCCTACCGGCATGGCCGTCGCCCGCCCCGGCAGGGCGGCGTCAGTCGACACCATCTGCTCCTTGCTGGACTTGAAGAAACCCATCTCGCTCATCCTCACTCGTCTACTCAGTAGTCCCAACGCTTCGAAGGCCGTTACGTGTTCCCGTCGCCCTCGCCATCGCCATCGCCATCTTCGGCTTCGGCCGCCGCCTCGGCCTCGACCTCCGCCTCTGCCCGGTAACGCAGGAACAGCTCGACGAGCTCCTCCCGGGCCTCAGGCTCGAGATCCTCCGGCTCGACTCGGCCGAGGACGTCGATCGTCATCCGCATCTGACGGAGATACTCGTCACAGCCGTCGCAAGCGGCCAGGTGCCGTTCGAGCCGTGCCCGCTGGCGGGCCGACAGCGATCCTTCGAGATAGTCGGTGATGAGCGCGACCGCATCTCGGCAGACGAGATCCCGTCTCCACGCACTCAGCAGTCGCACCATCACTTCGCTCGCTTCCCGAGATCATCCGCCAGCATCGCTCGCACCCGCGTCCTCGCCCGGTGGAGGAGCACACGTTGATTTCCTTCTGTGATGCCGAGCATCCCGCAGACGTCGCTACTGGACAGTCCCTCGACGTCGCGCAGCGTTACCACCTGGCGCTGTGCGTCGGGCAACTGCTCGACCATGTCACGGATACGAGCGGCGATGGCGGGCGCCGCCAGGCGGTCCTCTACTTCGTCCGACCATGCGGTCGGCGGCTCGAGCCAGGTTCCTTCCGCCGTGAAGCGGTCGACCGATCCGCCATCGCCGGTGTCGAGCTGCACAGTGCGCGGCTCTCGCCCGCCCGTCGTCCTCGCGCGGTTCACCAGAATCCTGAACATCCAGGTTTTGAGCGAGGATCTACCCTCGAAGCGACCGATGCCCCGGAGAACGCCCAACCAGGTGTCCTGCACGACCTCCTCGGCGACAGCTCGATTCGGGACGAAACCCGACGCCACCCGCAACATCGAGGCGTGATAACGGTCCACGAGCTCGACGAACGCCTGTTCGTCACCGGCACGTAGCCGCTCGATCAGCTCGTCCTCGTCCTCACCCGCCACGACGCCAAGCGTAGGTGGCAGGCGTAACGGTCGGGACGGCAGCAGGACTGCAGTGGTGCAAGACGGCAGCTTTGCCACTGATCGTCCAATGGAAGGAAACCCTCACACATGCACCGATCCCTTCGCGCCCCCGCACGAGTCGTGCTCGCCTCGGTCACCCTCGCCGGCCTGTCGGCCGCAGCCTTCGCCGCCGGGCCGGCGACCGCAGGCGCTCAAGTCCGCTCCCATACTCCCAACGGCATCGGTGACGCCGTCTTCGTGCAGACGAACGACACGACCGGCAACCAGATCCTCGCCTACTCACGTTCGGCGACCGGCGCCCTCTCGTTCGTGCACGCTTACAACACCGGTGGCCGCGGTGCCCGCGAGGCCGGTGCCGTCGTCGACCCGCTGGCGTCACAGGGATCGCTCTACTACGACCCGGTCGGCGCCTTGCTCATCGCCGTCAACGGCGGGAGCCGCACGATCACGTCGTTTCGTGTCAAAGGCGACCGCCTGTCACGTGCCCAGGTGCTGAAAGCGGGCAGCTTTCCCGTCAGTGTGACGTCACATGGTCACCTCGTGTACGTGCTCGACGCCGGCTCCACCGGCGCCGTGCGCGGGTTTGACGAGAGCCACCGGTCGCTCACACCCATCGCCGCATCGCGCCGGAACCTCCGGCTCAACCCCAAAGCGACGCCGCAGTACCTCACCACGCCAGGGCAGGTGGGTTTCTCGCCCCAAGGTGCCCAGCTGATCGTGACCACAAAGGCCAACGGCAATGACATCGACGTCTTCGCCGTCAGGGCCAACGGCACCTTGAGTGCCAAGCCGGTCGTGAACGCCTCGGTGGATCCGGTGCCCTACGGCTTCGTGTTCGACCCTGACGGGCGGCTCGTGGTGACAGAGGCCGGCGATGCAGACGTGTCCACGTACACGCTCGCAGCCGACGGATCGCTCACGAACGTCTCCACGGTCCTCGACGGCCAGAAGGGACCCTGCTGGATCGCCTCCGTCGGGGGCTGGTACTACGCGGCGAATTCGGGAAGCGCCGACATTTCTGGCTACCAGGTGAACGCCAGCGGCGTTGCTTCCCTCATCTCGGCGGGCTCGGGCATTGCCGCCACGACTGATGCAGGCCCGATCGACCTCGCCGGCTCGTCGAACGGACAGTTTCTCTACGCCGAAACCGGCGGCGCGGGTGCTGTCGACGAGTTCTCGGTCAACGGCGACGGCACGCTCACCTCGCTCGGCTCCATCACCGGCCTTTCCGGTACGGGCATCGAGGGCATCGTCGCCTCGTGACGGTTCGCTGACGGTACGTGTCACGGCCGGCGCGGCATGCCCAAAGCGGGCTGCTGCGCCGGCCGCGTGAGGCTTTCAGCCGCAGCGACGCGTGTAGGCGGCGGTCCCGGGCTGGTACGCCTCGCCCGAGTGCTTACTCACCTCGAGGCACGACTCGTTCACGGCGACGAATTCGGACGCAGGAATCGCCTTCAGCTGATCGACCTGGTTGTACGTCCACCTCGCGTCGGTCGTGCCTTGGAAGAACCAGTTGCTGCCGTTGTCGGCAAGGATGAGACCGTAGGTCTTCATCGTCGTGATCACGGTCTGGCAGAAAGTCGAGCATTCCGACCTCGGCAACCTGAAGCTGGCGTCGAGGCGGAAGCGGGCACCCATCGGCGGGCAATTGCGATCCGAGACGCCTGCCTCGTGGCGAGCCGGCCAGACGAACGACTCCTGTGTGCAACCGGCAGTGAAGCGGATCGCATGGTTCATGACGCCGGACTTCACTTCGTCGTAGTTCACGAGTCCGGGCAGGATTGGGAGGCCGGCGGCGTCTGCCGAGGTCCAGGTTGCCGGACGCAGATGGTTGGAGTTGAGGTTCCAGATGGCACCGGAGCCTGCGGTCGACCTGCCGTCGGCGTGGAAGTGGGCGTCGAACAGCTCATACAGCGTGCACGTGGCAGGGTTCACCATGATGGCATGGCGGTCGCCAGTGGACTTCGCCCCGCCCTCGATCGGCGTGGAGGCCGAGAACGGGTAGGGACCTTTGTCGCTCTGCCCCGCGTACTGGAAGGAGACCTTCACCAGTGGCTGGGAGGGCTTCACGATCTGCCACGGGATGCCGTACGGGCTGGACTTGCCGCCACCCGGCCCATAGTCGGGATGGAGGTCGGTCGTGGAGGAGTCCATAGCGGCCAGCCATGTGGCGCTGTGGACATCGACCGGAAGCCCCGTGATCGGCGTGTTCCAGACGTTGTCGCTCGGGAACGCCGGGCACGTTGTGCCCGGCAGCGTCGTGCTCACCGCCGCGCCCTGCTGGCGGGAGGCCCCTGTGCGCACGCTCGGTGCGGATGTGCGCGACGCCGAGGCGCCGGCTGTCCAGCTTGCGCCCGCCACGAGTGTGAGGCACAGCGTGGCCGCTGCGCCGGCTGCAAGCCTGCGGGAGGCCGAGAACGTGGACATGTCACCCTCCATCTCTGTCACCAGAGTTCCGCTCGGGCGCGAGACGTGCCACACTAGTCGGTTGACCGCTCAGAGTGAATATCTCATCACGGTTGGTGGGATTTGGCTACGCCATTGTCGTCGTGGTTCTCACCATCTGTTCTGTGAGCGCCGTACATAATTTGTGGCCCAAATTATGTACGGCGTCGAAAACAAATGCACGGCGAGCGCCCCTGCCGGCGGGCCAGCCCTGCAGGCTGACTGCCGCGCGGCCGCACGAATCACGCCAGAGAGTCCAACCGCAGCAGCAACCACTCGAGCAAGAGGACATCATTCACGTTGCGGGTGAGGCGTTCGTGCGCCTCTCCCACGAGATCGACTGCCCGCAGCGCCACCGACATCGCCGCCGGCAGCGGCGAGCCGTTCAAACGAGCCCTGTACACGCCGGCGAGTGTGGCGAGGCCGGCGCGCATCTCGTCGGTGCGCACTCGCCGCTGCTCGCGCCGGTGACGGTCCTCGATGAGCGCCTTGCCGGCGATCCCACGCTCCCCGAAACGCTCCGCCTGCGACGCCAGCTCCGCCATCTCGGCCTCCTGCCGGGCGCGCACGGCCTCGACCGGCTCGGACGCTGCCGCCACAAGTTCAGCGGCGAGCTGAACCACGGTCGCCCCGGTGCCATCGAGCCGGCTGGGCACCGTCCGCCACCGCTCCAACCTGGCCAGGAAACCCTCCTCCCCCGCCAACAACCTCGCCCTGTCGAGGCGCCCACCGGCGACTTCGGCAACCGTCTTCGCCGCGGCAACGTCGACGCCGCCGGCGACGAGAGCGCTCACGACCTCCGCATCGTCCAGCGGCTCGAAGGCCACCGTCACACAGCGGCTGGCGATCGTCACGAGCTCGGGGGGCACGGTTTCTGCCAGCACGAGGATCACCGTCGTGTCCGGCGGCTCCTCGATCGTCTTCAAGAGGATCGGCGCCACGTTCTCGACGAGATGAAAGTCCACGAGGATGAGCACCTGGAACCGGGCAGCCCGCGGAGTGCGCAGCGCCATGCGCACGACCTCCTGCGCCTGGGCGGTGAGGATCGAGGCCCCCCGCCGCTCCACGACGACGACGTCGGGATGCCGGCCGGCGAGGGTTTCCCGGCAGGCGTCGCACTTGCCACAGCCGCCGTCAGGACACGCGAGGGCGGCGGCGAAGGCCATGGCTGCCTCTCGCTTGCCGGTCCCAGGCGGACCGACGAACAGATAGGCGTGCACGGGGGCGGCGACCGAAGCGGCGAGAATTCGCACGGCCCGCGCCTGTCCGACCACCCGGGCCAAGACGGGCGCCGTCATTGCCGCCGCAAGCCGAGCACCCGGCCCACCGTGTCGAGGACGAGCTCTCCCACCTCGTCAGCGGCGCGGGTGCCGTCGATGACGCACCAACTGTCGGGCTCCTGAGCAGCCAAGGCAAGAAACCCCTCCGCCACCCTCGCGTGGAACCCCCCGCGCTCAGACTCGAACCTGTCCGGCTGCGGGCTTGCCTCGGCACGGCGGGCGGCACCGACCTCGACGGGAACCTGGAGCAGGAAGGTCAGGTCGGGCCACAACCCTCCCGTGGCAAGGTCGCACGCCCGCCTGATCTCCTCGACGGGGAGGCGACGGCCGTAGCCCTGGTACGCCAACGTCGAGGCGGAGAAACGGTCGACGACGACGTTGCTGCCGGCCTCGAGCGCAGGCCGGATCCGTTCGCTCACGTGCTGGGCGCGGGCTGCGAGCGCCAGCATGACCTCCGTCCGAGCGTCGATGCGGCCCGCTCCCGCCGCCTCTGTGGCGGGGTCCAGTAGGAACCGGCGGATGCGCTCGCCAAGGACGCTCCCGCCCGGCTCGCGTGTCAGCTCGGCACCGAGGACGGCAGCAAGACGCTGGGCCTGGGTCGACTTCCCGGCTCCCTCGCCGCCTTCGAAGGCGATCAGGCGGCCCAGCGTCGTCATACCTGGCACCCTACGCGAGGCGGCGGCGTCCTGATTCCGATGTGCGACCCCGGCGCGACCTTGCAGAGGCGGCATCTCGGCAGGTCGGCGTGGTGCGCTCCAACCTGGACTTCCCGGTCCGTCCGTTATAGAGTTCGCCGCCAGAGGGAAGGGGGGGCATCGTGTCCATCAAGAAGGGCCTCGTCGGGCTAGGAGCTGCCGTCGTAATCGCGTTGGCAGGTGTGAGTTCGGCCGCTGCTGCCGGCAACGCCCACCAGTCGGCTACGCCGGCCAAGAAGGGCAAGATCGTGTTCAGTTACGGTCCTCGCACCGGAAAACCGCCTGCGAAGCTCGGACCCTACAAGATGAAGCGCATCCCGCCCGACAAGCCGAAGACGCCCACCGAGGTGACCAGCGTCAAGGGCCCGACGGGCAAGATCCGCTTTTCCGAGTCCGCTTTCCACTTGAAGATCGGCGCTGGCGCTGAGGAGTGGAAGACCTGGAGCAACGGCTACAAGGGTTCCATCTACTGGATCGACTACGACGAGGGTGGCAATACGACCGTCGTCCTGACGCTCCCGAAGCACACCAAGGCGTTCTACGTCTATGTCGAGCCGAACGAGTTCAAGACCCACGATCTCAGCGCGACTGCCCAGAATGGCGTGACCTCGGGCGACACGAAGGTGCTCGGCGATGCCGGCGCCGAGTACTTCGGCTTCTATGCCACGGGCAAGCAGGTCCTCACAAAGATCACGGTCACCTGCAACGACGACTTTGCGCTCGGAGAGTTCGGGATCGCCAAGTAATCGCCCAGTAGCAGCCGGCGGGATCGGCGCGGATCGCGGCTGCGACTGTGCTGCGGTCAGGGTTTCTTCGAGCCGGGTTGACTTTCCTTGACAACGGCCCTCTTGGCTGTGGTCTTCTTGGCCCCGGCCTTCGCGACCGTGGTCTTG
>Ga0182018_10002728_pt1 | contig 17050 bp, 15 predicted proteins | sample 812P2MmetaG_FD_120490 | JGI IMG/M metagenome (GOLD analysis project Ga0182018, IMG submission 120490) | Permafrost microbial communities from Stordalen Mire, Sweden - 812P2M metaG | ecosystem: Environmental > Terrestrial > Soil > Wetlands > Permafrost | place: Sweden: Stordalen | collected... | reverse complement strand
GATACGGCGATAAACGCCCTGCGTGATGAGTCGATGCTGCTCACGTACCTCCAGGGTGATCGACCAATTTGTACCCAGGTCAGCGTGCGACCGGTAGAAGAGCCAGAGGCCGATCACCAAGCACATCACACCGGCGACGAGCGGGCCGGTGCCCAGCGCGTACTCAGCGAACGAAAACGCTGGCGACGCGACCCAGATCAGAGGGACGAAGAATCCGACCCAGGCGAGAACCTGGAGGCCGGTCTCTAGCGGAGTTTTATAGCTTGTGGCGACCTTGACAATTCGACTCCGGTGCCCGTGCGGCGCTCGAATGGCGATCATCACCACTGTACCTGTGAGCACCAGCGCCTTTGCTATCCACGGATTCATGGCCAAGCACCGTCCCTTTCACAGCCTACTGCGACTGTCGTCAAAGTGCTTCTGTCCGAATAACTCGCTGTACTGCCGGACTCGCAGAACCTCCACCACACGGTCCTATAGCCTCTAGGAGTCGGCCGGCATATGAGTGATGCGGTTCAGTTTATCAGATCAGGAAACGGTTTGCGCCTGAGTTACGCGCAACGCGGAGAATGCTGGCCTGCGGTCGGCGCGAGCAGTTCTGTGGCGCGGGAGGGTTCCTTCGTGAAACGCCGTTCTCGGAAATTTGGCGATGTCCTCCGGCGAAAGGCCCCATTGGACGAATGTCGGCGAGGCGTCGACGTGTTTGCGACGGGCGGCGACCGGGACGACACGCGCGTTCAATTTCAAAACGGTCTTGAAGACCGGGCGGGCCGATTTTCGGCGGTTCGGAACGTTCGGCTTTGCCGGGCGGATCTTCTCGGAGACACTATTCTCTGCTTCGCAGAATTGCCGCCATGATTCGCGGATTGCGGCGTCCGTGCATGGCGGCGAGAATCCACAATGGTCTTTCCTCCGGCGCGTAGGCGATCAGATAATCGCCCGCTAGAGTGAACCGCAGGGGCCGCGAGGTGAGGTCCGGGCGCTCATGGCCCCGGTCGGGGAAGGCTACCAGAGCTTCCATGGCGGCCAGAATCTCCCCGATCACCCTGTTGGAAGCATCAAGATTATCCGCCGCGATGAATCCCCAAATCTCGTCGAGATCGTTGACCGCTCTGGGGTGAAAATCGTAGCCGGTCATGAATCCGGCTGGGACCGGCGGGCCGCGCTCTTGTCGCGGAAGTGGGCTAGAACGTCGTCGCCGGGAATGGGCTTAACCTTGCCCGCTTTCAGGTCGTCATACCGGCTGTTGAGCGTCTCCCGCGCCTCGGCAAGCTCGTTTAAGTAGGCCGTCACAACATCCTCGACCAGCTCGTCAGGCGCGCGCCCGGTGTCGATGGCGAGCTTGTCGAGCTTGGCTTGCAGGTCCTGGTTGAAATGGACTTCCATGGCCCAATAGAGTACGGGAAATCCGGCGGCGAGGCAACGGAAAAGCGCGAAAGCAGTGCCGTGGTGGACGACCACGCGCTAGGAAATCTCACCCCCATTCGAGCATCCTTTGGATTTGGTCTTCGGAAACGGGTTCGCTGGGCCGCCGGTCCGGGACGGCCATATGCCAAATCGCAGGCGATGGGCGGCGAGAAAGCCTGAAAACACGAATCACATCTGCTACTCGACCCGCAATGCCATGGAGGGATCGATACTCACGGCCCTTCGCGCCGGGATATAACCGGCCAGGAACGCTATGACGACCAGCAGGGCACAGACTGCGAGGAAAGTGATCGGATCTGTAGCGGCCGTGCCATAAAGAAACGCCACTAACATGCGCGTTAGTACCAGCGACGTTATGACTCCCAGAGCCAGGCCTGTAATCACCAATCGCAGGCTTTGGCCGAGCACCAAACCAAATATATTGTGCCTGGACGCCCCGAGGGCCATGCGCATGCCGAGTTCAAACGTCCTTTGGGCCGTGGAGTACGATACCACCCCGTAAGTACCGATCGCCGCGAGCAGAAGCGCCGCTCCGGCAAAGGTGACAAAGAGCCACGTCATGGAACGAGACTGCTGGGTCGAGTCGTCAACCAGCGACTCCAGGGTTCGGATTTCACTCACCGGCACGTCGGGATTCAAATCTCTCACCAGCCAACGGATGCGGCCCGGCAGCGCCGTAGGGTCGCCGCTCGTTCGCACAATCAGCGTCATTGAGGCAGGCAGTTGCCGCTCATTGTCGACCGACTGGGGATAGGGCATGTACATGGCTCCGCGGATATAGTCTGGAGAGTGGTTCGCCAGGTCGTACTGGCGCACATCGCCGGCCACGCCGACTACAGTCCTCCAATTGGCCTCGAAGACCGGCCGGACGTGCTTGCCGATCGGGTTTTCATCCGGCCAATAACGCCGCGCCGTGGCGGCGCTTACGATCACGACAGGCGCCGACTTTTCCCCGTCGTTATCCGCGAATGCTCTTCCCGCAATAATGGGAATCCGCATGAGATGGAAGTAGCGTGGGGTCACAGCTCCCGCCCAGAACATCGGCCACATGCTATGGCCGGGAACGTATGGGTGTCCTTCTACCGCTACGGGGATGGAGGGTATGTTAGCGGCCATGGGAATGCTGTTCGCCACGGCGGCCTCATGCACACCGGGGATCTCCGCTGTCCGCCGCAAGAACTCCTTGAACAGTGCGATGCAGCTCGCCGGCTCGCGGCAGAGAGACTGGTTCGGCGATAGCCGGAGAGTGAGAATATGCTCAGGCTCGAAGCCCGGATTCACGCGCGCCAGCATCCAGAGGCTCTTGATTAGCAGTCCGGCTCCAAGAGCCAGCACGACCGCGAGCGCCACCTCGCTTATGATCAGGACATTGCGCACGCGCGCGTTGGCAGTGCCCACTGAGCGCTGACCGCCTGTCTTGATGGTCCCCGCAAGATCATGTCTGGAGGCGCTGAGTGCCGGGGCCAGCCCAAAGGCCAAACTGGTAATTAAGGACAGCACACTGATAATCAATGCGGCCTGCCAGCCCATATGAACATTGGACAAACCGGCCATGTTCGCGGGCAGATTAAGCTTCAGGAGCGAGAAGGCCGCCACGGCCACCCCCGTGCCGAGCGAGCCGCCGGATAGCCCAAGCGTCACACTTTCGGTGAGTAGCTGCCGAACGATTCTGCCACGCGATGCTCCCAAAGCGGCCCGCAGAGCCATCTCCTTTTGGCGGGACGTGGCGCGGGCCAGCAACAGGCTGGCCACATTGACGCAAGCAATTAACAAGAGCAGCCCAATGGCACACTGAAGTACGATCAGCTTCGTACGGACATTTCCCACCATAAACTGCTGTAGCGGGAGCACGGTAGCCTCGGCATTCCAATTGCGCGGCATGGGATACGGGAACAGGCTGACCATGTGGCGGGTTAGCGACCGCATCTCACGCTGCGCTTGCTCCAGTGTGGCGCCGGAACGCAATCTGGCAATGACCGGCATAAATCCCCGAGCCCAGTAAGCTCCTTGATCGCGGGGATCGAGGTGTACCGGTATCCAGAACTGCGTGGCATCGTCGGGAAATGTGAAAGTCTTGGGCAAGACTCCCACCACCTGGCGGTCTACGGCGCCGAGCGCGATCACCCGGCCGATAATTGCCGGATCGGCGCCAAACTTATCTTGCCACGTCGCATGACTTAGGATGACCAGGCGGTCCTGCCCAGGCTGGTCGTCGCCGGGTCGGAAGCTGCGGCCCAGTTCCACGGCCGCGCCTAGCACATGGAATAAGTTGGCGGACACGGAACTGCCCTCCAGCCGCCACGCTTCATGTTGCCCAGTGAGATTGATGTCGAGGCCCGCATTGAAACCTGCCACCTCCATCGTCCTGCTCTGCTGTTGCAAGGCCACGAGCCCTCCGGGAGGGTAGTACCCATCGTTCGTCGCCCGGACGAGTCGGGCCGGTTCAGGGTACGGCAAGGGCCGGATCAAGACAGCGCTCACCACGCTGAACATCGCTGCGTTGCCGCCGATACCAAGCGCCAGCGAGAGCACGGCGAGCGCTGAGAAGACTTTGGTGTTGGCCATCGTGCGAACGGCGTAGCGCGCATCCTGCCCGACCTGTCCGAGAGTCGTCCAACCCCACATAGCTCGCGTGTCCTCCTGTATCAAAGCGACGTTTCCCAAGTCGCGGCGAGCAGCCCACCTAGCTGGCTCCATCGCCCGTCCTTCGCCCCGCCGCGCTTCGGTTTCCTCATCAAGGTGGAACTGGAGCTCAGCGCGAAGCTCCGCCTCCTTGCTGCGCCGTTGCGTCAACCACTTTAGCTTGCGAAAGAGCGAGATCATTGCCCCTCCCGATCCGCTGGATTCAAAATCAATCCCATGGCATAGGAGAGGGCCTGCCATTTAGATTGCTCGATACCGAGTTGTTTCCGGCCCGCCGGCGTGAGGCGATAGTACCTGGCCCGCTTGCCTTTGTCCGATAGCTCCCAAGAGGCTGCGATCCAGCCCTTCGCCTCAAGCCGATGGAGGGCTGGGTATAAGGAACCGGTCTCGACCTGGAGCATGTCCTCTGAGGTTCGCTGAATGTGCTTGGCGACAGCGTGGCCGTGGGTGGGACCTGCCCGCAGTGTGCGGAGGATCAGGAGGTCGAGTGTACCTTGCAGGAGGTCTACGCGCGAGGGCGGCTTGCGTTTCATTGTGTAACCAGTCTACACTATCATTGTGTAGCGTGTCTACTAAATCTGCGCGCTCGACCGCACGTTGGGATTTCCGCTTTCGATGAACCCGGCGCGACTGTCCACCTGACTGGACTGTCGGCGAGGCGTCGAAGTGGTCGCGACGGGCGGCGGCCCGGGACACCACGCGATTCGGTCGCCCCGATCCGCTGCGGTGTGCGGCCTCGTCTCTTTTTGAAGTTCGAGCCGGTTTTGGTGGGACCATGGCTGCGGCCGGTGTTGCTGGTCGGGTGTCCGGGGCACCGTGGCGGCCGGCCATGCCGCCAGGGTAAGCGATCACGAGCACCCAATCGAATCGCGCATCGCGCAACAGACTGGCGCGGTCAACAAGATGGCGCGGGGCGGTCGGCCATGTTCCTACGGCGATGGCCTCCCAAAACTGGCAAGTGTCAGCAGCGGGCGTTACCCGTCAAGTTGACGTGGCCCGGACTTCACAGGAGTAATCCTTGGCGAGAGCACAACCACACCATTCTCCGAGTGGCCGATCCGCCCGGAGCTTGCGTGTCGACGGCGCTTGTACAAGTAGCGGGCTTTTCGGCCACTTGGCCACGGAAGGCGGCCGCGACAAGCGCCCAGGCGACATAACGCCGGATTATCGGCACTGAGGCGGCCCAGCTTGCCCCGAAGACAGTCCCCCGCAGAGATATCTTCCGGATGCGCCTTGATCCGCCCACAAACCGCGGAAGGATAGGCCAAGGGGTGAGCCGTGCTCGCGTTTGTGACCAGCCCCTCGCGCTTTGTTTGAATTCTGTTCGCTCGGTCTACTTGGCACTATGCCGCATTGTTGTATGGGTTGCACGCCACGCCGAGCGTGCGGCCGCAACCAAGGCGAGTGGCGCAAGTATCATCCCCGCCGTAGCCCCCCAGTCGAGCCCTTGGCCACGCATGACCACCGCGGATGCCACGACCGACATTAGACCGTAGCCGGTGAGCAGAATCCGGCGGTATCGGTCGAGCGGCTGCGAACTTCGGCGCACCTCGCGCATCAAGCGCTGGTCGAAATCCGGCGGCAGGCTTGGGATAGGTGCGGCTATGGAGCGCCGGAGCAAACTATCGATCTCGGCTTCGCGAGGTTCCATCTCAGTCACAAGAATATCCTCTCTCTTTCAGCATGCCATGGAGAAGCTGGCGCGCGCGATGCAGATACGATTTGGCAGTATTCTCGGGAACGCCAAGCAATTCCGCCACTTCGCCTACTCCTGCGCCCAGCCAATAGTAGAGTCGGAGGGCAGATTGGTAGACCTCCGGGAGCGTTCGAATGCACTCTGCAAGGGCTTGATCGCGCTGCGCCGTTTCAGCCTGCCGGTGCGGTCCAGGCTCCGGACTCACCGCCCGATAAAGAACCGTCTCGTCCGCGTGGGGGCTTCGGAAGCGAACCCGCGCCTTCAGGTTCACCGCTTGGTTGAACGTGATCCGGTAGATCCAGGAGCTGAATTCGGCCTCGCCGCGAAACGACTCGATCGCGTGGTGAACCTTGAGAAACACCTCTTGCGCCACGTCTTCCGCTTCCGGAATAAACTCCCGGCCCAAAATCGAAACCGCGAGGCGAAACACCAGAGCACTATACCGGCGCACCAGTTCCGCGAAGGCTTGCTGGTCGCCGCTCTGCGCGCGGGCCACGAGTTGGGAATCGTTCTCCACTGGCGTTAACGCCCAGGCTTGGCCAGCAAGTAATGGTAGGCAATCAGGCCCACGCCCAAAAATGTGAACGGCAGAGGAGATACCCAAAACCCATGGGACGGAGCCTCAAGAATCAGAGCGAGCACGATCATAGTTCCCACCGAAAGGCTCAAAAGAACCGTTCCCAAAATCGGCAGGACGGTCGGATCGGGCGGACGGCGCTCGCGCGACGGCTCCAACGGAAGCTCCGGTAACGGTATTCCCTTTTCCATCGCCGCCATCCGCTCCTGATGAATGATCTCGATCCTTTTCTGCCGACTCTGGTGCTTCATGTAAAGATAACCAACAATGCTTCCCGCCAACGCGAATGTAACCATACCATCGCCGATTGTATAGCTCATTTCTCCTTCACCTCACCCTTAGGACAAGGTGTGCCGGGCGCGCGGTTGCAGCCAGTCGAACAAAAAGTCTGGTTCGCACTGCACGTGCCGCGGATTTCGGTGCTCCGTTCCGAGGAACCTTTATGTCGCACACCCACCTGCTACGGCGAGAGCCGCTCGCCAGCAGTTAGAATAAAAGCTCCACGCGAATGCTCGAACAACAATTGTCGGATCTCGAATCCGCCGCGCTGGCCCGCATTCAAGCCGCCCGTTCGCCCCAAGACCTGGAGCAGGTGCGCATCGAAGTGCTCGGCCGCAAAGGCTCGCTCACCCAAATCGGCAAAGACATGGGCAAGCTCGCGGCCGAGGACCGCGCGCGCATCGGCAAGCTGCTGAATGCCGCCAAGCAGAAGATCGAATCGGCCGTCGAATCCCGCCAGCGCCAGTTCGACGCGGAAGCCCTGGAAGTCCGCCTCAACGCCGAGTGGCTCGATCTGACGCTCCCCGCGCCCGGCCCGCAAATGGGCCATCTGCACCCCATCACCCAGATTCAATCCGAAATCGAAGACCTCTTCGTCTCCCTCGGCTTCGCCGTCCTCGACGGCCCCGAAGTCGAAGACGAGTATCACAATTTCGACGCGCTGAACATCCCCGGCGACCATCCCGCGCGCGACATGCAGGACACCTTCTGGCTCAACGATGGCAACCTGCTGCGCACCCACACTTCGCCCGTGCAAGTGCGCGGCATGGAGCGCCTCGGGCCACCCCTGCGCATGATCGCGCCCGGCCGCGCCTTTCGCAACGAAAACGTGGACGCCTCCCACGAGCACACCTTCTATCAGCTCGAAGGCATGATGGTCGATCGGGAAGTCTCCGTGGCGCATCTCATCTACTTCATGAAGACGCTGCTCAGCGCCATCTTCAAGCGCGAAGTCACCGTGCGCCTGCGGCCGGGCTACTTCCCGTTCGTGGAGCCGGGCTTCGAGTTGGATATCCAATGCCTGATCTGCGGTGGCCGCGGCTGTCCGGTCTGCAAGCAGAGTGGGTGGGTCGAACTGCTGCCCTGCGGGTTGGTCAATCCCAACGTGCTGCGCACCAGCGGCATCGATCCTGAGGAGTGGAACGGCTTTGCCTTTGGTCTGGGTCTCACGCGTCTGGTCATGATGCGCTACGCCATTGACGACATCCGCCTGCTGCAAAGCGGCGATCTCCGTTTTCTACAGCAATTCTGATGAAGTTCTCATATAACTGGATCCGTGAATACGTCCCGGAGCTGGACACCCCGGCCCGCCAACTGGAGCGCCTCATCACCATGCGCACCGCCGAGTGCGAGGGCATCGAAGAGATCGGCGGGCTGCTGGCCCAGGCGTGCACCGCGCGCGTCGTATCCGTCGAGCCCATCCCCGGCAGCCACAACGTGAAGGCCATCGTCGAGACCGGCCGCTACGGCGGCAAGGCCGTAGTCTGCGGCGCGCCCAACTGCCGCGCTGGCATGTTGACCGCCTATGTGGCCCTCGGGAAGAAGGTCGTCAACGGAGTCGAGAGCGACGGCATGCTGGCCAGCGGCGCGGAACTCGGCGTCAATCGCGACGAGGCCGGCATCGTTGTCCTTGATGGCGAACTCGCTGCCGAACTCGCCGGCGCTATCGGTACACCGCTCCCCAACTGCGCGCCCGATAGCATCATCGAGATCGACAACAAGTCCATCACCCACCGCCCCGACCTGTGGGGCCACTTCGGCATGGCCCGCGAAGTGGCCGCCATTCTGCGCCAGGCGCTGCGCGATCCGGTGCAGCCGTCGCTCATCCCCGGCGAACCCGCGCCCCTCCAGGTCGCCGTCGAAGATCCGGATCTCTGCCCGCGATACAGCGCGCTGGTCTTCGACAACGTCACCATCCAGCCGTCGCCGCTATGGCTGCAATACCGCCTCACCGCCATCGGTCTGAACCCCATCAACAACATCGTGGACATGACCAACTTCATCATGTCCGAGCTGGCCCAGCCCATGCACGCCTTCGATCGCGATCTGCTCCACGGCGATACCATCTTTATCCGCCGCGCGCACGCGGGCGAATACTTCCTGGCCCTCAACGCGCAGGAGTTCACGCTCGGCCCCTCCAACCTGGTCATCGCCGACGCGAAAGGCGCCGTCGCCCTTGCCGGCGTAATCGGCGGTATGGACAGCGCCATCGTCGCGGGCACCACCCGCATCGTGCTCGAAAGCGCCTGCTTCAACGCCGCCAGCGTACGCCGCACTTCCTCCGCGTTGAAGCTGCGCACCGACGCCTCCATGCGCTTCGAGAAATCGCAGGACCCGGCCAATACCGTGCGCGGCCTCGCGCGGGCTGTCGAGATGCTCCAGGAACTCTCGCCCGGCATCCGGCTCGTCGGGGGTCTTGCCGACCAGCGCAAGCCCATCCCGCCGCCGCCAGACATCCTGCTGCCCATGGACTGGCTGGTCCGCAAGCTCGGCAAAGACGTCAGCCCCGATGAAGTGCGCGATATCCTGCAGCGGCTGTCGTTCGGTGTCTCCACCCACACCCCAGGCGTATTTTCGGTGACCGTGCCCTCCTGGCGCGCCACTAAAGACGTCTCGGTGAAGGACGACCTGGTGGAAGAAGTCGGCCGCATGATCGGGTACGATTCCATAGCGCCCAAGCCGCCCGCCGTCCTGACGACCGTACCGCCCGCCAATGAAGAGCGCGCCTTCCACGCCCGAGTGCGCGCCGTGTTCGCGGACCAGGGCTTCACCGAAGTCTATAACTACTCGTTCGTGGCGGAAGCCGATGCGCGCGCATTCGGGATGGATCCGGCCGAGCACGTCACCGTGGCCAATCCCATCGCGCCCAACCAGTCGCTGCTGCGTATGTCGCTGCTGCCCGAGCTGCACGCCAATGTGCTGGAGAACGGCAAGCACTTCGATGCCTTCCGCATCTTCGAAATCGGCCGCGAGATCCATAAGCAGCCGCAGGGCCTGCCGCGCGAGATCACGCACCTGGCCGCTGCGATTTATAGCAAGGATGGCGATGGCGCGGCGGGCCTGTTCGAAGTGAAGCGCGCCGCCCAGTGCCTGATGCCCGGCGCAGAGGCGCGCCCCGCCGCCGCCTTGCCCTACGAGCATCCCGCGCGCGCCGCGCAAATCCATTGGCACGGCGCTGTGGCCGGCCGACTCTTCGAGCTGCATCCCGCGCTGGCCGAAGGCCGCACCGCTATGCTCGATCTGGACCTGACGGTGGTTCAGGCCGCCACGCCCAAAGAGAAACGCTACACGCCCATCCGCCGCTATCCTTCGAGCGGCTTCGATCTTTCCGTGGTGGCCCGCCACCGCGAACTCGCCGGCGATTTGCGCGCCAAGCTCGCGGCGCTGGCCGGACCGCTGCTACAGTCTATCGAATATCAGCGCCAGTACGCCGGTCCGCCGCTCGCCGAGGGAACCAAGAGCGTGTCGTTCCGGCTGACCGTCGGCTCGCAGGAGCGCACGCTGTCATCCGAAGAGGTGGCCGGGATCCGCGCCCACCTGATCGATGGCATGCGCGCACAAGGCTACGATCTGCGCCTGTGAGCACCCGCCGCACACAGCCCGGGGGTTTTGTAGATCGGCGGGTGCATCGCCGCCACGGGTGCCGCTGGTGCCGCGGCGAGATCCCCAAGGGACGCTTCACATTCTGCTCGGACGCGTGCGTCCAAGAATGGAAACTGCGCACCGATCCCGGCTACGTGCGCGAACAGGTCTTCCTGCGCGACCGCGGCGTGTGCGCGCAATGCGGCCTGGACACCGAAACCCTGCGCAAGGACAAGCGCAAGCTGGACTACGCCGCCCGCCGCCAATTCGAGAAGGACTGGGGCCGCCGCCGCCACTTGTGGGACGCCGACCACATCGTACCCGTGGCGGAAGGTGGAGGCGAATGCGACCTCGCGAACATGCGCACGCTCTGCCTGAAGTGCCACCGCGCCGCCACACTTGCGCTAGTGAAACGCCGCCTTGCAATCAAAGCTTCGGCAGTTGCCGCGCGCTGTGCCAGGGGAGGCTTGCAGTAAATCGAGGCAGTCGAAAATGGTTTCCAGATCGGCTAGCGCGTCTTTCGGCATCCACCGCCGCTTACTTCCCCACCACGATAATGGAAAAAGAATCCGGAACCATCGGCCCGCGCCGCTGTCCCGGTGCAGGCGGAGCGAACTCCCCGGTGATCAGAAAAATCTGGTTTGTCTTGGTGTCCACCGTCATGGTCCGCGCGCCCGGCCTGGTCTGTACGTTCTGCTCCACCTCGAAGCTGCTCGGACTGTTTTCCTTGATGACGGTCAGCGTGCCGTCCCCCTGTGAGCTGAACGCCTCCATGGTGTGCGGATTGAATCCGGCGCCGTCCACGCCTTTGCCGATGGGCAGGGTGGTGATGACCTTGCCGTCCTCGGCATTGAGGATCACCATGGTGGCCGGTTCATGGCACGCGGCAAACAGGATATGATGCTTCTCGTCCAGCGCCAGCCCGCCAGGCCCGCCGCCTTTGCCGGCCAGGTCGTAATGCGCCGTTACCTTGAGCGTTTTGGCGTCCACGGCCGCGATGTTGTCTTTGTCTTCAAGGTCCACCCACAGATGGCCCTTGCCATCGGTGACGGCCTGCTCGGGCGCGCCCCCCAGATCGACGGTGCCGACGATCGATCCATCCTTCGTATCGATCACGGTGGCGTTCGGCGCGCGGTGGCTGAAGACCCAGACACGGCCGTTGAACGGATCGAACAGAATGCCGTCCGGGCCGCCCTCCACGTCAATGGTCTTGATGGCCGCCAGCGTTTTGGTATCCCACATCACTACCGGCTTGCTGGTCGCGAAACCGTGATGCGACTTGGGATCGACCGCCACGCCCCGCGCGTTGGCATTCGGGATCTCGCCGACGGAGGCCAGCGAATCCAGATCGAAGACCGTGATCCGCGCGCCGGCGGCGGCAGGCCGCGGGATGTACAACCGCCGCCCGTCGACATCCGCGTAGACGTAGTCGAAAACACCCGCGCCGCCCACTTTGACCGTCTTCACCACCTTGTAAGGACCGGAGCCCGGCGTCTGTTGGGCCAATCCGGCAAGCGCCAGGGCCGCGATTCCTAGGGCAGCCACCTGGTAGGATCGTTGCATGTTGGGGGCCCTCCATGGCCCTCTGGGACCTTATCACCACAAAATTCAGGACCGGGCGCCATTGCCCTCGGCCCGGCCGTAGCGGTTCAACAGGTGCGATCCGGTCTGCAGCAGTCCCGCGAACGCGAACCACACCTGCCAATGCGAGAACAGGCCCTCGCGGATGGCGAAGTCGCTGGCCCAGTGGGGGTCTTCCGCCAGGCGCCAGACGCCCAGCGCCGCGGCCATCACCGCCGCGGGCGTGAGGAACGTGGCGAACGCCATCGCCACCCGCTGGTTCTTGCGCCGTTTGCGCTCCACTTTCGAACCTTTTCCAAAGCGGATGCGGACCAACATCTTGCATACCACTCTATCAGCAATTGCGTTAAATTAGACGCTTCGGAGAAGAGGCAATCATGACGCATCGATTGAAGGCTGCGGTTTTCGGCGCCGGCTTCGTGGGGCGCGTACACCTGGAAGGCATTCGCCGCCTGGGCAACGTCGAAGTCTACGCGCTCGGCGAGAGCCAGAAGGAGAAAGCCCGCCGTCTGGGCGAAGAGTTGCACGTCGAGAAGACCGCCGGCGACTACCAGGAGATTCTGGACGATCCGGAGGTGGATGTGGTGCACGTGTGCACGCCCAACGCGCTGCACTTCCCGATGGTGACCGACGCGCTCCACGCGGGCAAGCACGTGATTTGCGAAAAGCCGTTATCCACTTCGGTGGAGAATGCGCGGAAGCTGGTCTCCCTGGCCCAGGAAAAGAACCTGCGCAACTGCACGTTCCACAACCTGCGCTTCTACCCCATGGTGCAGCAGATGCGCCGCATGCGCGAGGCGGGCGAGTTGGGCGAAATCCTGGTGCTGCAAGGCACTTATTCGCAGGACTGGCTGCTGTACGACACGGATTGGAACTGGCGCATCGAGTCCCAGCGCAACGGCCCATCGCGCTGCATGGCCGATATCGGCTCGCACTGGTGCGATATGGCCGAACACGTCACCGGCCAGCGCATCACGTCGGTGTGCGCCGATCTGCAGACGTTCCACAAGACCCGCAAGCGGCCCAAGAAATCCATCGAGACTTTTGCCGGCAAAACCCTGAGCCCGGATGACTATGACGAGGTGCCCATCGACACCGAAGATTTCGGCGCGGTGCTGTTCCGCATGGGCGATCGCACCCGCGGCGCCTTCACCGCCAGTCAGGTCAACGCCGGACGCAAGAACGGTCTGAGTATTGAAATCTACGGCAGCCAGGCATCGGTGGCGTGGAACCAGGAGCGGCCGGACGAGTTGTGGATCGGCCACCGCAATACGCCCAACCAGATCGTCATCAAAGACCCCTCGCTATTGCTGCCGGCCGCGCGTCCCTACGCCGATCTGCCGGGCGGTCACAGCGAAGGCTACGACGATACCTTTAAACAGTTGTTTCGCCGTTTCTATCGCGCCGTGGAAGATCCTTCCGCGCCCATCGAGTATCCGCAATTCGTGGACGGCTTGCGCCAATTGCAGATCCTCGAAACCGAGCTGTCGAGCGCGGCCTCGCGCTCCTGGCTGGACGTGCCTGCGGCCCCGTAGGACAGGCCTCCTAGCCTGTCTGCGTGGGCCCCTTCCGGATCCAATTCACCCACCTCGCTTACGGAACAAACCGTAGTACTTTCGTTAGTACTTCCAAAACTAATAGGAAGCACTACACTATCCGTAGGCTTGTAACAATGGAAGGGAGGCCATAAACTAGGTTCTATGAAACACTTATTCAAGACGAAAACGAAATTTCTTACCCAACCGATTAAAGGCTTTTGGCAGGACGAAGACGGCCAGGATCTCATCGAATATACGCTGTTGTTGGCGTTCGTGGCCTTATCTTCAGCCGCCCTGTTCACCTCTGCCGGCAGCAACGTCAGCAAGATCTGGAGCACCTCCAACAGCACCTTAAGCGCGGCCGCGGTCAAGGCCGCCAGCTAACTTCTCTGCCAAGCTGACGCAAGGCCTCGCGGCGGCGGCATGCAGCAAGCGGGCCGATAGCCACAGGTGCGCGCGCTGCGGCCCCTCGCCACGCCACGAAGTCCGCGAAACGGGGTGATACAATCGTCGGTGCGATGCGAAGGATCTGGCTGCTGGCGCTGGCGGGCGCGCTGGCGGTGACGCTCTCGTCCTGGGGCAAGAAGAAAAAAGAGGAAGAGACGCAAGTCCTGCAGCTTCCTAAAGACCCTCCCAGCGCCATTACGGTGGAGACCCGCCGCCTGGTATTTCACGTCACGCCGCTTTCGGCCAAAGGACTCCTTTCCCAACAGACACGCGATGCGCTGAAGTGGCTGCTGCATTCCACCAACGGGGCGGCGGTGGTGAAACTGCGCGCGTTCGTGGCCGGCAGCGGGGATCTCCGGCGGGTGCGCGAGCTGGTCGCCGAGACTTTCACCGAGCACCGCCTGGCTCTGCCGGTGCTGAGCGTGGTGCAGGTAGGCGCGTTGCCGCTCGAAGCGGCGCAAGTGGTGCTGGAAGCCACGGCCGTGGCGAAGAAGGACGTGAATCAATATGGGCTGGTGTACATCTCGGGGCAGGGGGCTTCCTCGGGCGAGCCGCTCGATCCGGTGCTGCCGCTGGCCGAGCAATCGCTGGCACGCCTGGCGACGGCCGTGAAGGCGGCGGGGTCGGCCCCGGGCGACGTGGCGCGGGCCACCTGTTTTCTGAGCTCGCTGGCGCAATTCGCGGAGGTGCGCCGGCTGGTGGAGTCCAGCTACTCCGGCGCGGCATTGAATTTCGTGCAGGTGCAGCGGGCGCCGGCGCGCGCGGTGGCCGAGTGCGAGGCCGTAGCCAGGCTGCGGTGGGATACGGGCACGGCCATTCACATGCTGAATCCGGAGGGACTGGCGCAATCGCCCCAGCTTTCCCAGATTGCCCTGATCGGCGCGCCGCAGGTCATTCTGACCGGCAGCCAGGAGGCTTTCGGATTTCAGGATGCCGACGCGCGGCTGGCCTTCGAGCGCCTGCAGAAATCGCTGTCGCAGGAGGGCGGCTCCCTGCGGGAGGCGGCCTTCACCAGCATGTATCCGCTTTCGGCCAGAATATCGGAGCAGGTGCGCAAGATTCGCGGGGAGTTCTATAACGGGGCGCGTCCGCCGGCCGGGACCATGCTGCCGTTTCAAGGCCTGCCTTCAATGGACGCGGGATTCGCCGTGGATGTGGTGGCGGTCAAACAATAAACCGCGATGTTCAAGACTAACTCTCAGACCACGGTCACATTTGGCGAGATCATGCTGCGGCTGGCGCCGCCCGGATTCGAGCGCCTTCTGCAGTCGCCGCAATTCGTGGCCACCTTTGGGGGTGGCGAGGCCAATGTGGCGGTGGCGCTGGCCACCTTCGGGCTGCCCGCGCGTTATGTGACGCTGCTGCCGCCCGGCCATCCCATCGCCGATGCGGTGATCGGCGAGCTGCGGCGTTTCGGCGTAGACACATCCCGGATCGTGCGCGCACCCGGACGCATGCCGGTCTACTACGTGGAGACGGGCGCGAATCAGCGGGCTTCCAAGGTGGTTTACGACCGCGATTACAGTTCCCTGTCGCTCGCCAAGCCCGGCGATGTGGATTGGGATGCGGCGTTCGAGGGCGCCGGCTGGTTTCATGTGACGGGCATCACTCCGGCCATCAGTGCAACCGCCGCGGATTTGGCGCTGGAGGCCGTGCGCGCGGCGCGCCAGAAGGGCATCCCGGTTTCCTGCGATCTCAATTACCGCAAGAACTTGTGGAAGTGGGGCAAGCCGGCCAGCGAGGTGATGCGGGAGCTGGTGCGCTTCGTGGACGTGGCCATCGCCAACGAGGAAGATTGCCAGATGGCGCTGTCCATCGCCGCCCCGGTGGACGTACACGCGGGCAAGCTGGACCCCGCACATTATGCCGCGCTCACCGGCCAGGTGCTGAAGGAGTTTCCCAACCTGAAGATGGTCGCGGTGACCCTGCGGGAATCCCGGAGCGCTTCCCACAACGGGTGGTCGGCGTGCCTCAACGACGGCGGGACTTTCTTTGTGAGCCGGCACTACGACATCACCCACATTGTGGACCGGGTGGGCGGCGGCGACGCGTTTGCGGGCGGGTTGATTTACGGGCTGCAGGCGCTCGAAGATCCCCGGGAGGCGCTCGAATTCGCGGTAGCCGCGAGTTGTTTGAAGCACTCCATCCCTGGAGATTTCAACCGGTTTAGCGTCGCGGAAGTTCAGCAGTTGCTCACCGGCGGCGGCTCCGGGCGCGTGCAACGGTAACCGCTCCCGCCTGCCTGCTAGAATAGAGAGCAACGGTAATCTTTATGGTGGCACGCATTCCTTTGGCATTGGCGCTTCTCTCGCTGGCCTTGGCTCTGGCCGACGATAAGCAACCGTCCGATAATAAGCAGCCGTCGAAACCTATCAAGGTCCAGGTCAGCGAGGTGATCGTGCCGGTCACGGTCACCGACTATAAGGGACGCTACGTCTCAAATCTGGAGGCCAAGGACTTCAAGATCTACGATCAAGACAAGGAGCAGCGCATTGAGTTCTTCAGCCACGACCGCAATCAACCGCTGGTGGTGGGGTTCCTGATCGACCTGAGCAACGACAGCCGGATTCACTGGAAGAATTATCAGGATGCGGCCGTCGACCTGGTGCTCAATATACTGACGGGAGACAAGAAGTTCAGCGGCTATCTCATTTCATTCGCCAATGAGCCGGAGCTGCAGGTCAACACCACCAACGAGGCGGATAAGATGGTCGAGAAGCTGCGCAAGATGAAGCCGGGCGGCGGCGCGTCGTTGTACGACGCGATCTACATGGCCTGCATGCACCGGCAGGTGGTGGAGGGCGAGCCCTACGATCCGCGGCGGGTGCTGATCGTGATCGGCGACGGACACGATAATGCGAGCAAGAAGAGCCTGGACGAAGTGATCGAGATCGCCCAGCGCAGCCTGGTGACCATCTACGGGATGAGCACAGTGTCGTTCGGGTTCACCAACGAAGGCGACGAAAATCTGCAGCGGCTGACCAGCGAGACCGGCGGCTATGTGGAATACCCGTTGACTAGCCCGTATACCGGCGGGGACGGTTACCTTTCGCATCCTTCCGACGACGGCAATTACGCGCTGACGGTGGGTTCGGGCGGGTATGCTTCGGAGGTTTCCGGCGGGATCTTCCGCTCGATTGCGGCCATCATAGGCGAGGTGACCACGCAGTACGTTCTGCGCTACGTGCCCGATACGGGAGCCGCGGATGCCAAGCAGTTCCGCAAGATCAGGATTGTGGTGCCGGAGTTGCCCACCGCCAAGGTGCGCTTCCGGACCGG
>Ga0182018_10002727_pt1 | contig 17055 bp, 23 predicted proteins | sample 812P2MmetaG_FD_120490 | JGI IMG/M metagenome (GOLD analysis project Ga0182018, IMG submission 120490) | Permafrost microbial communities from Stordalen Mire, Sweden - 812P2M metaG | ecosystem: Environmental > Terrestrial > Soil > Wetlands > Permafrost | place: Sweden: Stordalen | collected... | reverse complement strand
GCTTCGCTCCTGTCGTTCTTCGTTGAAGCAGCCGAGAGAATTGTCCACTGCGAATCACCTGCCGTCGTGAGGGAGGCAGCGATTCAGAGAAATGACCGCGGCGCAAGCAAAAGATGTGTGCATCTGGTAGGGTTTATCCGGGCCACCTCTTCAGGCACGGTGCCGTGAGAGGTCCCCCGGACAAGCCGGGGGATGACGCGTTAATTGTTGAGTGTCGCCTTAGACAGACGATCGAGGTTCAGCGAGCCTGATACCAGGAGGGCTTGCGTCACTCGCCCGCACCGTCATCATGCTGGCCGCCGTTCCTCAGGGGCCCCGATTGCTGAGCCTTTCCGTCCTCGACCAGTCGACCATCGTCACCGGACGGCCGCCCGGCGCCTCGATCCAGGAAAGCATCCGGCTGGCGCAATTCTGCGAGAGTCTTGGCTACCGACGGTACTGGTGCGCCGAGCACCATAACTCCGACAGCCAGGCCGGCACGGCGCCGGAGATCCTGATCAGCGCCATCGCCGCGACGACGACGCGCATTCGGGTCGGCTCGGCCGGCGTGATGCTGCCACATTACTCGGCGCTGAAAGTCGCCGAGCAGTTCCGTGTGCTCGACGCCATCGCACCGGGACGGATCGATCTGGGTCTCGGGCGGGCGCCGGGTTCGGACGGGCGGACCGCTTACGCGCTCAATCCGCGGGCCGACACCGCGGCTGATGAATTTCCCGCCGCCGTGCGCGATCTGATCGGTTGGACCAGCGGTGAAAAGCTGGTCGAAGGTCATCCGTTTCGCGACGTCCGCGCCCAACCCATAGGTACCACCCAGCCAGAAATTTGGATCCTGGGCAGTTCCGATTACGGCGCGCAGGTGGCGGCCTACTTCGGACTGCCATTCTGCTTCGCGCATTTTATCACCGAGGGACGCGCCCTCGATCAGGCGTTCGCACTGTATCGCGAGGGTTATCGACCGTCCGCCGGCCATCCGGCGCCGCATGGTGCACTCTGCGTCTGGGCTGTCGCGGCGGAAACCGAGGCCGAGGCCGCGCGCCTGTTCAGTTCGCGCGAGATTTCCCGGCTCAACCGTGACAAGGGCATCTACACCGCCCTGCCCTCGCCCGAGGAGGCTGCCGCTTACGTGTTGTCCGACACCGATAAGGCGCGGCGTGAACGGTTGCGTGCGCGCTCGATTTACGGAACGCCCGACGTGGTCGGCGAGAAACTACGTACGCTGGCCGATGCCTATGAGATCGACGAAATCGCCATTCTGACGACGCTGCACGACCCCGAGGCGCGGCGGCGATCCTATGCATTACTGGCGGCGGAATTTGGATTGAAAGCGTGACGAACGCCGCCCGGACTTTCATGGGCAAAGGATCGCCTGATGCCCAGTGAAATCCTCGCCGTTGAGAATCTGTCCCGCCATTTTGAGGTGCACAGTGGGATCCTGTTTGGCCGCTCCACTGGCAGCGTTCGCGCGGTCGACGGCATATCGTTCGCGCTGAACCGCGGCGAGACCCTGGCACTGGTGGGCGAATCCGGCTGCGGCAAATCCACCACCGCGCGGCTGGTCCTGCGTCTGATCGAGCCCACTACCGGAACGATCCGCTTCGAAGGCTCTTACATCCAGGACATGCGTGGCGAGCCGTTGCGCGCGCTTCGCCGCCGCATGCAGATCGTGTTTCAGGATCCGTTCGCGTCATTGAACCCGCGCATGACCGTCGGGCAGATTCTGGAAGAACCGCTGATTGTCCACCATTTGGGCGATGCCGTCTCGCGCCGGGCCAGGGTGGACGCGTTGCTCGACGTGGTCGGCCTCGCCGGCTACCACGCGCGGCGCTATCCGCACGAGTTCTCGGGCGGCCAGCGCCAACGCATCGGCATCGCGCGCGCTCTGGCGGTCGAACCGGCGTTGATCGTGTGCGATGAGCCGGTGTCCGCGCTGGATGTGTCGATCCAGGCGCAGGTGGTGAACCTGCTGCGCGATCTGCAACGCCGTCTGGGCCTGTCCTATTTGTTCATCGCGCACGATCTGGCGGTGGTGAAGCATGTCGCCGATCGGGTGGCGGTGATGTATCTCGGCCAGATCGTGGAGATTGGGCCGAAACACGCTTTGTTCAGTGACCCTCGGCACCCCTACACGCGAACGTTACTGGCCGCGATTCCTCGCCCCGACCCGCATCGGGACCGGACCCGGGAAATCGTTGGCGGCGATGTCCCGAGCCCGATGAATCCGCCACCTGGTTGCCGGTTTCATACCCGTTGTCCGTACGTGATCGACCGCTGCCGGGTCGAGATGCCTCAGCCAACCGAATGGGCCGCCGATCACCTGGTCGCCTGCCATCGCGCCGCCGAACTGCCTGAAGCGGCGGGGATCGGCGTGGACCACGTGTCCCAGACGGCCGCGCGGCGCATGGCGCTTTACGCCCAGCGCCGAGAGGCCGCCGGCACCGCATCGGCCGGATAGGCGCGAAACGAGCCTGGTTGCCAGAACACCGCTCGCAACGGCACACAGCCCGGGGACCGGAGGACACGGATGCGTTTGATTTGCGCCCTGATCATGCTGCTCGCCTTGCCATTGGTGGCACGAGCCGACAGCCTGCCCGATGGCGGGGTGTCAGGACCGGAGGTCGCGGCGGGGTTGAAAAGCGCCGGCTATCCAGCGGACCTCACGGCCGACGGCACCGGCGTTCCGTCGATCCGTAGTTCGACGGGGAAAATTCTTTTCTTCGTGCGTTTCTTCCAGTGCGGCCAGGAGCTTCGCTGCGCATCCGTGCAGTTCAGCGCGCCATTTCGGCACAACTATGTCTCCACCACCACGATCAGCGCCTGGAACCGGCAAGGCCGTTTCGGCCGCGCGTTCCAGGACAGTCATGGCATCGCCTGGGTGGAAATGGACGTCGAAACCAGCCACGGCATGACGACCGAGGCGCTGGCGGCCAATATCCAGCGCTGGATCGCTGTGTTAGGGGGATTCGGAGCATTCATCGCGAAATGATTTCGTCCCTGGCACCGTTGCCTTACCCATGGGCCAGGGACCAGACTTCCGGCGAACTGCCGGAATTTGGGCGAAATCTGGTCATTCGCATGAAACCTGGAGGCGATAACGGCATTCGTTCCAGGGGAAATTATCCAGCGCGATGCCGAAGGTGAAACTGATGAAATACTACATGAAGGTTCTCCAACCGGATGAGACGGTCAAGTACGTTGGCAAGTTGCACTGGATCATCTATGGCAGTTCAATTCTCCTTGGCATCCTTGCGATCGCGCTGGCGATCTTCGCGCTGAGTTTGCAGGAAAATCAGAAGTTCTTCGCGCTTCTTGGAGCAGTGGTTTTGTTTGGCCTGGCGATCTTGTTCTTTCTCAAATCCTGGTTCCAGCAGTGGACCACGGAAACCGTCGTGACCGACAAGCGAATCATCCACAAGCATGGGTTCATCGCCAGGCACACCAAGGAAATGAACATCACCAAGGTTGAGACGGTGGACGTGTTTCAGTCATTCTGGGGCCGTATCCTCGGCTACGGCACCGTGCGGGCCGTGGGCACCGGAGCGAGCCTGGAAACGTTGCCGTACATCGCGCATCCGCTTCAATTACGCAGTGCGATCATTGTCGGATGATCGCTTCAGTGACACGCGAGTTTGAGGAGTGAAACGGTGTTTTAATGAATATCCCTATCCGGTTAGCACAGGGACGACAATCACAGGTTGCAGTGGCCGGTCGTCAGCGAAAGCGTTCATCCCAGGCTGATGGTGCCATGGTATCCTCCAGCGGAGTAACTTTGGATGTTTTCACGCCCGCAGTCTGCATTCGGCTTTCAAGGTTCGCCAAAGTTGCCTTTGGTGCGAAAACCCACAAACCTATTGTCCATTCGCTGGCGGGGTTTTCGCTGCGTGGCACTTTGTGCGTCTCAAGCTGCTCTTTAATCCTCGGAACGTAATCCTTCTCAAAATCCCTGATCTTGTTGAGCAAAGCGACCCGTGGGGCCTTTGTAACTTCAACCATCCAAGCTCGTCCTTCGGGGAATTCGAGAGCGAGAAAGTCTGGGTTTGCCTCCCACACACCCAGTTTTCCGATGAGGTACTGGGGATTGAGGAATAAGCCACGATCCATGGCGAGATATATCTCGACCGCTTGTTCCCAGATATCAGCCGTACTGTCCTCCGTTGATAAATGGGCTCGATCACATGCAGGTCTGACGCCTCGCCGCGCTAACCGGACAGGGACATTAATGAAATAAGCGCGCGGCCATTGAAAGCTTCTCCGCCGCCGCCAGCAGCCTCCTGTCTCGGGTCCAAAACGTCGCGCCCTCTGTCAAACGGGTCGCCGCCAGCAGGTGCGCATCGATGTATCCGATCCCGATGCCAAAAAGCAACTCATGATCAACAAACCTCATGACCTCATCATCACGCGCGACGTTTGCTCTCGGTAGACGCCGCAACGAGTAAAGCATGAAGTCCCGTCGGGCCAGAGTGCCTACCGCCAACTCACCGATCACAAAAGGGTGCGCCAATACCGATCCCTGCTCAAGCAAAGTTTCCAGGACCTCATCACGACGCCTTATGTGGTCGATCCAGACGGACGTATCGACAAGGATCATCTAACTACCGACCGTCTCCTTGGCACAGACTTGATCCCTGGGTCACTTCCTCCGAGCCGCGCCAGCCTGCGCGCGGCTTCCCTTTCGATCAGCGCGGTCAACGCCGCTCGAATCAGGGCCGACTTCTCCGTAAGGCCGGTATATTCCTGAGCAGCGGCGATCAGGTCGTCGTCAAGCGTGACGGTCGTACGCATTGGAGTGATCCTTCAGTCGCGAGGCATACAATCTCGCATCAAACGATGATCAATTCAATGCCTAATTAGATCCGTCCTGACAATGCTGGAGCCTGGCGCTATGTGCGGCCTCTCGCCTGGCGGATATAACCGCCCGTCCGCGGACCGGAGGAAGCCCATGACCACCGTCAACGCCAATATCGCCGCCCCGCGCATGCTGCTCGTCGCCGGCGGCGCGGTGAAGCAGATCGCCGAAGTCCTCGGCAAATTTGGTCTTTCCCGTCCCCTGATCGTGTCAGATCCGTTCATGGTGAAACTGGGTCTGATCGACCGCTGCCTGGCCCCGCTCGCCGCCGCCGGAATCACGGCCGATGTCTTCAGCGACACCATCCCGGAGCCCACCGACACCATCATCGAAGCCGGCGTCAGGGAATTCGCCAAAGCGCCGTACGACTGCCTGATCGGTTTCGGCGGCGGCTCCCCCATCGACACCGCCAAGGCGATCGCCGTTCTCGCTTCCGGCGGCGGCAGGATGCGCGACTACAAAGTTCCGGTCGCGGCCGACAAAGGCGCCGTGCCGGTGATCGCCATCCCCACCACCGCCGGCACCGGCAGCGAGTGCACCCGCTTCACCGTCATCACCGACACCGAACGCGACGAGAAGATGCTGATCAACGGCCTCGGCTGCCTGCCGCTGGCCGCTATCGTCGATTACGAGCTGACCCTGACCGTGCCGCCGCGCACCACCGCGGACACCGGCGTCGACAGTTTTACTCATGCACTGGAAGCCTTTGTTTCAAAGCGAGCCAACCCATTTTCCGATGCTCTGGCGCTCGCCGCGATGGAGCTGATCGGCAAGAACATCCGCACCGCCTACGCCGAACCAGACAATCACGCCGCGCGCGAGGCGATGATGATCGGCGCGACCCAGGCCGGTTTGGCGTTTTCCAACAGTTCGGTGGCTCTGGTGCACGGCATGTCGAGGCCGATCGGCGCGCATTTCCATGTCCCGCACGGGTTGTCGAACGCGATGCTGTTGCCGGCGATCACCCGGTTTTCCATTCATGGCGCCGAGGCGCGTTACGCTCAGGCGGCACGGCGTTCAAGGTTCGCGGCTGACTCGGACGGCGACGGCGTCGCGGCGGCGAAACTGGTGACCGGACTGGAAAAGCTGAACCAGGATTTGTCGGTGCCGTCGCCATCTGGCTTTGGAATTTCGGAATCCGACTGGAACGGCAAGATGGCGCTGATGGCGGAGCAGGCGCTGGCGTCGGGCAGCCCCAACAACAATCCGCGCGTGCCAACCGCGAGCGAAATTGTCGCGTTGTACCGGGCCGTGTGGACCGGCGCCGCGGTCAACATCTGAACCCGCCATCATCAGTCCCTCTGGCCAGACGCCAGGGTTTGCCCTTACATTCCTGTCAGGAAGACGCCCAGGAGACCATGAATGGACCATGCGATTGAAAAATCGGCGATGCGCAAAGTGTATCTGCGCATCCTGCCGTTGACGGTAGTGATGTATTTCCTCTGCTACATCGACCGCATCAATGTCAGCTTCGCGGCCCTGACGATGAACAAGGATATCGGCCTGGACGCGTGGACCTACGGTCTGAGTTCCAGCGCTTTCTATCTCGGTTACGTGGTGTTCGAAATCCCGAGCAACCTGGTCATGGACAAGGTCGGCGCACGGCTATGGCTGGCGCGGATCATGATCACCTGGGGCCTGGTCTCGGCCGCCACGGCGGCGGTCGTGGGACCAAACAGTTTCCTGGCCATCCGTCTGCTTCTGGGCATCGGCGAGGCCGGCCTGTTCCCTGGCACGATCTTGCTGTTCACCTACTGGTTCCCCGATGCGCACCGCGCCCGCATCATCGGTTCGTTCACCCTCGCGCTGCCCGTGTCAGTCGCATTGGGCGCGCCGATTTCCACCGCGATCCTGGGTTTGGATGGCATGCTGGGGGTCAAGGGTTGGCAGTGGATTTATATCATGGAGGCCGTCCCGACCGTCCTGATCGGTTTCTTCGTGCTGTTCGCCATGAACGACCGTCCGGAGAAGGCGAAGTGGCTCACCGAGCCGGAGCGGACCTGGCTGACCTCCACGCTGGAGCACGAACGGCACGCGGTCGAATCCGGCGGAAAGTTCAGCGTTCTGCAAGGCATCACAAACCTGAAAGTGCTGCTGCTGTCGGTCAATTACCTCGGCATCGTGACCGCGAGCCTCGGCCTGCTGCTGTTCGTGCCGCAGATCATCAAGTCGCTCGGTGCTACGACCATGGGCACCGGTTACGCCACCAGCCTCGCTTACGTTTGTGGCGCGGCGTCGATGATCGGCTTCGGCTGGTTGTCGGACCAGTTGGGCGACCGGCGCTGGTTGCTGTTCTTCACCTGCACGCTATCGACCGTGGGTCTGGTGATCGCGGGCGCCACGATGGGCACATGGTGGTCGCTGGCCGGTATGTGCGTCGCCACAGCCGGGTTTTACGGCACAAAGGGACCATTCTGGTCCATGCCGACGATGATTTTGACCGGTGCGGCGGCGGCCGGAGGAATCGCGTTCATCAACGCGTTCGGCAATATCGGAGGGGCTCTGGGCCCCGCGATCGTCGGCTGGTTGAAGGACACGACCGGAAGTTACTCGGGCGGCCTTTACGGGCTCGCGGTGTTCACCGGGGTCAGCGCGATCATCGCCTTGTTCGCCCTGAACATTCCGCGCCGGGTCGCGATCAGGGTGGTGGTGCCGGCCGAGTAGACATTCCAGCGGACCGCCAGTACCCAGAATCGCTGAAGCGCGACACACGCTGCCTCCGCGTCATGGGTGGGCCGGCCCTCCATCTGACGCGGCACCGCGCCTGAAAAGATGGCCAGGTCAGGCCCGGCCATGACGGTGTCAGGATTTCAGCGATAGTGGGTACGAGTACTGGGCGGGAGCGATACCCCGGGGAGAAATTCGATGCGATGGTATCACATTTCCTTTCTCCTGATGGCGTTCGCCCAGGGGGGCGCTCCGGCGGCGTTCGCCGATCCTCTGCCGGATGGTGGCGTAACCGCGCAGGAGGTCGCCGCCATCATGAAAAGTGAGGATTTCCCGGTTGAGATTGGGTCTGACAAGGATGGCGACCCACTGATCCGCAGTTCCACCAAGGATGTTAAGTTCGGCGTGTTCTTCTATGGCTGTAACGGCAAGCCGCGCTGCGATTCGATCCAGTTCTCGGCTGGCTTCAGCGTAAAGGGCATGACTCCCGCCAAGATCGCTCAATGGAACCGGACGAAGCGATTTGGCCGCGCCTGGGCCGACGACGAAGCCGATCCGTGGGTCGAAATGGATATGGATCTTGAACACGGCGCCACGACGGAAGCGGTGGCGAACGACCTTGATCGCTGGATCGGCGTCATCACCGAGTTCCAGAAATATATCAATCAGTAATCAACGCCCGGGAAGCGGGAGTGTCACGACCGCGCCGTCGTAGCCGGTGGGTTTGAAGTGGGCGCGGACGGTGACGTTGGCGACCCCGGGCGGAACTCGCAGCTCATACAGGTCACGGGTGAACGGCTGCTCATCGTCGTGCGGGTGTTCCAGAACGCGGGTGCCGAGGACCGCTCCATCAGGTCCCAATGCCTCGATCCGATCCGCGTAACGCTCCCAGCCCGTGTCCTTGCTTCGGATCGTGACGTCGAGGTCGTACAGAGCCGCGCGCTGGCGGACCTCGACCTTGATGACATCGGCATCGCCGGCCCACGCCTGGCCGGCGGCGAGGACGCCAGACGCGGCCAACACGCACCGGAGTGGCGTCATCTCCGGGGGCCGCGCCACACCGTGAAGGAACCGCCCGAGCGCCACATCTGATAGCGGAACGCCAGATAAGCGATCAACGCGGCGGCGAGCACCACCGGCAAAATCATCACCACGAACCAGAACGTCAGCGCCACGATCAACGCCGTCACCGCCAGCACCATCACAACAATGGCCCACAGCAGAATCCGAGCTCCGATCGGCGGCTTCGGCGGTGGTGGAGGCGAGACGAACTCCCCCTCCAGCGTCATGTCGATAATGCGTCTGTCGTCCTTTGCCATCCCGGGAAGGTGGCCTCGGCCCGTCCTGGCTTCAAGCCCACCCGGACAGGGTCTATGCTGTCGGCGACCCAATTGGGTCCGTCGAGGAGGTCCATCGGGATGAAAGTCGGTCTGTTCATCAACACGCAGTTTCCGGAAGGCTATGACGTCGCCGCGCGTATCCCGGAGATGGTCGAGCAGGTGCGCGTGGCGCGCGATGCCGGGTTCAAATCGCTGTGGTTTCCGCATCATTGGCTGACCTACCCGATGCAAATGCTGCAGATCACGCCAATGATGGCGTATATCGCCGCGCATGCCCAAGGCATGACGATCGGGCCAAACATTCTCATCCTGCCGCCGCAAAACCCGATGCATGTCGCGGAGGAGTCCGCCACACTCGATGTGCTCACCGGCGGGAATTACATCCTTGGGCTCGGCCTGGGGTATCGGCAGCCGGAGTTCGACGCGTTTGGCATTCCGCTGTCGGAACGGGCGCCGCGGTTCAACGAGAGCATCACACTGATGAAGCGGCTATGGACCGAGGACAAGGTTACGCATCAGGGCCGGTTCTACACGGTCAATGACGCGGGGATTGGCGTGAAGCCAATCCGTGCCGGCGGCCCCCCGTTGTATATCGCGGCGCAGGCGGATGTGTCGGTCAAACGCGCGGCGCGGATTGGCGATGCGTGGTTGATCGTCAACAGCAGCGGGTTGAGCAAGACCGCTCCGTTGATGAAAACCTACCGCGCGGCGCTGACGGAATACGGGCGAACCGCCACGGATTTTCCGATCACGGTCGAGTGCTATGTCGGCGACCGCCACGCCACCGCGCACGAGGAGTGCCGCGAACCGTTGCAGTATAAATACAACGCTTACGCGGCGTGGGGGTTGGAAGGCCGGCAGAAAACCGAAATGCCGTTTGAGGACTTCGCGCGCGACAAATTCATCATTGGCGACAAGGTTTCGGTGAAAGAAGAGATCGCCCGGTATCACGAGCTTCTGGGCGTCAATCACTTCATCATGCGCTGCCAGTGGCCCGGCCTGCCGGTGGAGCGCACATTGGCGTCGATCAAACGATTGGGCGAGATTTTCGCGTGACGGCGGTGGCCCGTCCGTCAAACCCGTCCGCCCGATGACGTCATGGCCCGGCTTGTCCGGGCCACCTGACCCGGCACCGTGCTGGTGCAGGTTGCCCGGACAAGCCGGGCCATGACGTTGCGATAGTTTACAGAAGATCCTTTACCGCGTCCTGAAATCCCTTGATCGCCGCGAGATGTTCCGCCGCGGTCTTTCCCGCGATCCGCTTGTGATGTCCTGTCGCGTACGTGGTGTGAGCGGTCACATGCGTCACGCCCGCGTTCTTCCAGAACGTGAACTCTTTCCGCCAGTCATCCACGGACCCGCCGCCCAGAGACATCCACACTTCAATGCCCACCGCCGCCGGGTCACGGCCCGCCGCTCGGGTCAACGCACGTAACCTTTCGAACGCTTTCAACGCGGTCTCGTCCGCCGGATACGCGAGCGGCATCCAACCATCGCCCCACTTCGCGGCCCGTTCCAACGTCGCATCGACATGACCACCGAACCAGATCGGCACCCGGCCGGATTTCGGCCGCGGATTGATCCCGGAATCGTCGATCGTGTGATACTTGCCTTTGAAGTCGACGTGCTTGTTCGCCCACAACGCCTGCATCACCTGGACCTGTTCCTCGGACCGTTTGCCGCGGTTATGGAAATTTTCGTTCAGGCCGGTGAACTCCAGCACGTTCCAGCCGACACCAACGCCAAGCCGCAGCCGGCCATTGGACAATTCATCCAGGCTGGCCGCCTGTTTGGCCACCAGAACGGCCTGGCGCTGCGCCAGGATCAACACGCCCGGAGCGAAACCAATCTTGTCCGTGCAGCCGGCGATGAAGCTGAACAGCACGAACGGATCGTGATAGGCGGTCACCGACGTGCCGACCCGCTTCTTGTCCTTATGCCCCTCGGGATTGCCGCCAAGAACGTGGTCCGGCGCCTGGATGTAGTCGAATCCAAGCCCCTCCAAGGTCTGAGCGTAGTCGCGGATGACCGCGGGACCGGTGCCGATATCGCCTACCGGCAATGATGCGCCAAGCTGCATGGTTCGGTTCCTTGTCACAGATAGTCGACGACCGCGTCGCGATAGCGTTTCAACGCGGCCAAATGATCGCTCAGAGATTTGCCGGCGATACGATGATGGTGCCGGCGGTGGAAGGTCGTCGTCAGGCAAATATGCGATGCTCCCGCTGCCTGCCAGAATGCGACCTCCTTACGCCAGTCGGCCTCAGATCCAGCGCCGCAGGACGTCCACACCTCGATACCAATTGAATTCGGGTCACGGCCGGCGGCCTCGGTCAGGCGCCGAAGTTCGCTGAATATCGCCAGCGCCGACTGATCCGGCGGATACGCGTTCGGCATCCAACCATCGCCCCATTTGGCGATCCGCGGCAGCGTATGCTCATGGTGCCCACCGTACCAAAGCGGCACCTTACCCGACGCCGGCCGCGGATTGATACCCGCGTCGTCGATCGTGTGGTACTTGCCCTTGAACGTGACGTGTTTGTTTTTCCACAGCGCCTGCATGACGGTCGCCTGTTCCTCGGACCGGCGGCCGCGGTTGTGGAAATTCTCGTTCAGTCCAACGTACTCTACTTCGTTCCAGCCGACACCGATTCCAAGCCGGAAGCGGCCCTTGCACAGCACGTCCAGGCAGGCGGCCTGTTTCGCGACAAGCGCGGTCTGCCGTTGCGAGACGATCAGCACGCCGGTGGAAAATCCAAGCGTCGGGGTGATACCCGCCAGATAACTCAGCAGCACGAATGGATCGTGGAACAAATCCTCCGAGGTATTGCCGCCAGCCCAGTTGGGACGGGAGGCAACGTTGGCGCCGAGCACGTGGTCGGGCGCTTCCAGGAAGTCGTAGCCAAGATCGACCAGACCTTGCGCGTAATCGCGCACTGTCTCGGGATCGCCGCCAATATCGCCAAAAGGCACGAGGTGTCCGAGTTGCATTTCGAAAACTCCCTATTTCTCGTCGGCGTCCATCACGGCCTTGATCTTCGCCGGATCGACCTTGATTGGCGGTATCCCCGCCCTCTCCTGCTGCAACAGCGCGCCAACCCGGGAATCGCGCTGTTGCCAGCCGCGATTCATCGCCTCGGTCAGTTCCTGATGCGCCATGTTGGTCAGCCGCATTGGCACACTGACCTCGCGCCCCAGTTGGCACGCCAGCGAAACATCCTTGTGCAGCAGACGCAAAGCGAAATCCGGCGGCTCGTAAACGCCGGTAAGGAACTGCTTCTGCATCCGGTCGAACAACCTCGCCCGCCCACCGGCGCCCTGACGAATCGCCGCGAACAATTGCAACGGCTCGACACCGGCTTTCACGCCCATGGTGAAGACCTCGGACAGCACGACATTCACCGCTGCTCCCGCCGCGTTGTGCACCAGCTTGGCGATCGTTCCGGCGCCGATTGGGCCGATGTAAAGCGCCTGGTCCCCCATCGCATCGAGCTGCGCCTTGTATTTGTCAAAGACCGCTTTGTCGCCGCCGACCCAGATCGCCAGCTTGCCGCTGTTCGCCCCGGATGGCCCGCCGCTGACCGGCGCGTCCAGGAAGTCCACGCCTTTTTCCGCGAATTGCGCGTGCAACGCGCGCACGACATCCACGGCGTTGGTTGACAAATCGAACCATGCTGAGCCTGGGCGCATGCCTTCCATCAACCCGTTCTCTCCGGTGCCGACCTTTTGCACGTCGGCTGGTGTCGGCAATGAGGTGAACACGACATCGCAAGCCTTAGCGACGGCTTTCGGCGTATCCGCCCAGGTGGCGCCGGCGTTGAGATGGCGGGATGCCGCCTGGCGGGTAAGGTCGTTGACCACCAGCTCGTTGCCGCCTTTTTGCATGTTGGAGGCCATTCCGGCGCCCATCATGCCAACCCCGATAAAACCAACTTTCATTCGTGCTTCCTCCTGGATGATGGTCAGAGCAGCCAATGTTCTTCGACGGCAAATCGCGCCGGGCGTGGATCATCCATGTCGGCCGCCGCGCATTCCAGGTCGACCAGGCTGTCGTACCAGGTTTGTGTCATGCCCCCGACGGTCACGGGAAGATGCGCGATGGTGCTGTTCGGCGCGGCGCCTTGCTCCCGCACCTGGTAACGCACGGGCCTGACCGGCGGCGGAACGTCTTCCGGCCAGATTTCGATCAGGCTGAACCGGCCGCGATCCGACCGCGGCTCACCCGAAACATCCGCGATGACACGGGACACCGCGCCGACGAACTGACGGGAGTCAACATTGCAGGCGGCCATTTCCGGTGATCCATGCGCGCGCGACCGGTCCGCGTCGTTATCAAAATACAAGATCGGGAATCCGTCGATCCGCATGGTCAGTCCGGCCTCATTCGCCGCCAGCGAATCGATGACGTGGCACTGCACATAGCGCCGCAGGCCAGGGAAGGCACAAACCAAAGGACCGTGCACATCCAACCAATGCCGGCGAAACCGTGACAGCCTGATGGTATCCTGGCGCCGCATCAGGCTGATCGCCGCGATCATCAGACCACCGGCGTGGCGGGCGCCCCGCCCTTTTCCCAGACGTTGAATGTCGCGTCCCACACCGCGATCCTGCCGCCTCGCACGACCCAGATTTCGGTGCCGCGGCCCACCATCGCCTTGCCGGTTTTCGCGTCGGTCCAGGACGCATCCCAGGTATTGGCCAGCCGATTGCCGGTCAGCACCTGCAATTTCTTGGTCAACTTATACCCGAGAGTCCGAGCAAACCGCGCGGTCAGGAATTGCATGATGGCGGCCCGGCCTCGCATTTCCGGGAAATCCGCGAAACGCGCCACCGCGTCCTCGGTGAAGCCATCTTCAATCGCCGCCAGGTCGGCCGCGCCGAACGCATTCTCCACCGCCTGGACCAACTGGCTCGCCTCGGTCCAGGTCAGCACGTACTCGTCGTTGTCCACGTCTCGCCTTTCAACGTCATTCATAAGTCCGGGCGCACGATCAGGACCGTGCCCTCGACCTCCGCGACCCGCATACGCGAGCCGGGATCTGGCGGCGCGATGTCCGGCGGCACGCGAGCAGCCCAATCACTGTCGCCAAGGCGCACTCTGCCATCCCGGCCCTGAAACACCAAAGCGGTCGCCGGCCGGCCGATCAGACCCTCGCGTTCGGTATGAACGACCTGGTGCTGCCGGCGCAGCCGCAAACCGATCGACAACGTGATCGCGGCCAATATCCCAAACGAAACCACCTGCATGGCGAAGCCAAACTGGAACGCCAATGTGAGCAAACCAGCACCGCATGCCGCGAGACCGAGCCACATCATGAACACGCCCGGTACCAGCATTTCCGCGATCAGCAGCACAATCCCCGCCGCCACCCAAATGACCCAGTCCATTACGCCTTTGTTCCCTGGTCGCCCGCCTTGAACAGTTGCAACGCCTGGACGATCCCGCCGGCCAGACCGGCTGCTTCCATCGGCACGACAACAAGTTTGGAGTTTGGCGCGGCGGCGAGGCTCTGGAACGCGCGCACATAACGGTCGGCGATGAAGTATTGCAGGCCGGCATTACCGAAGCTCGATGCCGCCTGGGAAACGAGTTGCGTCGCTTTCGCCTCAGCTTCGGCCAGTGCGATACGCGCCTCGGCGTCGCGCACCGCCGCGAGTTGACGGCCCTCGGCGCGCAAGATCAGGCTTTGCTTCTCACCTTCGGCCTTTTTGATTTCGGCTTCGCGTTCGCCGTCGGCACGAGCCACGACGGCACGGCGTTCACGCTCGGCGGTCATTTGCAGGTTCATTGCCCGGATCAGGTTTTCCGGCGGCTCGATCTTGCGGATTTCCACCCGGCTGACCTTGACGCCCCAGGGCTCGGTCGCGGCGTCGAGGATGGTCAGCAACTGCGAATTGATCCGTTCCCGCGACGATAATGTCGCGTCCAGTTCCATTTCACCGATGACCGCGCGAATATTGGTCATCGCCAGGGTGGTCAGTGCCACGGTCAGGAACGTCACCTGATACGCCGCCTTACCGGGGTCCATGATGCGGTAATAAATGATGCCATCGACCGCGACCGTGGCGTTGTCCTTGGTGATGACGCTTTGTTCCGGAATGTCGACGACCTGTTCCTGGACATTCATCTTGTGTCCGACACGGTCCATGTACGGAACGACGAAATTAAGCCCGGGAGACAGCGTGCCGGTGAAGGCGCCGAATCGCTCGACGGTCCAGATTTGTCCCTGCGGCACGGTCTTCACGCCGGCGAAGATCGTAATGATGATCAGCAGCAGCAGGAATGCGAAAACAACGGTGCCGGTCATGGCGAAATCCACGCTCAGGCCCCCTTCCATTGCAGAATATACAGCCCGGCGTCGTAATCCGTGATGTAGATCAACCCGTCGGCCGCGACGAAAATGTCCGAGGTATGGCGCATTTTCGTGCGGCCCCGCAGCGGTTCCATCCATTTCGCCGGCTGTGGCGGAACGAAATAACCAACTTCCTCCGGCCGGAACGGATTCGAGATATCGAATGCGCGCACCCCCGCGCTCTGCCAGGTCGCGAAAATCGTGGTTGAGGACTCGAACGATCCCGGCCGGTTCTCGTGCAGGTTATGCGGGCCGAACTGGCCACCCATCTTCACGTAATCCTGATCCGACGGCGTCGGCATCGTGGCGATGCTGATCGGATTGCTCTTCTCGCGGATGTCGAACACCCAGGTGTATTTCAACGGCTGCTGGTCGATGTTCAACGTCGCCTCGTCCGCCACCACCAGCAGGTTGCGGTCGTGCAATGGCACGGCGTTGTGCGTGCCGCCGCCAAACGGCGGACTCCATACACGGTGCGCGAGCAGTTTCGGTGCCGATTTGTCCTTGACGTCCAGGATCGTCAGCCCGCCGTCGCGCCAGGAGCCATAGGCGAAATCGTCCCGCACGATCGCGTGATGCAGAGCGTACCGGCCCTGCCACGTCGGGGTCTCTCCGGCCGCCGCGTTCTGGCCGGGGATCCACCAACGCCCGCATTCCACCGGCTTCGTCGGATCCTGCATGTCGATGACGATCAGGATGTGATCGGTGAACCCATCCAGCAGTGCCGAGGCATAGGCGTAGCGGCCCCCGATATACCAGATCCGGTGCAGGCCAAGTCCTTCGACCTCCAGAAAGCCGATCTTCCGCGGGTTCGGCGCGTCGGAAATGTCATAGACGGTCATACCCGCGGCGTAATCCTCGCCGCGTTTGCCAAACCGGCTGCTGTCCACCCTCCCCGATCCCCCATAATATTCCTGGGCCGACAATATCGCCCGCTGATCGGCCTCCTGAATGTGCAGCAGCAGGTCGTCCGCCGCCTGAAGATGCATGCTGACCGAGTTCGGATGCGTCGGCACGAAATTCACCGGTTTCGGGTTCCGCGGGTCGCGCACGTCGGTCACCATCACGCCGCGGCTGACCCTGGTGCCGATATAGGCGTGGCCGCGCGCCACCATGACCTGAATCCCGTCGCCCCGCCCGCCCTGATCGGTGTGACCGACGAACTCGATATTCCGCGCGCCCTCGTGGTTCATCACGCCCGCCTCCCTGCTTGCCCGTTTGGTGCCAGAGGCACAGTATAGAGCCCTCCTGGGAAGGAAGCGAACATGCCAACCTATGTCATGCTGGCGAACTGGACCGATCAGGGTGTGCGCTCGATCGAGGAAGGGCCGAAACGTGTCGACGTGTCGCGCAAGTCTTTGGAGGACATGGGCGGACGGTTCCTCTCCGTCTATGCGACCATGGGGAGCTACGACATGGTCATCACCTATGACGCGCCGGACGACGCGGTCGCCGCGCGGTTCACCTTGTTGCTGGGGAAGCAAGGCAACGTGCGAACGCAGTCGCTGAAGGCGTTCCCCGAGGAAGCCTATCGTCAGATTGTGAACAGTTTGCGATGATCAGCGGCGCCCGAACCCCTCTCACCGTCGATCTGGGCGGTTGGCGCGTGGCCATTTCGGCGGGCGCGAACGGCATTGGCAAAGTCATGGCGGACAGTTTCGCCGCCTGCGGCGCATCGGTGTTCGTTTCGGATATCGATGAACGGGCGCTCTCCGCATGTGAACACCCCGGTATGCGGGCCGACGCCGGCAAGCCCGCCGACTGCGAGGCGTTCGTCGATGCCGCGGTGCGACAACTTGGCGGGCTTGACGTCCTGGTCAACAACGCCGGCATCGCTGGCCCCACGGCCTTG
>Ga0182018_10002726_pt1 | contig 17071 bp, 10 predicted proteins | sample 812P2MmetaG_FD_120490 | JGI IMG/M metagenome (GOLD analysis project Ga0182018, IMG submission 120490) | Permafrost microbial communities from Stordalen Mire, Sweden - 812P2M metaG | ecosystem: Environmental > Terrestrial > Soil > Wetlands > Permafrost | place: Sweden: Stordalen | collected... | reverse complement strand
TGGAAGGCGGTCGTTGAGACCACGCACGAGGAATGGCAGCGCGTCATTGCTTCGAACCTTTTCAGTACGTACTACATGAGCAAAGCTGTTGTGCCGGTGATGCGCCGCCAGCGGTGGGGAAGGATTATCAACATCGGGGCTGTTGGAGCGGAGCGCGCATTTGGCCAGGCAACGATTTCTGCGTATGCGGCCGCCAAAGCTGCCGTCGTTTCATTCACGCGGTCGCTTGCGATCGAAGAAGCAAAGCACGGTATCACCGTAAACGTGATCAATCCGTCGAATGTGGATGAGAAGGATTTAACGCTTGATGAAGCGCGGCGGATTCGCGACACGCGTTCGCCGATTGGCCGGCCGCCATCGGCGGATGATGTAGCGGCGGCCGTGAAGTTCTTTGCGAGCGACGAAGCTGATTTTATTACCGGGCAGGTCCTCAACGTTAGCGGCGGTTGGATGCTGTGATGAGTTTGCGCCGCGTTCATTCCTCTTGTTATCGCTGGCATTGCTGTAATCCTCCCAGCAAGGTGTAGACGCGTGAAAGTCCTCACAGCAGCGCAAATGCGAGAAGTTGATCGCCTTTCCACCGAACGGTACAGGATCCCTGGTTTGCAGCTCATGGAGAACGCTGGCGCGGGCGTGGTGGATTATCTCGAACAAAATTTTGCAAACGTCGATCGGCAGGCCATCGTCATCGTATGCGGAAAGGGAAATAACGGCGGCGATGGATTTGCAATCGCGCGGCTATTGCGGGCGCGCGGCGCAAGCCCCGTTGCGATTCTCTGCGCGGGGCCGGAGGAAGTGCGCGGCGATGCCGGCGTCAATCTCGATCGCTACCGCCGCGCGGGCGGCGACATCGCATTTGCGCGAACTCCTAGTGATTGGCAGGACGCGAAGAAATTCCTTGCGCGAGCCGATATCGTTGTTGACGCGCTCTTAGGCACCGGTCTGCGCGGGCCGGTCGAAGCGTGGCTTGGCGGAATTATTGGCGATATCAATGCGCGCCGCGATGTCGCGCACATTGTCGCCGTCGATATTCCGTCCGGTATATTCGCCGATGTTGGGGAAGTTGTAGGGCCGGCCGTGGATGCGCACGTTACGATTACGTTAACCGCGCCGAAAATCGGGCAGCTTCTGTATCCGGCATCAGAAAAAGTCGGCCGCCTGGTCGTGGCGCCAATTGGTTCACCGCGCGCGTTAGTGGAGGAATGCTCGGATTCAAAAGTGCGATGGATTGAGCCCGGCGAGATATCGGCTGTGGATTTACAGCGCCGCTCGGATGCGAACAAAGGTGATTTCGGGCATGGGCTCTTGGTGGCAGGCTCGGTCGGCAAAACTGGCGCCGCCATTATGGGCGGTTGGGCGGCGCTGCGTGCTGGCGCAGGATTGGTCACGGTCGCGACGCCGGAGCCGTGCCTTTCGATTGTCGCTGGCCAGACGCCGGAGATTATGACCGAGCCGCTCGCCGCGACTGAAACTGGAACGATTGGCGCGAGAGCAATCGAAAACAATCGATTCGCTGGATTGGTGCGTGGCAAGTCGGTTTTGGCGATTGGGCCGGGCTTAACTACGAATTCGGAGACTCAGCAATTTGTGCGCGCGGTGATTCGCGAAACTTCAACTGCGACTGTGCTCGATGCCGATGGACTCAATGCGTTTGCGGATCACCGCGCAGAACTTGCCGCGCATAAGTGCGATTCGCTCGTCATCACTCCGCATCCTGGCGAGATGGCGCGGCTCATCGGAAGTTCGGCGGCTGAGATTCAACGGCGCAGGATCCCCGTCGCGCAAGAGGCTGCTGCCGAATTCCGCGCGACCGTGGTACTGAAAGGACATGAGACGGTGATCGCCGCGCCCGGAGGGTCCGTGTGGGTGAACTCCACCGGCAATCCGGGAATGGCCAAGGGTGGGACGGGCGATGTCTTGACGGGAATGCTCGCCGGGATTCTGGCGCAGCATGGAAAGCAGGATTGGACGTCCGCTGTTTGCCTGGCCGTCTATTTGCATGGGCTGGCCGGAGATTTGGCGGCGCGGGAAATCGGCGAAATTCCCTTGATGGCGACGGATTTGATTCGCGCCATTCCGCGGGCATATTCGCATTTCATTGCTGAGTTGGCACATGGCCGCGCGTGATTGGGTGACGCACTCCGCCGAGGACACGATTCGCACGGGAAGGGAACTGGGCGCTCGGCTCAAACCTCCTGTGCTAATTCTGCTGCGTGGCGAACTGGGCGCCGGAAAAACGACCCTCACCAAGGGGATTGTTTCGGGGCTTGGCGCCGCGCGCGAGGAGGATGTGACCAGCCCGACGTTCACGCTCGTTCATAATTATCACAATGGAGTGCGTGTGTATCACATCGATCTTTATCGCGTCGGCGATTTTCGCGATTTTGAAACGCTCGGCGTGGAAGATTTATTTGCGACACCCGCCATCGTCATCGTCGAGTGGCCGGAGAGGATGACGATGCGCAGCGGATGGCCAGTGCTACAGATTGATCTCGAGCACGTGGACGAAAATAGCCGCCGAATCCGCGTTTCCGATTCTGAGAGCGTGCTCGGCGACAGCTGACGGCCCGTGTCGTGGTTTCGCTACGCATTTGCAATGCGTTAGTGCATCCATCTGCTGACTTCTCGCAACAAATCGGCAACTAAAGGCCACAGAAACACCATCAGTAGCAAGACAGCGGCAGCCATGCGGACGACCGGCATCATCGGACGCGGCGTGGCTTGCGGATCGTGCCGCTCGCAGAAGCCGTTGAACAGCGCCGGGCGGGTGCAGCGCTTGCCGTTTTGCGCGATGTCCAGGCACATCCCTGACGAAATCGGAGTTCGGAATTCGCCATTAACCGGTTCGCTCACCCTTGTTGCGCCTCGGTCTCATTCTGCTACAGTGAAATTTTGATAGCCAGAAGTGCTCAATATGCCTGACGCACCGATCGCGCCTTCACCTACGCAACCGGCTCGGATGAAGCTTGAGCCGTACTCGGCCGAAATACGCCTGCAGTCGCTCAACATCGGGGTCGATAACATCCATTTCGATGTTTTCCTGAGCCCGGCGTTTGCGGAATTCGCGCGCCGCTATCTGCTTGACCTCATTCGCCAGACGGCAAACCTGAACCTATTCTGGGATCACGGGCGAAAGTCAGTGGCGCCCGAAACGGCGGCATTCAAAAAACAGCTTTCGGAGCTGCTTCAGATTTCGCTCACACGGGCCAAGTTCACGCAGAACATTGAAGTGGACCTGCTGAACCGAATCGCGATCCTTAAATTTCTTCTCGCCGAGATCACGAATCAGCTTTCGAGTCTTATTGTCGAGTGCAAAGAATGGATCCATTCGCGCGGCGTGCACTTCGAGCATGGCGAACAGGCCCACGTCATGCGTGCCCGCATCGCGGAACTTCAGGCTGACCGCAAAAATATTTATCGCCAAGTGGGGCAGACGCTTTTTCAGATTTTTCGCGATCTGGATGACGCGACGCTCGCCAAGGCGCGCCGGGCCCTCTTCGGCGACGATTACAGCGCGATGTACGATTTGCTGAAAAATCGCCTGCTCTATGTCGAGGACGGCAGTGACGAAATGGTTTTCCTCGAACACTATGTTCTGCTCGGCAATTTCAGCCGAGATCCTGACCGATTCGAAGTGTTCGACGAACTTCTTCTGTGGCTCGTTCGCGAGTTCGTGGTTGTGGACGACAACGCCGAGGAACTGAGCCGAACGCAGCAATCCTACGAGCAGCTGATGGAGCAGGCTCGCTCGTGGCGCTCCGAGCTTTTTCGCCTGGAGGAACAGCAGGAGGAGCTTCGGCGGAAAATTGACGGAGGTGGCGAATCCTTCCATTGGCCGTGGAAGCGGCGCGGGTCGCCATCCGAAGACCACACGGAAGCCGGCGAACTGAGGCTCCGGATTGACTCTCTTGAGGTGAATTTGCAAGAAGTCGCGCCCTCCATCGAGTCGGCAAAACAGAAAATGGAATTTCTGACCGACGAATATCGCCAGCGCATCGGAAACTACCTGAACGATCCTGAAAATATCCGACGCTTGTTTGATTCGCGCACTGCCACCGGCGACGACGAAACTACTCCCGAGACTCGCGACCGCTTGCTGAATGAATTGGTGCGCCGCCTCGAAGAGCGCGATTTGCTCGTTCACGTTCTCGCGGGATACGAAACGCGGACGATCCATCGGGATTATTGTCCGCCGGTCCACTTGCAGCAGCTCAAGAAAGCGCTGGTTCTCAGCGAAGAGCAAAAGCGCGTCGAACAGATTCTCGAGCAATATCCCGCGCGGAAGTTTTCCATCAAGCGGCTCCAGGATTCGGCCCGCATGATTCGGCGCATCTCAGCCGAAGAGGCGCGCACGACGGCGTTGCGTTTTGCCGAAGATCTTGCGCGGCTACGCCGCGATCGCCGCAATTATCAGCACATCGGCGGCTGGATCGAGCGCGTGAGTCTCGTACGATCGGAACATTCGCGCGAGCTCTCGCGCATCAACAACAGCTTATACGAACTCGTAATGCCCGCCGAAATCCGGAAGGAAGCCGACGCCGTCGTGTCGCACGCCGTGATCAAAGCTGACGTGCGCGGCTCGACGGGCATCACCAAGGATTTGCTCGCCCGCGGGCTCAATCCAGCCTCCCACTTCAGCATGAACCTGCATGAGCCGGTGAAGCGTCTTCTCAACCGTTACGGCGCCGCCAAAGTCTTCATCGAAGGCGATGCGATTATTCTTGCCATTTACGAAACCGAATCCACCCGCGCCACGCAGCGCGCGGTTGCGAAAGCTTGTGTGCTTGGGCGCGAAATTCTCGCGGCTACTGCGGCTTACAATTTGCGCGCGGAATCGAGCGACCTGCCGCGCCTCGAGCTTGGCGTTGGGGTTGCCTTCCAGAATTCGGCGCCTTCACTTTGGATGGACGGCGACTCGCGCATCATGATTTCAAAAGCGCTGAATTTGTCCGACCGGCTCTCGAGCTGCTCGAAGATGGCGCGGCGCCTGTTCGCGCACAATCCTTCGCCCTTCAATGTCTTTCTCGTGCAAACGCTGATGGAAGACGCCGTCGAGGACGAAGGCGAAGAGCTCCTGGTCCGCTATAACTTGAACGGGATCGAACTGAATGACGAAGGATTTCAGAAGCTCTCGCGCGAAATTTCGCTTGCGCCGATGGCCGGGACATTCACGCTGCCATGGGGCAAGGAGCGCGTTCAGCTTTTTTTCGGCGAACTGCCGATCGCCAGCGCGCTCGAACCGATTGTCGTACGCAAGGGCTACGTGCGGCAGTTGCTCCCGGGCGGTAAGATCGGCTTGCCCGGTTCACGTCCCTACTACGAAGTCTGCACCCACCCGCGCCTGCTTGAAATCGCGCACAAGAGGATTACTGAAGGTCCACCAAAGAGCTAAACGCTTGTCGCTTCTGACCTGCTGTGCGGTCCCACTCAACTTCGGTTTAAGCGGATTTTGATGTTGCGGCAGCGTGAGCGCGATGGGCAATGAATAGGAAGCCTTTGGCGGTGGTGTCCTTTTCCAGCGCACTTAGAGTCTCTCGCCCTGCGGCGGCGGTTTTTGGCGACTTGATCTGAACTTCACCGAGCGCCAGGCGCGCTTCAAATTGAACTGAGACGAGGCCCAGGCGGTTCATGTCGGCGAGTACAGCTTCGAGGCCTTTCACGGCATCTTCAGTTTTTCCAGTGGCTGCGTCGACCTCCGCCTGTGCGATCTGAACGCCCGCTATGGAGTGGCGTTCCTGGCTCTTTTTCGCGAGGGCAGCAGCTCTTGCCACGGTGTTTTGCGCGTCAGGAATTTTGTTCAAGCCGACTGCGGCCCGCGCGAGAATCGCCAAGACTTCGGCCTCCAAATCGGCGGCTTTCTCGCGATGAGCCTCGGCGGCAGATTTACTCGCCAGCTCATAAGCGCTCGCGTAATTGCCTTCGGCGTTGTCCAAGTCGGCGATAAACGCATTGGTTTCGGCGACGGCGCCTTTGTCGCCGAGCGCGGTGCGTATTGCCAGAGACTCATCGTAGAATTTGTGAGCGCCAGCAAGGTCGCCCTGTTCTCTTAGAATTTGCCCCATGCCAAGCGTGGCGGTCCCGCTGCTCTGTTTGTTGCCGGTCTCCGTGGACAGCGTAATCGCTTCCTGGACGTGGGCCTTGGCTCCTTCGATATCCCCCAGCTCTTCGCGGATCTCGCCGAGGTTGCTGTCGGTCAGGGCGATGCCGTCTTTTTCTCCCGTCTGCTGGTAAATCGCTTGGGCACTCTCGAACATCGCTTGCGCGCCGGTGTCATTCCCGTAGCCGTACAAGATGGCGGCGAGGTTATTGGAGACGAGCGCTTCTGTGGCGCGGTCGCCGATCTCTTGACTAATGGCCAGGGCGTCTCGGAAAAGCTTTTCCGACCCGGACATATCACCGAGGTCGGACGCGATGTTGCCAAGGCTGGTTAAATTTTGCTCGATGCCCACTTTGTAGCCAGTATCGCGGTCAATGGCCAGCGACGCTTCAATGATCTTCTTTGCGGCGAGATATTCGCCCTGGTCGTGGACGATAATTCCGATGTCGTGAAGGTTGACCTCTTGAGCATTCTTGTTTCCAATTTTTTCGGCGATAGCTTCGGCTTGGTCGTACATGCGTCGCGCTGATGCGTTGTCGCCTTGGTCGGCGAGCATATTGGCCGCGCAAGTGATCGAGCGGGAAACGCCGGCTTGATCGCCAAGCGCGGCGTAGACGTCCCGCGCCTGTTCGCAGGATTTCTGTCCGCCTTTCAAATCGCCGAGCATTTCGAGCGGCCGCGATTCCATGAAGAGCATGTCGGCTTCGAGCGAGCGAGCGTCGAGCGAGCGGGCTCTCTCGAGGTTGCGATGCGTGATCTCAATTTCGCGCTTGAAATCGCCTTCTCCCTGTGCCACGCGCGCCTCGTCGATATCGATCTGGATGTTCTCCATGCCGGACGCGGGCAGTTTGCGCAAAGCATCGATGCCGGCCTCGGCGTTCTTGAACTGTGAGTCGGCGATCTGTGCATCCACAAGCGCAATGCCGGGCCCAATCTCGTCAGGATAAAAATTCCAGATGGATTTATAAATTTCGATGGCCTTGGCGCGCTGGCCAATGGATTCGTCGTATGCGCCTTCCACCGAAAGCCGTTCAGCCCTGGGCAGCGTGGAGGAATAATCGAAGGCCAGTTTCGTCTCCGCTTTGGATCGCTCCAGGTATCCCAGATTTTTCCACGCTCGCGCCATCACCAGGTGCGCCAGCGCGAAATGCGGCTGCGATTTGATCACTCGCTCGAGCAGCGGCTGGGCGCCCTTGGTGTCGAAGTTGCGCATGCGTGTGAGCGCTTCCACATAGGTCCGCGCAGCTTCGGGATCCGAGGGAAGGGTAACCTGAACGATTTCGGAATCCTCAGGAGTGATTTGGCCCGCTCCGAGTTTCTTACGAATTTCCACGCCCACCTGCGCGACAAGATTGGCGATCTGCATTTCAGTGCCCTGGGCGGACATGGAGCTGAGTAGCTCGCCTGTGGATGTATTTTCGAGACGAAGGTCGAGGCGGACCTGGCCGTTGCCGAGCGCGAGATAGGAGCCAAGCAGAACGTAGTCGCTCCCGATACTGGCGCGAATCTTGCGCAGAGTGTCGGCTCCGTAGCTCTCGGTGTCGGTAAGGGAAAGATTCATCTTCATGCGCGCGACGTTTTCGCCGGGAATGGTGCGGAGTTTTTCGCCGGCGCCTACCTCGGTGGTGAGCATCTCGGCGAGCGCGGTGGAAAGCCACGCCTCGTCGGGGCGCCCCGACAAATTCTTGAAGCCAAGAACGGCCACCGCAGGTCGAATTTGCGCAGGCCGGACTGGAATTCCAGTTGGTGCTGCGTTCGCCGGAGCGGAGCCTGCACCGGTACGCCCCAGGCGGCTGCGGAGACCTCCGCGAAGGCCTCCCCCAACTCCTCCCCCAACTCCTTCAACGTTGAGCCCGATCGTTGCGCCGATGGCCAGCAGCACGACTACTCCCAATGCAATTGCCCACTTCGCGCCAGCCGAGAGGCGGGGAACGTGTGCGCCGGCGGCGGCAATGCTCGATCCCGCGACTGCGGTCGCGCCCGAGCCGCTTCCGGCAGTTAGGCTTTCTAGCGCGACGCGAAGCTCACCGGCGGTCTGGTAGCGTTGCGAGGCGGTTTTGTCGAGCGCCTTGCGCAGCAGCGCGTCAAGCCCCGGCGAAATCCGCGGATTGAGAGAAACGGCCGGCTCCGGTTCTTGATGCAAGATCGCGCCCATGATCTGGGCGACTTGCGTCTGCGGGAAAGCGCGCTGGCCGGTAGCCATCTCGTAGAGCACCGCGCCGGCGGAGAAAATATCGCTGCGCGCGTCGGTCGCGTGGCCAGTCAATTGTTCCGGGGACATGTACGGCACGGTGCCGGAAATGGGCCCGGTCTCAACGGTGATGCTGCGAGTGACGTCGCCGGCGATATCGCCCGTGACGATGGGGTGGATGCGCCGGGCAAGCCCAAAATCCAGGATCTTCAGGCGACCGTCGGGAGTGAGAATCAGATTATGCGGCTTCAGATCGCAGTGAATGATTCCGCGGTCATGCGCGGCTGCCAGGCCGTCTGCGAGTTGAATCCCCAGGCGTGCGACCTCCGGAAGCGGCAACGGACCCTCTTTGATTTTGTAGTTCAGTGCGCGCCCGGGAATTAGTTCCATCACCAGGAAATCGACACCATCCTGATCGGCAGACTCGAAGATGGTTTCGATATTCGGATGATTCAACTGGGCTAGAGCGAGAGCTTCTTTGCGGAATTTCTTGCGGACGGATTCATCGGCGAGAGTGCCAGGAGGAAGAACTTTCAGAGCGACGTCGCGGTCAAGTTTTTCGTCGTGAGCGCGGTAGACCACGCCCATACCGCCGGAGCCGATGTGTTCAATGATGCGATAGTGACCGAGCGTATTCCCAAGCATCACGTGTCGGGGCTCCCGACCGCGAATAATAGCACGCTAGCTGTATCGAGGACCGTTGCGAAGGGTTTGGTTCAGCGCGCATGTCAACGATGTACGACGTCGTGATAATCTCGTGAGAACGGAGGCGAAAGGGGTCCGGTGATCCTCCCGGCCTTCAAAGCCGGCGATGCGGCCCTTCGCGGGTCGGATGGTGGGTTCGACTCCCACACGTCTCCGCCACGAAAAACAAATAAAACAGGTCACTCTTGTCAATTTTGCGTGTCGAAAATAAATGAAGCTAGATCACGAAGGCGATGCCGATCTTGATAATTGGGAAGAGTCCGTAGTTGGACGCGTCGTGCCTGACAGTTTGTCGAATGGACTGGAGAGCGCTCTGGATCGCCGGATTCATGGAGACGGTATTGCAGTTGGTCCCATCTGGATTGCAATCGCCGCCGGCAAGATTCAAATGAACGTGCGGCGTCCCTTGATAGACCCCGCCGAATTCGAATCGAAAACTGAAATGCTTTCCATTGCGCGGCGCCAGATTGCCGAAGCCCGCGAGTATCATCGGCGAGAGTTTGAAAAAATCGAGCTTGGCCACTCCAGTCACCGGATCGCTCGGCATGCTCATGTAACTTACGCCCGAGAGTGAGAAAATTTGTCCGCCTGGAACGGATGCTTGAGCGGTGAGCTGATTTCCGTTGTAGAGGAGCAGGCCCGGACTGAGATGAAACCGGGGACGCGGATACCAATCAATGAGTGCTTCCACCGAGTGAAGATTCAATTGGGCGTTATAGTTGATGCCATTGATCTGCACCGAATCGCTGTGGCCGAAAGTGTTGAAGCCGGCGCGAACGTTCATGGTCGGGGAGAGCGGCTCTGCGGCTTCGATATCAATGCCGAGCGGCGAGATGCTCACGCCGACGCCGAGCTTCGGATGGCGCCGATACGCCGGCATGGGTGATGGAAGTTGCGCCAAGGGCGTCAACGCGGCGGATTCAGTAGCGGCGGGAGCAGACGCACTCGGAGCCGGAGCAGTCGGAGCAGGAGAGGGCGCGGGCGCTTCCGCGGGCGACTGCGCGAAGGAGCTTTGCGCCATCGCGGCTAGGAAGAAAGATGCAAATGCTACGACGGTTAGAAGGGATGCTTTCCGCACGTTTCACCTTGAAACTTCCGGCCTGCAACTGCCTTCATCGTCTCGAATCCCTTCATCGGCAGATATCATCTGTCACATCAGTAGAGCGAGCGGCGAAGTTAGAAGCCCATAAGAATTTCACCAACTAAATCGTGGTAGCATGCGGGCGAGGTGAACCGTGCGCTACGCGTTCCTTGTCCTTGCCGCTCTTCTCGCCGTCATCTGGGTCTTTGCGTTTCTTACGTTTCACATCGTGGGCGCGTTCATTCATATCCTGCTGATATTGGCTGTTATCTTCTTCGTTGTTCATCTTTTCAGGTCGCGCGGGCCGAGCTGAAACGTCATTTGCGTTATAACGCCTGTATTCAATGGTCTCCCGGGTAGGCGTATTCGGTCAGCGAGTAACGCGGCGTAAGTTTCCAGATTCGCATCCGTGAACGAATAATCCTTTCCCCAAAAACGTATTTATTTCCCCCTTGCGCTTCGACAGGAGATTTTGTATCCTCCCCTGTAGAAGCATCAGGGGAGCACATGCCAGAGCGGCGCATCGATCTTCCGCAAGGGACCTTGGATTTGCTGATCCTTAGAACGCTCGCGCTCGGGCCCGAGCATGGCTGGGCCATCTCCGAGCGCATTCATCAGGTCTCGGACAAAGTTCTTCAGGTGCAGCAGGGATCGTTGTATCCGGCGCTGCATCGCCTCGAGCGCCGCGGCTGGATCAAAGCGAAATGGGGAGCCTCGGACAACAATCGCCGCGCGAAGTTCTATGAGTTGACGAAGACAGGGCGGAAGCAGCTCGAGATGGAAGAAAGCGAATGGAAGAAGTTGGCGGCCGCGGTCGCCCAAGTGTTGGAGACGGCTTAACGACGATCACGTTCAATCGTTCAGGGAGAGGAAGATGCTGAGCGACGTCCTGATTCGGCTGCGCGGGCTGTTTCGGCGCGATGCCGTCGAGAATGAGCTCGATGAAGAGCTGCGCTCTCATTTCGAGCGGCAGGTCGAGAAGCTCGCTCAGTCCGGCCTGCCTGTCGCTGAAGCGCGGCGCCGGGCACGCCTCGAATTCGGCGGCTCTGACCAAATCAAGGAAGAATGCCGCGAAGTACGTGGGACGCATTTGTTCGACACACTCGCGCAAGATGTTCGGTATGCTTTTCGCACGCTCCGGAAATCTCCCGGTTTCACAATCGTCGCGGTGCTCACACTCGCACTCGGGATTGGCGCAAATGCGGCCATCTTCAGCGTGGTGCAAGGCGTTCTTTTGGCTCCGTTGCCTTACAGCGAGCCGGAATCCCTGGTCTTGGTGTGGCAAAACAATCTGACGCTGAAGCACATAATCTCCGACTCATACCCCGACTTTCTCGATTGGCAACGCAACGCTCGTTCATTCCAGCAAATGGCCGCGTTCGATTGGCAGGAGCGTGATCTGACGAGTCCCGGGACACCCGAACATCTGAACGGCAAAGTGATTTCCTCGGGCTTCTTCGAGACCTTGGGAGTAGAAGCAATCCTCGGCCGCGAGTTTTCACCGCAAGAAGACAAACATGACGCAGCCCCAGTCGTTATGATCAGCAATCGTCTTTGGAGAAATCGTTTCGCCGGCAGCACCGGGGCCCTCGGCAAGTCTGTAACTTTGGACGGAATCGACTACACGATTGTCGGGGTGCTCCCAGCAGCGTTTCGTCTCTTCGGCGATGAAGCGGACGTGTACACGCCGCTCGGACAGGGCGATCCACTGATTTACGGCGACCGCACAATCCATCCAGTCATCTGTATCGCCCGCCTAATATCAGGCGTGACCCTGGCCCAGTCTGACGCGGAGATGGCCGCGGTTCAGGATCACCTGGATCAACTCTATCCTGCAGCGGATCGAGGTTTGGGAGCGAACGTCAAACCCCTCAAGCATGAATTCGTCGGAGACGTGAGCGGAACGCTGCTGATGCTATTCGGAGCTGTGGGGATTGTTCTGCTGATCGCTTGCGCTAACGTCGCGAATCTCTTGCTCTCTCGTTCCGCGGCGCGCGCTCGCGAGTTTGCCATTCGCTCGGCGCTTGGTGCGAACCGAAGCCGCATCGTGCGGCAGTTGCTTGTCGAAAGCGTGCTTCTCTCACTGATCGGCGGCGGGCTCGGGTTGGTGGTTGCAAAATGCGCGCTGAATCCCGTGCTGGCTGCGGTGCCGGGAAGTCTGCCGCGCAGTGAGAATATCGGCGTAAACGTCTACGTGCTCTTGTTCGCGTTTAGCGTTTCGATTGCGGTTGGAATTCTGTTTGGCCTCGCGCCCGCATTGAAAAGCTCGAAGGCCGATTTGCAAACCGCGCTGAAGGAAGGAGCTCGCGGTTCTGCGACCGCGCATCATCGCGCTCAAGGTTTCCTCGTGGTTGTCCAAATGGCCCTCACACTGGTGATACTGGTCGGCGCAGGCTTGTTGTTCCGCACGATCCGCAACTTGTGGGACGTTAATCCTGGCTTCGACACGCAAAATCTCATCACCTTCAGGGTGGGACTTTCGCCTTCGGCGGCAAAAACATCTTCGGGCATGCGGAATGCCTACCAGCAGTTGGTCGAGCGTATTCGCAATATTCCCGGAGTAAATGCAACCGACCTTACCGTGCTCGTTCCATTGAGTCAGGGGCAAAACATCGGCCCCTTCTGGGTCGGCTCGCAAGCGCCGAGTTCCAGCGCACAGGCGCCGCGGGCGCTCTTCTATTGGACCGGTCCGGATTACCTCCGCACGATGAAGATACCGCTTCTTCGAGGCCGCTATTTCACTCCAGAGGACACCGTGAAATCCGAGCCCGTCGTCGTGATTGATAGCGTACTAGCGCGAACTTATTTTGCGGACAGGGACCCTGTGGGTCAGGCCATGACGATTCCGCATTGGGGGCCTGTCCGGGTTATCGGCGTGGTAGACCACGTCAGGCACTGGGGGTTGGGCGCCCGCGATACCTACACGGAAAATCAGATCTACGCCTCTCTCTACCAACTTTCAGACGATTGGGCTCCGATGTTCTATCGCAAACTGACTGTCGTGGTTCGCACCCCCCTCGATTCCGCAACCGTGATTCCTGCGATCAAAAACGCCGTTTACGCGGCAGGGAGAGACCAGCCGGTTTATCGCATCCAAACCATGCAGAAGATCGCCGCAGACTCGATGTCGTCCCAGCGCTTTCCAATGATCCTATTGGGTGCGTTCGCGGGTCTAGCGCTGCTGCTCGCGTCCGTCGGAATCTACGGCGTGATTTCCTATTCCGTATCGCAGCGTGTCCACGAAATCGGGATTCGTATGGCGCTCGGCGCCGAGAGGCGGGAAATTTTTCGGATGGTGATCGGGCAGGGACTGCGGTTGGCGCTTGTTGGGCTTGCGATTGGAGCAACGTCCGCGCTCATTCTTACCCGGCTGCTGTCGAGTTTCTCGCATCTGCTTTATGGAGTTGGCGCGAGCGATCCGGTGACGTTCGCGAGCGTCTCGGTTTTGCTGATCGCGGTGTCTGTGTGGGCATGCTACGTTCCAGCGCGGCGCGCGACGAAAGTGGATCCAATGGTCGCGCTGCGGCACGAATGATCAATGAGAAACAGGCCAAAGGAGCGCGATGTTCAGTGACCTCTTGATTCGGCTACGTACATTGTTTCGGCGCGAGGCTGTTGAGAACGAACTCGACGACGAGTTGCGATTTCATTTCGAGCGGCAAGCTGAGAAATTCGTTCAGGCTGGCATGTCTCTCGCGGAAGCGCGGCGGCGCGCGCGTCTCGAATTCGGAGGCCCCGACCAAATCAAAGAAGAATGCCGCGAGGCGCGCGGAACGCACCTCCTTGAAACGCTGGTGCAGGATGTTCGTTACGCCCTTCGCAACCTGCGCAAATCTCCCGGCTTCACTGCCGTCGCCATCCTCACGCTCGCGCTCGGCATCGGCGCCAATACCGCGATTTTCAGCGCGGTGAATCCCATTCTGTTTGCGCCTCTGCCGTACCCTGAGCCGAATCGGATCATGATGATCTGGGATATTTCCGACGGGACGCGCTCCGACGTGACGTTTCACACCTATCGCGAAATTGCCGAGAGGAATCGTTCGTTCGACGCCCTCGCGATTTCCGACGGTTGGCAACCCACCATCAGCGGTCGGGCCGAGCCCGAGCGCCTCGATGGCGTCAGCGTCAGCGCCGGTTACTTTCGCGCGCTGGGCGTCCGTCCCGCGATGGGCCGCGATTTCGAGCCGTCTGACAATGCCTATCACGGCCCCAACGTGACCATCCTCAGTTACGGGCTCTGGGAGCGGCGCTTTGGCGGCGATCGCAGCATCATCGGTCGGCAAATCGTTCTCGATGGCGACGCCTACACCGTCGTCGGCGTGATGCCGCGTGGCTTCGAAAATGTGCTGGCATCCACGGCGGAAATATGGTCGCCCGAACAATACGACCCCGCGCACATCGCCGACGTGAACACCCAGGAGTGGGGGCATCACCTGCGCATGGTAGGGCGCTTGCGCGCGGGCGTCACCAGGGAACAAGCCAAGAGCGATCTCGACCGCATCGCACAAACTCCCACAACCGAGTTTCCGCGTGCCCAGTGGGCCGCGCTCAAGTTCGGCTTCATCCTCGATTCTTTGCAAGACGACATTGCGCGCAGCGTTAAGCGCGCGATCCTCGCCGTGCTCGGCGCGGTGATACTGGTGCTGATGATCGCGTGCGTCAACGTAACAAATCTTTTGCTCGCGCGAGGAGCGCAGCGGCGGGGCGAATTTGCGTTGCGCGCAGCTCTGGGCGCCGGACGCGCGCGGATGATTCGCCAATTGCTGACGGAAAGCCTTGTGCTCGCGGCATTCGGCGGCGCGTTCGGATTGCTCGTGGCGCAATTCGGGGTGGAGGCGCTTGTGGCGCTCAGCCCGCCCGAATTGCCGCGGCTCGGCGCAATTTCGATTGACCGAAACGTGTTTATCTTCGCGTTTGCGGTCGCAACCCTGATCGGCCTGATCGTCGGTCTGATCCCCGCTCTTCAAGCCTCCCGAAGCAATCTCAACGCTGTCGTGAACGAAGGCTCGCGACAGACTGCCGGCGGCCACGCGTTAACGCGCCGCTCTCTCGTCGTCGCGGAAGTGGCGCTGGCGCTCGTGCTCCTCGTCAGCGCGGGGCTGCTGCTCCACAGCCTCACTCGTCTGTTCGCTGTGGATCGCGGATTCGACGCCAAAAACCTACTGACGATGCAGGTGCAGTCCTCCGGCCATCAGTTCGACGACGACGCCGCACGCCACCGGTTTTTCGCGCAGGCGCTCGAACAAGTGCGCCACGTTCCCGGTGTCGAGTCGGCGGCTTTTACGAGCCTGTTGCCGCTCAGTGACGACACACCGTTCGGATCGTATGGGATCGATTTTGAGAAAGACAAGGGAACTGACGGCATTGACAGCGTATACCGTTACGTCGTGACGCCGGACCATTTTCAGACGATGCGCATCCCCCTTCGACGCGGCCGGTATATCGATCAGCGGGACGTTGCCGGCGCTCCGCTGTCCGTCGTGATCAGCGAATCGGTCGCGAAGCAGGAATTCGGCAATCAGGATCCAGTCGGGCAGCGCGCTCGCATCGGTGGCCCCCGTCCCAACTGGCCGTGGCACACAGTTGTCGGCGTGGTGGGTGACGTGAAGCAAGCGTCGCTTGGCGCGAGCGATCCAAACGCTGTTTACATCGCGCCAGAGCAATCGTGGTTTGCGGATGACGCGATGTCCATCGTCGTCCGCGGACGCGGCGATTCCGCTGCGCTCGTTCGGCCCGTTCAGCAGGCGATTTGGTCGGTGAACAAAGATCAGGCAATTGCTCGCATCGCGACCATGGATCGCCTCCTCGCAGCGACGGCAGCCGAGCGGAGGTTTGTGCTGGTTCTGTTCGCCGCGTTCGGAATCATCGCGCTCGCGCTGGCGGCCGTGGGCATTTACGGCGTGCTTTCCGGCGGCGTCACGGAGCGAACTCGCGAGATCGGAATCCGGCTGGCGCTTGGCGCGCCAAGCGGCAATATTCTTTCTATCGTGCTCCGGCAGGGAATGACGCTTACGGCGCTGGGTCTCCTGTTCGGGCTCGGCGGGGCGGTCGCTGCGAGTCAGGCGATTGCATCGCTGATATTCGGCATTTCGCGCCTCGACTTGATCACATATTGCGGCATGATTGCGCTCCTCGCGGCAGTCTCGGCGATTGCGTGCTGGATTCCCGCGCGGCGCGCCATGCGCGTCGACCCCATCGTCGCGCTGCGCCACGAATAGTGGCCACTCGCATTGGTACGGTAGCCATTCTCATTTCCCATGCCCTAGAATCTGTATCTCTTGTATGATGAATGTATGAGCAACTTCATACCGGAGTATAAACGTGGCCGGTACGCGTAAAGGCGCCAGGGGAAAGGACCGAATCACCGTGTCGCTGTCGCCGGAATCTGCGAAATTCCTAAAGAAATTCCGGGCGCAGGTTCAATCTCCCTCGATGAGTGCTTTATTCGAAACAATGGTTGCCGATTTAAAAGGCAAAGCTGAAATGGAGCAACTGGACGCAAAATTCAAAGCCTATTACGACACCTTGCCAGAGCAGGCCATGACGGAAGAGTCCGCGTGGGGTGCGCTAGGCGAGTCTGCGCTTCCGTCCGATAAACGCTACGTAAAAGTGCGGAAGTCGAAAACGGCCGTTGCCGAGCGTTAGATGAGTTCGAACCGCCCAGCACTACCTCAGCCTCGCCGCGGTCAGATATGGTTCGTGCAACTCCCCAGCGATCCGCCAGGAAAATCCTCTCGTCCGGTGCTCATCGTTTCAGCGGACGGGCGGAACTCGCATCCGCGAGCGAGCACCGTCCTCGTCATCCCGTTCTCCACGACGTTGTCTGACATTCCCACGCACATCAGGCTACAGCCCGGCGAAACGGGCCTGGACTACCCGAGCGAACTCCAACCCGAAAATATATCCACGATTAGAAAAGAGGCCCTGATTCCTCGGTCTGGGACGCGAACACTGAGCGAGCGTACCATTCGATTGCTTGCGCGAAACGTGGTGTTGT
>Ga0182018_10002725_pt1 | contig 17074 bp, 12 predicted proteins | sample 812P2MmetaG_FD_120490 | JGI IMG/M metagenome (GOLD analysis project Ga0182018, IMG submission 120490) | Permafrost microbial communities from Stordalen Mire, Sweden - 812P2M metaG | ecosystem: Environmental > Terrestrial > Soil > Wetlands > Permafrost | place: Sweden: Stordalen | collected... | reverse complement strand
GGAGGCTTGACACCGCGCATGCGCTCGACCAGTGGAGCCAGCCACGGAATCTGCGCGGCTGATTGATCGAAGTCCATGAGATTGCGATCGACGCCGAGCATCTGGCGCACGGTCATAAGCGCTCCGGCGTGCTCGCTCGCATCACCCTGGATTGTGACGGAGAGCAAATTCTCGTGGCTAATGTGCGTTGCGCGCACAATCACTGGTCCGGGCCAACCCGAGAGGGCTCGCACATACAGTCCTTCTGGTGTGAGCAGGTCGACGACATTGGTCGAGAGCCGCCGCAGCACACTGACCGTGAGATCGAGGCGATATGGCATCACGACGGGAATGTCGTGTGCGTGCGTCAAAGTCGCGTTCGCGGCTAGTGGTCGACCGGGGCCGCGTGAAGTGTGTCTGCTCTTCATGAAACGCATCCTATCAAGAAGAGGTAGAAACCATGACGACGAAGCATCTCAAGGTGGGCGATCACGTCAGTTGGAATTCAGAGGCGGGTCGAGTCAGCGGCACAATATCAAAGGTTGTCACGTCCGAGATCGAGTTCAAAGGCTACAAGGTCCATGCAACCAAAGATGAGCCCCAATACGAGATCCAGAGCGCCAAGACAGATCATGTGACGATGCACAAAGGATCGGCGCTCAACAGGATTTTAGGTTGAGGCGGAGATCAGTGCAGCGAAAGGAGTTCCGGTAGAGAGACATGCAGCGCACGCCACGTACAGCGTACTGAAGCCGCGAACACTCCAAAGGCGGTCTGGCGCCACAAATGCCGCGGGATGTTGATGACGATGCAGCGGCTGCTTTTGGCATGTTTCGTAACCCACACCTTCTGGAACGATGCTTTTGCACTCATTCGTCGTCTTGTTTTCATGGGGATGCAACCCCGATTTCCGCGAGCCTTCAGGGACAGAGAGTGCGGTTTCTTGAGAACTTGCTGTGTTTCAAAAGGGCTCATCAAGGCACCGGTGTTGAGCACTCTTTTGGAACAGCCCTAGGTGGGGAACAACGTGACTTTGTCGACAGACCGCGGAAGTTCAGCGATGCATCGCCGCCGCGTCGCTTGGTACAAAATCGCCAATGCGTGCTTCGACGCCGGTAGCCTTAGAAACGTGCTTTGGTCTGTTCTCATCAATGGACAGTCCGCCTGTGAGCCTGAGGAGGTCTACTGGTAGGGACTAGAATCTTCCTTGCGGCATCAGCTATATGAACTCCTTTACACATGCGACCGCTCAGCGTCCTGGCATGCAAGTGCTAAGGTCCATAGTATGTCTCGTGCTTGTTTCCGCAATCACCTGGGTTGCCTTCTCCGTGCTGCACGTCAATGGTTTGATTGCAGGCTTTGCCTATGTACTGGCAGTACTCGTAGTGGCAGCCAGATGGGGCTTGACCGAATCGATTGTGACTTCAGTGGCGGCGATGCTCTGTCTCAATTACTTCTTCCTCCCGCCGATCCTGTCGCTTACAATTGCCGACCCGCAGAACTGGGTAGCACTCTTCGTCTTTATGGTGATAGCTATCACTGCCAGCACACTGTCTTCAGAATCCGGGCGGCGGACTGCGGAGGCGCAGGCCAGAAGAATCGAAGTGGAGCACCTCTATCAACTGAGCTTATCTCTGATCCTGGTTGATACAACGAAGGAACTTGGACCCCAGATAGCGATGAGCGTTAAGAGGCAGTTTGACTTCGTTTCGGTCGCTTTTTGCGATAGATCGACGGGGGATATCCATGTGGCTGACAGCGGGGACCAGAGGTTCGAGAACGAGATGCTGCGCTCTGTTGCTATTGGTGAAGCCGCATGGTTCGTGTCACGAAAGGCACTGCATCCGGCAGGCTTTGAGATGATTGTTGTCCCAGTCGCGCTTGGAGGAAGGAATCTCGGCAGTCTGGGAGCGATCGGCCCGGCACTATCAGAACCAGCTGCACAAGCCATCGCGAATTTGGCCGCAATCACGATCGAACATGCCGACCAACAGATGGCTCTCAGCAGGATGGAGGTGGCACGACGAAATGAAAGATTGCGGAGCACTCTTCTCGATGCCCTGGCCCACGACTTCCTCACTCCTCTCACGTCCATCAAGAGCGCTATTACGACTGTGCGCTCCGAATACAGCCACGACGCGGAAGAAGGTGACTTTTTGGCCGTAGTTGAAGAGGAGACGGACAGACTAGGCGAGATGATCAGTGAAACCACGGATATGGCTAGAATCGAGCCAGGCAAACCACGAATCAGGCGTCGTCAGCTATTCGTGCCAGACATCATCCACACTTCTCTTCGCCGCATGAGAACCCTTTTGGACAGTCGTCCATTGAAGGTTGAGATTGAGAATGGTGTCAAATCTGTCTATGCCGATCCGGATATGATTGGTCTCGTCCTGCGGCAACTGCTCGGCAATGCAGTCAAGTATTCCCCACCCGAGACCCCAATCGAGATCTATGCAAACCAGATCGACGATACAGTCTCAATTGGGATTCGAGACCACGGACCGGGCATACCTACAGACGAACTTGATGCTATTTTCGAGCGCTTCTATAGAGGGAGGCAAACGCAAGAATGCACTCCAGGCACCGGAATGGGGTTAAGTATTGCGCGCGACATTGTGGTCGCGCATCATGGAAAGTTGAGAGTGGAGAATACAGCAGAAGGCGGCGTGCAGTTCTCGCTGACACTGCCCGTGTTCCACGGAGAGAGACAATCATGAAGGTGGCAAGGATTCTCGTTGTGGATGATGAGCCGCAGCTGCGGCGCGTGATGAAAGCGGCACTGACCAAACAGGGCTACATCGTCGGAGACGCACGAAGCGGTGAAGCGGCCCTGGAAAGACTTCGAGAAGAGCGCTACGACCTGATAATTCTGGATCGCAATATGCCGGGAATCGGTGGAGTAGAAGCGTGTCGGTCTATTCGCGAACACTCCGACGTCGGAATTATTATGCTGACGATTCGCAAGGAGGAGCCGGACAGAATCGAAGCTCTCGACGCAGGTGCCGATGACTATGTTACAAAACCGTTCAGCATGCCGGAACTACTGGCACGCATCCGAGCTACTCTGCGGCGCGCTCCGTTGGCGCAGCGACAAGGCTCCCAACAGATCACATTCGACGGAATCACCGTGGACCTGGACAGCCACCACGTTTCAACGAACGGCAAGGATATCCGCCTAACTCCCAAGCAATTTGAAGTACTCAACTACCTGATTGCCAATGCGAATGTTTCCATTCCCCACGCGAAGATTCTGCAAGCTGTTTGGGGACCAGACTATGGCGATGAGGTTGAGTATCTGCATGTCGTAGTCAACCAGATTCGTAAGAAGATCGAGCCTAACCCTTCCCGGCCTCGTTACATTGTGACGGAGCCATGGCTGGGGTACAGATTCCAATTACCCTCGGCGAAATAAGAGCGCATTGCTCGAAGGCTTCGTGCGCCCACCTGTTATCTCAGAATGGGTATCAAGACGGCCTCATTTCCCTTTAGGAATAATTTAGACAATCGTCAGGACTTTATTAGCCGTCGCGCTCTAGTCTTCGGATTATGAGCACGATAGCTGCATTGTCCGTTGGTGGCGCAAACTTCTCGACTGGGTGGACAATCCTGGCCGTGATCTGCGTCGCCCTCAACCTATACATGCTGTATGTATTGGTCCGCCACCACCGGGAGACAGAAAAGAAAAACTGGCCCTGTAGCCGTTCCTTGTCTAAAGGTGCGACAGATCGGAGCGGTTGATGACTGTTTTGCACTTTTCTTGATCTCGTACGTGTGGGTGAACTGTTGAATGAACTCACGACTCACAATGGTTATTCCGTTGACGGAGAAGCGGTCGTGGACGCTGACGCTCAAGCAGTGCGCGATTGGATGCGCCTCCATTGCGATTCTGGCATTTGCTGGCGAAAACCCGATCCCTCCTCGAGATTGACTGGACCCTGACCGACCCCTGCATCGAGAATCCGATCGCAGACGAAAGAGAGACTTCCATTATTACTCCGACAAATTCACGACGCTTTCTTCGCCACGTTATTCTATTGGCCTCGCTCGCAACCTTCACCGCCGCGTCCTATGCCGCAGTCGACGTCACAAGTTCCACCGCGCCGGCGGATACGCAGGTAGCGCAGGCCACCACGCCTGCACCGCCGCCGGCTGCGGCCCCAGCGGCCACGCCCGCTTCTGCTCCCGCGCCCGTCTGGAGCGTCGGATCGATAGATCTCAGCGGCTACATCGACGGATATTTCAGCTACAACGCCAACCGCCCCGCCAACCAGACCAACGGCGGCTACAACTTCGACGATCTGGACCAGTTCAACCTGGAGGCGGCGACAATCACGCTCGATCACGATCCGGACCCTGTAGGGGCGCACATGGATGTTATCTTTGGACGCACCAATGCGCTGATTCAATCCAATGGCTTGGGCATCAACTACATCGAACAGGCCTACATCAGCGTCAAACCGCCCCGAGCAAAGGGTTTCGAACTCGATTTCGGTCAGTTCGCTACGTCCGCAGGCCAGGAAGTCATCGAGACGATGAGCAACTGGAGCTACTCCCACGGAATCCTCTTCACCGACGTAACTCCCTACTACCACTTCGGTATTCGCACTTCGATGCCTGTCACTAAGACCTGGACCGCAGGCGTGCAGGTGGTAAACGGCTGGAACAACGTGACCGACAACAACGGGGGCGTAACCATAGGCTTCACCAGCTCGCTGGTAAAGCCAAAGTACACCTGGAACACCAACTACTACGTCGGTCCGGAAAACAGCGGAATCACGCCGCCCTCTTATGCCGGAACGCAAAAGGGATACCGCAACCTGATCGACAATACCCTTTTGCTTACGCCGAATGCGAAGTTCAACTTGTACGTCAACTACGACTACGCCCAGAACCACACGCCCGCAATTCCTGCGTACGGCCCGAATGAATCGCCCGCATACAATGCTTTTTCACGTCACGTTCAAGGCGTTGCCGTCTCGGCCCGCGGGCAGATTTCGGCCAATGGAGCGCTGGTTGGACGTTACGAGTACCTTGCCGATCAGGGTTCTCCACTTGCTACCGCACCTATTGGAACCGGGGCCAAGCAAATTCTGAACGAGTTCACCGGTACGTACGAGTACAAGTGGCTCGCGGGTCTTCTGGTACGCGCAGAATACCGGGTCGACTGGTCGAACGTGAAGTACTTCAGCTATGGCAACGATTTGAGCATTTCGCCACACACGCCAACCAGGACCTATCAAAACACCGCAACCCTCGGCATCATTGCCTTCTTCGGGCCCAAACGCTAAAGGAAGTTATAAACATGCTAAAAAGCCGATGAGAGCGCCACTCTATTTCGCTGTAGTCATGGCGGTTGTGACCGGCTCGGTCTTTGTCATAGGCGCAATTGTTGATTGGTTTCGCCGGGAGTAGTTACGACTTGGACCGAGTGGATATTTACCACAGATCGACTGGCCCTTTACTTGCCTATTGATTTACTGCGTAAAGATTTTGAAAGAACCGGTTTGTACCACTCGCACGATGCATGTTGCATTGAGGCACACCGCCTAAAGAGGCTTCAAGGCAGATGTTTTGAACTGGAATCAATCAACCATTCTTCCTGACGGACCAGACGGGTGTGTTGAGCAAATCACAGACGACCGCCACGCTTGGGCTTGTGTACTGGTGGGGAATGAAACAAGGCAGTTGGTAACTGGAGGCGCAGATGCTCGACCTGATCATTGTTACGGTTTCTCTTGTGTACTTTGTCATCGCCATGGCGTATATCCACGGCTGCCAGTCACTGAAAGGCGGGAGCGACAATGCTTGAAAACATCCTTCTACTCCTCTTGACCGCCGGCTTGCTGGTCTACCTGGTCTTTGCGCTTCTGCGCCCGGAGAAATTCTGATGACGTCTAACGGTTGGTTGCAGATTGCGTTCTTCTTCGTCCTGCTGCTGCTTGCGGCGAAGCCGTTGGGGCTGTACATGGCCCGCGTCTACGAGCGGCAGAAGACTCCGCTCGATCCGGTTCTCGGGCCGGTGGAGCGCCTGCTCTATCGCATCACCGGAGTTAACCCCGACGCAGAGATGCGCTGGACCGAGTATGGCGCGGCGATGCTGATCTTCAGTTGCGCGACGTTGCTGCTGTCGTATGCGATCGAGCGACTGCAGGGTGTGATTCCGATTGTGCGGCTGAATCCGCAGCATTTAGCGGGAGTCGAGCCGTATCTGGCGTGGAACACGGCGGTGTCGTTCACCACCAACACCAACTGGCAGTCATATGTACCCGAGAGCACGATGAGCTATCTGTCGCAGATGGCCGCACTCGCGACGCACAACTTCTGGTCGGCTGCAACCGGCATGGCGCTGGCCATCGCATTTATTCGCGGGATTTCGCGGCGCGAGTCGAAGACGCTGGGAAACTTCTGGGTGGATCTGACGCGCGGGACGCTATGGGTGCTGGTGCCGATCTGCATTGTGTCTGCGCTGGCGCTGGTGTCGCAGGGCGTGGTGCAGAACTTCAAGCCGTACGACACGGCGAAGCTGGTTGAGCCGCAGACGGTGACGACGACCGGCACAGATGGCAAGTCAACAACGACGTTGGTGACGACGCAGACCATCGCGCAGGGACCAACCGCCTCGCAGGAGGCGATCAAGGAGCTGGGGACCAACGGCGGCGGCTTCTTCAATGCCAACAGTGCGCATCCGTTTGAGAATCCGACCCCGCTGACCAACCTGATCGAGATGCTTTCGATGTTTCTAATCCCGGCCGGCCTGACGGTGACGCTGGGTAAGATGGTGGGATCGCGGGGCCACGGATGGGCGGTCTTTGCTGCGATGTCGGTGCTATGGTTCGCGGGCGTGGCGACCTGTTACTGGGCAGAGGGGCAGCCGAACCCGCTGCTGCATGGCGTGGATCAGCACGTGGTGCAGATGGGTGCGGCGCAATCACCGGGCGGCAATATGGAGGGCAAGGAGGTGCGCTTCGGAGTTGCCAATTCCGCGCTGTGGGCGACGGTAGCAACGGATACGAGTACGGGTGCAGTGAACTCGATGCACGACTCCTACATGCCGCTGGGCGGGATGGTGCCGCTGGTGAACATGATGATGGGCGAGGTCATCTTCGGCGGAGTCGGCTCAGGCATGTACGGGATGTTGATCTTAGTCATCGTGACGGTGTTCATCGCGGGGTTGATGGTTGGACGAACGCCGGAGTACCTGGGCAAGAAGGTGCAGGCGTATGAAGTGCAGCTGTCCATGCTCTACGTGCTGATCTTTCCGTTGATTATCCTGGGGTTTGCTGCGGTGTCGGTGTTGGCACCGAGCTTTGGGACGTCGAGCCTGGCGAACCACGGGCCCCATGGACTGTCGGAAATTCTGTATGCATACACCTCGGCAGCGGCGAACAATGGATCGGCGTTTGCCGGGCTGAATGCGAACACTCACTGGTACAACGCGACGCTGGGGATCACAATGCTGACCGGCCGCTTCCTGATGATAGTGCCGATGCTGGCGGTCGCGGGAAGTCTTGCGACCAAGAAGATCGCGCCGTCGTCGGTGGGCACGTTTCCAGTGAATTCAACGCTGTTTACGGTGCTACTGACCAGCGTGATTTTGATCGTTGGCGCGCTGACGTTCTTCCCCGCGCTCAGTCTCGGGCCAATCCTCGAACACCTGCTGCTGCGTGCAGGAACCAGCTTTAGTTAGTCAGCAAGTTAGCAAGTCAGCGAGTTAGCGATTCGGTAACGAAAGAATTCAGAGGTATGAGATGAGCGCAACGAATATGGGAACGTCGAAGAAGCGGGCGCTGTTTGAATCGTCCATCGTTCGCCGCGCAGTGGTGGATTCGCTGAAGAAGCTGAATCCCATGCTGATGGCGAAGAACCCGGTGATGTTTGTGGTCGAGGTGGGCTCGGTCGTCACCACGGCGCTGCTGGTGCTGCCTCACCACGCGGGACACTTTGGCTTCAATCTGCAGATCACGCTGTGGCTGTGGTTCACGGTGCTGTTCGCTAACTTCGCTGAAGCGATGGCGGAGGGTCGCGGCAAGGCGCAGGCAGACGCGTTGCGCAAGGCGAAGTCCGAGACCACCGCGTACAAGCTTAAGGCGAACGGCGAAGTCGAGGAGGTTCCGAGTTCGCAACTGCGCGTGAACGACATGGTCCGCGTCGTAGCCGGACAGATGATTCCCGGCGACGGCGAGGTGATCGAAGGCGTCGCGTCGGTGGACGAGTCGGCCATCACCGGCGAGTCTGCGCCCGTGATCCGCGAGGCCGGCGGCGACCGCTCGGCAGTCACCGGCGGCACGCGCGTGCTCAGCGATGTGATCGTAGTGCGGATCACGGCGAACCCTGGCGAGACGTTTCTGGACCGCATGATCGCGCTCGTCGAAGGTGCCGAACGGCAGAAGACGCCCAACGAGATTGCCCTGAATATTCTGCTGGCCGGACTGACGATTATCTTTCTGCTGGCCGTGGTCACGCTGGAGCCTTTCGCGGTGTACTCCGGTGCGCCGCAGACGGCGTTCGTGCTGATCTCGCTGCTTGTGTGCCTGATCCCAACCACCATCGGCGGTCTGCTCTCGGCGATCGGCATTGCCGGCATGGACCGTCTGGTGCAGCACAATGTGCTGGCGGTGTCCGGCCGCGCAGTTGAGGCGGCGGGCGACGTGAATACGCTGCTGCTGGACAAGACGGGAACGATTACGCTGGGCAACCGGCAGGCCTCGGAGTTTCTGACCGCGGCGGGCGTGAGCAGCGAAGAGCTTGCCGATGCGGCGCAGCTTTCGAGCCTGCCGGATGAGACGCCGGAGGGCCGCTCGATTGTGGTGCTGGCCAAGGAGCAGTATGGCCTGCGCGGGCGCGAGCTAGCTGGGCTGAATGTTGAGTACATCCCCTTCAGCGCGCTGACGCGGATGAGCGGCATCGACATGGAAGGGTGCAGCATTCGCAAGGGCGCGGCGGACGCGATCGCAGGCTATCTGAAGGAGAATGGGTCGATATTGCCGGACGAGGTAAGGGCCACCGTGGACCAGGTCGCGCGCAGCGGAGGGACGCCGCTGGTGGTGGCGAAGAACGGGCGCGCGCTGGGCGTCATTCATCTGAAGGACATCGTGAAGGGCGGCATGAAGGAGCGGTTCGAGCAGCTCCGCGCCATGGGTATCAAGACCATCATGATCACGGGCGACAATCCGCTCACCGCCGCGGCCATCGCGCGCGAGGCGGGTGTCGACGACTTTCTAGCCGAGGCCAAGCCCAAGGACAAGATGGACCTGATCAAGCGCGAGCAGGCGCAGGGCAAGCTGGTCGCGATGACCGGCGACGGAACGAACGACGCTCCGGCGCTGGCGCAGGCGGATGTGGGCGTGGCGATGAACTCGGGCACGCAGGCGGCGAAAGAGGCGGGAAACATGGTCGACCTCGACTCCAACCCGACCAAGTTGATTGAGATTGTGGGCATCGGCAAGCAGCTCCTGATGACGCGAGGTGCGCTCACCACGTTCTCCATCGCGAACGACGTGGCGAAGTATTTCGCCATCATTCCGGCAATGTTCATGGTGGTGTTTCCGCAGCTCGCCATCATCAACATCATGCATCTGAAGTCGCCGGAGTCGGCGATCCTGTCGGCGGTCATCTTCAACGCGCTGATCATTGTTGCGCTGATTCCGCTGGCACTGCGCGGCGTCAGCTACAAGCCGATGTCGGCGGCGGCGCTGCTGCGGCGGAATTTGTGGATCTATGGACTGGGTGGGATTGTTGCCCCGTTCGTTGGAATCAAGCTGATCGACATGCTTATTGCGTCGATCCATCTGGTGTAAGGCAGGGAACCGGAAACAGAGGAAAGAGCGATGAAGAAGCATATTGTTACGGCGGTGCTGTATACGGTGGTGACGGCTGTGCTGCTGGGCGTTGTCTACCCACTGGCGGTGACGGGATTGGCGCATGTGTTCTTCCCCAAGCAGGCCGAGGGTTCGTTGATCGAGCGCAACGGAACGTTGGTGGGGTCGCACCTGATCGGGCAGACGTTCAGCGGGCCGGGGTACTTCTGGTCGCGCCCATCGGCTGCGGGGAATGGCTACGATGCGGGGAATTCGGGGGGCTCGAACTATGCGCCCACCAACAGCGCGCTGGCAACACGCGTGGCGGCGACGGTGCAGACGCTCAACCCCAAGGGGACCAATGGGTCGGTTCCCATCGATCTGGCGACGGCGTCGGGGTCGGGGCTGGACCCGGACATCTCACCCGCCGCGGCGTTCTATCAGGTCGCGCGCGTGGCCTCCGAGCGACACGTGAGCGAAGACGCAGTGCGCAACCTGGTTACGACGCATATAACGCCGCGCCAGTTCGGACTGCTAGGAGAGCCGCGAGTGAATGTTCTTGAATTGAATCTGGACCTGGACAACGCAACCAAGCAAGTGTCCGGGCTGCCTGGCCATCGGGACGTGACCAAGTAGGCTCCTGACTCCCAACGGATGAACCACCTGTACTGTCTGCTTTTCGGCAATTTCGATTCTCAGGCTTCTGCGGCTAGCCCGGCTAGCTGGAACCCGCTCTAGCCGTTACCCAGCCCACACCTTTTGGAACAGTGCTCGTGAGATTTCCCGTCCTATTGTTCTCACCGGGATGCATCCGGCACTTTCGCAAGCTTTCCAGGACAGAAACCGCGGGTTCTAGAGCGCTTGCTGTGTTTCAAAAAGGCTAATCAAGGCGGTAGTGTTGAGTAGCCTTTTGGAACGGGACTGGAGAAGCAACGTGAAGTAGCCGAATGTGGGAGGTTTCGGCGATGCTTTGCCATGGTCACATGAAGCAAAATCGCCATTGCTTGATTTGAGGCAGTTCGGTTCTGGAAACGCGGTATGACCTGTTCTCGCCAAATGAGATCGAAGTTGTCGAAATGCGACTTTGCAGGAGCTCCGCGTTTTCGCCTATGGATTCCGAATTGTAGACTCCATTCTTGGCAGATGCTCTACGCGAGGCCGCCAGCGGGGAAGATTGCCGCACCCGCCACTAGATGGCGACAGCCTGCAACCACAGAAGTCCTGCTGGACGGCCCGATTCACTCTTGCGCTATCGCATTTCAGGGTTGGTGAGTATTCGATGCGTGCAGTAAATAATTCACCTTGAACATGTTGTGGACATCGTCATACTGCTCGATCTTCTCGTGAGCGGGAAAGTTCGATTCAAGGCTCTCCACAAAGGTGTGATTCTGCGAATACGCTTGCTTGAGATCGTTAACAGTTAGCGGAAGGATCTTATCGCTCAGATTCGCACTAAAGTAAAAGGTCCAGATGATTCCGTTTTGATAGCGGCTGGCGTGGGTTAAGCTTTCGTAAATATCAGCGTCTCTGGCTTCTAGTATCCGATACTCCAGGTTTCCATCAAACCGATAATCGTACCCGTCACATGCGTGCAAGCCGAAGAGATTTGCCTTGAGCAGCCGCTGCTTTTGGTTCCCTTGGGTCACATCAATGTAGGGTCTGTGAAGCTCGTTATGCAGCTCAATCCTATGAAACTTCGACCCACAAGAGCCTGCGAAGTTCAGTTGGTCGTTCTGATAGTCAGATGAGGTTTCATAGATCCCGCTCGTCTGGCGCGATTTAGAGTACGCCGGATCGCTAGAATTAAACGTGGCGATTCCGATAACAACGAAATGAAGAAATCTCATATCATCACCTCTCAATAGAGATATGCCTTCTTAGGAATGGAATTCCGACTTCGGATGCTTTGGCGTGTCGTGCGGTATGGGCGACTATGTGGCATGAGTTCTCTTCCCCTTTGTTAAATTCGAGATCACTCGGTTCGGGATATGAGCAGTGGGATCAGGAAGAGAACCGCAAAGATGGTGGTCGCCATCCCTTCCACGACCACGCGCGCTAGGGGTTGCTGCGCCTGCGCCCCGATGCTGTTGATTACGGCTGCCGGCATTAGTCCAAGGCCCGCGGCAAAACACGCCATCAGTACTGGGCGCATCTGCTGAAGGGCCCCTATTTTCACTAGTTCTCAAATTCGCCTTCAGGTATGGGTAGAACATCATGATCGCGCGCCATCCAGACATAGAGTGTGGGCAGAAGGAAGACGCTGATGACGAGCGCGCCGAGCAGGCCTCCGACGATGACGATGGCGAAGGGGCGCTGCGAGTCGGAGCCGATGCCGTGCGAGGTTGCGGCGGGCAGCAGGCCGAGGGTGGCGACGAGCATGGTCATCATGATGGGGCGGAGGCGGAGGACTGCGCCTTCGATGGCGGCCTCCTCGATCGGGTGTCCGCGGACGCGCATCTGGTTGATGTATTCCAGCATGATGACGCCGGTTTCGACCGAAACGCCGAAGAGGGCGAGGAAGCCCACGCCGGAGGAGACGGAGAAGTTGGTGTGGGTGAGCAGAAGTGCGACCAGCCCGCCGATAGGCGCCATGGAGACGGTGACCAGGATGAGCAGCGCCCACTTGCCGGAGTGAAACATGGTGTAGAGGATGACGTAGATGAGCACCAGGGTGATGGGCAGCACGAGCATCAGGCGGCGCGAGGAGCGCTGCTGGCTCTCGTACTCTCCGGCCCAGTCGATCTTGTAGCCGGGGGGAAGCTTGACCTGCTCGTCAACCTTCGCCATCGCCTCGCGGACGGTGGAGCCGAGGTCGCGGTCGCGCACGCTGTATTTGATGGCGACGAAGCGCTGGCCTTCTTCGCGGTAGATCTCTTCCGCGCCGTCCTCGGTCTTGACGTCGGTGAGCTGAGCAAGGGAGACACGCTCGCCGGAGGGGGCAAGCAGGCGGATGTTGTCGATGGCCTCCTGCGTGCTGCGGTACTCCGGCAGGTAGCGGATGACGACGTCGTAGCGTGCGTCGCCTTCGAGCAGCTGGGTGACGGCGTTTCCACCCACCGCGGTCTGGATGGCGCCCTGCACGTCGGCCACGTTGATGCCGTAGCGCGCGGCGGCCTCGCGGTTGACAGTGTAGTTTAGATTGGGCTGGCCGATCACCCGGAAGAGGCCAAGGTCCGCGACGCCCTTGATCTGGCCCATGATGGACACGATCTGGTTGCCCTTGTCTTCGAGGGTCTTGAGGTCGTCGCCGTAGACCTTGACGGCGAGCTCACCCTTCACGCCGCTGACGGCCTCTTCGACGTTGTCGGAGATGGGCTGGGAAAAATTCCAGCCGACGCCGGGGATCTTTTCCAATTCGCGGTCCATGGCGGCGATAAGGTCGTCTTTGTCTTGCTTAAAGACGGGACGCCACTCGCCCTTGGGCTTGAGGTCGACAAAGTATTCGGTGTTGAAGAAGCCTGTGGTGTCGGTGCCGTCGTCGGGTCGGCCGGTCTGGCTCACCACCTTGGTCACCTCGGGAAATGCGTTGAGGCGGAGGCGCGCCTCGTTCATGACGCGCAGGCTCTCTGTGGGGCCCGTGGAGGGCGCGAGCGTGCCACGCACCCAGATGGAGCCCTCGTCGAGGTGAGGCAGGAACTCCGAGCCGATCGCGCCGCCGAATGCCAAATAGCCTGCGAAGACGAGCGAGAGCGCCGCGAGCCCGACGGTAGTCAAGCGATGCTCGATCGCCCACTTCGCGGCGGTGCGGTAGTGGCGGGTGAGCCAGGTCATGAAGGGGTTCTCCCACTCGGTGGCGCCGTGGGCGAAGAAGAAGCTGGCGAGCACGGGAGCGAGCAAAAGGGAGAAGATGAGGCCGCCCAGCAGGGCGAAGCTGACCATCCAGGCCATGGGCTTGAAGAGGCGCCCTTCCACGGCCTGCAGGGTGAAGATGGGCAGGTATGCCGTGATGATGAGGCCGCGCGCGAAGAAGACGGGACGCTGCACCTCGTGGGTGGCCTCGCGTATCTGCTGGGTGGGCGTCATGCTTACTTTGCGGTTGTGGTTGAGGTGGCGAACGATGTTTTCGATGACGACCACGGAGCCATCGACGACCATGCCGAAGTCGAGCGCCCCGAGGGAGAGAAGGTTGGCGGGAATGTTGCGGAGATTCAGGCAGATGGCGGCGAAGATGAGCGCGAAGGGCATCGTGAGGGCGACGATGATGGCGCCGCGCGCGTTGCCGAGAAAAAGGAAGAGGATGACGACGACGAGGAGGATGCCTTCGGTGAGGTTGTGCAGGACGGTGTGTGTGGTGTAGTGCAGAAGGTCGCTGCGGTCGAGGAATGGAACGATCTTGACGCCGGGAGGAAGTACCGATCTGTTGAGCTCGGCAACCTTCTTGTGAATGCCTTCGAGGACCTCATCGGAGTTGTCGCCCTTTTGCAGAAGGACGATGCCTTCCACGACATCGCCGCTGTCGATGAGCTTGCCGTCTTCGTGCTGGATGACGTTGCCCTGATTGTCGAGCTGCTGAACGCAGGGGTCGGGCCGGGCGGTCAGATCGGACTCGTCGATGGGGGTTGCGGCGAAGCGGCAGGTCTTGCCGATCTGGCCGAGGCGGATCTTTGGCCCCTGGACCACGGTAGCGATGTCTTTGACGTGGAGGGCTGCGCCGGCCTGGGTCTTCAGGACGGTGTCTTCAATGTCGTGGATGTTGCGGTAGAGGCCGACCTCGCGCACGTTGACCTGCTGCTCGCCTTCTTCGATGAAGTTGCCGCCGGCGTTGACATTGTTGTTGGCGATCTGCTGCTCCACCTGGCCGATGGAGAGGCCGTAGGCGACGAGCTTATCGGGGTCGATGCGGACCTGGTATTCGCGGGTGATGCCTCCGAAGCTGGAGACGTCAACCACACCGGGGACGGACTTGAACTCCTTTTCGAGCTTCCAGTCTTCGAGCGACTTGAGGGCCATGCTGTCGTAGGCGGGGTTGGTGGAGCGCAGGGTGTACCAGTAGATCTGGCCTACCGGGCTCCAGTCGGTGCCCATCTGCGGCTGCAGGCCGTTGGGCAGGGTCACCTGGCCGAGACGCTGAAAGACCTGGTCGCGGTTTTCCTTGTCGACGGAGTCATCGTCGAAGATGAGGGTGACGCTGGAGAGGCCGGCGAGGGAGGTGGAGCGCAGGTGCTCCATATGCGGGATGCCGGCCATCTGGATCTCGATGGGGATGGTGACCTGCTGCTCGACCTCTTCGGCGGCGCGGCCGGGCCATTGGGTGATGATCTGGACGTAATTGTTGGCCACATCGGGGTAGGCCTCGACGGGAAGGCTGTGGAACGAGACGACTCCCCAGGCCGTCAGCAGGACAGCCGCGCCCAGCACAAGCCATCGATTGTTGAGCGCAAAGTCGACGAGACCTTTGATCATTGCGCCTCCAGCGTGGCTTCAAGCTGGAGGACGTTGGAGACGACCTGCTGACCCGGGTTGATGCCGGAGAGCAGCTCCTGGCGGTCTCCGGAAAGCATGTTCCCGGCATGGACTTCAACTCGGCGGAAGCGGTTGTTGTCCGCGGGCACAAAGACCCAGTCGCGGTCATGCAGATGAAGCACGGCGAAGGTGGGCACCGCGGTGTGCGCCTCTTTTGTCTTGCTCTGGAAGGTCGCGGTGGCGAACATACCCAGTTTGAGGAAGCCCGGATTGGGGACCTCGATGCGCACCTTCGCGGTGCGAATGCTGGGATCGAGGATGGGGCCAATGTCGCTGATATGGCCGGTCAGCGGCCGGTCGGGATAGGATGTGGTCTTAATCTGGGCAGCCTGCCCGAGCCGCAACTTGGGGATGTCGTTCTCGTACACATCGCAGACGATCCAGACCACGGAGAGGTCTGCGATGGTGAACGCGGTGGCGTTGCCGGAGAAGGTGACGCCCTCGGCGGACGCGATAGTGACGTTCTGCGCGACGATGACGCCGGAGATGGGCGCGTAGACGGAGACGATGCTGCTGGGGTTGTTCTTGTCGACGCCAAGGGTCTTCAACTGCTCTTGGGCGGCCGTCAGGTCCGCCTTGTTGTCGGTCTCGGCGTCCTCTGCCTGCTCCAGCATCCCTTGGGAGATAGCGCCATGGGCGAAGAGGTCTTTGGCGCGCAGATACGCCTGGTTGGTCATCTGCTCATCGCTGACCGCCTTGAGATAGGTGTTGTAGGCGCTGGTCACGTCTGGGCTCTGCACCTTCAGCAACAGATCGCCCTTCTTGACGTGGTCGTCGAGCCGCGCCCTGATATCGACGACCTTGCCGCTGGCCAGAGAGATCGCAGGCACCTCGCGCGCGATGTCGGCGAAGACCGCGCCGGTAACGTTCAACTCCGCGGGCGCGTCATACTGCTCTGCTGCGACCAGAGGAAACTGGTTGGGCTTATCGACGGTCACCAGGCTCATGTCGCCGTCCGGGACAACCTCCGGCTGCGAAGCCGCGCCGTCGGCGGGATTGAACGGCTTGCTCTGGCAGGCCATTAAGGAGAGACAGAACGCGGTGCACGCGGCACGGTGGAGGAAGGATCTGTAGATTGTCATGGAATCACCTCGCGTCCAACCGCAAAGTTCAGCTGGCTCGCCGCTGTCAGGTACGATCCCACCAGCTGCAGATACGCCAGCTGCACCACACGATAGTCGCTCTGCGCATTCAAAAAGTCCATCAGCGAAGCCCCGCCCCGCTGGTACGCATACGTCACCGTATCGCGCACCCGCGTCGCCTGGTCGCGGTACTTGTCGCGATACGGCACCAGCAGCGCAATGTTGCTGCGCACCTCCTCATACGCCGAGTCCACATCGCTATACACCTGCGCCCGCGCCGCATCGCTCAACTGCTGGTTGCGGTCAATGTCGATCAGCGTCCGCGCCTTCTCCCCCTGGTTCTTGTCGAAGATCCGCAGCGGAATATTCACGCTCAGCCCCAGAGTCTGGTGCGCATACGGGTTGTAGAACGACGGGTTGTACGTGTACCACAGGCCAAACGTCGGGTCGGTCGAGCCGTCCGCGACCGCCAGCTTGTGGTTCGTCTTCGCCTGCTCGATCGATTGGATCGCCGCGCGCAAGTCCGGCCGCGCATCCAGCGCCGCCTGATGAAAATCGTCCAACGGCTTCAACTCGGCGGAGAAATCGAACGGCCCATTCACATCGAACTGGTCCACCGGCGTGCGGTCGTCCAGCATCTGTAGCAGCTGGATCTTCTGCGTCCGCAGGTTCACCGTCGCCGCCTCAATTTCCGCCTCGTACTGCACCCGCAGCAACTCAATCCGGTCCAGGTCCACCTGCGCCAGGTCG
>Ga0182018_10002724_pt1 | contig 17078 bp, 13 predicted proteins | sample 812P2MmetaG_FD_120490 | JGI IMG/M metagenome (GOLD analysis project Ga0182018, IMG submission 120490) | Permafrost microbial communities from Stordalen Mire, Sweden - 812P2M metaG | ecosystem: Environmental > Terrestrial > Soil > Wetlands > Permafrost | place: Sweden: Stordalen | collected... | reverse complement strand
TCAAGTTCGTGTTCTTCGTCGTGCGCCATCTGCTTCATTTCGGTGTCGTCGGTTTCAACGAGCAGTTGCTTTGCGCCCTGCAATCCTTTCTGAATTTCCTTCCATTCGCGGTACTTCGCCACCATCTCGGCCATGTCCGCGTGTGTCTTGGCAAGCTTCTGGAAACGCGCCGAATCGTTGTGAACTTCGGGCGAAGAGAGTTGCTGCGTCAATTCTTCGTAGCGCGATTCGATGTTATCGAGTTTTTCAAACAGCGTTAAATTTGCCATGCCATGCCTCGCGAATCACTAATCGTTGTTTGTGGGGTAATTCTTGAAAGCCGGCGTAACGGGTTTTCAGCCCGCAGTGAGCAGGAAGAAGGAGGAAAACGCTAATAAAAGAAGGCCAACATAGTGTTCATTCCTAAGATCAGAATAGTCCCGATTCCCCAGTGAGTCAAACCGAATACACAATAGTGGCGATCGTTGCCGGCGAGACTAGAAACGCACGCGCCCTGGCGCAGAATCGCGTCCCACCGGTCTTTGCGGGCAGGCTGCAATTCCATCGTTCACGCCAAGACGCGCAGCGAAAGGAATCAGTTGGCTTGCGCTGATCGCTTGGCAGTGAATTCACGGTTGAACTGGCCGGCGCCCATAGTGCCCTTCAGGGTGTCTCCGGTCAGTGTTGCCTTAAACTGGACTTTTCTTGTATTGCCGTCGCGGCCAGGGCGCTCCTCTGTCCAGGATATCGTGTTGCCGGAGACGGTGGCGTCATAGGCATTTTCACCGCGCCGCGTCTTGTGACTGACGTTGAATTTGTCGCCGTCCTGAGTGATCGTGAGCGACTGCGCACCACCGCCGCCACCTCGGTTTCCGCCCCCTCCACCTTGACCGCCATCTTCGCCGCCTGTCACGGTCATTGCCCACGAGCCGACAAAACTGGCATCCTGCGGCGCGGCCCGTAGGACTGTAACCGACAGCAGTAGAAACGCGATCACGTAGAACACTGCAAATCCCGCTCTAAACTTCTGCATGTCAAATCTCCTTTGTTTCAGCCCTGTTTCCTGGCTTTCATCGGCGGACCACAAATCGCGCCCCTTCCTAAGTGCGCCGAAGAACCGCTGGGCTAGTTATAATTACGTCTGAGCACGTCGGGAGGTTCCAAAAGTTTTGCGGCGAGAAAGAGCAATCCCGCCAGTATGCTAGTATCCTGAGCTTCCAGCTCGATTTAGCGGTCGGACAGACCCAGGAGCGCGCTTGCGGGGTGCTCGCTATTTTCCGATTTTGGTCCTGGTGATGGCGCTGAGCGTCACCCACACGGAGGCTCAAATGCAAACAGGTCACGGTACAGCAGCATCGACTCCGCAGGACGGGTATGCCGAGGTGAACGGCGTCCGGCTACATTACGTGGAGCAGGGCAAAGGGCCGCTGATTCTATTTCTGCATGGGTTTCCCGAGTTTTGGTATGCCTGGAAAGTTCTGCTGCCTGAATTTGCCAAGGACCACCATGCGGTCGCGGTGGATATGCGCGGCTACAACCTTTCGTCGATGCCTGAGTCAGTTGACGCATACCACGTTCCGATTCTCGTCGAAGATATCCGAGCTCTGGCGGAGAAGCTGGGCGCGAAAAAATTCGTGCTCGTTGGCCACGATTGGGGTGGCGTGATTGCCTGGGCGTTCGCTGCGGCGCATCCGGAAATGTTGGAGAAACTGGTGATCGTCAATGCGCCGCATCCAGTGGTTTTCGCGCGAGAATTAGCGAACAATCCCGACCAGCAGAAGGCTTCTGCGTACTTCAACCTTTTCACGTCCCCGGTGGCGGAGGCAACGCTCAGCCAGAATGATTTTGTCCTGCTTCAACAGAGCGTCCTGGCAACATGGGCGAACGATGAAGATCGCCAGAAATACTTGGAGTGCTGGAGAAAGGGACTGACCGGTGGATTGAACTACTATCGCGCTGCGAAATTGAGCTCACCTGTGGGCGGAGAAAAAGCCGATGCCCCCCCTTTCTTGATACCTAAGAATCCTGTCATTACCGTGCCCACCCTAGTGATCTGGGGTCTGAAAGACACCGCACTTCTACGAGGGAATCTGGATGGCCTGGACCGGTACGTGAAGACGTTGAAGATTGAGCGCGTGCCGGAAGGGAGCCACTGGGTCGTAGCTGAACAGCCCGCGACGGTGATCCGAGCGATAAGATTTTTTCTCCAGTAAGCGCAGCTCTCCATCAAATTAATCCGGAGCTTAATGCCCGCCCGGGCCCCCTCCCGGCTTGAACTTCCGAATAAGAAAGACCAGCGGAACTCCCATCAGGACAAACCATCCGAGCGCAGTAAAGCAGTCGTTGAACGCGAGGAACGAAGCTTGCCTTTGAAGGAGGCTAAAAGCCTCTGCCTGAGCGTGTACGGCGGCATCCGGATGCGAGAAACCGTGCATAGAGAAATAATTGGTAAGGTTGGTGAGGAACTGCCGGTAGTGCTGGTCGAATAGATTTGCGTGCGCCACCAACACGCTCTGATGGTACTGCGTTCGGCGCGCCAGTACCGTAGTGACGAAAGCTATTCCAAAACTTCCACCTTGATTGCGGAAGAGATTGGTGAGGCTAGAAGCCTTGTTGTTCTTGTTGCTTGGCAAATTGGAATACGCAAGCTGGCTCACGGGTACGAACAGCGTGGCGATTCCCAGCCCTTGCAGCGCTCGCGCCAAAGCTTCGTGACGGTAATCGGTGGTCAATGTATAGCTGGCGAAAAGCCACATGGCCAACCCGAAAACAAAAAATCCAAAACCGATCAGCCGTTTCACACCGAGTTTCGGAAGAATTCTTACCACCACGGGCGCGAGAATTACGATTACAAACGCGCCGGGGCCGAGGACTAGCCCGGCATCCGTCGCCGAATAGCCGTACAGCCGCTGCATCATCTGAGGAATAAGTACGGTGGATCCATAAAGCGTAAATCCGAACATGAAGTAGAAAATATTGGCCAGCGCGAAATTTCTGTCGGCCAACAGACGGATCTCCACCACGGGATCGGGATGGCGCCACTCCCAGACGATGGTAAACAGAAGCGCTACCATCGAGATGGTGAAGAAAATTACGATGAAGTGGCTTTCGAACCAATCCTCGGTTTGCCCGCGATCGAGAACAACCTCGAGGCAGGCGAAGGCCATGGCCACCGAGAAAATTCCCCATCCATCGATCTTCAACTTTCCGTCCTTGCGCGCTGCCTCCACCTCCCGTTTGAACTCCGGCGGATCAGACACCACGCGGCTGGTCAGGATCAACGAAATGATGCCTATCGGAATGTTGATGAAGAAAACCCATCGCCAGCTCCAATGGTCCGTGATCCAACCGCCCAACGGCGGCCCGATCGCCGGCGCAGTCACAATCGCCATGCTGTAGAGAGCGAAGGCTGCCGCCCGCTTCGCCGCCGGGAAAGTATCTACGAGGATGGCTTGTTCCACCGGAGCCAGTCCTCCTCCGCCGACTCCCTGCAACACGCGACAAAAAATCAACGCGCCCAGGCTGGGTGCGAAGCCGCACAGCAGGGAACTCACGGTGAACAGCGCCACGCAAATCATGTAGTAACGCTTGCGCCCGAAGAGTCGGCTAAGCCAGGCGGAGAGCGGCAAGACGACGGCATTCGAGACCAGGTAGCTGGTGAGAACCCAGGTGCTTTCATCCGAACTGACGGCGAGCCCGCCCGCGATATGAGGGAGAGCAACGTTGGCGATCGCCGTGTCCAGAAGTTCCATAAACGTCGCGAGAGTAACGGTGATGGCGATAAACCACGGATTGATGCCCACTTTTGGGAAGGAAAGATTCAGGGAGGCGGTTGGTGTAAGCGTCTCGCTCATGAATGCTCTGGCCGTTTAGATGCAAAAGAGACCGTTCGGTCTCAGATATGGTATGATGGTTTTTGGTGAAAGACCAGCCGATCACACGGATGGCCGAGGGAGACAGACGTGACCAAAGGAGAGCAAACCAGAGGCGACATCGTCCGGAAATCAGCGCCGCTCTTCAATCGAAAGGGCTACGAGGGCACTTCACTTTCGGACCTGATGAAAGCGACGGGCCTCCAGAAAGGCGGAATCTACCGCCATTTCTCGAGCAAAGAAGAACTAGCCACCGAAGCCTTCGACTATTCCTGGGGAAAAGCCGTCAGTGGAAGGCTGGACGGCGTCGCGGAAGTCGTGGATTGCGTGAACCGTTTGCAGAAGATGATCGACAATTTCGTCGAGTTGCGAGCGGGACTGGTGTCCGGTGGCTGTCCGCTCATGAATACGGCTATCGAAGCAGACGACGGAAACGCGGCACTACGAGCGCGAGCTAGAAAGGCATTGCAGAGTTGGACCGTGCGCCTGTCCAAGATCACTTCAGAGGGAATCGAAAAACAGGAGATCGATCACCGCACCGACCCGCTAACATTATCCCAATTAATCATCGGCTCGCTGGAAGGCGCGTTACTTATCAGCCGTCTGCAAAAAAGTGACGAACCGCTCCGCGCCATCAAGCAGCACCTCTCTGAATACCTCGAAAACAATGTTCGCACGCTCCCCGCTATTGCCGGTAAGCAGCCCACATATCATCGATGAAAGTATATTGAGGAAACTCGCCCTGCAGCCAAAATCGCGTCTGGCCTTGGCGTTCCCAATTTGCGCTGTAGTCAAATCCGGTTTGCGCCTTGATTTGCGCAATCGCCTGCGTATCATCTTCCGTCATCCAGCGATCGACGTAATCGAAAAACGGTGGATAGTTCCACACATTCTCCGCCTGCATGAGATGAATGGTGAGCGCCTCTCCGACCCATGACACAGAAGTGCAGCATCGCCGGTAAGCCTCTCCGAGTTGCTCATCCCCGTTTATCAGCGGCCAGCTCGAAGGTTGAAGTTGCTCGTATGGTCCATACAGACCTGGGCTAACGGGCGTGCCGTCGGTGGTCACTCCGTAATGCCCTCCGTAAATCACTGTTGCTCCCTGCCACGCTTGCTGGAACGATCCCGCGGGAGGAATTTTGTTAACGTAAAGGGTCTGCATGTCCTCGCCGAACTGGTTCGGAAACGTTGCGGAAACATCCTTCATGCCGTCGTTGTTCAACAGAATTCCGGCGAAAATGATCGGTAGCTTCCGGCCGCTGCGGTGTCCTCCGAAGGCAGGCCATCCGTACCCCGTCTGCACGCAGCCGTACAAGTCGATGCCGTACTGCACGAAATAATTCGTAAGATTCACTTTTTGGTCCGCCGGAAAGTTCAGCATCAAGAGAAGCGAGGCATACGAATCAGCAAAAGCGACATGCTGTCCGTAACTCGGCATGTACTCTCCGGGCGCATCGAACAGGAACGGGTCCGTATCGATCCACGGCCTGCGGTACCACGTTTCGAATTGCGAAAGCGGGGGAGTGCCGGACGGATTTGGAGGCGCCAGCGAAGGCAGCAAATTTCTCTGTAGCGAATTCGCGTGATAGATCGTTTGGCTGCGGTCGCAGTAAGATGGCCGGAATGCATCGGCGCTTGGCGTCGCGGAAAGCACAGTAAGCACCGACACGGTAGCCACGGGGCTTACGCTCATGTCCGTCGAGCGCATCACTTCCGGCAGCGAATGAATCTGAGCCACGCTGATCGAGGATACCAGCGAGTCTCCCGCCTTCAGGCTGATCGGAGGATAGACTCGTACGGTAGGGTCAAACCAGAACGATTCGTCCGTGCCGTCATTCAGTCTGGAATCGAAGCCGCTCTTGCTGTTCGATGTCGGCAGGTTCTTTACCGAGCCATTCTCGTATGGGGTCGCGGTTGTGGGAGCAGGATTGATCGCGGTAATCGTCACCGGCCCGACGACGTAGTAGTCGCCATTCACAAACTGGCCCACCGGGACCGCTTGGCTAAACGTCCAGGTGATGCCGTCTTTGCTGATCGAGGAAGCCGTTCCCGCTGGGGGAGGTGGCGGGGGAGGAGGAGGCGCTGCCGTGACTGTTACCGCCATTTGTGCGGACTTGGAAGTATCAGCCGCGCTTGTCACAATCACCGAAAAGGTTCCAGCATTGTTTCCCGCAGTGTAGTCGCCTGTGGACGAGATCGTTCCGCCCGTCGCAGCCCAGGTGACCATAGTATTTGTGGTTCCTGTGACCGTCGCAGAGAACTGCTGCTGCGCACCGGCGGCTACGGAGTAAGGGCCTGGTGGTATCGAAATCGTCACAACCTGAGGTGGTGCAATCGGCCCGGTTGAACCCGTCCTCCCGGCGCACGCACCAAGGCTAGCGATCGCGAATAAAAGTAGGCAGACTCCGGCCCATGGCACGCGCTGGGGTCGATTTCCGCGGCTGTGAGGTGCGCGGACACAATCACTCAGGGGATCCAAAAAGAAGCGGTACTCCGGAAAGCGCATGAGTTACCTCGGTGCTGTCAGGTTAGCGTTACCGTCAGGCAGGGGTCTACTGGCCCAAGGTAGGTATTTCGTACAGTGCAGATTTTCCCTCGTGAATCGAAACGACAGTGCAACTGGCGCGCCTTTTATGGAGAACGTAAATTGGCGCGTGTTTCAATGAATGACCCACTATCAATGCGACTGCTCGCTTTGCCATAGGCGATGGGTGTACTACGATACGACCTGCCATGAGCGAGAACAATATATCGAGATCCAAGAATCGCGCTGACGCGATGTTGCGGGGATCGCTTCGAGCTGCATTCCCGCTATCAGTCTGTCTGTTATTCGCGTTATGCGCGGCGGCGCAGACTGAGAAAGTTCCCCCACAAATCGTGATTACCCATGTGACGGTGATCAATCCCGGCACATCTTCGGTGCGGCCGGATACCACTGTTGTCATAACCGGTGATCGCATCACCGCGGTTTCCGGCGCAGCCGGGTTCGAGGTGCCGAAGAATGCACGAGTGATCGACGGCAGAGGACAATATCTAATCCCCGGCCTGTGGGACATGCACGTGCATTCCGCATTCGGCGATTGGTTCCCCGGAGGACGCGACATTATCTTGCCGCTCTTCATCGCCAATGGCGTGACCGGCGTGCGCGACATGGGCGGAGACATCTCCGTGCTTTTCGCGTGGCGCAAGCAGATCGCAGACAGACAGATTGTCGGCCCGCGAATGATCGTCTCCGGCCCCATGCTGGATGGATACCTGCCGGACGGCAAAAGCCTTCGATTTCCGAGTTCCATCGCCATTACCACGCCGGAAAGCGCAGTTACCGCAGTGGACTCGCTAAAGATGCAGGGCGTGGACTTTATTAAGGTGCAGTCAGAAATTTCGCACGATGCTTACCTTGCTGCGGCGGCCGAAGCGCACAAGCAGAACTTGCCAATTGTGGGGCATGTACCAACCAAAGTCCGTTTGGCGGAAACCGTCGCAGCAGGACAAAAGAGCATCGAGCATTTGATGGGCATCTTCGAAGGCTGCTCCACGGAAGAGGACAAATTCATTAGCGGCCAAGGTGATTTGAAGCTGATGCTCTCCTCTTACGACCAGCAGAAATGCGATGCGCTAATCGCGCTACTGGCAAAAACTCAAACATGGCAAGTTCCAACCCTAGCCTGGCAACGCGGAGGCACATTCCTTGACCAGCGCGATCTGAAGCATCAGCCGCTTGATAAGTATGTTCCGGCATACTGGCGCGACGTGACTTGGCGTCGATTCACGGATGAAATGATGCCCGATCTTTTGAAAGATCCTCTCGCGTTACGCCAGGAATACTTCGCGCGCAATCTGCGGATGGTGGGGGCGATGCACCGCGCTGGAGTGCCGTTTATGGCGGGGACCGATACAGCGCCAGGGGTCTACATCATCCCCGGATTCAGCCTCCACGATGAAATCGCCAACTTCGTAGAAGCGGGTTTTACGCCGATGGAGGCGTTACAGACCGCCACCAGCAATCCAGCGAAGTTTTTTGGAGTCGAAGGCAGCTTCGGTTCCATCGAGCCCGGCAAAGCTGCTGACCTGGTTCTCTTGAGCGCGAACCCGCTCGACGATAGTCGCAATACGCAGAAGATCAGTTGTGTGATCGCCAATGGCCGGCTTTTTGATCGCACCGCTCTAGATAAGATCCTTGCTGGGGTAGAGGCGTCCGCAAAGCAGCAGAAGTAGTGAGCAACGTCAGTCCAATGGCAACAAACGATCACACTGCCGAGATGATGTGGCGATTCTGGTATCCGGCGCTGCGGAGCAAACAGGTGCGCGGCCGAAAACTTGTGCGCGCGATGCTGCTCGATGTGCCGCTCGTGCTGGGGCGCGACGCCGCCGGAAAAGCGTTTGCGTTGCGTGATGTTTGTCCGCACCGCGCTTTCCCTCTTTCGTTTGGCCAGTTCGACGGCGCGACTGTGGAATGCGCCTACCATGGCTGGCGATTTGAAGCCCACACGGGCCAGTGCCAGGTGATCCCCTCGCTCACGGCGGATTCAAAACTAAAATGCGAGCGGATTTACGCGGGCAGCTTTCCTTGCGAAGAACACGACGGTTACATCTGGTGTTTTATGAGCGACCCGGAAGGCCGAGCGCCCGGCGTTGCGCCGCCAGCCGCGCCCGAACTGCCCACATTCAGCCCGCGTTATCAGATGGCGCATCTGTGGGCCGATCTTCCGTGCGGCGTGGACCAAGCCATCATCGGATTAATGGACCCGGCGCATGGGCCGTTCGTGCACCAAGCCTGGTGGTGGCGCAGCCGCCGCAGCATTCGCGAAAAAGAGAAACAATTCGAACCAATCCTGAACGGATTCCGCATGAGTCCGCACCCGCCTTCGGCGAACAGTGCTCCGTACAAAATCCTGAAGCTCATCACTGGCGAGCCGGCGACCACCATGATCGATTTCGTTCTGCCAAACCAGCGCTTCGAGCAAATTCGCGCGGGCCGCTATTGGCTATCCAGCCGAACAATGGTGACGCCGATCCGCAGCGATCTTTGCCGGCTGGACTTTTGCGCGGCATGGAACATCCTTACCTGGTTCCCGGTGGTCTCATTCATCATTCATGTTTTCGGTCCGCGATTTATCCGGCAGGATACCGAAGTGATCGAAAAGCAGGCCCTGGGATTGAAATATGACGACCGGATGATGCTGGTGGATGACGCAGACCGCCAGGCGCGTTGGTATTTTGAATTGAAGGCTGCGTATTTGGAATCGAAGCGGACCGGGGCGCCGATGCAAAATCCGCTTTCAGGACCTGTTACGTTGCGCTGGCGCTCGTAGTTCGACCACGGGTTGAAGCAACTCACTAAAAGCAAACAGTGGGCAAAATGCCCCGCTACGAAACGCCTACCGAAGATGGCCTAGATCGAACGTAGCTTCGATGTCCTGGTCATCCGGAGTATGAACTTTCACGGTGGCATCATCGTCAGAGTCGATTTTATCCCCGTCATATTGCAATTCGATAACCGCGCCCGATATCTGAAGGATGTTTGTGACTCCGTCGGAGTACAGCAAATAGACCTGCGTCGATTCTGTGGGAATTTTCTTGCTTTGAAGCAGCTGAATATCGAAGTCGCGTTCAAAATTCGGTATTGGCTGACCCGGCGTGGCCGTATTAAAAGGTGCTGGGCCCGGATAGGAATCGGTCAGGTCAACTTCCACTCGCACGATGAAAGCGAATTTTTTGTCCGCGAGTTCTTCTTCCGTGCCCTGGATGTCTGGGTTTAGAGCATTCTGGCCCAGCTCCACTACCTGGCTGTAGGGCGTCTCCACGCTGATCACAGACACGTGCGGTCCAGTTTGCGGCATCGGGAGAAACTGTGTGTAGAGCGCGAGAAATTCGGCGGTGTGTTCATCTTTACGGTTACCGAGCATGTAAGCATCGCGAAGAGACGTGGAAGAAAGCGGGTATTCGTAAGCAATTGCGGGCAGAGCAATCGCCACAACAAGTAAGACGGAGAGCCCGAAACGCTGGGTGGGTTTCATAGTGGCCTCCTACCGCTGCTTATATAGACGTGGCGCAACCGCAATCGGGCACATCGGGGCTAGCGGGCGATGCTGCTTAGGAACGGATAGTGTTCCGCCGCGCCCATGAAGAAAAGCATCGGGAATGAAAGCCAGAAGCCGACGCGCGAGGCGAGAAAACTCCAGCGCGCCAACCGCGCTGCTTCCGCCGGCATGGGGGTGCCATCCTCCGCGCTTGCGCGCGTCCAAATAATCAGCCGCTTCTGCACCCGCCAAACGACTCCCCAAGCATTCATCAGCATCAGAAAACCGAGCCCGCCGCCAACGCTTATGGACAGATGCGCATTGGAAACGTCCGCTCCGCTATTCAGATCCAGGACGAGCCACGACGCTGCGACGACGACGATCGAAATTGGAATCGTGCGCGCCCAAGGATTGTCGAGAATTCCTTCGTGCGGAAGCTGAAATGGATAGATCAGTACGTAGGCCGCGAGCCATACGGCCACCCACCAGCCGAACCATTTGAGCGTGAGCGACGGGTCACCCGCGTTGTGCGCGTCAACACTCAAGAGATGAAAGTAATAGCGAATCCCGACGACCACGGTGATCATCGCGGACCAGCGAAACCAAGCCATCGCGCGCGACATCATCACCGGATAGACTTTGCCGCGTACCGACGCATCAAGCTGCTTCATCGTCGGAAATCCAACGAGATTGAAAAAATAGAGCAGGCCGATCCAGATGATTCCAAAGACCAAGTGAAGCCAACGAAGCGCGATTAATTCAGCCGCGCCTCCGCCTTCCGGAAAGCTGAAGTGCGGAGTGAGAGAGCAAAAAATCATCGCGAACGAAAGGAGCGCCATTGAAAGCCTCCGATGCAAGAAAGAGCGATTGCTTGGTTACGCTATCGGAAGTTTGCAAGGCAAGTCAATCGGATGATGGCGCCAAACCGTTCCGGGGACTATTTAGTCGCGTGAGGGCCCAGCGGGCATGTTCGGTAATGAGCGGATCCTCACCATCGGCAAGACGCTCCAGCAGAGTGACAACGCGTTGATGTGCGTCCGAATTCCGCTCGACGCCCGAATTTCCCAGCGCTACACAGGCATTGCGAACGATGCCACGCCATTTCGCTCGCTTCACCGCACTGTCGCGAAATATCTCGCTGAATTCCTGTTGCGTTAACGAAGCGAGCTTTTCCAGCTCCGGCGCGAACAGAGAGTCACTTCCTTTTTTATCGCCGCTGCCATTTTTAGCAATCTGATCGAATTGGCGCGGTTGGAATCCTGCGAGCTGAGTTACCGGCGACTTGCGATTCCAGGGGCAGACGTCCTGGCAAATATCGCAGCCGATGACGGCGCGGCCCATCGCGGGGCGCAGTTCGTTCGGAATCGCTCCCCGCAATTCGATCGTGAGATAGGAAATGCACCGGGTTGCGTCGAGAACGTAGGGGGCCGGAAATGCTTGCGTGGGGCAAGCGTCCAAGCACAGCCGGCAATTTCCGCAGAGGTCAGGCGCAGGCTGTTCCCCGGGCGGAACGGATGGCGCAAACTCCAGTGTGGTGACGATCACGCCCAGGAACAACCCCGAGCCCATCTTTTCGTTGATTAGACAGGTATTCTTCGCGAGCCAGCCGAGCCCGGCATATTTCGCGGCGATGCGCTCGACGATTGGGCCGGTGTCAACGTAGGCGCGCGCTTCGAACCGCGCGCCGAATTGCGCGCGCATTGCTACTACGAGTGCATCGAGTTTTTCGCGTAGGACTTCGTGGTAATCGTCGCCCCAGGCATAACGGGAAATCCAGCCACGAGGTGATTCATCGGCGTGCGTAACGGGTAGTTCCGTGGAATAGGCCGAAGGTGAGTTGTAGTTCAATGCGACGACAATCAGGCTTTGCGCGCCGTCCAAAACCAGACTAGGGTCTGCACGCCGGGGGTCGCGAAGATAATTCATTTCGCCTGCGTAGCCTCGCGCCAGCCATTCGGGCAAATATGCGAGCTCTTCGAACTTTCCATCGGACGAACTTCGCGAAGGGCTGTTGCGCGTTGTCGGCGCGGTGGCAATCGGGGCGACGCCGCACAAATCGAATCCGATAGCGCGCGCCTGCTCGCAAACCCAAGGCGTCCGTTCGGCAGCGTTCATGGTGTGATGATGCATTATCGGCGCCATTGACGTCCAACCTGCAGAAATCGATCCGGGATTGGACTATGCCTCGCGGCGACTGCTACAATGCCCGCCATGGCAGATTGGCGCCAAATCCAGGCACGCATCCGCAAAGCCAAGAACAGCCCCGACGCCCACGCGAAGCTTTCCGAACTTTACCAGCGCACGCACGACGGGATGGTGGCGTGGGAACTTGCATTAATCCAGGAAAAAGCCGAAATCGCAGACGAGGCCGTGAAGTGGTACACCATCGCGGCCGAAAAATTCCGGCGCGCTGAGTGGAAGAAAAAAGCGGAAGAAGCGCTGACCAGGTTGGGGGCAGCGCTCCCTGCTGGAAGCGCGATATCCATGGATGCCGGGGTAAACACGGAAGAACCCCTGAATACGATTTCGGACACATCCGGCGAGGAGCAAGCGGCCTCGCCATTAGCTCCCGGAGAAATTCACGAATCAGACGACGAGGATGCTTCTTCCGAATCGCCCGCTAAAATTAGCACATCTGCAGAACCGGACGATCCCGCGAAAAAGAAGCGGCGGCGCGGTCGGCGCGGCGGACGCGGACGGCGGCGCAAGGGTCCGGGAACTGCGCCGGGTCTTCCGTCGCAAGCCTTCGCGGAAACAAGCGCGCCATCATCCATCCCGCCTGCGCGCCAACAGGCTCCCAGGGCTCCTGCACCCCGCGCCCCGATTCCGGAACGAGCGCCCGTAGCGTTCGAATCGCCGACGATTTCGCATGAGCCTTCTCAGCGGGACCGCATGGAACACGCTGCGCCCATGCTGCCGTCCGAGCGCACAGCGCATGGACGCGCGGGAGATCCCGCGCTGGCTTCGCGGATGTCACATCTGGAATCGATGCTGCGACGGCTCGTTGGAAGCCCGCTGCATCGGTTGGACACCGAAGACGCCCCGGCTGGCCCAGGTGTATTTTTGCTGTCGGACTCCGACCAGATCACTTCTTACTACGTGGAAGCGTGCCAGACACTGCGTGTCGGAGTGGGAAACCTGGTTCGCGGATCGCGGGGCAGCAGTAGCAAAACCACGCGCGTCAGTCGACCGTCATTCGATACCGGCCTAAAGGCAAAACTCGCGGAACATCTCGGGATCACCGAAGCGAAAGTTTCGCAATACTTGAAAGACCACTGCGTCGTCCGCTGGATTCAAATGGATGACGACGCCCCGCACCTCGCGCACTTCGCCATCGGCGTCCTGCGCACCCCGCTCAACCTGGATTAGATTGCGGGATGCCGGGGTCGGATCAGGCAGCAGCGCCGTATAACTCCTGTCGACCTACCTGTAAATCCGGTGAGTTGGTCGGCACGGGACTTCACCGAGCAGGAATCACCGGTTACTTAGTACTCGGCAGCTCCCGTTGACTGGTCCCTGACGCCATTCAACCCACGAATTGCACCTTTGGATGCACCCTCGTAGACCTGCGCTTGGATTCGGGGCAAACTTTGGTACGGTAACTAGTCACGGGTGTGGCTTACCCGTTGAGGTCCAAGGTTTCGGGGGCTTAGGCACTATTTGGGGCCCGTGCATTAAAAAGGGAGAGGTGGAGGATTATGCCGAAGACGGTAGGCAATCAGATTTGGAAATCGTTCGATTGGGCGCTCTGCAAAACAGCGGGGGTAACCTTCGACACGATTCAATTCTTCAATAAGTTCCGGCCAAACCCGTCGTTCATTCCTAAGTGGTCTGAAAAGCCGATGCTGAAATCATGGGAGAAATCCAAGCCCACGCTCGGCTGGCCACGCACCACAGACTCTCTGTGTCCATCTTGCGTGCACGAAGCGCGCGAAGCGATCATGAACGGCACCAAAGACTGGACTGACCTGGTGCACGAGAAAGTCGGTGAAATCAAAGCGCAAATTATCGAACGCGACGGCCAAGTCTGGATGGTCAAAGAATGCCCCATCCACGGCAAGTGCGAAGACCTTATGGCCGCGGATTCAAAGTTCCTCGAATGGATTGAAAAGAATTTTCCCGGTCGCGACATCCCAGCGCACAACGATGAAGACATGCACCGCCACGGTTCGAGCACCATTCGCCACGGCCGCGGCTCCGTTCTCACCGTTGACCTGACAAACCGCTGCAACATGATGTGCGATCCGTGTTTCATGGACGCCAACCAGGTTGGCTACGTTCACGAGCTGAACTGGGAAGAAATTCAAGAAATCCTCGAGAACGCCACCAAGATCAAGCCGCGCCGTCAAATGTCCGTGCAGTTCTCCGGCGGCGAACCCACCATGCATCCCCGTTTCCTAGATGCCGTGCGCTTTGCGCGCAAGGTTGGCTACAACAGCGTGCAGGCTGCGACGAACGGAATCGAGTTCGCGAAGAGCAAGGAATTCTGCGCCCAAGCCTTCGAAGCGGGTTTGCGGTATGCATACTTGCAATTCGACGGTATCGGCAATGACGCGAACAGCCATCGTCAAGTGGGCAACCTCTTTGACGTGAAGTTGCGCGCGATTGAGAACATGCACGCAGCCGGCATCGATATCGTGCTGGTTACGACCATCGTCAACAACGTGAACAACGATCAGGTTGGCCCGATCGTGAAGTTCGCGATGGAGAACCCCAAGAAAATCTCGTTCGTTTCGTTTCAGCCTGTTTCCTTCACCGGGCGCGACGAAGAAATCACGCCGGAACGCCGTCTGCGCCAGCGCTACACGCTTTCCCACCTGGCTCAGGACGTCAGTGCTCAAGTGGGCAGAATCGAACCCACTCGCGATTGGTTCCCCATCTCTCTCATTAGCCCATTTTCTGATTTCGCGGACCTGGCGCACGGCCCCGATGCCATGTGGGGACAAATGAGCTGTGGTTGCCACCCGAATTGCGGAGTGGGTACCGCGGTGATGATCAACAAGGAAAACAAGGAATGGGCGCCGGTCCCGAAGTTCCTCAATGTTCCTGGGCTCGTCGCTGATATCAGCAAGGTTACAGACGCGGCGCGCGGCAAGAAATTTTCCGCTTACATGGCTGCCATGGCTCTGCTAAAGAATTATCATCCGTTTCAGGCCCCGCCAAGTTTGCGGCTCAAGGACCTCTGGAAGAAGTTTGACAAGACTTTCGGCGTGAGAGGTCAGGACAAAGCTGAAAAAGTTTACGGAAAGGTCGGTCCGGATCGCACCTTGGATGACTCCATGAAGCGCCGCCAAGATCCGTGGAACTTCCTGTTCCTCGCGGGGATGTGGTTCCAGGATCTTTTCAACTACGACTTCCGCCGCACCGAAATGTGCATCATTCCCTACGCCACGCAGCAGGGCGAAATTTCCTTCTGCGCTTACAACACTGGCATCGGCTGGCGGAAGATTATCGAGAACATGTACAAGAACGCGACCGTCGCCCAATGGTACAAGGAGCACGGCAAGCACGAAATCTTCGCCAAGGGCAAAAAGGTTGACCTCAACAGCTACGAGCATACGCTGCGCATCGACGAAGACGATGCGGCCCGCATTCGTCATCTCGAACACGACATTCCTCTCACCGCCGCCGAGGAAGATCGCGCGCGCCGCCGCAAGGCAAACGAGGAAGCTGCCAAGGTTCGCCGTATTTATGAAGAGCTCGTGCTGAAGAAGTCCACCGAGACGGTCGTGCAGATCGGCTCGATTCAGCAGATTCAAATGGCAGTTCCTGGTGCAACCGTGAAGCCGGTGCAAATCGCCGGCGCCAATGGCAACGGAAATGGCCACGCGAACGGCAATGGGCACAAGAACGGCAACAGCGAAGCGAAAGTCGAAAAGACCAACGCCGAAGAGGCCGCGGTCGCCGGAGACTAAGTTCGTTAACTTTTTGGCAGATTTGACCGACAGCCTCGGCTTCGACCGGGGCTGTTTTTTTTTGGAATGCGAGGCTCGCGTGATGTCTAGCCTGGCGAGAACCCAAGAGTCAACGTGAATATTTCTTCGCGTAGGCCGGGGGCTCGATTCCCGAAATTAATCTAGGGTCGGTAATTGGAGCGCCTGGGACAATCGGAAGAGGAACGACGCCGGCCCAGATGGGAAGTTGGTAATCTTCCGCGTCGTCTTTCGGCGGCCCGGAGCGAACCTTCGCGGAAACTTCAGTGAGGGGCAGCGAAAGCACAGTTGTCGCCTTCAGCTCCGTTTCCGTTGGCAGCCGGACGTCTTTCCAGCGGCCGGGCACGATATGCTCTGTAAACGCTTCGAGCGCCTTAACTTTTTCAGCTCGGTCTTCCACCAAAGTGGCACTCCCGAGAATCACAACGGATCGATAATTCATCGAGTGATGAAAAGCCGCCCGCGCCAGAACCAAGCCATCCAGTAGCGTCACTGTAACGCAAACCTGAATGCCTTCGGCGAGCGTGCGCAGCATGCGGCTCGCCGCCGAGCCGTGGATATAAAGCGTATCGTTCACGCGCGCGTAGCCTGTAGGAATCACGAACGGCTGGCCCTCGACTAAGAATCCGACGTGGCAAATCAATCCTTCGTCGAGGATCGGAAAGACAGTTTCGGTATCATAGGCGCCGCGATCAGGAAGTCGCTTGACCTGCGTGCGTTCCGTTCGTTTGAATTCGCTCATATAGCGAGCGTAGGCTGGCGGCTGGAGAGCTACAAGAGCCAATCTGGCTGTGGCATCGGATATCCTGAACTGCGAAAAAGCCGAGGCACTTCAGTTAGAATGCAGCGAGGGAGCCGCACAATGGCCATGAGCCGCGAACAAGCCCGCAACGAACATACCGCCAAACTGGGACACGATCAATTCAACGAAACCATGTACGGCGTAATTTGCGCCGCTTGCCACAATTACGTCCTAATCGACCACACAAATTGCCCTCGATCCTGCCGCGAACACGAGTCCTGCCGCCAAGCATACGCCTAATTGCCAATACAGTGTTCGTTGACGCAGATGCCGGATAGCCCGTATAATTGGGGTTTGTCACTAGCTTTAGGAGGCAGCATGTACGCCGTAATTCGCAGTGGGGGAAAGCAGTATCGCGTGGAGCCGGGCAAGACTGTCCGGGTGGAGACGCTCGAAGGAAAACTGGGCGGCAAGGTAACGTTCGAAGACGTGCTATCGGTGCGCACGGACGAGAAGAAGTTTGTTTCCGCCG
>Ga0182018_10002723_pt1 | contig 17084 bp, 17 predicted proteins | sample 812P2MmetaG_FD_120490 | JGI IMG/M metagenome (GOLD analysis project Ga0182018, IMG submission 120490) | Permafrost microbial communities from Stordalen Mire, Sweden - 812P2M metaG | ecosystem: Environmental > Terrestrial > Soil > Wetlands > Permafrost | place: Sweden: Stordalen | collected... | reverse complement strand
TGAAAAACGCCTCGTTCAGGTCCGGCTTGTCGTTGTTGTTGACGTCAGACGTCCACACCGCATAACGGCCCATTGCCATGTAGCCGTTGTTGTGGTCGTTCAACTTCATCGCGACCTTGTCACTCATCGGCAGATGGTGCAGGCGTTTCGCCTCGGCGAACGTCTGGTCGATCAATCGGCGTGGCACGTCATGACCTGTGATCACGAAGAAGCCGATTTGTGAAAAGGCGTCGTGGATTTTCTGGGCGGTCCGCTCCAGCGACCCTTTGCCGCCCGCCAGATAATCCGTCAGGTCGATAATCGGGATCATTTCATCCCCGTGATCGATGCGCTCAGCGCTCGAGGATCCCGCGTCGGCCAGCGCCCAGAATCGACGTGAAGCAGGAAATCGCCGACGATGCGGTTGAACTGGTCCGGATCTTCGATGTTGATCGTGTGCCCGCAATTCGGCATTACCGACAGCGCCGCGGTGGGAATATTCTGCTTCATCAGCAGGGACGGCTGCAGGCACGGCCAGTCCTCATCCCCGGTAAGTACCAGCGTCGGAACCGTCAACTTCTTCATGTCGTCAACGAGATCATACAAAGATGGACGGTGACGTTGCACGCCAAGTTGCGTGTTGCGCGCCCCAATCCTGGAATGTTCGCCAAGTTGTTGCTTGAATTCGGCGAACCCGCGAGGATCCTTGTTTTCGAACTGCACCCGGGTCGGACCATACGCGTATTTCTCGGCGAAAACCGTAATGTCGTTGTCGTCGATGAATTTGGCGATCGCGTCGGCTTCCGCCTGGAATTTCTCCCGTTGGCCGGGTTCGGCCCCGTAACCGCAACCGGCCACCACCAGCGAGCGCGCCTTGCCTGGATGCCGAAATCCAAAATGCAACGTCGCGAAGCCGCCCATCGATAACCCGACGATGTGCGCCTGATCGATCTTCAGATGATCCAGCACGGAGCCGATGTCATCCGCCGCCCGGGCTTGCGAATATTTCGACACATCTTCAGGCACATCCGAAGGCGGATATCCGCGCGCGGCAAAAGTGATCGCCTGATAACGCTGCCCGAAATGCCGCATCTGCGACTCCCACGCGCGGTGGTCGCCAGCGTACTCGTGCACGAAAATGACCGGCGTACCGGTACCCGTGACTTCGTAATACAGACGGATTCCGTCGTCGGTCAGTGCATGAGGCATCGTTTTCCGCTCCAGTGCTCGGCAAGGCCAGCAGCATGCCGCGACCGGGAAAGCGACGCAAACTCCCGATCAGGCGGTAAGCTTGTCCAGTTCTCGCATAATCGCTTCGCCCATCACATTGGTGCCCACCCGCGCGGTCCCTGGACCCATGATATCGGCGGTGCGCAGGCCGGTACTCAACACGTTGACACAGGCTTTTTCGATCAGCGCGGCGTCCTCATCCATGCCGAAGGAAAATCGCAGCAGCATCGCGAAGCTAAGCAGTTGTGCCAGGGGATTGGCGATGCCTTTACCGGCGATATCCGGTGCGCTGCCATGGATCGGTTCATATAACGCGTGCCGCTTTCCCGACTCCTGTACCGCTCCCAGAGTCGCGGAAGGCAACATGCCCAGGCTGCCGGTCAGCATTGAAGCAAGATCGGACAGCAAGTCGCCGAAAATGTTGGACGTCACGATGACGTCGAACTGCTTCGGAGCGCGGACCAACTGCATCGCGCAGTTATCGGCGTACATGTGCGACAATTCCACGTCTGGGAATTCACGCTCTCGCAACGCGGTCACTGTTTGCCGCCAGAACAGGCCTGACTGCATAACGTTGGCTTTTTCGACGCTGCACACGCGGTTTTGCCGCTTGCGCGCCAGTTCAAACGCGACCCGCGCGACCCGTTCAATTTCATTGGTCGTATAGGTCTCGGTGTCGAACCCTCGCTTCTGTCCATCCGGCAGGGTCTCCACCCCGCGTGGTTCGCCAAAATAGATTCCACCCGTGCTCTCACGCACAATCATGAGATCCAATCCGCGGATCACGTCCGGCTTTAGCGTTGACGCCTCTACCAGCGGATCGAACACGATCGCGGGGCGCAGGTTCGCGAAAATGTCGAGTTCTTTGCGCAGCCGCAGGATCGCCAGTTCCGGCCGCATGTCGAACCCGAGTTTGTCCCACTTCGGGCCGCCAACCGATCCGAACAGGATAGCATCGGCGTCCCTCGCCGCCTGCATCGTCTCGTCGGTAATAGGTGTCTTACGAGCATCGATCGCCGCGCCACCGACCAGATCCTCGGTCACGTCGAAGGTAACCATGCGGCGGCGATCCATCCAGTCGATGATGCGGCGCACTTCGCGCATCACCTCGGGACCGATGCCGTCTCCCGGCAGGATCAGCAGTTTCTTGTTCGCCGGCATGGCGCGAAATTCCTTTCGTTCAGGCGGCGATCGTGGGCAGCCAGGGTTCGCTTTGCTGGCGTCCGGCCTCATAGCCATCGATCGCCGTAGTGTGCTGCAATGTCTGGCCGATATCGTCCAGCCCGTTCAACAACAGATGCTTGCGAAACGGATCGATCTCGAAGTGAATTTCCTCACCATTCGGCCGCACGACGACCTGACGCTCCAGGTCTACCGTGATGCGGGCATTGCCGCCGAGTTTGCTGTCATCGATCAGTTGTTCGCAGATGGCGCGAGGCAAACGGATCGGCAGTATACCGTTCTTAAAGCTGTTGTTGAAGAAGATGTCGGCGAAATCCGGCGCGATGATGCAGCGAATGCCGAAGTCCAGCAAAGCCCATGGCGCATGCTCGCGGGAAGAACCACAGCCGAAATTCTCGTAGGCGATGATGATTTCAGCTTTACGATATGGTTCCTTATTCAGAACGAAATCCGGATTTTCCGAACCATCCTTCAAGTACCGCAACGCATCGAACAGATGCACGCCGAGACCGGTCCGTTTGATCGTCTTCAGGAACCGCGCCGGAATGACCTTGTCCGTGTCGATGTTTTGCATCGGCATCGGCGCGGCGACACCGGTCAGCATGGTGAATTTGTCCATGTCACATCTCCCCGATCAACCCAATTGCCGAACGTCTGCGAAGCGTCCCGTCACCGCCGCCGCGGCTGCCATCGCCGGCGAAACCAGGTGCGTTCGTCCGCCGATGCCTTGCCGCCCCTCGAAATTGCGGTTCGACGTGCTGGCGCAACGCTGCCCAGGAGTGAGCTTGTCCGGATTCATGCCGAGGCACATCGAGCAGCAAGGGTCGCGCCATTCGAAACCGGCCTCAAGCAGAATGCGATCCAGACCCTCAGCCTCGGCCTGCTTCTTCACCTGACCGGACCCTGGGACCACCAAAGCCTGCACCCCATCCGCCACCTTTCGCCCCTTCGCCACCTGGGCAGCCGCGCGAATATCTTCGATGCGGCCGTTGGTGCAGGAACCGATAAAGATCACGTCCACCTTCACGTCGGTGAGTCTCTGACCGGATGTTAGTCCCATATAATCCAGCATTCGTTGCAACTGAGCGCGTTTGCCCTCGTCCGGTTCGTCGGCTGGGTTCGGCACGATGCCTGTCACTGGGATGACCTGGCCTGGCGTCGTGCCCCAGGTGACCATCGGCGCGATCTCGGCGGTCGTCATGAAGACTTCGGTATCGAAATGGGCGCCGGGATCGGTCGGCAGAGTTTTCCAATAGGCGACTGCTTGCTCGAAAGCCTCGCCTTTTGGCGCGTATTCGCGGCCTTTCACATAATCGAACGTGGTCTGATCCGGCGCGATCAGGCCCGCCCGCGCACCGGCCTCGATCGACATGTTAGAGACAGTCATGCGACCCGCCATGTCCAGCGCGCGGATCGTGTCGCCGGTGTACTCAATGACATGACCGTTGCCGCCGGCGGTGGTGATCTTCCCGATGATCGCCAGAACGATGTCCTTGGCGGTGCAGCCCAATCCTAAGGTTCCGGAAACATCGATCCGCATGTTCTTCTGTGGAGCCTGCAATAAGGTTTGCGTCGCCATCACATGCTCGACTTCGGACGTGCCGATGCCAAACGCCAGCGCGCCCAGAGCGCCATGCGTGGAGGTGTGGCTATCGCCGCAAACGATCGTCGTACCGGGCAGGCTGAGCCCAAGTTCGGGACCGATGATATGCACGATGCCCTGGCGCACATCGAGGATCGGAATGTAAGGAACGCCGAACGCCTTGACGTTATCCTCGAGCGTTTGCACCTGGATGCGGCTGTCTTCTTCCTTGATGTCCGGAGGCGTGCGCGCGCCGACGGTTGGAATGTTGTGGTCAGCCACGGCGATCGTCAGGTCCGGTCGACGTAGTTTGCGGCCGGCCAGACGCAGTCCCTCAAATGCCTGCGGGCTGGTCACTTCGTGCAAAAGGTGGCGGTCGATATAGAGGATGCACGTGCCGTCCGGGAGCCGCTCCACGACATGGTTGTCCCAGATTTTGTCAAACAGCGTGCGCGCGGGCATGGGCTTCCTCTCTTCGCTCGGATTGTTGAGCGGGCTGGTTTGGCCGAACATCGCCCGCGACGCAAGCCGGACCGGCCGCATGGCGGCATGGACCGTAAGTACCAACCGATCATCGGCGCCTCGTAACGCCGATCGCCTATATTCGCAACAGATCAGGGACACGACGAACGCGAAAAGCGCCGTGCGGTCAGTTTGACGAACGCCGTTTAACCCCCGGTCACACTCATATGCCTGCTGACCGACGGCTGGTCGTGCCGCCGGTCGATGATGAAGTCATGACCTTTCGGTTTGCGGGCGATCGCGGCACGGATCTCGTTCTCAAGAACCTCGTCGGTCACACCGGCCCGCAGCAGCGGCCGGAACTCCGCTGAATCATCCTGACCGAGGCACATGTACAATGTGCCGGTGCAGGTCAGCCGAACCCGGTTGCAGCTTTCGCAAAAATTGTGGGTCATCGGTGTGATGAAACCGATGCGGCGGCCGGTTTCCTTGACGTTGAAATACCGCGCTGGTCCGCCGGTGCGATAATCGGTGTCTTCCAGCGTCCAGGTTTTGCGCAACCGGCCGCGCACGATCGAGAGCGGCAAGTACTGCTCGGTCCGGTTCTCGCTGATTTCACCCATCGGCATCGTTTCGATCAGGCAGAGATCGAAGCCGTGTTCACCGCACCAGCCAATCATGGCGTCGAACTCATCTTCGTTCACGCCCTTCATCGCCACGGCATTGATCTTGATCGCCAGACCGGCCGCCTTGGCGGCGAAAATCCCATCCAGCGTCTGCTCGATTTTCCCGAGCCGCGTGAGTTGCGTGAACCGCGCGGGGTCGAGCGAGTCCAACGACACATTGATCCGCCGCACGCCCGCGCCATACAGCGCCTCAGCGTGCTTCGCGAGTTGAGTGCCATTGGTGGTAACGGTCAGTTCATTCAGGCCGGAACCGAGTCTGGAGCCCAGAGACTGAAACAGCCGAATGATGTCGCGCCGAACCAGCGGCTCGCCGCCGGTGATGCGAATCTTTGTGGTGCCGAGCCGAATAAAGGCGCCGCTCAGCCGATCCAGTTCCTCCAGCGTCAACAATTCACGCTTTGGCAGGAACGTCATGTCCTCCGCCATGCAATAGACACAGCGTAGGTCACAGCGATCGGTGACAGACACCCGAAGGTAGCTGATAGTACGGCCAAACGGGTCAATCATGGTGCGATTGATACTCCTTCTCATGGTATTCGCGCAATCCCACGTCGCGATACATGCTGTCACCGATCCGTGACGCCAGTTCGAGACGGCTTTTCCAGGCACCCGCGGCATGTAACACTGGTACCGCCAGATCGGGTTGAAAAGCAGCCGGACAAGAGGGGCAGCTACGCTAATGGCGCAACTGACCGACACTATACGTCTCGTGGAGTTGGTTTGTGCCCGCTTGTGCCACGACCTCGGCGGGTTGACCGGTACCGTCGGCAATGCGGTTGACATGCTGGCGGAGGACGCCGATCGGGATAATGAAGTCCTTGCGTTCGCCGCCACCGCCGCCAAGGCGCTGAACCAACGCCTGCGGCTGATGCGCGCCGCATGGGGCCCGGAAGCCGATCCGATCGCGTTGTCCGAGCTCACCGACCTGGTGACGCCTTCCCTGGCGGCGCGACGTATTGGCCTCGATACCAGGGTCCTGGAAGCCAGATGCGTATTTCCGGCGCCGGCCGGGCGCGTCGCGCTTAATCTGATCCTGCTCGCATGTGATTGCATGCCGCGTGGAGGCACAATCGTGCTGATGGGAGAGCCGGGCGACCTGTTGATTCGGATCGACGGTCCGGGCGCGGCGTGGCCGGAGGGCCTGGCCGCGTGCCTACATGATGAAGCGAGCGCTCTGGCCGCGCTGACCAGCGCACGTTCGGTGCAAATGCCGTTGACGGTGCTACTGGCGCTGATCGGGAATTTTCGACTGTCTCCGGTGCTGGGAACGGCCTCCGGTATCGAGGCGCTGCGTCTGAGCGCGGCGACAGCCGCCTCCATCGAACCGACCGGCGAAAAATAATCCCGGGAAAGCACGATCGGTTTACTATTTATTCGCAATCGCCGGTCACTACTCGGCCCCACAAAACCTACTCGCCGCCACGGGGGCCGCCATGGACGATTTGCTCGCCGACTTTCTGACCGAAACCAATGAAAGCCTGGCGGAACTCGATGCCGCCGTGCTGACGTTAGAGCGAACGCCCGACGACGCCGGGACGCTGTCACTGATCTTCCGCATGGTGCACACGATTAAGGGCACCTGCGGTTTTCTCGGGTTGCCGAGGCTGGAACGAGTGGCCCATGCCGGCGAGAACGTATTGGGCAAGCTGCGCGACGGCACTTTGTCCGCCTCACCGGACGTCGTCAGCCAAATCCTGACCGCGTTGGACCGGATTAAGGCGATCCTTTCGGGTCTGTCGCAGTCAGGAGCGGAGCCAGCGGGTGATGATGACGCTTTGATCGCCGGCCTGAACGCGACCGCGTCGGGTCTGGCGCCGCCCGCCGCTGAACCGCCAACCGCTGAACCGCCAGCCACGCAGCCGGCGCCAGCTGCCGCGGCTCCAGCAACCAAGAAGGCCGCCAAAGTAGCGCGGGAGCCGCGCACCGCCTCGGTACAAACAGCCAAGAAGCCGGGCTCGGAGAAGCCAGCGCGTGAGCAACCCGCGGCTCAGGAGCCGGTGCGAGTCCCGGAGGTGGCGGCGGTCCCGGCCGAGGAACCGGAAAGTCATCCGCCCGCGGCGGGTGTCCCCGCCGTGGCGACTGGTCCAGCGGTAGCGGCGCAAACGATTCGGGTGACCGTGGACGTGCTGGAAGACCTGATGACTTTGGTTTCCGAGCTCGTACTGACCCGCAATCAACTCTTGCAACTCGCTCGTGCGCAGGAAAACAGCGGCTTTACCGCGCCATTGCAGCGGTTGTCACACATCACCTCAGAGCTGCAGGAGGGCGTCATGAAGACCCGGATGCAGCCGATCGGCATCGCCTGGAACAAGTTGCCCAGGCTGGTGCGCGACCTCGCTCGCGACCTCAACAAAAAAATCGAACTCGTCATGCTGGGCGCCGACACCGAACTCGACCGCCAGGTGTTGGAACTGATCAAAGACCCGCTCACGCACATGGTGCGCAACAGCGGCGATCACGGACTGGAAAGCCCGGCGCAACGCCGGGCGGCCGGGAAACCGGAAACCGGCCGAATCACGCTGAACGCGTTTCACGAAGGCGGCCACATTATTATCGAAGTCGCCGACGACGGGGCCGGGCTGCCGGCGGACAAGATTCGCGCCAAAATTCTGGCCAATGGCCTGGCCACCGAGGCCGAACTCGCTGTCATGTCGGAACCGCAAATTCAGCGGTTCATCTTCCGTGCCGGCTTCTCGACCGCCACCAATGTCACCGCGGTATCGGGCCGTGGTGTCGGCATGGATGTCGTTAAGACCAACATCGAAAAAATCGGCGGCACCGTCGATCTCAAGAGCACCGCGGGTCAGGGCACGACCTTCATCATCAAGATACCGCTGACACTGGCGATCGTTTCGGCATTGATCGTGGAGTCGGTCGCCGAACGATTCGCCATCCCGCAGATCAGCGTCGTCGAATTGGTCCGCGCGAGACGCGCGGGTGACAATTCCCCGGGTACAACCGGCGAAAATGTCATAGAGCTGATCAACGACACGCCTGTGCTGCGCCTGCGCGACCGATTGCTCCCATTGGTTTCTTTGGGTGAGCTTCTGGGCCTTGGTGCGTCCGATACCGGGACAAGCGGCGGTCATATCGTCGTTACCCAGGTCGGCTCCAGCCTTCTGGGTATTATTGTCGACCGGGTCTTCGACACCGAGGAGATCGTCGTAAAGCCCGTCGCGCCGATCTTGCGCGACATCACGATGTTCAGTGGCAATACGATCCTGGGCGATGGATCGGTAATTATGATTCTGGACCCAGCGGGCATCGCGCGCGCCACGGGCGTAGGCGCCAGTGCTGACAGCAGAGTCGTGAAACAGGAAACGGTAGAAAACGTTGCCTCGACCGACCGTTTGGCTCTGCTGCTTTTCCGCGTGAATGGTGCCGAACGCATGGCTGTGCCTCTCAGTCTTGTCGCGCGGCTGGAAAACATCGCGCGCGACAAGATCGAAATGTCGTCAGGCTCCCCGGTCACGCAGTATCGAGGCAAGCTGATGCCGCTGGTGTCACTGACCAATCACGACGATACCAGCACGCCGTCGCAGTCCCTGTTGGTGTTCGCCGATGGCGATCACTCGATGGGCCTGATGGTCGATGAAATCATCGATGTCGTTGAGGATCGGCTCGACATCGAATTGGGTTCGGGCCGCCCCGGAACGCTCGGCACGGCGGTGGTCGCGGGCGAGGCCACGGATGTCCTGGATACCGGCTATTGGCTAATCCAGGCGTGGCGGGACTGGTTCACCGTGAACCCGAAAGGCGCGAGCGCATCAGGTCACCAGGTCCTGGTGGTCGAAGACAGTGCCTTTTTCCGCAATCTGCTGGTCCCATCTTTGACCGCCGCGGGCTTCAAAGTGACCGCGACAGGCAGCGCGGCCGAGGCCTTACGGCTGCGCGAAGCCGGCCGGATGTTCGATGCGATTGTGTCCGATATTGAAATGCCAGACATGGATGGCCTCGCGTTCGCTCGCGCGGTACGGGCCGACGGGCCGTGGGCCAGTCTGCCGATGATCGCGCTGTCCAGTTACGCCGAACCGAGCCAGGTGGAAGCCGGCCGCGACGCTGGCTTCACCGACTACGTCGCGAAAATTCAGCGCGATCAGATCATCGAATCGTTGCGTCAGTGTCTGACCGACATGGTCCACTCGTGATCGCGAGTTCTCGATTTGCCGGCAGGCGCGGCGTCGCGAAATCGGGATGATGTTGGAAGGCCAAAATCCATGCGAAAAACCAGGAGTTAAAAATGACCGTCGATGTGCTGGACCGGACCGAGCAAGCCGCGAGCGAGGAACAAGTCTATGTGACGCTCACCGTCGCCGGGCAACTTTGCGGCATCCCGGTACTGGGCGTGCGTGATATCCTGGCTGAGCAGCCGATCACGAGAATCCCGCTCGCACCTCCTGATATCGCGGGCAGCCTGAATTTGCGCGGCCGCATCGTGACCGCGATCGATCTCCGGCGCCGGTTGAATCTGCCCCCCCCACCCAAGGACCAGAAACGGATGTCGGTGGTCGCCGAGCAGGGCGGGGAACTTTATGCCCTGTTGGTCGACCAGGTGTCTGAAGTCATGAACCTTGATCCAACATTGTTCGAACGCAATCCGCCGACGCTGGAACGCAACTGGGCTTTGTTCAGCAGTGGGATTTATCGGTTGGACGGGCGGCTCCTGGTGATTCTGGATGTCGCCCGCCTGCTTGATTACGCGATCCAGGGTTGAGCGGGCCGCCATGACCAGAAGCTGTCTGGTCGTCGATGACAGCCGCGTCGTGCGCAAGGTCGCGCGCCGTATCCTGGAGGCGAATGGATACGCGGTAACTGAGGCCGGCGATGGTCAGGAGGCACTCGACGCCTGCCGGGCGGGCCTGCCGGACTTCGTGCTGCTGGACTGGAACATGCCAGTCATGGACGGGATCACTTTCCTGCGGCAGTTGCGAGGGGAGTTCGGTCCCGACAATCCAACGGTGATTTTCTGCACGACCGAGAACGATATGGCGCATATCGAAATGGCCATTACCAACGGCGCGCAAGAATATATCATGAAACCTTTCGACGAAGAGATTTTGGTGGGCAAACTCAATCAGGCTGGCTTGTTGTGAGCAGTTTGGCCCGGGCCGCGCCCGCCGGCCGCGGCGAACCGGCCCGGGTCATGATTTGCGACGATTCGGCGACCATTCGCGGCGCCATCGCCCGTATGCTTGAAGCGGATCCTGGAATTCAGGTCGTCGCCAAAGTCAGCAATGGGAAGCTCGCGGTCGAGGAGTTGAAACACACCAAAGTCGATGTGCTGGTGCTGGATATCGAGATGCCGGTGATGGACGGCATGACCGCGTTACCGTTGCTGCTACGGGCGGATCCTGGGCTCCGCGTTATCATGGCCTCGACGCTGACCACGCGCGGTGCCGACATCGCCATGCGGGCATTGCGGCTGGGAGCGTCGGATTACGTTCCGAAACCGTCTTCGATCGGTTCGGAGAATGACGACCGATTCCGTTTAGAAATTATCAGCAAAGTGAAAGGTCTCGCGCGGCTGCGCCATCGCACCGCGGCGCCGTCGAGGCCGGCTGCTTCGATCGTCACGCGTCCCGCGCCGGCACTGCCCCCAAAGATGCTGGCGATCGGCAGCTCCACTGGTGGCCCGCAGGCTTTGTTCACACTGATCCAGGCTCTGGGCCGTTCCGTGAATGTGCCGGTCATCCTGACCCAGCACATGCCGGCGACGTTCACCCCGATCCTGGCCGAGCACATCACCCGGCTCGGCGGATTGCCATGCGCCGAGGCGAAGCATGGCGAACCGTTGTTGACAGGCCGCATTTACCTCGCGCCGGGCGACAAACATCTGATTGTCGAAAAAGGTGACGGCTCGGTCCGCGCCAGGTTGTCGACGGATCCTCCGGAGAATTTCTGCCGTCCCGCGGTCGACCCCATGTTGCGCTCGGCGGCGACTGCCTGCGATGGGCGTGTGCTTGTCGCGATGCTGACAGGCATGGGGCATGACGGTCTCGCGGGGACGCGCCGCGTGGTAGAAGCCGGCGGTGCGGCCGTGGCCCAGGATGAGGCCTCCAGCGTGGTGTGGGGTATGCCGGGGGCGATTGCACTGGCCGGGCTTTGTCACGCGGTTCTGCCGCTGCCGAGGATCGGACCGAAGTTGCTTGAGATGATGCGTGTGCCTGCGCGATGACCGCGACGGTGACCGCGGCCGCGTTCGCGACATTGGCGGGCCTGCTGAAGGCGCGCTCCGGCCTGATCATCGGGCTGGACAAGACCTACCTGCTTGAGACCAGACTCACGACGCTCCTGCGCCGCGAGAACCTGGCTGACCTGAACGTGCTGGCGGACCGGTTGGCCCGGCCAGGGGCGGAGCCTCTGATCCGCGAAATGGTCGAGGCGATGACCACCAACGAGAGTTTTTTCTTTCGCGATGATAAGCCGTTTCAACATTTCCGAGCGCAGGCGCTGCCGCGTCTGATCGCGGCGCGGCCGCCTGGCACCGCGCTGCGCGTCTGGTCAGCCGCGTCGTCGACCGGTCAGGAAGCCTATTCGCTCGCCATGATCCTGGCGGAGAGCAAGTCCGTCGTTGGCGACCGCAAGATTGAAATTATCGGCACCGACATCGCGCGCGATACCTTGGCCAGGGCACGCGAAGGGCAATACACGCAATTCGAGGTGCAGCGCGGTCTGCCCGTGCAGTACCTGATGAAATATTTCAAAAAGGAGGATCCGCATTGGCGGATTTCGCCGGCGATCCGCCAGATGGCCCAGTTTCGGGAGTTCAATTTGCTCGGCGACCTGAGATCCCTCGGACGATTCGACATCGTGTTTTGCCGCAACGTGCTGATCTATTTCGATCAGGCGACGAAGACCAAGGTGTTGGAGCAGATCGCGTTGCTTATGCCGCCGGACGGCATGCTTTATCTTGGTGGCGCGGAGACGGTTCTCGGCATCACCTCCCGGTTCGCGCCGCTGACAGGGGAACGCGGTGTTTACGGTCTCAGTTGCGCTACGGCGGACAGTCGCACAATGGTCGCGGCAAAAACCGCGTAGCGCTGACCTGACCAGTTTCCGATCAGGTTGAAACAAGCACCGTCATGGCCGCCCGTGTGGCGGCCATCCATGTCTTTGAGGCCGCGAGACAAGACGTGGATGGCCGGGACAAGCCCGGCCACGACGAACCAAAGCCAGTCAATCCGATCGGAAATCGCTCTAAACGCCAAACTTCTGCCGCCAGCTCAGTCCGGCGACTGTGTCGCCCGCCGGCCGGTATTCGCAGCCAACCCATCCCATATAGCCAAGTTCGTCGATCCGCCGGAACACGAACTCCCAGCCGATTTCGCCGGTGCCTGGCTCGTTGCGGGCGGGCACATCGGCGATCTGCATATGATCGATCACCGGCATGAATTGCTCCATGCGCTTCGTGATGTCGCCCTCAGTGATTTGGACGTGGTACAAATCGAATTGCAGACCCAACCGGTCTCTCCCGATAGCTTCCACGATCGCCGCGCCCTGCGCCTCGGTGTTGAGGAAATAACCTGGCATGTCGCGATGGTTGATCGGCTCGAGCATGAGCTTCACTCCCTCTGGACGAGCCTGTTCGGCCGCCCAGGAGAGGTTGGCGGCATAGACGGCGGCGGCGGTGACCTGCGATACGCCCGCTGGCACGATCCCCGCCATGCAGTGGACGCGCCGGCACTCTAACGTCGCCGCGTAGTCGAGCGCTCGCTTGACCCCCTCCTTGAATTCCGATTGACGGCCCGGCAGCGCCGCGAGACCGCGTTCACCGTTGGACCAGTCTCCCGGAGGCATATTGAACAGAACCTGGGTCAGGCCCTCACCAACCATGCGGCTGCGCAATTCGGCGGCGGGGTATTCGTAGGGGAACAAGAACTCGACGCCCTCGAACCCGGCCTTGCGCGCGGCGGTAAACCGTTCCAGGAACGGGACCTCGTTGAACATCATGGAAAGATTGGCGGCCAGGCGCGGCATGATGGACCTCCGGTCGAATTCTCATGGAGGCTACAATCCCGTCCAATGGTTGACCAGCGGGGAGCGTCGGCCCCAATGGGCGGACAGGTGATCGCCGAACGAATCCTCATGGGGATGCTGATCGGCGGCGTGGCCGTGGGCTGCATCGCCGTGCTATATCCGTTTTTTTCCGCCCTGCTCTGGGCTGGCATTTTGGTGTTCACCACCTGGCCTGTGCATGAGTGGTTGCGAGCGCGTTTGCACCTGGGCCGGAGCGTCGCGGCGTTGGTCATGGTCGGTCTGACGGCGGTTGTCCTGGTCTTACCGATCGCTCTCGCGGCTCCAAGCGGAGGCGATGACGTGACCAATGCTCGTCACGCGGCCGAGGCATGGTTGCGCGCCGGGCTGCCGTCATCGCCGGACTGGCTGCGTGACGTCCCCCTGGTTGGTCCCTCTCTCGCCGAACTTTGGGATCACTGGGCCGCCGATATCGGCGCGTTACTGGAGGCGGTGCGGCCATTTCTGGGGATCATCCTGGAGGGCGGGTTGAGCGTCGTGCTCGGCATCGCCAACGGGGTGGTGATGTTCCTGCTGGCTCTGTTCGTGGCGTTTTTCTTTTACGTCTACGGCGAACCCATCGCGGCGCGGCTGCGATTGCTGCTGCAACGGGTCGCGGGAGACCAGGCTGACCGGCTGGCGGAGGTCACCGGTGCGACCGTCCGCGGCGTGGTCTATGGCATCGTCGGAACGGCGGTGGTGCAAGGCATTCTGACCGCGTTCGGCCTTTGGCTGTCCGGCGTCCCGCGGCCGCTGCTATTGGGCGCGGTGGCGGGGATGCTGTCCGTGCTGCCGATCGGCGCGCCGGTGGTGTGGATCCCGGCTGCTCTTTGGCTCATGGGCACGGGTCACATCGCCTGGGGAATTTTCCTTGCGGTGTATGGCGTCGTCGCGGTTTCTGGCGCTGACAGTGTAATTCGGCCCTGGTTCATCGCCCGTGGCGCGCATCTGCCTTTTATACTGACCATCCTGGGCGTGCTCGGCGGCGCGTTGGCTTTCGGGCTTCTGGGGATTTTCCTCGGTCCGGTGTTGCTTGGCGTCGGCTACACACTGATGAACGAATGGGTGAAGGACGACGTGCCGGCGGCCGTGCCTCCGTCAGAGTGAGATGGCATCTTTCGGCCCGCGAAGGCTGGTGGCGCGCGAAACCCGGCCAGGTAGTTTCCGAGCCTGCCTCGGCCGGCCGGACACGCGATATGTTCACGGACACCGTGATCACGGCACGAGCGTCAAATCCGCCGCGATCCGCCCCACCGCATCCTTCCCCGAGAACTCTCAGGGGGATTTCAACTGGAGTCCGCGAATGAGCGATCATGTTTACAGCGTCACCGAAATCGTCGGCACATCGAAAACCAGTGTCGAGGACGCCATTCAACATGGCATCAAGACAGCGGCTACAACGCTCAGGCACCTTGCCTGGTTCGAGGTGACGCAGATCAAGGGCCACGTCGTTGAGGGTGAGGTTGGACACTATCAGGTGTGCATGAAGCTTGGCTTTCGCTACGATCCGAAGTGATGCGCGGGGAGGCCCGTTGTTGAATAAGGCAATCCATATCCTGAAGCATCGCCGAGATGTTTTACCCTGAACCTATGGAGAAATCCCCATGGACGTTGAAAATACGGACCTTGAACGACGCGTGCTGGCGCACGAGTGGATTTTACAGATCCTTATTGCTCACATGAGCGAAGCCGAACCAAAGTTTCTGGAGCGGTTACAGAAAACGTTTATCGAGAATGTGCATACCGGTTCATCGGAACACGATTACACCGATACACTCGAATACGCGCAGCAATTTATCGGTCAGATCGTGCGTCTGAAGGCAACCCCGCGCGTAGAGCCGTGAAGCGGCGGCGCTTGCGCTATCGTGAGCTTCCGCGCGATTGAAGGTCTGTTCCCAGGCTGAATTCTGGGCCATATTCGTCCGTTGGACGGACTGGTATCCTGCGAGGCCTTCGGGAATGCGTCATGCGAACACTCAATATCCTGACTCTGACGCGCCTTAGCGCCGAGGATCGGACCAGGATCGAGGCGGTCGATCCGGCGGCACGGCTGACCGATGCCAGTGGCTGGTTCGACGGCGAGTACCGTGAGACCTGGCCAGCGTTCAGCGCGGGTCGCTATCTTCCGCCGGGTGCCACGGGCAAGGGCACCCGCGAGGAGCGCGACGCCTTCTTGGCGGAGGCGGAAATCATCCTTGGCAGTTGGCCGTTTCCGTTCGATCTGCGCTCCAGGGCCCCGAAGCTGAAGTGGTTTCATCAGCGGCCGGCGGGTGCCAGCAATTTGCTGAAGGGCGATTTGTGGGGCAGCGACGTGATGGTCACGACGTCTCGTGGTGCAGGAAATACGCTTGCGATCGCGGAATATGCGGTCGCGGGGATCATGCACGTCGCCAAGGGGTTCTATCGGGTCGCGCAGGAACGGGCATCGGCCGCGTTTGAGGCGCGCGCCTACCGGCCATGGTTATTGGAGGGCAAGACTGCTTGCGTCGTCGGCGCCGGCGGAATTGGGCTTGAGGTCGGCCGTTTGTGTGCCGCGCTTGGCATGCGGGTCGTTGGCACACGTCGTCATAAGCCGGCGGCACCTCTGCCGCCCGGGTTTGCCGAGATTGGGGCCGCCGCGGATCTCGATCGGTTCCTGCCGGACAGCGATATCGTGGTCATCTGCTGCCAATGGACACCGGAAACGACCCGGCTTTTCAACAAAGATCGTTTCGCCGCGATGAAGCCGGGAGGCATCTTCGTCAACGTCGCGCGCGGTGAGATCGTCGATGAAGATGCTCTCGCCGATGCGCTGGAAAGCGGTCAACTGCGCGGCGCGGCGTTGGATGTTTACGTTGGCGAGTTCGAGCATCCCCCCGCGGAACGGTTGTGGTCCAATCCAAGGGTGCTGATCACACCGCATATCTCCGGCGCCAGCGATCAGGATCGGCATGGTGCGATCGAGATCTTCCGCGAGAATCTGCGGGCCTATATCGATGGCGGGGAACTGATAAACGTGATCGATTGGGAACGAGGCTATTAAATGGCGATCAAACAAGATCGATCGCGAACCGTACCAAATCAGCAAGTGCGCAATGCTGTAATGCACCCTCGGCCGTCGCCCGAAGCACCACCTTAGGCGCGGCGTCGGCTTCCAACGCTTCCTGCCACCGTGGCGCGCACAGGCACCATCGGTCGCCCGCTTTCAACCCGGCGAACCCGTATTCCGGCATTGGAGTCGACAGGTCGTTCCCGGTTTTCTTACTGAAGGCCAGGAACTCCTTGGTCATCACCGCGCAGACCGTGTGACTGCCGACGTCCTCGGGACTGGTATCGCAACACCCGTTGCGGAAGAAACCGGTCATCGGGTTGGTTGAGCAGATGTCCAAAAGGCCGCCCAACACGTTGCGGGATGGCCGGCGGCCTGGCCGGCCGCTGGTTTCGTCCAGGGGCACACGGAACTCCTCACGGTAAGCCAATCAGCTTCGATCATCGCGGCCTGAGGCCGGTGGGGTCAAGGCGTGTCAGGATATCAGCTTCGCGAGTGCCGCCGCGATCTCGGGGCCTGCCTGATCCGCCCGCACCGGCTGGATGAATCGCCCGTCAGGGCCCATCAGGTACAACACTGAACTGTGGTCCATCGAGTAGTCGTCAGGCCCGGGTCCGGTTCGATGCTCGGCGTAGTAGACGCGGTACGCTTTGGCGGCGGCGGCGATCTGCTCGGGCGATCCGGTGAGTCCAATGAAACGTGGTCCGAACGCCGCGGCGTATTGTTTCACCACGGATGGTGTGTCGCGTTTTGGATCGACTGTAATGAACAGGGGTTGGATCCGGTCCGCCTTGGGCCCCAGTTTGTCGAGCGCGTCGGCGACAGCGGACAAAGTGGTCGGGCAGACATCCGGACAATACGTGTAACCAAAATAGACCAGCATGTACTTGCCGCGCCACGTCTGGTCGGTCACCGGATGGCC
>Ga0182018_10002722_pt1 | contig 17085 bp, 13 predicted proteins | sample 812P2MmetaG_FD_120490 | JGI IMG/M metagenome (GOLD analysis project Ga0182018, IMG submission 120490) | Permafrost microbial communities from Stordalen Mire, Sweden - 812P2M metaG | ecosystem: Environmental > Terrestrial > Soil > Wetlands > Permafrost | place: Sweden: Stordalen | collected... | reverse complement strand
TACGATTTTCTGCTCAGCCTTTCCGACCACATGGACCCCAACGGCCTCGAGCATCATCAATCGAGCGACAATCGCGCGCCCGAGCGCATGCTTCTCGATCCGGTGTACCGCACTTACTACGCGGATTTATTGAGCCACGAATTTTTTCATTCCTGGAACGGAAAATATCGCCGCCCCGTGGGACTCGCGACGCCGGATTTCCAGCAGCCGATGAAGGGCGATTTGCTCTGGGTGTATGAGGGACTTACGCAATATTACGGCGAGGTGTTGTCCGCGCGCAGTGGCATCGAAACCGACGGCGATTATCGCGAATGGCTCGCCTGGACCGCGGCTTATCTCGACAACTGGCCGGGGCGCACGTGGCGGCCGCTTGAAGATACGGCAGTGTCCGCGCAGTTGCTTTACATGGTTCCAGGCGAGGCGTGGCGTTCCTGGCGACGCTGGGTCGATTTTTACGATGAAAGCTGGCTGATGTGGCTCGACGCGGACGTCACCATCCGCCAGCTCACACACGGTCAGAAATCGCTCGACGATTTCTGCCGCGCGTTCGCGGGCGCGCCATCCAGCGCGCCGCAACTCGTGCCTTACACATTCGATGAAGTCGTCGCCGCGCTCAATCAAGTCGCGCCCTATGACTGGCAGAAATTTTTCTACGATCGGCTGGACGTAATCACATTGCATCCGCCGATGGGCGGGATCACCGGCGGCGGCTGGCATCTGGTCTACACCGACCAACCGAACACCTTCGTCCAAGCGATGGAGCCGTCCGAGGGTCTCGTCGCCGAAAATTTCACGCTTGGCATTATCGTCAGTCCGGCGGAGGGCGCGAAGGCCGGCGATCTGCTCGATGTGATTCCCGGCGGCCCCGCGGCCGAAGCCGGCCTCGCGCCCGGAATGAAATTGCTCACCGTGAATGGACGCGCGTGGTCGCCTGACGTGCTGCGAGACGCAATCGTCGGCGCGAAGGGAACTGCCGAGCCGATCATCCTGCAGGTGGACAACGTCGGCTACGCGCAAACAGTTCGCGTCCACTATCACGGCGGTCTGCGCTATCCGCATCTCGAGCGCGATCCGACCGCGCCGGACCTTTTGAGCAACACGCTCCAGCCTCTCGCGCCAGAGAAGTAGAAGCGCGCCGCGGTCGTTAGGTCCTTAGAGGAGTACTTTATGCGCCTTCCCGAAATTGCCATTCCACTTGCAGCATCGCGCCGCTCTTTCCTTTGGTCCGTTTCACTTGCTGCCACGAGCGCAATGCTCGCGAAGGCCAGCGTCGCTCTAGCCGCCCCGCAGGCGAATGCAAACACCTCCGGCCAAGCCGAGCCAACGCTTGACCAAACACGGATGCGCGCGCTCGCGGCCTGGACCGCTCTGACGTTCGAGACGCCAAACCCAGTGCCCTACGGCGCGGAGATCGTGCACACCAAAAGCGGCGAACGCCTGATGCGCGCCGCAAATGCCGTGGGACCTGAACACGATCCCAGCGCGCACGCCGAACTGCGCACCATCAGACTGGCGTGCAAGTTGCTCAACTCTCGTTCGCTCAGCGGCTACACGCTTTACACCACCTGCGAGCCCTGCCCGATGTGCATGTCCTGCGCGCTCTGGGCGCACCTCGACCGCGTGGTCTATGGCGCCACGATTGCCGACGCGGCCCGCTTCGGCCATCAAATTCAGATTCCCGCGGCAGAAGTCGCAAAGCGATCCGATATGACCTGCGTCGTCGATGGCCCCGTCGAGCACGATGTTTGTTTCGCGCTTTTCACAAATCCGAAAATGCAGAAGGTTTTCAAGCTATGGAATTCCGAGAGACCCTGACCGGCTTGATTGTTTTATAGAATCCGGCGCTGCGGATGCTCATTCAGTCCTTCAGTCAGATCGCGATCGCACCGCTCTGAAACACGCCCGTTGCATTTTCCGAACCAGGGCCGGTCGCGCGACACGCTTCTGGTTGGCCAGCGCGTCATGCACGATTCCGTGCAGCCCATGAAACAGAAAGCTGGCAGTGAACCGAGGGTCATTCACAGACCACGCGCGCGCGGCGCTGCCGGCTTCGAGCAGTCCGGAAAGGTGCGCAATAATAATGTTGTCGCCGTCCTTTTTGGGCGAAGGAGCTTGAAATTCATAAAACACGATACTGTGGAGCGCTGCCGCGTGGAGGTATCCTGAAATTCCCGCCGCAGCCCACGCCGCAAGCTTGCCTTTCCAGTCCTTCGCGCCCCGTTTTGCGATCGCCATTTTCACTTTGTCCAATAATTCGCGCACGAAGCGTTCCCGCAGCGCCAGCAGCACATCGTCCTTCGAGTCAAAATGAAGATAGAAAGTCCCCTTGGCGACGTCGGCGCCGTGCGTGATCTGCTCGATCGAAGTCGCCTCCACGCCGTCGGCAATGAAACGACGCTGCGCAGCGTCCATAAGCTCATCGCGCCGCTCTTCAGCCGGCTTGGTCCTCGGGCGCGACCTTTTTATTCCACGCATAGCATCACTGGAACGCCGCCGCGTTCTCGCGCGCCCACTGTTCAAATGAGATCGGCCTTTGTCCGACGACGCGTTCCACGTTGCCAGTAACGCTCGCAAGACGCCCTTCGCGAATCGCGCGATAGATCGAAACGTGCGCGGCCACGATTTCCGCCGAATCGCCATTCTTAATCATTTGCTCGCTTTCCTGCTCCTCGGTTATCGGCTCGAATCGAACCGGCTTTCCGACCGCCGCGCCGATTTTCGCCGTCATCTCGGCGTAGTTCAGCGCCTCCGGCCCCGTGATCGGCAACGACTCTCCGTCGTACTCCCGCGTCGTCAACGCTTCGGTCGCGACGGCGGCGATGTCGTCAGGGTGAATAAAGGCTATTCTGCCATCGCCGGTCGGCGCGCGCACTATCCCTTCCGCCTTGATGGACGCAGCCCACCCGAGCGCATTCGACATAAAACCCGCTGGTTGCACAAACGTGAACGCGATCCCGCTCGCGCGAATCGTAGATTCGCCGCGTGCGTGCCACGCACCGGTCCCAACGTCTCGCTGCGAATCCATCGACGACAGTTTTACAAGATGCCTCACTCCCGCCGCCCGCGCCGACTTCGCGGCCATTTCGTCCCGCCGTTCGATCTCGGGCCCGCTGGAGACCAGGAAAAGCGCGTCGACTCCCTGAAGCGCCGCGAGGAGGGAATCCGCGTCGGCCAGATCGCCTGCAACGATATCCACGCGATCCGTGTAGCGCGCCCCCGCCGTCTTCGCATCGCGCGCGAACACGCGCGGCCGGTCGCCACGCTCGAGCAGGCGCTCGACGACGCGAGCGCCAATGTCGCCCGTCGCGCCCGTGATCAGATAAGTTGTGCTGGTCTCGTTCAGAATGCCCTTCTTTTCGTTCATTTATTCTCTCTTTGTGCATGCTGCCCATACGGCCCAGTTTCGTGCTCGTTTGCAAATCATCCGCAGTCACTCTATCTTACTGACTGGCGGTCAGTCAATAGCGAATTGCGGCACTGGCTGAGGCTCGGAACGACGGCGCAATTGAGCCCAGGCCCGACTCCTCGGTATGCACCTGCGCTCTGCCACTAGATTCGATTCGACCGGAACGCTGTGATAGTCTCACTGACGCTGGAAACCGATCGGAAAACCAATGCGGCGAGGGCGCGTCGTGCGACAACAACCGACCAGAAGTTTGGAATTTATTGCTTTGCTGGCGTTCGCCATCCATGCCAGCGCGCAAACGCCCGCCAAGCACCCGATGACCGTGAACGATTTGCAGTCCATTCAGCGCGTTTCGGAGCCGCAGATTTCGCCGGACGGGCGCTGGGTCGCCTACACCGTCGGCACGCCGGACCTCACTGCCAATCGGGTGCGCACCGAAGTGTGGGTCGTCCCCGTCGATGGCGGCGACGCGCGCGAACTCACGCTCGAGGGCAACAATTCGCGGCCGCAGTGGTCGCCCGATGGAACGCGGCTTGCGTTTCTTTCCGATCGCAGCGGCGTCACCGAAGCTTACGTCGTCGCCGCGGCCGGCGGCGATGCGCAAAAGCTCACGACTCTTTCGACGGACGTCGATAACGAGCAGTGGTCGCCCGACGGCCGCTCGATCGCTTTCACTTCCAGCGTTTTCCCCGATTGCGCCGACGATGATTGCAACGCCGCGCGCCTCAAAGCTCGCGACGCGAACCCAGTGAAAGCGCGCGAATATGACACGTTGCTCTTTCGTCATTGGACGCACTGGAGCAATGGCACGCGAAGTCATCTTTTCGTCGCGGACGCGCAAACCGGTCAAGCGCGCGACCTCACGCCCGCCGCCGATTACGATGTGCCGCCCGACGAGCGCGGCGATCCCACCGACATCGCATGGTCGCCCGACAGCAAGCAAATTTGCTTCACCGCCGTCACCGATCGCCCGGAAGCCACCAGCACGAATGGCGATCTGTTCGCGGTCGATCTCGCGGGCGGCGCGCCCAAGCGCATCACCACCAATCCCGGCTTCGATGGCCATCCCGTTTATTCTCCCGATGGCCGCAGCATCGCGTACCACTCGCAAGCCACGCCCGGCTATGAGAGCGATCTTTTCCGCCTGATGCTTTACGATCGCGCGTCCGGCACATCCACGCGCCTCGCCGCGCAGTTCGATTCGTGGGTCGATACGATCCTCTGGTCTCCCGACAGCAAAAAAATCTATTTCTGGGCGCAGCAGGAACTCGATCAGCCAATATTTGAAATCGACGCCACACCCGACGCTGCGCCGCGCGCGATCCTGAGCGGCTTCAACGACACTGTCACTCTCTCCGCCGATGGAAGCACGTTCGCAATTCTGCGTTCGGCGCTCGACGCGCCAACGGAAGTTTACGTTGCGCACAGCGATGGCTCCGGCCTCCGTCAACTCACGCACGAGAACGCGCCGCTGCTCGCGCAACTCGATTTGGCGCGGCCCGAAAAATTCTGGTTTGAAGGCGCGGGCGGAACGCGCGTCGAAGGAATGCTGTTGCGCCCGCCGTCGTTCGACGCATCGAAAAAATACCCCGTGGTGCTCGTGATTCACGGCGGCCCGCAAGCCGCTTGGGAAGACGCGTGGGAGGGCCAAGCCTATCGCTGGAATGCGCAGCTTTTCGCCGCGCCCGGTTACGTCACCGTGCTGATCAATCCGAACGGTTCAACCGGCTATGGACAAAAGTTCGTCGACGAAATTCAGGACGATTGGGGCGATCGCCCTTACGTAGATTTAATGAAGGGCGTCGACTATGTGCTCGCTACGTATCCATTCGCGGATGGCAACCGCATGGCCGCGATCGGTGGTTCCTACGGCGGCTACATGGTGGATTGGATCGCCACGCACACTGGCCGCTTCAAATGTTTGGTCAGCCACGCTGGACCGTACGACGAATTCAGCATGTATGGCTCGACCGAAGAGCTTTGGTTTGTCGAGCACGATCTGAAAGGCACGCCCTGGGCCAATCCCGCGAGCTATCAAAAGTGGTCGCCAAGCAGCTACGCCGCCGAGTTGGGCAAATACAAAACGCCGACGTTGGTCCTCGCCGGAGAACTCGATTACCGCGTGCCGTACACGCAGGATCTTGAGCTCTTCACCGCGCTACAGCGGCAGGGCGTGCCCTCGAAACTGCTTTTGTTTCCCGATGAAGGCCACTGGATTCAGAAGCCGCTGAACAGCGAGCGCTGGAACAAAACGCTCGCCGATTGGCTCGCCACATATTTGAAATAGTCTCGCGCGAATTTAGAACGTATAGATGTGGAAAAATATCGGAAGAGGAGACAGGGCCATTCACGTTCTCGGAATTGACGTAGGCACCAGCGGCACACGCGCACTGATCATCGATGATAAGGGTCGCATTCTCGGCTCCGGCGTCGAAGAGCACGCAGCATTTGCGTCGCCGCGCCCCGGTTGGGCCGAGCAAGATCCGCGCGATTGGTGGCGCGCGTGCGGTTTGGCCGTCGGTCGAGCGCTCAAAAGCGCCGGCGTTCGCGGCGACGCAATTTCGTGCGTTGGTTTCTCGGGGCAAATGCATGGCGCCGTGATGCTGGACGAAGCGGGCGAAGTAGTTCGCCCCGCGCTGATCTGGTGCGATCAGCGTACCGAAAAACAATCGCGCGAATTGGATCAACTCTTCGGTCCCGGCCGCTTGATCGAACTCACGCTGAATCCGCCGCTCACGAATTTCACACTCACCAAATTACTGTGGGTCCGCGAAAATGAGCCAGAGAATTGGAAGCGTGTGCGCCACATCATGCTGCCGAAGGATTACGTTCGCTTTCGCCTCACCGGCGAGCGTGCCATCGACGTCGCCGATGCATCCGGCACGTTGCTGCTCGATGTCGCGAAGCGCGTGTGGTCGACGGAAGTTTTGACCAAAACGCAAATCCCACTCTCAATGCTGCCCACTCTGTACGAATCGCCCGATGTTTGCGGCAAAATTTCCGCCGCGGGCACGGCGGCGACGGGATTGCTGGGGGGCACCCCTACCGTCGCGGGGGCGGGAGATCAGGCGGCGGGGGCCGTGGGGATGGGCATTGTTCGTCCGGGCGCGGTGAGTGCGACGATCGGCACATCCGGCGTGGTGTTCGCCGCGACGGACCGGCCGGCACTCGATCCGCGCGGGCGCATTCATACGTTCTGCCACGCGGTGCCGGGGCGCTGGCACGTGATGGGCGTGACGCAAGCGGCGGGCTTGTCGCTGCGTTGGTTCCGCGACCGCTTCGGCGCGGGCGCTGACGACGGGCGCGATCCGTATCAGCGGCTCACCGATGAGGCCGCGACGGTGCCAGCGGGATCGGACGGCGTGTTCTGGGTGCCTTACTTGATGGGCGAGCGAACCCCGCATCTCGATCCCAACGCGCGCGCCGCTCTGCTCGGCCTATCGGCGTCGCACACGCGCGCGCACGTCGTCCGCGCAATCCTTGAGGGCGTGGCGTTCAGCCTCAAGGACACGTTCACCATATTCGACGAGCTGCGAGTTCCCGTCGAGCGAGTGCGGCTCGGCGGCGGCGGAGCGCGCGGCGAATTGTGGCGGCAGATTCAGGCCGATATTTATGCGCACGAAGTGGAATTGGTCGAGGCGGAAGAAGGCGCGGCGTATGGCGCGGCGATCCTCGCGGGAGTTGGAGCGGGAATGTGGCGATCGGTGGATGAAGCTTGCGACGCGGTAGTTCGTGTGGCGCATCGCGTCGCGCCCGATGAGAAGAATTCCGCGCTAGTGCAGAAATCGTATCAAACCTATCGGCGAATTTATCCGGCGCTTCACGAAGTGTTTCCGTCTGCGATTTAAATTCTCCAAAGAAAAAACCCCGCACGCAAAATCGCGTGCGGGGCATCTTCATTCCGCTGCAGCGGCCGCGCCGGCCGCAGAAGCTCCGCTGATTATTTCGCGGAAAATTTGTACGTTGTCGCCTCGTGGAATGTTTGGCCGGGGCGCAGAATTACCGGCGGGAAACTCGGCTGGTTGATTGAATCGGGGTAATGCTGGGTTTCAAGCGCGAACGCGCCGTACTGTTTGTAGTGAATTCCGCGTTTGCCGTTCAATGTGCCGTCGAGATAGTTGCTGGTGTAAAGCTGGATGCCGGGCTCGGTGGTCCAAACCTCCATGGTGCGGCCGGAATCAGGGTCAGTGGCGCGTGCGGCCAGGCGCATCGTGCCCGGAGTTCCGTTGACCACGAAATTGACGTCGTAACCCTTGTGCGCTTGAACTAGCGGGTCGGTGATGCGCGAGCCCAGGGCCATGGGTTTGGTGAAATCGAATGGCGTGCCGGCGACGGCCGGAACTTCGCCGGTGGGGATCAAGTTCGCGTTCACGGGAGTGTAGCTGTCCGCGTTCAACATCAGAACTTGCTTCAGCACGTTTCCGCTGTCGGCGCCCGCCAGATTCCAATACGTGTGATTGGTCAGGTTCAAGATCGTGTCCTTGTCGGTGGTGGCCGTGTAGTCGAGCTTTAGTTCGTCGTCGTCGGTGAGCGTATATTGCACAGTGACGTCGAGATTGCCGGGATAATTTTCTTCGCCGTCGGGGCTGTGGTAGCTGAATTTCACCGACGCCGCGTGCGGCACATCGATCGGTTCCGCTTTCCAAACCTTGCGATCGAAGCCGACCGTTCCGCCATGCAGGGAATTTGGCGGATCGTTGATTGCGAGCTGATACGTTTTCCCGTCGAGCGTAAATTGGCCATTGGCGATGCGGTTTGCATAGCGGCCGACGGTTGCGCCGAAGTAAGGCTCTTTGCCGAGGTAGCCATCGAGGCTATCGAAGCCGAGGACGATATCGCGCTTGCGGCCGGTGCGGTCGGGCATCCAAACCTCGGTGAGCGTGGCGCCGAAATTGGTGATTTTGGCGACGGCGCCTTTGGAATTCGTGAGCGTGAAGAGTTGGACCGGCGTGCCGTCCGCAAGTTTCCCGTATTCGCTGGTTTCCACCGTGGCCCTCCTGGGATTTTTCGCTTTCGTCGCCGCGTGCAGCGCGACGCTGCCGCCGCATGCGAGAAAAAGGGCGAGAGCCAGACTCACAACCGCAGTGCGTGCCTTCATCGTTCGCCCTCCTGGGGATGTCGTTGCTCGGAATCGTGTTGATTGCGCATGATTTGTATCACAGGTGCGCTCCGGGCGCGACACCGCTCGATGATGTGCCCCCACCCCCTCCCATGTTTTTTGGAAGTGTTGATTCTGCGGGACTTTAAGTCCTTCGCGCCAGAAGTGTTGATTCTGCACGACTTTAAGTCCTTATCGCCAGAAGTGTTGAATCTAGTAGACTTGAAATCTCGAAGAATGAGTGAGATGGAAAAATCTGGCGAATTCTTGGAAGTGTTGATTCTAGAGGAGTTGACGCGAGCCGGAGCGAATTGATTGGCGGCCGCGATAAATTCGAGAAACATACCGTTAGTATAGCGCGAACTATACTTGTATGTCAATATAAATCAAAGGGTTATTCGAATAGAATGGATAGGAATGAGCCGACCGCTTCGCGGGGGCCGGACCCACGGATCGGCCACCGCTCAGGCAAAATTCGCCGAACTCAGCCGGGAGCCGTCCCGGTGTGCTCGCGCGATTGGTGCGTCGAAAGCCCCTTCAGCTGAACCTTGCGTGATCAGCCCTTCGGACGGATTATCGTGAGTTGTGATAGAGTGCACGTGGGAAGGTTCTCGCGAGAATATGGCTCAATACACGCGCCTCTCGAAGCCTCCGCTCCGTGAAGCGATCCTAGACATACAACTGAGTGGTGCTCTTCCAGTTTCCTTCATCGATACTCTCAAGGAACAGAGCATCGTCGGATTTGAAGATGTGGGACCGATTCGGCAGGGCCAGTTCGCTCTTCAGTTCGGGCCTACGGTTGAGCCAACGGCTTCAGTTACAGCGAACGAACTGCTCGGATTCCGATACACCTCGAGCGACAAGTCACGAGTCGTTCAGCTGAGGCGCAACGGAATGACGTACAGCATCCTTCAGGGATATGCGGACTGGAGTCATTTCCGAGATTCCGCGCAAGAAATCTGGCGGCAATTTAGCACATGGGCGGTCAAACTCCAGGTGCAGAGGCTGGCCCTGCGGTACATCAATGTGATCGATGTGCCGATGGGAGAGGACATTGACGGGTACCTTACTTCGGGTCCTAGGATTCCCCCTGAGTTGCCCCAAATATTCAGCACTTTCTTTCACCGAATCCTGATTCCGTTCTCTAGCCTCGGACTTAATGCTATTATAAATCAGGCAACTGAACCGAAGGCTACTAATCTGCTCTCGGCGATCCTTGACATAGATGTGTACGGCCAGTACCAACTCGCAGGGGATGACCAAGAAATCTGGAGACGGCTCGACCGAATCCGCGATATCGAGAATTTGATATTCTTTTCTTATATGACAGAGAAAGCTTTGGAACCCTATCGATGACAATAGCGTGTCCACCAGCGAATGCAGCAACTCCAGCGATGGTTCTCCGCACTGCTGCGGGCTCGAGCGAAATTGCGGATCTAATCGAATGCTTGACGAAGGAAGGGCTTCGTCACTATTCGGCTCCCAGGATTGAATCACTCGTTTTCGATATCGAGCAAGTCGCTGCCGAATCCGCCGAGTATGTTGGGGTCGATGAAGTGGTGACAATCAGCAGAGCGACGGCTGACGCGGCGATAGCTTTTGTGAATGTGTTGCCCAGGTCTTTGCCGACGCCGGAGATCGCGCCAGAGACGGACGGCGAAATCTCATTCGACTGGATGGGGCCCTTTGGGAAGATGTTCTCCGTGAGCATTGATTCTACTGGCAGGCTAGCGTACGCAGGCTCATTTGGATCGAAGAGCAAAGTGCATGGGACTGAGCAGCTTTCTAACACATGTCCGCCAGAAATTGTCCAAGGCATATCGAAGGCTCTTAGCTAAGCGGCCAACCTCTGGCTCGGACTACGATTCCGTCGCGCGTTTTATTTTCAGTAAGAGGCACTTCAACGCGACGAGGACCATACCGGCGGCTTTCACGCCTCCCAAGAATCTAAGGTTGTCTTGTTTTTGGGTTGATGCGCTCCCCGAAGATTCGGTGTGGCAGATTGGCGATGAGGTAGCCGGCGGACCGCGAGCAAAGCGCTGTCTCGCGCGTGCCGAGCTGACGAGACGCGACATCGCGGAAGCGGGGTTGCATTTCGACGATGACCCGGGCTCACATTCCCGTCATGTGGACGTCTGCGGCTGGCCAACCGAAAAGGATGAAATCAAGAGTGTAGCGCTCGAGTTGTGTGGCCGGGCTGTCCTGCGGATTCGTGCGTAGCTGTGTCGTCGCGAGCTCTGTCGAGGTGTGGTAACGATTTTTTCGAAGAGCGGATAGTTCCGTCGCATACGATGCCGATCAGAACCGTCCCGCGCCTCCTACAGATACGGACCGATTCGTCATGGGTTCTACGTCGTGCTTGATGTGTCCCGCAGCAGGAAAGCTGCGTAATCAGGTCGCACCCTCGCGCTTGTCGGTCTCGTTTGCAGCACGCTAGAATGATTTACGGAGCGCGGGACGCCGCCTATACCATCTGCAACTCTCCTGGAGAAAATCCAATCATGGTTGGCTCGGAAATGCATGCTCGGCGCGGAGAATTTGCGAATGAGGCGCTGGTCGATTTCTCGAAGGCGGAGAATCGTGCGGCGATTACGGCGGCGCTTGCGAAAGTGCGCGGGGAATTGGGGCGCGAGTATCCGCTTTGGATTGGAGGAGCGGCGGTTGAGACGGCGGAAAAGCTGCGGTCGCTCGATCCATCGAAGCCTTCGCGCGTGGTGGGAATTTTCTCGAAAGCCAGCGTTGAGCTGGCGCGGCGCGCGGTGGACGAGGCGGCGCGGGAGTTTGAAACGTGGAAGCGTGTGCCGGCTGCGGCGCGCGCGGAGATTATTTTTCGCGTTGTCGATCTATTGCGCGAGCGGAAATTTGAGTTTGAGTCTTGGTTGACGTTTGAGACGGGGAAAACTTCTCCGGAAGCCGACGCCGATGTGGCTGAGCTGATCGAGTTTTGCGATTTTTATGCGCGGGAGATGCTGCGGCTGGCGGGGCCTCAGGCGGTGACGCCGGTTGCGGGCGAGAAAAATTACCTCACCTACATTCCGCTGGGAGTGGGCATCGTGATTCCGCCGTGGAATTTCGCGGCGGCGATTATGGGGGGAATGGCGGCTGCGGCGCTGGTGACGGGGAACACGGTCGTGCTGAAGCCTTCGAGCGATGCGCCGACGATCGCTTACAAATTTTGCGAATTGTTGCGCGAGGCCGGAGTGCCGGCGAACGCGCTGCAATTTTGCCCGGGGGCGGGCGGAGCGATTGGCGATGCGCTGGTGCAGCATCCGAAGACGCGATTCGTGGCGTTCACGGGATCGAAAGAAGTCGGGCTGCACATTGGAGAGCTGGCGGCGAAGGCGCAGGCGGGGCAGATTTGGATCAAGCGCACGGTGCTGGAGATGGGAGGGAAGGACGCGATCATTGTGGACAGCGAAGCCGACCTCGATGCCGCGGTCGAGGGCGTTGCTGTTTCGGCGTTCGGGTATCAGGGACAAAAATGTTCGGCGTGCTCGCGCGCGATTGTGGCGGCGGATATATATGACGCGTTTTTGGCGAGGCTCACCGAGCGTGTGAAGAAAATGCGCGTGGGCGATGCGGATGATGCCGCGAATTACATGGGGCCGGTGATCAACCAGGCGGCGATGAAAACGATTCTGGATTACATCGAGGTGGGGAAAAAGGAAGGGCGTTTGGTGGCGGGAGGCGGGCGCGCGGCGGGCGATGGCTATTTTATCGAGCCGACGGTCATTGCGGACGTGGCTCCGCGGGCGCGCATTGAGCAAGAGGAAATTTTCGGGCCGGTGCTGGCGGTGATTCGCGCGCGCGATTTCGACGATGCGCTGGAGATCGCGAACGATACCGAGTTTGGATTGACGGGCGCGGTTTATTCGCGGAACGCCGCGAAATTGGAGAAGGCGAGAGAAAACTTTCACGTGGGGAATCTTTATTTCAATCGCAAATGCACGGGGGCGATGGTCGGCGGCCATCCGTTCGGCGGATTCAACATGTCGGGGACGGATTCGAAGGCGGGAGGACGCGACTACTTGTTGTTATTTCTGCAGGCGAAGCTGGTGGCGGAGAAAGTGTCTGCCAGCTAATCTGCGCAGGGCAGCAAGCCATTCGCAGCGAAGCCGCGTCTAAACCACACGAAACTCTAATACCCAAACGGCACGCACGTCGCGGCAAGAATCGACGTCGCAAGGGAACATTCTCCGCCGATCCGGCGTCTCTAGCTAAGATCAACCGAGGGAGGGCCCGGTGCTCGAAGGACTGGCGAAGGATTTCCGTTACGCGGCACGGATGCTGATGAAGAAGCCGGGCTTCGCCGCGGTGGCCATGCTGACGCTGGGGCTGGGCATAGGCGCGTCGACCGCGATGTTCAGCGTGATCGACAACGTCCTGCTGAATCCATTTCCTTATAAGCACGGAAACCAGATCGTCGCGTTGGGAATTCACGACACGAGCGACACGCACGTTAACGACAGCCGCCGTTATTTCCAAGGCCCCGAATACATCGACTACCTGGAACAGAGCCATTCATTCCAGGATGTGATGGGAGGGGCGTACGAGGATGTCCTTTACACTTCGGCGGACGGCACGCAACTCTTTGCGGGCGGCGTGGTAACGCCCAATCTATTCGATTTCCTGGGCGTGCCGGCGATGATCGGCCGCACCCCAACTCCCGACGACGTGAAGCCGGGCGCGACGCCGGTTTTCGCGATGAGCTACAAAATGTGGGTCAAGTATTTTGGCCAGGATCCATCGATCGTCGGCCGTAGTTTCGTGCTGAACGATGTGCCCACGACGCTGGTGGGAATCATGCCGCCGCGGTTCACGAAGCTGGCTTCGGATTTGTGGAGGCCTGTGGAGATGAACCGCGCCGATCCGCAGCTGGCAAACCTCTTCTTCAACTTTCAGGGTCTTTTGAAACCAGGGGTCACTCCGCGCCAAGCGGAGGCCGAACTGAATGGAATCGCGCTGCGACTGTCGCAAGTGTATCCGAAAAATTATCCCAAGAAATTCAGCGCTCAGATCATACCGCTCGCGGACAGCGTAGTCGGAGATTTTCGCGGGACGCTGTATGCGTTGGCCGCGGCTGTGGGCCTATTGCTGCTCATCGCATGCAGCAACGTCGCGAATATGTTGCTGGCGCAAGCTACCGCGCGCGAAAAAGAAATCGCGATTCGCGCGGCGATGGGGGCGGGCCGATGGAGAATTATCCGGCAACTGTTGATTGAGAGTTTTTTATTGGCGCTGGGCGGAGCGATCGTGGGGTGTGCGTTTGCGTACGGCGGGATCAAAGGGATCGTGAGAGCGATTCCCGATGGCGCGATCCCTCACGAGAGCGTGATTGGAATAAATTCGCAGGTGTTGCTGTTCACGCTCGGCGTAGCGGTGGCTACCGCGATGCTGTTTGGCCTGGTGCCGGCGCTGCAAGCGGCCAAGCGCGACATCGTTGAGCCATTGAAAGATTCGGGGCGGGGAGTAAGCGGCGGATTTCGGCGCGGGAGACTCAGGAGCGTGCTGGTTGTCGTGGAGGTCGCGCTGTCACTGGTGTTGCTGGTCGGCGCCGGCGTGATGATGCATACGTTCGTGAAACTCGCAGACGCGGATCTTGGATTCGATCCGACGAACATTTTGGTCGCGCGGTTGCCGTTTCCCAAAGGCCAGTACACGACGGCGGCCGAGAAGCAGCAATTCTTCAGCGCGCTGTTGCAGCGGCTGTATGCGTTGCCGGGAGTGGTGGCGGCCACCGAGACCAGCACGTTGCCTCCGTATGGCGGTATTGGCACCACGATCGATATTCCGGGCAAGGTTCATACCGACGATTGGCGCGCGATATTTCAGGTGTGCAGCGAGGGATATTTCCCGACGCTGGGATTGCGGCTGATGCGCGGTCGATTGTTTTCCAACGTGGAAGTGAATGACGCGCGCAAAGTAGCCGTAATAAACCAGACGCTGGCGACGAAATACTTCGGGCAGGACGATCCGATTGGCCGCGAAATAAAAATCAACGATCTGGGCACCCAGAAGGTGAATCCGGATCCGGATCCGGTGTTCGAGATTGTCGGAGTGACCGCGGACGAAAGAAATTCCGGGATACAGGATCCTATCAGGCCTGAGATTTTCATTCCGTATACCGTGACGGGAGCGTACCAACGCGGAATCCTGGTGAGGACGTCGCGCGATCCGATGTTGCTGCTGAACCCGGTGCGGGAACAAATTTGGGCGGTGGACCGCAATGTGGCGCTGACGCTTACGGGAAGTCTGACGGATTATCTGAAGCAATTTTCGTATTCAGGGCCGCGCTTCACGTTGACGTTGCTGGGAATTTTCGCGGGAGTGGGGCTGGTGCTCGTGGCGCTGGGTGTGTATAGCGTGACGGCGTACACGGTTTCGCGGCAGACGCATGAGATCGGCATTCGCATGGCGCTGGGCGCGGGGCGCGCGGACGTGCTGCGCATGGTGATGTGGATGGGGCTGCAACTGGTAGCGTTTGGCGTGATCGTGGGACTGTTTGTGAGTTGGGGCACGACGCGGGCGATTGCCAGTCAACTTTGGGGCGTGTCGGTACACGATCCGCTGACGCTGGGCGGAGTGTCGGCGGTGTTGCTGATTGTGGGATGCGCGGCGTGTTATTTTCCGGCGCGGAGAGCGACGCGCGTCGATCCGATGGTGGCGCTGCGGTACGAGTAGGACACCGGATAATTCAAGATTCGTTCGGTCACGAATGGATGATGAATCGGCATCTAATAAGGCGGAGATGTTCCGAAGAGGCCGATCATGACATCGAACGAATTCGCTGAGCGGAGTGCAAGCGGTCGCTTCCCGACGCTGGGAGCAATTTGGATACTCTACGGCCTGCTTCGCTTGGTTGCGGCAGTCGGGCTGTTTCTTTACACCGCTACAGCGACGCTAATGTTTGGCGCGCTGCTCAATCGCGTGGCGAATCCGTACGCGCTGATGGATATTTTTCACATCTTGTATCTCGGTGCGATCGTGCTGGCGGTGGTCTGCGGCATCGTGGGCATCATGGCCGGATTGGCACTGATGGGCGGCGGGCGCTCGGCGCGCTCGCTCGGATTGATCGCTGGATTTTTGTCGCTGTGCAATCTTCCGCTGGGTACAACTCTAGGGATTTACACGCTGATCTTGTTACTTCCGATGAGAACCACTTAGATTTATCGCAACTGCTCGCGAACGTTTGCAGCGGGCGAAAGAAATACGAGGGAAACAAACATGGGATTGATGTTCATGCTGACGATAGCCGTGATCATCGCGGCGGTGGCCGCTCTTCCGATTTGGCCGCATAGCAAGAACTGGGGCTTTTATCCGATCAGCGGCGTGAGCGTCATCATACTGATTATTTTGTTTTTCCTGCTGAGAGGCCGCTTGTAGGAAATCGCGCGGCGAGCGGAAAAGATTAGCTTGGAATCTGACCGTGGAATGGATCGGCGCCGATCGTTCCGCGCAATTCCTCAAGATACGCCGGCGAATTCACGCGAGCGAGTTCGGCTCGCGCGGATTGCAGCCGCTCTTCCACACTGAACCCATGATTTGTCGCCGCCGCCGCGCGGCGGAATGTTTCGAGCGCCGAGACATGGCGATTCCACAATACGATGTCGCGCTGCTGTTTGACGCGCAGCCGCTCGCGATACCAATCGCTCGCAAGCAGTGCCTCGCGCTCGAAAAGAGCGCGGAAGGCCGGCGTGTTCAAATCCATTCCCTCGTAGCTCCCGCGAGCCATGATGTGCAGCAGCGCCTTGAGCGGCGGGCATGCGGATTCGACGCTGCCGTCCTCGAAATAGTTGAGCGCCACGCGCCGCTGCGCCTCGACGATAGCCTCGACTCCCGAGGCGAACAACTCGACGCTTTGTTTTTCCGGCCGCAGCAGTTCCTCGGTGAACACGGCATCCGGAGTTTCAAAAATGCGGCCGAGGTAGCGATCCACAAAAAGCGCCGTGATGCGATAGCCCAAGCGGCTGGCTAGAATTGTTCGGCCGTCGAGCTCGAAATCTTGCACACGCTCAAGCAATCCATTCTCGATCAAAAATTTCGGATCGCGCTCCTGCACGCGCATGCGGCACCAAATTTCCGGCACAAGCATGCTGACGTCGTGGTCCACGCGAACGCGCGGTCCGACGTAGCCCGCCGAACTGGTAAAGCCGGCGTACTGCGTGAGGATAAAATCGACCAGTGCGTTGTTCAAATCCACCACCGGCCACAGCGCGTTGAACGGGCTCTTGGTGAGCGCGCCCTCGCTGCCGAATCCCGTGGTCGACGGCGATTTGCCGGTGAGGCTGGAGATGAATTCCATGAACAGTTCGGGCAACTCCTGATAATGGATCGGGCTGTAGACGGCGAGCGGCGGCAGATCGATCTCGGGATCGGGCGGATTGTTGCGTCGGCCGGCGAGCACCGCATTGACCGGAAAATGTACCGGCCGGTCCGCGGGAATTTCGCGTTCCAGACGCGCGGCGATTTCGGCGAGATAGGTTTCGCGCGGGTTTTCAAGGTCGGGGCGCTTTTGCAGGTAGCGCGGATTCTTGGACGGTTTTCCGTTGACCAGGCGCGGATGCGCCGAGGACACGATGTA
>Ga0182018_10002721_pt1 | contig 17086 bp, 13 predicted proteins | sample 812P2MmetaG_FD_120490 | JGI IMG/M metagenome (GOLD analysis project Ga0182018, IMG submission 120490) | Permafrost microbial communities from Stordalen Mire, Sweden - 812P2M metaG | ecosystem: Environmental > Terrestrial > Soil > Wetlands > Permafrost | place: Sweden: Stordalen | collected... | reverse complement strand
CGATGGGTGCAAACAAGCCCATCGAAGACATCGAAGCAAGCCTGCTTGCCGCCACGAAGTCGGCTTTGGATGAGCTCGTCTGGTGGGCCCACGCGACGATGGCGGCGAAGGCCGCTTGACCTGAAAGGGTCGGTAGCTGCCGCCGCGTCGACGTTGACGGACGAAGCCTCCATTTTAAATCTTGTGGCAAGCTCCGACGGTTATGGCGTACGAGCACACATCTCGGAAGCACTGCAATCTCGCCAGCCAGCTGCGCGAGTGATCGAATACGATCTCAGGGGATATCGTGGACACAAGCCAGATTGGATTGCTGACCGAATTTGCAGATTATTGACGGCTGCGGAGATATTCAGAATGCCGGCAGACCGAGGGCCCGCTTCGCTGCCTGTCCGAGAAGTTCTCAAGACTCATCCGCGAGGCATGCGACTTGTTGCTGCGTGCCGGTCTCAGAATCGCCAGTCTCAGGGTTTTTGTCAGTGTCCGGGTTAGAGGCTTCGCACGCTCAGTCAGCGCCAATCTCAAGGAAATGGCACTGACGAGGCCAGGCTCGTTAAAGGTGTAATTAGCCTGCCAACTTACTGATTGTAAAGGGCAGGTCCGTCTCAAGATTGATGGCACAGTGCCAATAACTTTGAGACGCGACAACAACAACAGACATCTTGGGTGCCTTAGATATCTAATTTAACATAATATACATTATGCGAAGTACGGCTTTATCAACGGTAGTGGCAATCCGGTGCTTCGTGGCACTGCTTAAGCCGCAATCCTGCAGACCCGTGACCCTTCGAACCTTAATTAAGTTGTAACCAGGTCAGCGGCACGCCGTTATGAGCGTTGTTACCCCAGCGAGACGCTTCTTCCGCCTGATGTCCACCATGTTCCGGGAGGACCGGGGGTACGCGTTTTTTCGCCCTATACATTTGGCTTGACTCGGAGTCCCGGAGGAAATCGTGAAGCATGCTGTTTTGTCGCAAGACTGGAATGTGAGGCTGCTGGGGCGGGCATCGTCGGTAGGGAAAATCGCGCTGCGCCTTTTGCCGCTCGCGGTGCTCGTTTCCTCCTGCGGCGGCGGTTCGTCGAACCAAGTGACCCCGATCCTGCAGGTCGGAATGCAGCGCGAATACACCGGCACGGCGACCCGGTCCGTGGTCTATGCCGACCCGACCACAACCGAGAAGGACAACACGCTCGTCTATACGTTCACCCAGAACCAGAGCGTGCAGCAGGCAGCGACCGGCGCGCCGGCAAACTTCGACGTGCACAGCGCTTACACCTACACCGTCGTTCAGGACCCGGGTGTCGGAACGGTCCCCATCTCGCAGTCGGTCGACAGCTACGAGAACCTTGCGATCGCGGGTGATACTCAGACGGTTACAACCCTCGGAGAGAACGTCGTGGCCGTCTCGAATGACGAAACCTCCAACGCCCTGGGCAACGGACCCTATACCGAAACGACTACGACGACCGCGACGTACACGACGCCGCGCGCCGGCTTCCCTTATCCGCTGCAGACCGGCGCGACAATGACCACGCCGCAGTCAGAGACGCAAACCATCACGTTCACCGATGTCAATGCCGATAATGCCGCACCGTCGAACGGTACCAATGTCGGTTATACGGAGACCCGAACCGAGAACGACGACGGGTCGTATACGTATCAAGCGACGTACGTGAACGGCGACGCCTTTTCGAGAACGCAGAGTTCCGATGGCAGCGGAACCGAAACGTCTAAGAGCGCCACGTCGACCATAGCGACAACCGTAGGTGTTCCCGTGACTGCCGATGGCGCGAACACGATTCCCGTTGTGCAGACCGTCATCGCGAAAACGGCGGCCGCTACCAACTATTCGGCGGCAGACTGGTACCCGGGCAACGCTGCTCCGAATTCGCCGCTGGTCCTCGAGACCAGGACTGTCGTCGGCCCGGCCTCGAGCCTGCCTTCGGAGTGCAACGGCGCGCTGACGCAGTCAGACGTCTACGAAGTCGACACGACCACGACCGACCTCAACCCGGATGGAGCTTCGTATTCGGCGACGACGACACGCGCCTTCAATGACGGCAATGCCGTCTCGGTCTGCCAGTTGTCGACGGAGAGTAGCTCGTCCTACGATCTTTTGACGGGCGCCTTGATCTCCACGACCACGACTACGACCACGACGTTGCTGTCCGAGATCACTGAGTAGGGCGATCCTGACCAAGTCCCCTTCCTCTCTGGCGATTCGATCGAGATAACTACGTTCTGAATCGGCCAGAAAGCTTGGCTTGCGCGACGCCGCGTCAGCTCTCCCATCCCATGTACGCAGCGAACAGTCCCAATGTAAGGATGAATCCGTGCACCAATACGCACGTCCAGATGTTTCGTCCCAATATCAAATGCGCGGCACCCAGAAGCACCCCAGCTATACCAGAATCCAAGATGCCTGCCGGTCCCCTGTAATAGTGACCGAACCCGAAGAGCACAGAGCGTCCCAATACCGCGAAAACGTCGGCGGCGCAGACGCATCTTTTGAATGCGTCAAATTTGATAGCGTGGTTGGTCGCGCAAAGCGATCTGCCGAGAGCCGACTACTGGCCAAGTCGCGTTTGTCTTGCAGTTACCTACGACAAGCTCGGACTGCATGTCGATGCTTAGAAAATGCTGAAAAGATTGAAAACTTCAATGGGCGACGCCGATGCGTACCAGTACGCCCAGATCTAGGCACAGTGGGGGAATACTGCCAAAGCGCTAGAATAGGTTGACACCGCAGTGCGCCTGCGCGATTCGGGATTGCTGGATCTGAAGACCGACCCACTCCTTGACCCGCTGCGCTAGGAACCGCACTTTCAGGCGATTGAGCGGGAATTGAAGTTTCTGATCTGAATGCAGGGTCTCGTCCGGGGTCCGCACGCGACGGAGAAGCCTCAGTCGCAGGTTGCGATCGCCCTCTGCATGCCGCCCGAAGCTATAGGCTCACGTGCGCACCAAGCCAAAAGCCCCTAGGCGCCCCTGGCGTGTAGAAGCGCGAATTTGTGAACTGCGGAAACGCGCCATTGCCGGTGGGATCACCATACAGCGCGAAACTGGCGTAGTGGCGGTCAAGGATATTCTCACCCTCGAAAAAGAATGATAATTGTCGCGCAGCCTGCCATGACACGCGCGCGTTCAGCAGCGTGTAGCTCGGCAGCGGCGCTTGTGCATTGGCCTCATCACCCCGCAGATATTGGTTCGACACGAATATCTTGTCGAGACCCACGTGCACATCCTGTGGCAGGTTGTAGCCGACGCCCAGTTTCGCTGTGTGCATAGGCACTTCGGGAAGACGGTCGCCTGGTTCCACAAAAATGTCGCCATTGGCATTCGCTGCGGGGTTGTTATCGCTGAAGACGGTGAGATGCGACTGGAATGTGGCATGGACAAAATTGTAATTAGCGTGATAGTCGAACTTCCTCCACTCGCCCTCGACCGCAGCCTCGGCGCCAAGTCGCTGCGTGTCGCCAGAATTCTGAAAGTATCCGGAGCCGATGAGCGGTCCCGCGCTCACGAAGATGATGTCATTTGAGTTACGAGTGTCATAAATGTCCGCGAACCAATGCGTCGCGCCCTCGCCACCGCGCATTCCGACTTCCACGGTCCGCGCAACGACTTGCTTGAGGTTGGGATCAGACACAAAGCCGAGCGGAAACGTGCAAGGTTCACTCGGATTCGAACAAGACAGTTCGGCTGCCGTCGGAATGCGATTGGATTCGCTGTAGCTTGCATAAGCGTTCACCAACGGCGAGATTTGATAGGTGACACCCGCCGAAGGATTCAGGCGCGAGTAGCTGTGCTCCCCGTTCAGCGAGTCACCAAAAAGATCGCTCAGGTCCACAGTCGCGTAGTTATAACGGGCGGCGGCCGTAACGTTAAGCTGCTGCGACAGCGACAAGGTATCCGTAAAGAACACACCGGTGTAACGATTCACAGCGTCCAGACGCACGTTGTAGGCCGAACCTCCCACTTCTTGTCCGTCCGAGTAGGTCGTTGTGCCCGGCGGATTCAAAAAGACGAGCGTTCCCAAAAGCGTGACATTGCTGAAATGGCTCAACGCCTGATCGTAGGTCACACCAATGTTAGCTGCGTTCTCAAGGCCCGCAAGCGGCTGATTAAGCGTGAGCTGCAAGGAACCTCCCTCGCCCAGCGTTCGCGTGGTCGAAAGCGGCACGATGCCCTGATAAGGAACCGTGGTCGGTAACGGCGCCCCATCAAGTAATGTGACTGGAACGCCAGCGTTACACACAGTGTCGCCGCATGGTGTAAAGCCGGAGGCTGCGCCGTTCTGGATTTCCACATCGACGGAGCGCAGGTAAGCCGTAGCGTGTAACGACAACGCGTCGGTCAAGTCTTTGCTGCCGCGAGTTTGTAGAAAAACGAGGTGATCGATCTCGAGGTCAGGAACGGCGAAAGCTGCGGTTGGATTGTCCTGGGAAGGGTCGGCAGCGTTGCCATTCAAATGACTCCACGCAACCGTCAGACTTGCGCCGAGCGCATAGCCGTCGCCCTTTAGCGCGGCGTCCACGAAGCTTTGCGCGACGTCGGACGAAGAAAGCTGCCGCCAGCCGTCTTCATGTTCAACGTTGGCGCCGACGTAGAACGCCGTATTGCCCAAGTCAACTCCGTCCTGCACGGTGCCGCGATAGCGCCCGAAGGAGCCGCCTTGAAGGTCAGCAGTTGTGCCTTTAAAACTAAAGCCGTCCTTCATTTGCAATGTGATCGCCCCGCCGAGAGCGTTCAGACCGAATATTGGATTCGAACCGGGCAATTCCTGCAACTCCTCGACGGCGAACACTGGGATAAAATCCCACAATACAATGTCGCCAAATGCTTCATTAATGCGCACGCCGTTCTGGTAGAGCGCAAGCCCCTGTGGGGTTCCTAGAACCGGCGAGGCTGTGAAGCCACGCGAAACAAGATCCTCCTGGTATGGGTTGCCCTCAGTATCGGCGAGCGACATGCTGGCAAGGTGGCGGTTCACCGCATCGGTTACAGTCTCGTCATGATCACTCTCAAGCTGCGATGCTCGCAGCGTCTGCACATTGCTTGGAACGTGTGCGAGCGGAATGTCGGTACCCATAACGGGGGTAACGGTTACCAGCACAGTCTCGAGAGAATCCGTAGCGGGAAGCACATCGGCCAGTGCAGGGCAAGCAATGAAGATCAAGGGCAGCAGCGAAAATCGGCGATAGATCATTACACATTCCTCCGCAAGCAAATATATTAGCGCCGCCAAGGCCGAAATGCGTGCTCGGGCAAGGAAGACAGGCTTTATGCGAGGCTAGGGTGTCGGGTCAAACATCACCCATGCACTGGCAATCAAGTGCTTTCCATACTTTTGTCAAGTAAATAATCGCCAGTTAGATGGCGATGTTACGCTTGACGTCACGGCGGTATCGGCTTGGTCGTCCATTGCACCCACCGTCGTTCCGCGAACATCCCGAGCGGTATAGCGATAGCAAAGGTGATCATTGCGGGATAGACGCTCAGCGCAGGCGCGATGGTCATCGTAGTCACATAGGGCAAGCGGCGTCAGATACAACACGGTGAAGAGCACGTAGCCCGAAGGCCGAAATGTGCGCAACAGTTCGACGCCGCATTTCTGACAATAGAACCTTGTGGGCCGAAAGCGCCACCAGCTTGTCCCGGGCTCGCGTCCATAGCTCGCCTTCACGCCCCGAAAAGGGGGGAACCAGAAGCCGCAGCTAGGACAGCACGGAGGCATTCAACGCTTTTGGCGCGATAAGATGCGTCAACTTCACGTTCGTCCCTGCAAGGTTGCCGCATTCGATGGGCAATGAACTCCGGTTTCACGCCCTATTTGATCTCCGGGTCAAGCGAAGCAGCAAGAGGGGGTCGCGGGGCTTGTGCGCGCAATCACTCCGCTGGCGCACGCGACGAGTACCTGGTTGAGAGCCAGGCGCTCGGCTCGCCAGTCCCCCTCGCCCGCCGCCGACGGCTATGCGAAGTGAAACATCGCGAGTTAGATGGCGGAGGGCCGCGCGGTCCGTCAGCCAGTCTTGACGTGGCGGGCGGCCGCATCGGCGGTGTCTTCGGGCCGCGTATTGAAGGCGATCGCCGCTTTCGGCGCCGCGTTGTGGACGATGTTCACAACCGTCTCGAACAACACCAAGCTTTTCGGTGGAATTCTGAGGCCGCCACCGATAACCACGCAGTCGTAGGCCGCCCCCTTCAACGCTTCTTTGAGCATGGAGCCGCCGGCCGCATCGGGCGTAATCATGCACGTATCGCCTTTCCAACCTCGTTCCTCGATCTGTGCGACCGCCACGGCGATTCCGGCGTTGATCTTTTCAGCATTGAAGCCGGGTGGCAGGGAGGGGTCTGAAAAGTCGACGGTTTCGGGCTTTTGGCCTACGAACAGGATACGGGTCATGCAGTTTCTCCATTCAGACACTGACCAAGGCCAGTCCGCCACCGGCGGAGTCGCCCACGGTGGCAATCTTCGAAATACCGGCGCCTGCTAAACCGCGATTGTCCAAGTCGACATCGTTCACCGCCGCAAACGCGGAAGCTCTCTTATGCCTTAGCCCGTTGCAACGGTTTCAACTTGCGAAACCCCATCAATAAATTCGAACTACACGCGAATCCATTTTAAGGCGCCAAACTCGGGTAAGTCCTACCCGTTCAACAACTTCACGGTAGCACAGTTTCGATAGCCCAGAATTGGCTGTCATTTATGCGCCACCAGTGATTACCTTGCGGTAATGGGCGCGAACCGCTCAATACGTCTACTTCGAACTCCCGATAAATAAACAAAGGAATTTGACGAGTCCGCGCGCGGCGGCTGCCGACTTTCATCGAGTCTCGCGCCGATCTGCTAAGGCTTTGACAAAAGATCCGGCTTCATGGTGGTCAGATCGACGGGCACCGAATTGTGTTCCTCGACGATCAGCCACTTGCCGCTCATCTTGCGATAGATATCGGTCGTCCGGGCCACGATCTTTACCTTCGCTCCGTCCTTCCCGGTAAATTCGCTGGTCTGAATGTTGTGCCCATAAGCGACCGAACCGACGACATGGATGGTCTGTTCCGAGATTGTGTTCTTCACGGTTCCGGGGAAAGCCGAAAACAGTTCTTCGAAATCCTTTTTGTACGCATCCCAACTTTTATATTCGCGCGGTGGCACGACGTCAAAGACGAATAGTTGCTTTCCGGGAGCGTAGACCGACATGACTTTGTCTACGTCTTTTGAATTGAATCCCTCATTGTAGGTATCCTCGAGGGCTTGTATCGCTGCCTTGTCGGCATCCGCTGCGGGCTGGTCACCTGCCGCCGCGTTGGCCGAGACGAGAATGGCAACACTAAGTGCGCTTAGGATTCGCATGCCGGTCTCCGTGCAGATTTCTGCTATTGGTATTCTTCTGGACCCACTGGCCCAGTCTGGTGGGCCGAGGCAATAAAGATATTACCACTGAAACCGCGATGTTCACAAAACCACGCCGAAGTTGAATCGTGGCAGAATCGTTAACTAAAGAGAAGCGAAGGGCGCGGTGCCGGCGACGGATGAAAGACGGTTGGGCATGGGGAACGACGGCGGTCGTCGTCTTCACGTGTAAATCCGCACCGGGAAGCGCAACGGCGAAATCGACGATGACAGTGGATCAGGTCAGACGCACGGCAAGCCGTGCTCGGCGCGGGGCGCTCGGGAGGTCGTAATGAAGCGAGGCGACGAAGGTAGGGGCGAGATCGGTGTAGTGGCGTCTCTCGTTCCGCGACCGGACGGCACGCTGCGCCTGGTCTTGGACGATGTCGTGATCGCCCCGTCGACGGGGATGACGCTTTGGAGGGTTCGAGGATCCTACACGTTCATCGATTGGCCGCGCGACGTGGTTACGAACATGAAGTTGAGTCCGCGGGACTACCAGAGGCTCGGAGAGAGCCTACTCGCCCGGCTCCTCGCTCGAAGATCGATGTGATCATCGCTCCGCGCGGATTCTGGGTCGACACTGGTGCGATAGCGTGGTCGAGAACGATTCCGGCGAAGCGATACGGATGATCTTAGGAACGAACATGAGAGCGCCAAGACGGATTCCGAGCGTATTGCGAAGCCTTCTGGTAGCCGCGTGGTTGTTGTGTCTGAACAGCGGCGCATTGGCAGCGCAACCCATCGTTCGCGATCTTCCGCCTGGGCTGCAAATTCCAACCGCAGCCCAGACTGGGCCGGGCTTTGATGTAGATAAAGCGACGGAAGCCTACCTTGACCTGCTTTCGCCGGAGCAGCGCCGGCTATCGGATCAATACTTTAAAGGCGGCTATTGGCTGCAGCTGTGGGACCTGCTGTGGACCGTGGCCACCTGCGTACTGCTGCTGGTCACCGGCATGTCCGGCTGGATGAGCCAGCTTTCGCAACGCCTAAGTCGACGCAAATGGATCAGCACGCCGATTTACATAGCGCAGTTCCTAATTGCCCTGTTTCTACTTGACCTGCCGATGAGCATTTACACCGATTTCCTGCGTGAGCACCAGTACGGTCTGAGTGAGCAGGCCTTTGGTGGATGGATACGCGATCAACTGGTCATCATCGGGGCAAATGTGGTGATTTACACGCTGGCCCTGACTCTCGTGTACGCCGCTGTGCGCCGCGCGGGCGCACGCTGGTGGATCTGGGCGACGGGCTTGAGCTGGGCGACGCTAATGATTGTGCAGCTGATTGGCCCTGTCTACATATTTCCTCTACTTAACGACTACAAGACACTGCCTGATGGACCGGTGAAAGAGGCCGTGCTGTCGCTGGCGCGGGCCAATCAAGTGCCGACTAGCCACGTGGAATGGTTCGACGCATCCAAGCAGACCACTCGGATCAGCGCCAATGTCGCCGGTCTTCTCAATACCACGCGCATTGCACTGAATGACAATCTTTTGAACAAGTCATCCCTGCCGGAGATTAAAGCGGTGCTCGGCCATGAGATGGGGCATTACGTGCTCAACCACGTATGGAAGGAACCCATTCTCATCACGTTGATGATTGGTTTGGCAATGGCACTGCTGAACGTTGCCATGGACGCTGCGCTGGCGTGTTGGGGCGGCCGTCTTGGACTGGCCGATCGCGCCGATCCGGCAGCGCTGCCGCTCGCCGTTGCATTGTTTTCCGTTATCTTCTTTCTGCTGACGCCGATGCAGAATCTGATCATCCGAAGCTACGAGGGTGAAGCCGACGCATTTGGCCTAAACGCGGCGCGGGAGCCGTATGGCTGGGCAATGGGAGCGATGCGGCTTTCCACGTACCGCAAGATTAGGCCCGGGAGATTCGAAGAATTTGTGTTCTACGATCACCCGAGCGGTTACGAGCGTGTCCATGCGGCGATGATTTGGCTGAAGGAGAATCAAGCACTCAAGGGGGCAATTGAACCCGATGCGAGGGCACCGACAGAGGCGGAAGCAGCTAAACGCGTCCAATAGCTAGGACAGGCATGCGAAACTCCCTCACAAATTTCCATTTCTAGAGCCATAAAGCAGTCATTGGTGATAGTCCGCTCAGGATCACGAACCGTCTAATGCGTGTTATCCCAAGGCTTGGCTATCGTCTCACGGAGTTCGCGTATCTCGCGGCGGCTGGCAAAGCAACTCGGGCGGCCAATTTGGCCTTCCCCTGCGCCCGATGGCTACCTTCTAGGCTCATACCGCATCGCCACCACCCCCGAGCCGAACTCCAGCCGGCTCACGAGCTTCAAGTCGACATACTTCGATAGCCCCGCGAACAACGTCGGCCCGTGGCCCGCCAGCCTGGGCTGTACCAGGAATTCGTACTCATCGATTAATCCCAGCTCCGCCAACGCCAGCGGGAGCTTCACGCCTCCCACGAACAGCCCCTTACCCGACTCCCGCTTGAGCTGCTGAACGGCCTTCCCCAGATCCCCGCGCACGAGCTCCGCGTTCCAATCGACCCGGTCCATGGTGCGCGACACGACGTACTTCTTTGCCGCGTCGATCGTTCGAGCGAAGGGCTCCATCCAATCAGGCCTCGCTCCCGCCCGCGCCGCCGGCCGAAACGCTGCCTCCATCATTTCGTAAGTCACCCGGCCAAAGAGGAGGGCATCGGCCTGGGCGAGGTTCTCGGCCGCATGATGATGCAATTCTTCGTCCGGGATGATTGCACGATGGTCGCAGCACCCGTCCAATGTGATGTTGATGGAGTACCGAAGGGGTCGCATTGCGTAAGCGTATCGCCGACGGGGTAGACCAACAAGTTACCCAAGGTCGACATTGCATTGCCCGAAAGCGGTCGGTCATGACCGGCAACGTCGGGTCAGGATGCGTCAATTGCTGATGGTCGCGGAATTGACGGTCGCTGATCGGTACAACTTCGGACGCCGAGCCGGGCAAAATGCCTGCCCCAGCGCGGACGCTCGGCAACTGGAACTTGGGGTCGCGTGCTAACTGTGAGTGGCGAATTCCGCTCTTGGTTGCATAAGTGGGGTGTAGCGCACCGACGCTGCCTTCAAGCATTGCTATAGGTGGCCGCGAGATGCTGCCTGCGCATACGGTGAAGCGTGCAATTTATGACCGTGTTTTAAGAAACACCCCCCTCGGAACGAGGGCAGCAAAGCTATATGACATCAGATCGGAATCACACTGCGGCGTCCCTCCCCCTGCCCGTCGAGGAGCCCGTTGCATTGGCGTTGGCTTTGGAGCAAACCCATGACGTCAAAGAAAAAGTAGAATTGTGCGCGGATAGCCTTGGCTCGTCCATCGACATCGCGAAGAAAAAGATAGCTGCAGGTGCGAACCCGCTGTCGGTGCATAAGTCGCTGGCAAACAACGAGAGAGTCCACCGCGAAGTGCAGGAATGCGCCGACGACCTGCACGTAATTACCGAAGTCTTAGCCGAGGGGATCGGAGAAATGAAGGAGCAGACCAAGAGCGCATTGGCCAAGTCCCATAAAGCTTTGGCAAATACTGAGTCTGCCTTGATGACTGCCGAGGAAGAGAAGAATGAAGCGCAGCTGCGGGCGTTGCATGACGCCGCGACGGGTCTGCCCAATCGCGACCTATTTGACGACCGGCTGGCGCATGCAATTGCCCTGGCCAGGCGCCACGATTGGACGCTAGCAGTGATGTTCCTCGACTTGGATCGCTTTAAATGCATTAACGACGCGCATGGGCACGCCGCGGGCGACGGGGAGGTAGCAAAGCGCCTGTTACAACACTCTCGCGCCGAAGACACGGTGTGCCGTAACGGTGGCGATGAATTCCTGTACTTATTGATGAACCCGCAAGGCAGCAAGAATATTGAGCGAATTGCCGGCGCCCTATTAAGGACTATTGCGCAGCCTATTGACATGGGTCACCTGCAACTTGTCATTAAGGCGAGCATCGGCATCGCCGTTTATCCCTGCAACGGTACTACAGAAGAACAATTGATAAGAAACGCTGACACCGCCATGTACCGCGCGAAACAACGCGTGAATGGCTGTGAATTTTTTTAACGAGTTGGACACGGAAGGGGCCTCAGCCAAATCACCGGGTTTCCGTCTTAAATTGGACGAAACTTGATTGCGCAACGTACCGCAATCTCAAGCCTAGGTAGGACCGGTCGACGAGCTGACTCCAGAATGCCTTTGGCTCGTTGTGAATAGCTACTACGGCGAAGGATAAACTGCGGCGCGAGCCCTTGGCGGCCTCCACAGCGAGCCTATATGTGCTACCCGAAAGCTGCCGTTCACGGCCGTCCTCTTCGGGGTCAATGGCGGCGGTTCTATCGAACTGGCTGCACTCGCTGCACGAGAGTTTTTAGCAGCTCTACTGTCCCGATTGGGGCGCCTCTAATGGTCGGCCCACGCCCACCCGGTTATGCGCCAAACGGTGGCATTCTTTTGCAGGGCCATCGTGACAATCCCTTTCTCCATAATCGGCTTCCCTTTTTGCTTGAACGAGAAAGTCGTGGGAGCAACCACATAGGCGCGGTCGGCCTTCACGTCGATGTGCCACGGTTTACCGACGGTGACGGCCGGCTCGGTGAGCTCGCCCGCCTGGGCGAAAGCCTGGAAGTCGCTGGACCACTTGGAGCATGCTCCCGTACCGTGCCACTCGTGGGGCGCGAAGTCATCGATAATGGATGTTTGATCGGCGCACGTTGCCCCCATGGACTTCATGTCGCCCTTGTTAAAGCCGTCAACCCATTGGTGAACGACCGACATCACATCGGTCTTATCCGTTGCCGCCGCGGGTCCCGCCACAAATGCGGACACGGCGAGTGTGATAAATAGCGCGCGCATCTCTGCTCCTTGATTGGTCGCCTGATTACGGCGTGAGCAGTATACGCGAGTTCCCGCTACTACAATTTTGGACCATAGACTCAGACAACATACGGCCTTGGGCGGTCCTTCCCCGAACGCGGTTTCAGCCTCCAGAAGAGGACACTCGCGACCGATTCCCAAGTGAAATGATCTCTATCCGGGGTGGGCAGAGCTGGCTTCGGTTTTTCGGACAAGGGTATAATTAAATACCTATTTCAATATTAGCGTTAACCGTGAGCGATTTCTACAAATTACTCGGGCCTAAGGTCGTTAGAGCTTGACTTCGAATCCCCAGAAGTGGGTGAAAATTTAGGCATCGCATCTCCTGATAGCTGTCCGTCGCGACGGACGGGTGCGGGGCGACTCTGATCTGATAATTGCTGGTTCCCCAGGCAGGTCGGCACCTCGCCCATCACTGCCGCTACGGCGGCATGACATCATCGGTTTCGTCAGCGCGAATTAATCCTCTGTGTCCCGCGCTCGGCCTCATGCCGTGAGCTAAACTCGAGGCGCGGCCAGTAATTGAACCCAGAACAGACCTCGCCTCCCAGCCTGACCTGCGGCGTAAGCAAGTCCCATTTCGGCGAACCTTGCGTCCATCATGTTTTCGCAGTGACCGGGACTGTCGAGCCAGCCTTGAACGACTTCCTCGACCGATTGCGGTCCATAGGCAATGTTCTCACCGACTAGTGTTTCCCGGTAGCCAACCGCGCGAACCCTATCTGCGGGTGAGCGCCCGGCCTGGTCCACATGTTCAAAATAGTTGTGTTCGGCCATGTCGCTCGCATGTCCGAGCGCGACACTCGCGAGAGTCTCGGACAATCTCATGGGAGGTGCCGGTCCGAACGACCGCTCACCGCAGCGAGCACCCCGGGCGCGCACTTCATTTACGAGCCGCAGTGCTTGTTCCGCTAAAACTGGCGCCCGTGAGCGAGCCGGCGCGACGTACGCGGAAGCCAGTACAAGCCAGGTATCCAAACCGCGGTGATAAACGCCAATGTCTTGCAGAGCTTGACTGGTCACCGTGCGGCACGCCGAGCGCCTAAGGAGCTGGATCGTGGATGACTCCGTTCCGGTGATGTGTACGCCCGCGGCGGTTTGCGCTTCGTAGCCGCTACGTTTGGCCGCCGCTTCAGGCGAGAGTCCCGCAGCCCATTGTTCGGCCGCCCGGTCCAGCAGCGGATTATGATGGACGGGCTGCGCCGCCGGTAGAACGCCGCCGCACCCGCCCGCGCGTAGCACCTGCACCGCGGACAACGTATCAGCCTGCGCCGGCACAATCGCTAAGAGTGCACTAAAAAGGAAAGGAAGACTCAACAGCCGCCAGTAAGACACGCGATTCAACGGTACTGCTCCTGTACTGCCATTCTGCAAGGGCCATATCCGCCGCAAAACGCCCCATTACGCATGTTGGGCTCGGTATGGAACGCGCGAGCGCCATATCGGCTGACCGTGAAAACTCATGTGAATTTGCCGTTCGCCAGAAATGTGAACCGCGCGACCCTTTGCGAGGGATACGGCCGCTGTGCCGCCGATGCGTTGAGGAAACCGCCTGCTATATGTCATGCGGAGCTGACGACCACCGGGACACCGATGCATCCATGGTGCAGGACCGGAGGCGCTGGCGGCCCTCCTCGCCCCTTCGCATCCGGATCTGGGGCGCTGAACAATGCGATGAAATTCCGCCGCCGCCCCTGCACAGCGGGTCCCGCCGCTTGGGCGAGGTCGTAGTCAGGCGGCTTTTGGTGTCAGCGAGCGTCCTCGCGCTCGCCAAACTCTGGTATGGGCAAGCTCAAACGGCGCAGGTAAGTGACCATCGCGCCAATCACTGTCTTGACAGCGGGACGCTGCGCGACGCGGCTGCGCCATGCCAAAAGATTCGGGCACGACGCCGTCATCGGCACGGTATGTCGCGCTGCGAAGAACTGCGCCATGTAGAACGCGATATCCGCGTAGGTGAACGTGTCGGCGAGATAAGAGCGACCTGCCAGTGCGAGTTCCATGGTCGCGTAGTATTGCTCTATACCGGCGCGCGCCTTTATCCAATCTGGCCTGTCGGTGGGATCAGGTGTGCCTCGCAGCCCCATTAAGCGGATGACGTGTGGAAAGAAGATCTCATCGGAGGAAAGCTCGAGTTGCCTTGCTCGCGCGCGCTCCGCAGGCGACCGGGGCCACAACGGCGGGTTCGGGCACTTATCCTCTAGGTATTCGAAGATCTGGGTAGAGTCGAATATTTCGACAGCGCCATCGATCAAGACGGGTACTTGCCGCTTGAGGTTGACGCGCAGAACCTCCGGATGTTTCGGCTCGTAGCCGCGCTCGCGATCATAGGCGACCATCGTCAGCTCGAAGGCGATGGCCTTCTCCCGCAGAGCCATTTCTGCCTTGGCCCCGAACATGCTGAGCGGGCCTGAGTAAAGTTTCATTGCGATTCTAGGCGGACCTGAATTACGCGCGAGCGGCGCCCACAGCGCGGGAGTTCTCTCACTGTATCCTTCCGGCGAGCGCGCGCTCAAGCGCCTGGAACTCCACAGGCTTGACCAAATGATCGCCAAAACCGACTGCCCTAGCCCGTTCGCGGTCTTCGGACTGACCGGATCCGGTCAACGCGATGACACGTACCCCGTTGAGCCGTCTGACCGGCGGTCTGTTCTGATCAGGCCGCGATATTTTGCGCGTCGAGTGCCTGCAGAACGTGTATGTACTCCGCCAGCAGCCTTTCCACGACCACGCGCGCTTCCTCAAGATTGCCGCCCGCGGCAGCGACTTCCACGTCCTTGCACAGTTCGGCAAATGCCGACGCTCCGACATTGGCGCTACAGGATTTCAGGGCGTGCGCTGCTTCTCTGATACCCGCCGAATCGCCGGACGCTGCCGCTGCCCGCAGGGCGTCGGTCAGGGCGAGCGAGCTTGAAAAATATAACCCAACTACTTTGGCGAAGAAGTTCGGGCCGCCGGGCGTGTGCAATGCGCGTATCCGCCCCAGGGCCTGTGGGTCCAAGACGGCACTCTCATTTTTTGCATCAGAGTCAGTGCGCATGCTGGCTGATCCGCAGGACTCGAGGACCCGATATAACTGATCAGTCGTAAACGGCTTGCTGAGGTAGCGGTCCATCCCCGCGGCGAAGCATTTCTCGGCGTCGCCACTTAACGCGTTTGCCGTCAGCGCCACAATCGGCGTGCGCGCTCGGTGATTATCCTTCTCCCAGTCGCGAAACCGGCTCGTCGTTGCGTAGCCGTCAAGTTTAGGCATCTGGCAGTCCATCAGCACGACTTCGAAGCTGTCGGTAGCGAGTTTCTCAAGTGCCTCCACGCCGCTCCAGGCGCTGACCACTTCGACGCCAAGTTCCTGCAGCATGGCCTTGGCGACCTCCTGGTTAACGGCATTATCTTCGACGAGCAGGACGCGGCGTATTCGCGAAGCAACCCGCGCATCCTGCACCGCAGCATCTGCACCGTGGCCTGCGGTCTGCTTCTGCCCGGGGGCGGCGAACGGATGATTGGCCAGGAGCGAAGTGAGGCACGCCTGCAGGTGTTTGCGGCGGACGGGCTTGCTGAGCCACATTGTCGGACCGGCACGCGCGTCGGCCGCGGCAGGCGTCGCGGCCGACACTGAATTCATCATCAACATGCGAACGCCGGCAAGATCGGCGCGTTCCCGAATGGCCGTCGCCAGTGCCGCTCCATCCATTTCAGGCATCTGGGCGTCGAGAATGAGGACGTCAAATTCACCGCCCAGGGATTTATCCAGGATCGCCAGCGCCTCCCGGCCCGAAGTCGCCTCCGTGACCATCACGTCCCAGCTCAAGAGGTGAAGCCTGAGAACCTCGCGACTCGTGGCATTGTCGTCAACGATGAGCATCCGCGTGCGATGCAGAAAGGGCGCATGCCGGTCGCGTTCAGCGGTCGGATCTGCCGGCAAAGGCACGGAAAAGACGAAGGTCGAGCCTATTCCGGGCGTGCTGGAGACGCCAATCTGGCCGCCCATCAGTTCCACCAACTGCTTGCAGATTGCCAACCCGAGTCCGGTACCCTCGTACTGGCGCGCCGACGAGGTGTCCTCCTGCGCAAAGGATTCAAAGATGGTGGTGCAATTCTCGGGCCTGATGCCTACTCCGGTATCATGCACTTCGAACTCAAAGGATGGGTTGAACAGGTCTGAGCCTGCCTGCCGCACCGTAATCTTGACTTCGCCGTGCTCCGTGAATTTCACGGCATTGCTGATCAGATTTATCACCACCTGGCGCAGTCGCTGCGCGTCACCGCGCACCTCTGAATCTATCTGTGCCGGGATGTCGCAAACGAGCTCTAGGCCCTTGCCATGCGCGCGCTCCGCGAGAATATCGACCGCATCTTCGACAATGTCGCGCAGATTAAATGGAGCGAGATTGAGCTCGAGCTTGCCGGCCTCGATTTTTGAGAAATCGAGGATGTCATTGATGATGTCGAGCAAGGCGCTGCCGGACTGATGGATGGTGACGGCATAGCGGCGCTGGCGCTCGTCGAGCGACGTTGATTGGCGCAGCAATTCCGACATGCCAAGGACGCCATTCATGGGCGTGCGGATTTCATGGCTCATGCGCGCCAAGAATTCGCTCTTGGCACGACTTGCCCGCTCGGCGCGCTCCAGGGCCTCCCGTGCTTCGGCAACCGCCGTATCCAGCAGCGCGGTACGCTCGCGCACCAGCTTCTCGAGCTCGTACTGATAGACGTGCAAATTAAGGTCCCGTTTTTCGAGTTCCTCCAGCATCTCGTTGAAGCCGTCGATCAGGGCGCCAAATTCATCGTCGATGTCTTTTTCGGCCCGGATCGAGAAGTT
>Ga0182018_10002720_pt1 | contig 17091 bp, 14 predicted proteins | sample 812P2MmetaG_FD_120490 | JGI IMG/M metagenome (GOLD analysis project Ga0182018, IMG submission 120490) | Permafrost microbial communities from Stordalen Mire, Sweden - 812P2M metaG | ecosystem: Environmental > Terrestrial > Soil > Wetlands > Permafrost | place: Sweden: Stordalen | collected... | reverse complement strand
TGCGCCTGCAGCGCTCCCGCATCGTTCGGCTGCATGTCACCGAGACTGACTCGGTTCAGCAGATATAAGATGCCGGGTTTGCCCATGGCAACTGCGAGCGGAGGCGCGGTCTGGCCTGCCACGGCCGGCAGCAGCATGACGCCGCCAGAGCCGAAATCCGCGTCGTTTTCGTTCAAGACCGCGTACGTTGACGGGGTAAAGTACGAAGTCACCCCGGTGAGCCCGGGCGGCAGCTTGAGCACGCTTTCGCCCCAGTTGTTCTGGCCGGCGTCGAATGCTCCGTTTCCCGTAACGACATAGACGTTGCCGCTGTCATCGATTGCCGGGGCGAAGCCTGTCATCCAGATGCTTGCAAGTTCGAGGCCCCCCTGGGTGCCTGGCGTCTCGATCGTATGGAATGCGCCTTGCAAATTCAGATTCGCGTTATAGGCCAACAGCCAGCCGGTCATCCCATCCTTATTTTCGTCACAGTGCGAGCCAATCGCCACGTAAAGGGATCCCTGATTGTAGGCCAGGCCGGGGCGATTCCATTGGTTTTGGGGCTGAAAACCCACCTTTGACCCGTTGCTGAGCGTGGCCGAAGGGGCAACAATGCTCGGTGCGATGGCATCGGCCCCGGTGGCGAGGTTAAGGGCGTGCAGAGTCGTCACGAATTGCTTCTTCGCGGGCTCGGTGGCAGCTACTACATAGAGTGTCGCGGCATTGGCAGCGGTCCGGACGATCACCGGTGTGCTGGAGATTCCATATTCCGGATTCACGTCGGAGCAGCCGACGTCGGCCGTAGCTTGCGAAGGGCCCAGGTTGACCTGCCAGAGAATGGCGTAGGTCTGGGCGTCGAATGCATACACGCTGTTGTGGCCCGTGGCGATGATCAGCACATCATGGATGCTGCTGTCCGGCATGACGAAGCTTGAGACCAGCAGCGGCTGGGCAAAGACGTTGCCATCCACTTGCAATGTCGCAATCAAGCCGAAACTTGAGGAGCCGACGTTGGCGGGCGTCAGGTCCGTTTCGTTCTGGTTCCATCCGGTGCGCTTTTGGTCGTAGTGGTAGGTTGTCACATCGATGGGCCTGCCGCTGTATTGGCGCGTCAGACGCGTAACGGGGTCGCCAATCAGCTTCGGCTTTGGCAGACTGCTTGGCAGCGGCGGTACTCGCGGGTGCTCCTTAAGCTGAGTTCCAGAAACGCTCTCGGGCGTGGGATCGCCGGTCTGAGCCGATACCGTGCCGGCCTGGGCCAGCGGCAGAACCACGGCGGCGGAAAGTAATAAGCGCATTGGGATTCCGCACCGGATTCCAATCAGCATTTCCATGAACGAAGCCTTGTATATGCGAGCGATCGAATGGTTCTGTGCCGACACGAGGTCAGTCCTTTCGTAGTTGGATGAGTCTGTCCGCTCCGGAGCTGGGCGCTACCAGGATGCGTATCGGACGTTGAGCATTTGGCAGTCCCACATTTGCAGTAAGGTCGGGAGGATGCGGGAATGTCGCAAGCTTACAACAGGCCAATGAAACGACGCCATGAGAAATGCTAGTTGCGTCGTCTTGCAATTATTCGGACCTCAGTGCTTCATTGTGCGACCGTGAGACCGACCTTCAACTGACGCCGGCAGCCCAAACTGGGTTTCAAATTCCAAATCTGACCGATCTTGCAGTTGCGCCCGGACAGTCGCCAAATCGCAAGGGCAACAATATCTCAGACTCATCAAGAATGGTATAGTGACTCTGTGCCCGGTTTGGGCTCTGGAGTGGGAGACGAAATTGTGTGCGACCTAGAAAGCTGGGGTCGCGTATGATTAACGGTCCCCGAAAATCCATTTTTGGAGCGTCCATGAATTACACCGCAGGGAGTAGGGCGATTGACGACCTTATCGGCGATTTCCGCACGAGTAAAATCAACCTTATCCCTCCATTTCAAAGGCGCCGAGTTTGGAAGACTCCAGCCAGGCAAAAGTTGCTGGAGAACATTCTTCGCGGTAAGCCTATCCCTGCCATTTTTTTGTACAAGCAGGCATCTGGGCAAATGTATACCTACAACATTCTCGACGGGAAGCAAAGATTAGAAAGTATCCTCTTATTTATTACGAATTCGCGTGAAGGTGTCGCAGTAGACAACTGGAAGCAATATTTCTTTAAGGGGAGCAGCGCTGCCGGATTCTCCGTCAATGTCGCTGCCCCCGGCGAAAAGAAAAAGGAGCAAACATTCTCCGAACTAGATAACGAACTAGTTCGCAATTTTCGCGAATACGAAGTCCCGACCATCGACATCATAATGGATGACGGCGAGGGAAGCCTGAAGGATTTAATCGATCTCTTCATCGACATCAATCAGTCCGGCGTGCGAGTCACGCGGTTCGACATTATTAGGACAATGCACGACACGAATAAGTTGCTGTCTGACGTATTTGGCTTGGTTGCACAGACGCAAAGAAGAGGAAAAGATAATTTTTACAACATTGCCGATTCGTCCTACACCAAAGTTCTAAGGAATCTGTCCGTGGTGAAAAACCTAACAGTACTCGAAACCGACAGCGATGGCGGGAAATCAACTCCGCAAAAGAAAAGGGAGTTGTTGAAGATTGAGAAGTACCAAGAACAAGCAGACCGAATGTGGGAACGTCTTCTGGAGATCGCTCTTTTCGTCCGAACACGAAAGCATCGAACACTTGCTCAAATATTGAAGATATTCGATAGAACAGCGGTGGAGAAGAAGGGTCTCACTGCAAAAGAGACCGCGCAACTGAATAGGTTGTTCGCTTTCTTGCGCAGGCTCTACCTGATTCCAGGAGTAAAAGAGTCGCGCCTCGCATCAGATCAACCCCACTTCTATACATTGACTACTTCAATTATCGATTTGGATTTAATGAAAAAGTACCCCGACCTAAAGGAACGCTTGGCGCGTCTGGCTAAACTCTTGGATTCTCCAAGAGGAGCCTCCGCTGCCGTAAAGGCTGATCTCAAAAGGTATTTGGACTTGTCCAAACGACAGACAACACATCCCGGAAGAAGACAAGAACGACAAACACTCTTCGTGAGACTTGTGTCGGTGGTTTAGCATAGGGAGCGGATGAAACTTTCGGTCGAATACGCGGCATTCACTAAAGTTGTGGATGCCGTTTTGTCTGTGTCTCGCGAGGAGATGCTTCGCCGCGAAGCGGAGTACCGAGTTGGAGTGGACGCGAACCCCAATAGGCGTGGACCTAAGAGGGGATCGAAGCAGAAGATCAAACGATCTTCCGCTTTCCCCGGCCCTGTCGCCGAGCCTCCCGCCTAGTTAATTTCCGACTCGTCCCTCGCCTCCTTCCCCGTCAACTCTGCATAAGTAAGGCGCTTGCCCACAATCTGCGTGACCGCGAGATTGAAACGGTCACTGTCTGTCGACGGGTTATCACGAGTTGCCCGGCTGTTGTACCGGAATACTTGCTTTCCAATGTATCGGTCAAGGTGGAACGGCTCGACCGCGATATACGTGCCGCGCAATCCGCGCTTGAGCAAGGACCAAAAGTTATCGATCCCTTGCGTGTGGATTTCGCCGCGCACATACTCTTCCATGTGGTTTACGGTTTCATGGATGTACTCACGTGCGGCTAGGTTGTCGTATCCAACTCCCCGATCCGTATAGACTGCCGAGCCCTTTTCGATCTCAGTCAGAATCGCATTCTGTAAGGTTTCGCGCTTGACGCTCGGCACAACCTTTGCCCGAACCTGCCGACTTTCCCGATCAAGCATTCCCATTACCGGAGTCTTGGGGCGGGCATAGAGAGCCTTGTAACGCGCCTCACGCCGGTCGCTGTGCATCTTGCGCGGGTCTGGCCCGATAAAGGTCTCATCCACTTCCACCGGACCCTCACCACCCATCTTTCCCCCAAGGTGCTGTCCAAGAGCCAGCCGAACACGGTGGAGCATAAACCAAGCCGTCTTCTGGGTTACTCCGAGTGAACGGTGAATCTCCCACGAGGAAACGCCATTCTTACAGTTGGCGACCATCCACATCGTAGTCAGCCACTTGTCCAGTCCAACTGGCGACTCTTCGAAGATCGTTCCCACCTTGATGCTGAACTGTGCCTTGGGATGACGGCTCTTGCACTGCCACACGCGACGCTTTGCCACATAGGACACGTCCGGGCGTCCGCAAGTTGGGCATACAACGCCATTCGGCCAGCGCCGATCTACCAGATAGCTAATGCAGTTATCGAGGTCGGAGAAGTAGAGAATTGCAGCCTGTAGCGTCTTGGGTTCGTGTGCCATTCCTAGACATTACAGGAATAGTATTGATGAGTCAAGTATATTCTTGCCATGGCAAGTTACTCATTGGGAAACGGTCTATCCTGCCCGGCGGCTCGCCTGCGTCACTTTTCACCGGCGGCTTTGCACATTATTTCGACCGCCTGGCGCACAATCGCTGAGTGATTGCCAAATCCAAACCCGGAGCAACGCCACCCCGGCCCAACCCTCCCAGCGCCTTTTTCTCTGCACTTGCGTCCTTTGGACCCCACACCCCACACTCCGCACCCGATAGCACAGATTGCGCACACCAGTCTCGCAGCAAGTCCATTATTATCAAATTCTTAGACCATCACCTTTTTGCCCTTGCCGCACCTGTTCTTACATCTAAGACTCTCATTCCAAGTCGTTTAGACAAAAATGCCTACCCCCTCCCCTCCTCGCAGCGGTAATAATATACTTGACTAATGAAAGAAAGTTGGATATTCTTTCTTTGCGATGAAAAACGAACTCAAAACCCTTTCAGATGCAATCAGATACTTCGCCGATGAGCAGGTCTGCATTGATACCGTTGCCGCGATGCGCTGGCCTAAAGGCCCTCAGTGCCCCGCCTGCCTCATGCCCGATGTTCGCCAGCACTGGCTTAAGAACCAGAGGCGCTGGCAGTGCCGGGACTGCGGCAAGCAGTATTCCGTCAAGGTCAACACCATCTTTGAGGATTCCGCCGTCAAGCTGGACAAGTGGCTCACCGCAATGTGGCTTCTGGCGAATTGCAAGAACGGCATTTCAAGCTATGAGATCGCGCGATCCGTTGGCGTTACTCAGAAGTCGGCATGGTTCATGCTGCAACGGATTCGCCTTGCGATGAAGAACCAATCCGTTCTCAAACTCGGATCGTCTGGCGGCCCGGTAGAAGTGGATGAGACCTGGGTTGGCGGTAAACAGGGGAATATGCACGCGAAGAGACGGCAGCGCATCAAGGATGGATGGGAACGGGAGAACAAAACAATCGTGATGGGAATGCTTGACCGGGATCGCCGTGAGGTTCGGGCAAAGGTCATTCCCGATGTGACTCGTGCAACCTTGCAGGGCGAGATTCTTAAGCACGTTACGCATACCGGGAAGGTCTACACCGATAACGCGGGAGGCTACTGGGGCATTGCGCTCAAGTCGTTTGTCCACCAAACCGTGAACCACATGGAAGAGTATGTGCGCGGCGAGGTTCACACAAACGGAATCGAAAACTTCTGGTCATTGCTCAAGCGTGGATTGAACGGCACCTATGTAGCCGTCGAGCCTTTCCACCTTGAGCGTTACATTGACGAACAGGCATTTCGGTTTAACAATCGCTCAACCAAAGACAATCCCGTCACCGATGCGGATAGATTCACGCTGGCTTTATCGCAGATTTCAGGGAAGAGACTGACCTATGCAGAACTGACCGGCAAGGTGGGTAATCCGGCGATCTAATTTGGCTTGGCTGGGGAGACAACGACGGGGGAAGCGGATTTAGGCACCCGCTTCTCGCTGTTCTCTTGCTCAATGCGTTTGTTTAATTCCTGTTTGGACACTTGGAGAACGTCGCCCAATAGTGCCTCGAACGCTTTGTACTCTTCGGACTGCGGTTTTGGCTTCATTGGAGATAGTGTATGCCCATTTTTCAATTCAAGGGACGAGTTTTGCCGGAGTTTTCGGACATTAGCATTCGGAATATCCCCACAGTGCATTATTCGGAAACTCCGCATCTTCCAGACCTTCCCAACGGCTTAACAGTTGATATCACAATTGCAATCAATCGTTCTCTCGTCGATATGATTTGCATTGTTGAACAAAGGGGCGTTTCACTCTCTCGGGTCCACAATCGGGCAATCCTTTACCTGCGCGCATTCGTGGACCTAAATTGCTTCGCCACGGGTGCTCCTCTATCGGTCATACTGGATTCGGCAATCACTCCCGATGGGGTCATACAGTCCCTTCAGCCCATCCATCCGACGCTCAGACAACTTTGCACGGTTACGAATCCCGATACTGAGTTTCCCGGAGCCTTCAGTTTCGAAGTGCTCGACATAATTACAAGGGAACCGGCGTTATTTCTCCCAATCCGAGATTTAATTTCAGCGTTGAGCGATACGGAATTGGCTGTCGTTCACTGCGCGAGGGCGATAGAAGGATTACGAACTATCATGGTTCCAAATGAGGAAAATAGGGGGAAAGCGTGGGGGATCTTCCAAGAGAATCTCAACCTTGGCAGAGCCTACAGAGAGTACATCATTGCCCTGTCCACTGGTCCTCGGCACGGCGATAGAAAGATATGGATTACAGGTGACCAGATAGATGAAACTCTCAAGCGTTCTTGGACAATCATGAACAGATTCCTGGAATTCAGAAAGCGTGGGAGCCAACCTTTACTCGCGCCCGAATTTGCTCTGCTCGTCGGATGAACTCCACTCTTCGATCATTGAGGACCACACCTGTCTAGCATCCTCCGCCCAAGCCGCATCTTGAGCTGCCCTAAGCATGGCCTCAGTAGGCACACGAGGAACCAACACGAATTCACACTGCCCTGTCACGGCATCTTCGAGATTGGCTGAGAGGGGCATCATTAGTCAAGTATGTTATTGCCCTCGCAGCACCGCCAAAAACAAAGGGGTTAGCAGCCTCCACATCGAAAACAAAGGGCTTACGGACGATGAGCGTGGCCAAAAACAACCAAATACAGCCAAATACCGGCATTTTTCAATTTCAGCCAAAATTCGGCCAAGAACAGCCATTTTTCGCCGCAAAAAAAACGGGGCGTTTTAGCCCCGATTGCTCCCGATTCCTGAACCCTGACCCCGGACCCTAAACCCTGGACCCTAAACCCTGGCGTGCGGGCACCGCCTCGCCCTCAGTCAACCTCGGAAGCAGTGCCCCGCCCACTTCGCTCCGAATAATGTTCACCACCCTGAGCTGATCCTCTTCTGTTAGGCTGCTTGAACTCGGCAGGCAGATGCCGTGCCGGTGAAGCTCTTCGGACCCCGCGCCGCCAAATCGCTCACACCCGGAGTAAAGCGGCTGCATGTGCATCGGCTTCCACACCGGCCTGGACTCGATATTCGATTCTTCCAGCCTCCGAATGAGCGAATCTCTCGAAGCGCCAAACTCCCTCTGGTTGATGAAGAAGCAACTCAGCCAGTTTGTGTGGAAACTCCATTGCGGCTGCGGCATCGGGGCAATGCCCGCAAGATCTTCGAATGCCCTTTGATACCTGAATGCAACCGCGCGCCGCTCGGAAATTCGACGATCCAAAACCTTGAGCTGTCCCCGAGCAATGCCCGCAAGACCATTGCTCAATGCGCAGTTGTAGCCAAGCTCGGAGCGCTGATAGCCAGCCCCGCATTCACGCGCCTGTTGCGACCAGAAGCGCGCCTTCTCAATCCATGAAGCGTTGGAGGATATGAGAATCCCTCCACCCGTCGCAGTAATGATCTTGTTCCCATTGAGCGAGAAGACTCCGAGATCTCCGACGGAACCCACCGGCTGGCCCCGGTACCGCACGCCGAGCGCTTCTGCCGCATCCTCCAGGACGGGAACGCCATAGTGCCGGCAGAGCGCCAGAATCGGATCGAGATCCGCGCATCCGCCGTAAAGATGTGCGACGACCAATGCCCGGGGAAGCTTGTTTCGTTCAGCACGCTCACGGAGCGCATCTTCAAGCAGGTTCGGATCGAGATGCCATGTGGCGAAGTCGCTGTCGAGCAATACCGGCTCCGCGCCGAGATAGCGAACCGGATTGCACATTGCAACGAAGGTGAGGTCCGAGCAGAAAACCTCATCCCCGCTTCCCACGCCAAGCAGCCTGAGTCCAAGGTGAATTGCCGCCGTCCCACTGCTTACGGCAACTGCGTGTCTTCCGATGACAGTTTCGAATTCCTCTTCAAGCGCCGTGATGTTCGGACCGACTGTTGACAGCCAATTCGAGGCGAAGGCATCTTCGACAAATGCCATTTCCGCCCCACCCATGTGAGGAACCGAGAGGTAGATTCGATTTTCCATTTGTGTGTGCTCTCGCCCGCGTTCGATCAGCGTTGCGGCGGGATCGAGTCGGCTTCAAATCACCCGCGAACTTCTGTATGGAGGCTTGCTTCTGGCGGCCGCTTGATTCGGTTGGCGCATCATGCGCAGGTTCAACCCGAGCAGCACACCTGCGGCCACTCCAAAAAGGTCGGGCATCGCGTTCTGTGAACGGTTCTGGTGCCCAGGTATGAATGTCTGGAGCGAGCCAAGAGCAATCACCAGGAGAACTGCAACCAGTGAAAGCATGAACCTGTATTTTCTCGTCCAGATTGTGACTGGAATCGCCACGATCGCGGCGTACAAGAGAAAATGAATCCAATGATTGGAAGCATAGGGAGCGAACGCTGCGAATGGCCAACCCTCTCCTGGAAGATTGGAGAGAATAAGGGCAGCGCCGAGCAAAACGCACCAGACAGCACGCAGTAGGTTCCCGTTCATGGCTTATCCGTGTTTCTCGTGGAAGACCGTTTCAAGGCGATTCAATTGGCTGTGCATGACCCGCGAGACGCTGTCAATGAACAGGACGGCCGCGGTACTCCGGGCCTGAGTGCCAGACTCGCGCCAAAGGTTGATGTAGCCATGGCCCGGAAAGTCGATTCGTGCCTGCCACCCTTCGATGGCTCCGGCCCGATGAATCTCATTGTCAAGATGGAAGTCGACTCCGGAGAAGCCGAATTCCGAGATGTTCAGATAGAGAATCTCCCAGCACTGTCGAAGGTCTAAGCCGTCACGGAATTTGCTTTCAAAGCTGTCCAGCGCAAACTGGGCGCTGAGGACGCTGCGAAATCCCCCGCCAATTAGCATCTTGCCCACCACGGCAAATTCGCTATAACCGAGATGCTGCAGCCCAAGCCATGCGGCAAGAACCACGAGCACAATCACAAAGCCGCGATTGGTCTGGTGGTAGAACGTCAACAGCAATGAAACTGTTGCTCCTATGCTGCAGACTCCATAAATAAGGAGCACTACATGGTGGGGAGCATATCCTCTTGAGAGCAGCCTGTGGTGAATGTGGTCCCGATCGGCTAGGAAAATCGGCTGTCCTCTCAAGAATCGTCGAACGATGGCGAGTCCGACATCAAGCAGCGGCACTGCAAGAACGAGCAGCGGCGCTGTCATTCCAAGGACAGTTGAAGACTTCTCGCCCCAGACGGCAGCGTAGCAACCGAGCAGAAACCCGAGAGTCAGGCTGCCGGAATCGCCCAGAAAGATGCTTGCGGGGTTGAGGTTGTACCGGAGGAAACCGATGAGTGCGCCAACCAGAGAGACGACCGCGAGCGCGAGCGGAAAATTGTGGTTGATTGAAGCGGCAATCAACATTGTGAGCGCGGCAAACAAGCTGATTCCAGCGGCGAGCCCATCTACCCCGTCGATGAGGTTGATCGCATTGGTGCAGGCGACTATCCAGAGAACTGTGCCCGCAAATCCGGCAACGCCATATATGCTGTAGCCGGCTATGCCGCTTATATGTATTCCGCCGAACCAGGCAAGAGCGGCCGCAACAACTTCTGCGGTCAGCTTCTTCCACGGGCGCACGCCCACGATATCGTCAACCAGCCCAATCCCGAAGATGACCGCGATCGCCGGGATCAACCGAATAAAGAGCGGAAGTCCTTCCCAGACAATTGTTCCGGAACTCAGCCGAACCGCGAGAAGCAACGCATAGGACAAGATTACGGCAATGAAAATTGAAACGCCACCCAGTCTCGGAACCGGGGCAATGTGAAACTTGCGCGCTTGATCGGGTTGGTCAACAAGACCAAGGCGGAGCGATGCATTCCTGACGAGTGGAGTCAAGAGAAGCGAGAGGAAGCACGAAACGATGCCTAAGAACAGGAGAGAATACATTGCATTATCTCAACCTTCGGAGTGCACCGGCTCAGGGGATGGGTTCGTGGTCTGGGACGGGGACTTACTGTCGGAGTTGATTTTACCAGACTACGTTGATTTGGCGGCTTTTTCGTTTTGCTTTCGCTCCTTCATATATCGACAATAAGTCTTTGAAGTTGGCGTCCTCGGTATAGGAGTCAAGAAAAGATTGCCGCGCTCCAGCACCAATTCGCTCAAGTTCCTGCTGATCGGCCCATGCCTTGCGCACGACCGCGGCGATCAGTTCCGGGCAGTTTGGCTGAAAAAGGAATCCGTTTGTACCTTCCTTTACCAACTCAGCCAACGAGCCGAGATCAGAGGCCGCCACCGGTACACCAAATGCAAAAGCCTCGCGAATTACCATCGGGAATCCCTCAAACCACGTGGAGGGGATAACTAATAGCCGCGAATGCGCGATTCTATTTTGAGTTTCGTCAAAGCTCAGTTGTCCCAGTAACCGAACACGATTCAGGCCTTCCGAGCTTATCTGGTTTTCCATGACACTTCGATCCGGCCCGTCCCCAATGATGTCTAGCCTGGGGGCGTCAGTTCCTAGTTCTCTCCAAGCATCCAACAGGCTTCTGGCGCCCTTTGCATGGTCAAGGCGCCCAACAAATAGAACCGTATCGTCCCGCTCAATCCATGGAATCGGCTCGGGGCTGCCTGGATAGAATTGCGGCTTGACGCAGACCAGGCCGGCCGGCAAACCGGCGTGAATCATCATTCCTCGCTGATGCTGTGTGAGCGCAATGAATCGATCAACATGCTCGTTCCACGTTCCGATCTGACGATGCACCGCGATTGAAATCGCCAGGGGGAATGTCGCGAGCCTGCTATCTCGATAGCATCCATACCGAAGTGCCGGCATTACACTGCGCTTGTCAAGGCATTGCGTGCATGATTCACCATTTCTCATGGGCCTCCCTGCCGCACAAAACAAGCGATAGTTGTGTAACGTGAGAACAACCGCGCAAGGCAGATCGCGGAGAGACCAGAATATCGACGGAGATATTAGAGGAAACGTATTGTGCACATGCACAATATCGGGTTTGGTTTCGAGTGCAAGTTCTCGAACCTGTGAAGCGGACTTGAAATTGAAGGGTGTCGATAGACCACCGGCAATAAGTCCAGGTATGCCTCTGGAACGAATCTGATCGCTCCTTCTTTCAAAAGAGACTACCTCAATTTCTCTACTCTGAAGCAGATTCCGCTCAGCCAGAAACGCGACGTTCTCGCCGCTTGGGTTTTCTGAGCCGTAGAAGTTGTGGATCAGTAAGACTCGCATTTGGATAAGAGATTGAAAAAGCCGATACGGCCGATGAAATGCAATTTGCGATAGGACGAGCGATTCGCCAACCCCTATCTCGCAGCCCGAGATAAAGGGTTACAAGTTTGGTCGGGCAAATACTCGCAAATCTCGAAATCGACGATAGGTGAATCCGTGCCGGGAAGTTGCTTCCAGTACGGCATCCAGACAATCGTCCCCGTGCGTTTCGACTACGATGAAGCGAGTGTTTCGAAGCCACTGATCCGAGCCTGCAGAAAAGAGTTCGCGCTCCGCACCCTCGATATCGCATTTGAATAGATCGAGTCTGGGAAGCCCAAACTGCTCCATGACCATGGGAATAGTCAATCCAGGGCACTCGCCGTCCGGAGATTCTGTAACTTGAATTGCGTTATGATCGCTCGCTCTTCTGATGGAAAAGTTTCCTGGGGCTGGCCAAATGGCCGCTTGAACCAGCCTAGCTCGATTCCCGAATGGAGCGCAGTTTTTTTGAAGTAATGCAAAGTTTGACGACTCGGGTTCGACGGCAACGAGTCTCGAATTCGGGAAGTGCGAAAGGAACCAGGCTGAGGTCGTGCCGATGTTGGCGCCCGCGTCGAGGATGAAAGCCGGAGGTTGTGTGGGCAGGTACTTGCCGTAGGCCTGCCGCACGATCGAGTAAAAGGCCTCTATCACATCCGATGTTCCTCGCCGGACTGAGAAACTGTGCTGAAGGTTTCTTGCTTTGAAAGTGAGCAACGATTCGTGCGTCGTCTGCTCGGCGCTCGATTTTCGTGGGAGGCTGCGAATCAGCCGGATGCTCGTCACAGGTCCCAAAAGCGGAACCGCGCATAGGAAGTCGATTCCACGTCCAATCCGCCCATAGACTCCGTCTGGCACAGCTTTGATGGCGAATTCTCTGATTGTCTGAGAAAGAGAGCGGCTCCCGAGTTTCATAGCTCCTGATGACAACGAAATCTAACCGAACTGAGAAACCTGTCTGGAGGACTTATTGCAGTCCGTGAGCGCAATTGATGCGTGTAGCGCGACTGGGTCCGTCTAAGTCTATAGCGGTAGATCGAGGGGTCTGACAAAGAGACAACATTCTCAAACTGGGCGCAAGAAAGTAGTTGCGTCTGCTAAAGTGCGATTGCTCGATGCCAGCGCCTGATCGTAGACCTCGTTCAGCGATACGAGCTTCTTGCTCCACGAATAGTCCAGACTACGCGCGAGCGCCCCTTGTGACAGCCTTCTTCGCAGCACCTCATCGTTCATCACGCGCAGGAGCGCAACAGAAAGGTCATGGACAATCTGGTCGACGGATTGAACGTCGACCTTGATTCCACAAGCATCTGTCACCAAATCCGCCAAGCCGCAATGATTCAAGGTCACCACCGGGAGCCCCAGGGAAATGGCTTCAACCGCGACGGTTGAAGTCAGCTCCTTCAGGCTCGTAATTGCCATCGTGTGGCAGCCCCTCATTACTTCGAGCGCAGCGCTTCTCGGCAGGCGACCACGCCATGTGCATCTCTGGCCGATACCCAGTCTTTGCGCGAGGGCTTGCCAACTCTTCCGAAAGGGGCCGTCCCCAAGTATTTCGATGTGGAAACTTGATTCCCCGGGAAGGATCGCAACTGCCTTGAGCAGAAGGTGGAGCGCCTTCCCGGGCACGTGTGGACCGCTCCAACAGATGCGAAAGGGTTCGCCCGATGCGCGAAATCGTGGCTCAACCGGTCCGACATCCGGCGATCCAACCTCGCAGATGACTCGACTGCCGCTTCCAAAGTTCGCAAGAAGGGCTTTCTGGATCTCCGATGTTGCGGCGATGACAGCTCCGCGCGATTTTCTAAGTGCTTTTCTTGGACCTGACAGGAGAGCAATCTGCAATGAGTTCACGATGTTTCTGCCTGTGTAGTAAACAGCTCCCTTAAGCCCAAGTGCCGGCATCAAACTCCAGGGTGTATTCATCAGGCCCCCAATGGGACCCCAGACAAATGGCAGGTCGAGTTGATAAAACTTACCGCAGAACCGCCACCCCACATAGGTAATAAGATGAATCAGGTCGTAACTGCCGGGAGCTGTCTCCTTCGCTGCCAGGTGAAGAGCATCATCGAGCCAGTTGGAATAAGCAAGATTCATGATCGGCTTTGCCGGGGAAGCCTCAATCTTTGCCCACCCTCCCCAGGGCCTGTAGTGCCAAGGGCGGTTTTTCACGTACCTGAATTGCAGACTGCTTCTCGCGCCCATCAGGCCAACGCCGGTCGCTTCGATGTCGGGCCTGTTGTAGTCAGCCGTTATAACCGTCACATCGTGCTGTTGCGCAATGGCATTGATCCAACCCCAACCGACGGCGTCCTCTGAGCCCCTCGTCGGATTGCACGCATAGGCGATTGCAAGCACTCGCATACGCGTCACCTCCTTGAAATCGTCCGAGGAATCTGGCCAGGCTGGCCTTCCGTTCCCCAGCTCGGGACGATGAATACCGGCCGTTGTGAAGAAGATACCTGCCTTCGCGCCACATCTAATGTCGTGATTTCAAGGTACACATAGATCGCAACCATCACCATTAGATCGACGGAAAAACTTGCTGTCGTGGTTTCCGGTGTTGCGCGGACCGTGAAAAACATCATGACTGCACCCGATTCGAGCAAGCACAACCGGTCTTGACTGCCTAGCCATCTCCACCGATTGCGAAGCTTGAAAAACATGACCCATCCTGCTATCCAGGATGCAAAATAAGGGATTCCCCCGACAATTCCAGAATTGAGAAGCGCTTGCAAGAAGGAATTGTGAACATGTTCGTAAATGACAAGCCGATCCGTCCATTGTCCGCGGCCGAAGATTGGAGCATCTCCAAATGCTGCGATCCCATGTTCGTAAGCATGGGTTCTGCCAGTCATACTTTCAAATGATTCTTCTGTCTGACCGCGCTTGAGATATTCAGCGACGTGCTCCGAGATGACGCCGGGCGATTCCAGGAGGAACAGAAAGACCGTTGAAAGTATCACAAACGGGAGAGCGTACTTCCGCATCCGGCTGGAGAGAAGCAGAATAAAGACCAGCGCGGCGAACGCCCCAAAAACAGCTCCTCTTGACTGCATTCGATAGACAATGAAAAAGCAAAAGCAGGCCGCTGCCAGATAGCATGCGATTAGAACGATCCGACGACAGTAGAATGCCCGGATGACGCACACAAGCCCTGGAACCGCGGCCCATCGAGCCACGCCAGAGGCCCGGGACACCTTGTCTAATCCGGCTTCAGGATGGTTGTAGGCTGATGCGGAATGGCCAAAGATCAATGTGCTGGAGGAGTGCCCGAGGTAAGCGGTAACAAGGAACGTGAACAGCCAGGTAACCAACAGCATCGTGCGTGCTGACTCCACTGGAAAGCGGCCGTCAATAAATGTCCAAGCGGTAAGTATGGTTGCGAGGTAAGCGATTGACCAATAGGCTGCCCACATCGGCTCGGGCGAATAGATACCGGAGAGTGTGGCGACGACACCGTAAACGAACAGCAGCCTTGAGGGGGCGGACCTGGGCAATGCGAGTGTGCTTTTGCCGATCAGGATGAATGCTGAAACCGGAAGTACGATAAATGGCAAGCAGGCCCGGACCGCCGATAACCATAGTTGAGGCGAATCCGGCATGACGATATCCCAGAAGCCGGTATCGAGATTGGCCCATAGGAAGAGCCAGAGAATAAGCGCGGCGAAGGGCGCCTGAATGCTCCAGGCTTTCCTGTGAGATGAGAAGGAGGAGAATCCTCGACGGAGATTAGTTCCCATGATTGCCAATTTGTCCGGAGTTGACTGTAGTTCGTAAACGACGAATGTCAGAGTAGGATGAGGGTCCCTCGAGGATTTTTGAAACGAGTGTGACGGCCGATTCGCAAAAACTCTCGGTAGAGAAGAGCTCTGCCCTGTGCATCAAGAAAGTGCGAACGGGCTGAGAGAGACCGGGATCGGAAATCAATTTGCGGATATTGGCAACAGCTTCGTCCTCGCTGGAAAACAAAAGTGCCGGATGGTTTAGTATTTCCGCGCTTCCGCATGAGTTCGGAGCGAATGGAACGCACCCTGCCTTCATGAGTTCAACGAGTGTGATGCCGAAGGGTTCGTCGGCCCTGGTGTGCAGCGCATATCGGAATTGAGCAAGGAATTGCGCCTTCTCTTCACCATATAGAGGTCCTTCAAGGACTACCCAGGCGCCCATACGCTTTGCCAGAGCCTGGATGAGACTCAAGTACTCCTTGTCGACCGCCGTTCCCACGATATGAAGGGCACAATCGACGCCAGCATTCCGGAGCCCGGCGACGATATGAATTGCCTGCTCGACTTTCTTTTGCGGAGCGATCCTTCCGAACCAGACAAAGTCCTTCCGTCTTTTGTCCCAATCTATCTCCGGCGAGGGCCAGGGGACGGCTGGATAGATAACTGGCGACTCAATGCCAATTGCGCGCAACGAGGATGCGACCCATTCAGAGTTGGAGACCAGGACATCCTCGTGGAGCAGGTCTCTTCCAGATAGGTTCTGAACCCGGGCCGACAGCGCGTGGTAGAGCCCGCGCAGGGCTGAGACTTTGCCAGGTTGAATTGGTGCAGTAGCTGACTCCGAGCTCTGGTGAGCGTCGCTGAGCCAATCGATATCGGCCAGGAACTGTAATGCCGGAACGCCGAAATCAAGAAGATTCATTGCACTGATGCAAATATCAAATTCTCCGGCACAGGATCGAGAAGATCTCTGAAAGAGCGGACCCTGAATGGCCGACATCGGAAGCGCCGAAGGGGTTGGTAGCAGCCGAACCCGCCGAATATGGAATTGAGCCTTACTAAGTTGGGTTCCCGCGAATCTGTTGAAGAAGTCGAGGTCGAATTGCGAGGTGGTGACCAGGGTGACATCGTAGTGAGCGCACAACGCCTGAACCAGCCACATCGCCGTGACGTCCGGCCCTCCCCTGTTCTCAGACAGGAAGGGCATGAAGACGCCAACGCTCTTCCGGGAGCCTCGAGCGTGGTTCATGATTCCTTAGCCGAGGGGCAATCAGACGCCCGATCCGCCGGAGTTTCGAGGGAGATCCTGGCCTGGTAGGAATTCTGCAATTCATTGTTCGAATGCGAACGACCCATTCCCGTTACCAATTCGAGCAGATTCCCGAGAGCACGCTTGAGCTCGCTTCTGTTCATGCGGACAATTCCATTGCAGACCGACATAGCGAACCGAATTGCGAGTCCCAGGTAGCAACGCAGGAGCGACAAGTTGTGCTTTCGAACGAAGTGAAGTCGGTTGCGAACTTCATAGCGGCCAAACTGAAACGAAGTCACTCGGCCGCTCGGCGATGGAAAATGACGAAATCCTGCTTCTGCGACAACCGCGAGCCGTCCCCTTCGACTTATGGTGTAACTGAGGTCGAGGTCTTCGAGATAGCTGTAACTGTCGAAGAAGGCATCAAAATGGCTCATTTGAAAGACATCTTTTCTGAAGGTGACAGCGGTGGTCGGAAGCCAATCAACATACTGCGTTTCCTGAAAACCCTGGACCACGGTTTGCCACCCACTCTGAGATACAGTTCCGGGCCGTGGGGAATACAGCCCCAGCGCTTCTGAAATCCTGCTGTGCTTGAGGAGGGATGGGCTCTGTTGAGGGAAGTTCCGCAGGTTAAATGCCGCGCCCAAAGTGTC
>Ga0182018_10002719_pt1 | contig 17099 bp, 15 predicted proteins | sample 812P2MmetaG_FD_120490 | JGI IMG/M metagenome (GOLD analysis project Ga0182018, IMG submission 120490) | Permafrost microbial communities from Stordalen Mire, Sweden - 812P2M metaG | ecosystem: Environmental > Terrestrial > Soil > Wetlands > Permafrost | place: Sweden: Stordalen | collected... | reverse complement strand
GGGCGATTTCCGCGCGCTGTGCCTTGCGGGGCCGAGCACCGCCACGGGGCGACCGCGCCGGGTAATGGTGATGGGCTCCCCGAATTGTTCGATCTCGCTGAGGCAAGCGAGGAATTTGGCCTTGCACTCGGATGCACTCAGTACGCGCTCCTTCATGATTCCCATGATAGCAAACGATATGGTCATCTGACCAATGATCTGTCATCGGTTTGAAGTGCCCGCCGGCGTTCGTCCGGATGGCGACGTCTCGTCGCGGCCCTTTGGCGAATTGCGTTGCCTCGGCGTGGCGCGTTCCGAAAGCGCACCTCCGGCCATCGCTCCCGCTACTTCTCGTGCCTCAAAATCGCAATCCCGAGTTGTCCGGCGCCGATGCCCCGCCCGAGTAGGCCTCTTAGATTCAATTGCTTGCTTTGATTATCGAGCATGAAGGAGGTTATGTTGTAGCATGTCCTTGACTCAGCCAACAGGCCGATGTAGGGTGGACTCATGGAAGTGACGTTTCAAATCCCGGATGATCTGGCCAGTCGCGTGGCCGCATCGGGTGACCCGTCACGTCGGGCGCTTGAAGCCTTCGCCCTCGAAGAGTTCAAGGCCGGGCATGTCACCCAATCGGAACTCCGCCGGATGCTCGGCTTGGCGCGTATCCAAATGGACGGCTTCCTTAAGTCCCATGGCATCTATGAAGACGTAACGCTCGAAGATATCGAGCGCGATATCGCGGACCTGAAAGCATGCCTGGGGGCGTAGGTTCTTGCAACTGGTCATCGCTGATACCGGGCCCGTGAACTACTTGATCCTAATCGGCCAAATTGATCTGCTTCCCCGCCTCTTTCAGCGGGTTATCCTCCCGACCGCCGTGAAGGAAGAGCTCGACGATATCGGTGCTCCTGTAGCGGTGCGCGCATGGATCGGAAGCCATCCTGCCTGGCTGGAGATCATGGAAACGCCCGGCCCTGGGCCAGCAACGCTTGATGAAGGCGAATCCGCCGCGATCGCTCTGGCCATCTCCCTCCGCGCCGACCTGGTTTTGATCGACGAACGCAGGGGCGTTAAGGTTGCCCGAAGCCAGGGACTACGCGTCACCGGCACCCTGGGCCTGCTCGAACTTGCCGCGCAATCCGGACTTGTCGACTTCACGGAGGCGGCAGAACGACTACGGCTAACAACGTTCCGAAGCCCGGAGGCTCTGATCGAAACCATGCTCAGGAAACACCGGCGGGACGGCGGCAATGTCTAAAGCCAAACTCGTCGCCGCGCAATCCGTCCCCATGCTTCCGTTGCCGATCGCCACCGCCGGGAACAAAGCCTCTTTTCGCTTCTGTGCTGGCGCGGAGCGTTATATCCGCTTTTCATAGGCCGCAATTTGACCCTAACATTTGACACGCGTCAAGTGCCCGATTGGCGCGGCTTCCGGCAAGGTGTCAAAACCTACCATTTTTGAAACGCGGGGGGACTTACTGCTCCCAAGGGTTGAACACGGGCACCCGTGCCTTGTCGAAATCGCTCCGGTCGCGTGTGACGACCGTAAGCCCGTGGTGAAGGGCGGTCGCCGCAAGCACGAGGTCGGGGTGTGAATAGGTGTGCCCGATCTTGCGGCCGTCTTCCATCAACAGCCGCCATTTGAGCAGGATGTCTTCCGTTATTGGCAAAATCCGCCCCGCGAATGCGGGCCGCAGTGTCAGCGTCAGCCAGTCATTCAGTTCGGCGCGGCGGGACAGGTCTTCCTGAAGCTCGATGCCGAAGCGAATTTCAGCAACACTTACGACGCTGATATAGAGCTGGTTGAGCGGCTGCGTGTCGTAAAAGGCGGTCACTCTCGGTTCCGGCCTTGGCTTCCGTCCTTCCGACAGAATATTGGTGTCCAGCAACCACGCCATCAGAGCACGACATCCCGCACATTGGTAAGGCGCACGCCGGGCGGCGTGAGATCAATGTCACGATAGGGCGAGGCCTGTAACGCCGCGAGTACCACCGCGCCGGTTGCCGTCGGCGGCATGGCGGCCGCTCCCTGTAGGTCGAGCGCGTCAAGGGCTTTTTCGATCAGTTCGTCCGTGTCATGGAAATGGCCGCTCTGAATCTGCGCCTGCACACGCTGCGCCAGTTCGGGCTTATGGATTTCGAGGTTCATGTTCAGGCCCTCCTTTCATCGTAGTCCTTTTACCACGGTTCGGCGGCAGCGTCACGCGCGGGTAGTGTCTGAAATCAGGCACTACCCACGCGACGGGGAAACCGCGTTGCGCAAAGGAGCATTTGTGACCGTCACAGTCACGCTCCAGGTTTCTTCGCGTTTTGTTCGGCCGAATCCGCGCACGCGGCTTTAATACACAAAATCCAAATCAGTTACGCGTCCGCGGGCATCATGATTGGCCGAATCAACGCCCTATGCCGTAGATATACCTTCGCCCGTGCCCACTTCCGGCCAGAGCTCCCCCTACTTATCGTGTCTCAGAATCGCAATCCCGATCTCGCGCAACTGCCGCTCGGGCACCGTCGACGGGGCATCCGCCATCAGATCCGTACCGCGCGCCGTCTTGGGGAACGGAATCACGTCGCGTATCGAACTCTCGCCCGCCAGAAGCATCACCAGCCGATCCAGCCCCAGCGCGATTCCACCGTGCGGCGGCGCGCCGTACTCCAGAGCCTCCAGCAAGTATCCGAAGCGGCGTCGTGCTTCGTCTTCGGAGAATCCCAGCGCGGCGAAAACCTGCGTCTGTACATCGCGCCGATGAATACGAATCGAGCCCGAACCCATCTCCGAGCCATTCAACACCAGATCGTACGACTTGGCGCGGCAGCGTGCCGGGTCGGCCGTCAGCTTCTCCAGATCCTCGTCGTGCACCGACGTGAAGGGGTGATGCGCGGCGGTCCAGCGATTCTCTTCCTCGTCCCATTCGAACATGGGGAAGTCCACCACCCAGAGGAATTGCAGGTTCTTGGGGTCGAGCAGCTTGTGCCGGTCGTTGAACTTCTGCGCGGCGTGCAGTCGCAAATGGCCGCAGGCCTGGTAGACGGTCTCCTCGGGACGCTGGCCCTTGGGCTCGCCGGCCCACGCGGCCAGCAGCAGCAGGTCGTTCTCGCCGGCGCCGCAACGTTGGCGCACGCAGGCCATCTGCTCGGGGAAGTCGCGGTCCATGCGCTTGGCATCGTCGAAAACCCGCAGACCGCGCTCGTGCCCGAAGGCCTTCAGTTCGTCGCGCTCCTTGCGGGTGGGCGCGCCGGCGCCGGGGACATGGATGGCCACCAGCGGCAGATTATTGTGGGCCAGTTCCGGCAGCAGGTCTTCGATTGCGTGCATCGGCGGGACGCGGCAATCGGGCTTGTCGCTGCCGTAACTGCGCATCGCCTGCGCGTAGGTGAGGCGCGCGAAAGGCGCCGCCACCGTGAATCCGGCCACCTCGCAGACGCGCTGGATCAGCGGCTCGATGGTTTCGAAAATCCGCTCCTGCTGCGGAAACGACATCTCCAGGTCGATCTGCGTGAACTCCGCCTGGCGATCGGCGCGGAAGTCTTCGTCGCGGAAGCAGCGGACAATCTGGAAATATTTGTCGAAGCCGCTCACCATCAGGATCTGCTTGAAAATCTGCGGCGATTGCGGCAGCGCGTAGAACGTGCCGGGCTGCACGCGACACGGCACCAGGTAATCGCGCGCGCCCTCCGGCGTGGAGCGCGTCATGAAAGGCGTCTCGATCTCTAAGAAACCCTGCGCCCACAGAGTTTGGCGGACGGCCTGGGCGATCTTCGAGCGCAGCACGATATTGTGCTGCATGCGCGGGCGGCGCAGGTCCACGTAGCGGTACTTCAACCGCACATCCTCGCTCACCGCTACTTCGTCTTCCACCGGGAATGGCGGGGTGCGCGATTCGTTGAGGATCCAAATACGTTCGGCCACCACTTCAATCTCGCCGGTAGCCAGATTGGGATTGACGGCGCCGGCGCCGCGGGGCGCCACGCGGCCCTCCACGGCAATCACGTATTCCGGCCGCACCAGTTCGGCGCGCTTGTGCACTTCGGGTCCCACGTCCTCGTGGAATACCACCTGGGTGAGTCCCTCGCGGTCGCGCAGATCCACGAAGATGACGCCGCCGTGATCGCGGCGCCGGTGGACCCACCCCATCAGGACGACATTCTTACTTTCGTCGGAAGCGCGCAACGCGCCACACATGTGGGTACGGCGAAGGTCGCCTAGAAAATCCAGCGCAACAGAGGTTTCCATATCGAATTGTCTCATTCCTTGGCGGCGGCGAGAGCGGCGAAGATCTCGTCGCGCGTGAGGTTCCGCTGGTCGCCGCTCGCCATGTTTTTCAGCGCATAGCGGCCCGCGTCCATCTCGTCGTCGCCGATAATCAGGGTGAATCGCGCGCCAGCCTTGTTGGCGAGCTCCATGGCCCGCTTGAGCCTGGCTTCCACCAATTCCACCGAGTAGCCATCGCGCCGGAACTCGCGCGCTAGCGCGCCCGCGTGGCGCACCGCCAGCGCTCCCAACGGCACCACGAAGAGGTCCAGCGGGGTGGGCTTTTGTTCGCCCTCCACGCTCATTACCAGGCGGTCTTCTCCGATGGAGAAGCCGATCCCCGGCGAATGCACTTTGGAGCCGAGCGATTCCGCCAGCCCGTCGTAACGGCCGCCGCCCAACACGGAATTCTGCGCGCCCAGGCCGCCATGGACGACCTCGAACGTCGTGCGCATGTAGTAGTCCAGGCCTCGGACCATACGCGGGCGTATCTCGTAACCGATGCCGCGGTCGGTCAGGGATTGCTTGACGGCGTCAAAATGCGCGCGACAGGGCTCGCAGAGATAGTCGACGATGCTGGGGAGCTTGTCGATAATCGGCTGGTCGGCTTCCACCTTGCAATCCAGCACGCGCAGCGGATTGGTGACGGCGCGCCGCTGGCAATCGCCGCACATCCGGGGCGTCACGGCTTGCAACTCCTGGCGCAGGCGCTCCACGTATTGCGGACGGCAGTTGTGGTCGCCCACCGAGTTCAGCAGCAGTTGGGCATCGCGAAGTCCCGCGCGATCGAGCAGTTCCATCACCAACTCGATGACTTCGGCATCCACCGCCGGCGATTCCGACCCGATGGCCTCCGCGCCGATCTGAAAGAACTGCCGGTAGCGTCCCTTCTGCGGCCGCTCGCGGCGGAACATCGGTCCGATGTAGTAGAGCTTTTGGACCCCGGAGCGCTGATCCAGCCGGTGCTCGATATAGGCGCGGATCACCGAAGCCGTATTCTCCGGACGCAGCGTGAGGGAAGTCTCGTCACGGTCCAGGAACGTGTACATTTCCTTGGTGACGATGTCGGTTTCTTCGCCCACGCCGCGGGCGAACAATTGCGTCTCTTCGAGGATCGGAGTGCGGATTTCGTGGTAATTGTAGGTACGAAAAACCTCGCGTGCGATGGCTTCCACGCGATTCCACACTTCGGTGGCTGGAGGTAGTAAGTCCCTGGTTCCTTTGACGGCTTTTATCAAGGTGGTTGGAAAGACTATGCTAGCATGCGCGGCATAAGAGTAGGCGGCGACCGCTCCCTTCGGTCGCGGCTCGGTATTGGCATCTCGCGTTTCCGAGCCGCGGCCAAAGGATTCTCCACCCTTTGTCAATAGTTTCTTGAAGGGTTGTTTTGGAGTTGATTGTCCGCTTCTAAAAGCGAAGGCGGCATAGTGCCGTTCCACCCAAGGCTTCGACCACGGCGCCGCGGGGCGTCTCGGTCGCGACGGCGGCGAAGGCGGGTTCGACGCCGTGGTTAGCGAGCCACTCCCACAGTTGGCGACGGCCGGCTCCGCTGTGCGGAATACCGGTCTTTGCACAGAGCCGGCCGTTGTGGTCGAGTAAGCAAATGCGGTGGGCTTCCGTTGCCCAATCAATTCCGATATAGTGACGGAAACGGTTCGGTTCCATGGACACCTCCAGCAGAGCCGGCCGCGTCGTGAGCGTGTCGCCCCTGTACTGGCGCTCGGCTCTTGCGGAGCCGGCGCGACTCCCCACGGGAACTCGGTCACGGCAGCCCGCCGGGGCGCATCCTCAGTAGGCATTGGCGATGCAGGGAGCGGCTACGGCGCTCCCGGTGGGTGGACCGGAAATCGGAGCATTCGGTTATATCCCGGCCCAGGACTCTTTTGAAGGGTACAGGGAGCGGTTTCTTGGCCCGCGAATCGGAAAAGGTGTTCTTTGGACGGAGTGATTGTAGTCGACAAACCGGAGGGATGGACCTCGCACGACGTGGTGGCGAAGATGCGCGGCATCGCGCGGACCAAGCGGATCGGGCACCTGGGAACGCTGGACCCCATCGCCACCGGCGTGCTGCCACTGGTCCTCGAAAAGGCCACGCGGCTGGCGCAATTCTACACGCGCAGCGACAAAATCTACGAGGGCGTGGTGCGCTTCGGCTGGTCCACCAATACGTACGATCGCGCGGGCCAGCCGACGAGTGAGAAGAAAGACGTGCAGGTGGACCCCGCGGAGCTCGAAGCGCTGCTGGAGCGATTTCGCGGCGAGTTCCTGCAAACGCCGCCGCCGGTGTCGGCCAAGAAAGTCGACGGCCGGCGGGCGTACGAACTGGCGCGCAAGTCGGTGCTGGTGGAATTAGAGCCGGTGAAGGTCACGCTGTACGAGTTGACGCTGGTGAGCGTGGAGGGCGCGGTCGCGCGCATGCGGGCGCGCTGCTCGGGGGGCACGTACATGCGCTCGCTGGCGCACGACTTGGGCCAGCTCATAGGATGCGGGGCGCATTTGGAAGAGCTGCGGCGCACGGCCAGCGCGGAGTTCGAAATCGACCAGGCGCGCACGTTGGAGCAACTGCAATCGCTGGCCGCGGACGATCGGCTGGTGGAGGCAATCGTGCCCGCGTCGGAGATGCTGCCGGGAATGCCCAGCGTATATGTGGACGACGTGACGGTGGCGCACATTCGGCACGGACGAAACTTCCCGGCGTCGCCATTCCGGCCGGATCCCGCATCGCGGCACGTGAAGGCGCTGACGCGGCAGGGGGATCTGGTGGCTATCGGGGAAGCGGTGCTACCGAATTTGTATCATCCGGTGGTGGTTCTGTAGCCGGACCCTTTAGTTTCTAGCACAGCCGATTCCGAGAATTCGTTGCGCGGTTGGCATTTCCTCATGATGGGTAGCCGTGCCTCTGTCAGACACGGCGCGGGGAGGTGGATTCGTACTTCATTTGCTCGTGCACGCGCCAGCAGTTCGACCGCGTCCAGCCGCTTGTGATGCGCCGGGGCCGCATATGCGAACACCCAGTTTGTTTCCACAAAGACGTGGCGCATTGGCTGCTAGCCGGCGCGGCGCCAGCGAGGACCACCCGCTCGCACCATGCCACCGCTCACGGCCGGGAGAACGCTGGATTCGATCGCCCCACGAACGGCGGACGGCCACCATCGGTCGCCACCGGCTCGCAGGCTTTCGATGCACTCTTCAACCGGACGTTCCAAATCCGAACCAGCCCCCGCCCCTCGAAGAGGCGTTCCCGGCAGTTCACCGGTGGGGCACTCGCCTGTCATCTCAATCGTTTGAGGCGCGTAACCGGTATAACGGTTGCGATAAAAACGTACTTGCTCCCGAGTGACGAGCCATTCCGGCAGGGCAGCTCATGTGGACCATGCACGACTTCAATGCGGCCTCGGTACTTTTCTGGTCCGCGGCGTGATCCTCCACCTGGACCACGAGTAGAACCTCCGGCGAGTCTGGTCTCGTGACCACAATGTCGGGCCGAAGCGGCATAGGACAAGCGTAGCGTTCGCTTCGGCGCGTTGCGTGTATCCTGGGGGGTACGAGATCATCGCGGATTTCCGCCCTCCGTTATACCCGATCACAACGATTATCTCCAATCTTTTCAGGCATCTCCCGGAATTCGTTATCAGCCCTCGTTATACAATAAAGGTAGGGGTAAGCCCGGTTGAGCCCTTTCCAACTGGGCGCTGGGTATCGTTATCCGCGGAAGGGCGCCAGGCGCCTTGGGAGACGCCCCCAAATTGGCTTCGTTCCGCATCACCATGCCGGAATTGCCCCTGCGTTCAGGAAGAGTACTAATCAGCATTTAGCTGATGCGAAGGGGATTTCGCAACAGTGCTCATCGGTCTTACGCGAGAACCGCTGTGCGAGCAGGCCCCTGCATGAACAAGAGATCAACCTTTGTAACCTGTCGCCCATAGAAACGCATCGGCGCCCGACTGATTTTTAGCGCATGATCAAGAGCTTCCGAGAGTGAACGCTGGGGCAGCTTGGCATAGAATGCCTCGACCCACGCCGCCATCATTTTCGGACTGACCATGTCACGAGCTGCGATAACATGGCAAACGTTCGCGAGCGTGGCGCCGAGAGCAATCGAGTCGCAGCTCCCGATGACGGCAAGTTTGGCCCCTGCCATTTGCAACAGGTCGGCCAGTGCGTCGGCGCTGAGCATATCCGGCTCCGGTACAATACTTTCGCCAGTATTCAGGTCTACATCAGTGAAATAGAGGGTACCGGAGCGCGGGCAGACAAAAGCTGCTATGTGGACAATATCGTAAGTCTGATCGCCTGATACTGCCAACCGCAACTCATCCGACGAGAAGATTCGCTGATGCGGGACAACTGCGGGAAACGCGTTCAACACAGTCTGCAGCTGGTTTTCGAATCCCAACTTCGTAAATTGCGGGCTGGAAATGCAAAGCGCCTTAGGGTCATGTATCCGCTCGACGACTCTTTCGAGGGAAACCTTCGACGATGTCAGGTCTTTTTCCCTCGTGTATTCCGCTTCGAAGGCATCAACCTCGCCCGCGAATGCATGGAAATCGATTTCAGGGATGCTGGAACCAAGCGCAGCCGCAATCGCACGATAGAATGCAACCAGGCCTTCCGGCTCAGACGCCTGAATGCCTTCGTATTCACTCAGGGGAACAGGAAGTTGTGCGCATGTCAAACCGCCGTGGCATAACGGGACGATTGGAATTTGACGGAGGTGAGCGGCTCCAGCCTCAAATTGAATCCAGGGACGCGATATGGCATCCTGACTGCAAAGGATCAGGTGAAGGTTAGCGCGCCGCAACCCCTCCATCACTTCGGTGAGCCACTTCGCTCCGGCTGGAATGCTGAGGCGGTCGGATGATTCAAATACCTCAACGAGTCCAATGAAATCGCGCACCAGATGCCTCTTGATTAGATCGGCTAGTCTTGATTCCACCGTTATATGGCTCAGAAAAATGGTGAACTTCTGCATGGGGGTATTATAGGTCAGTTTCGAGAGCCCGTCGCGGTCTATCCGGAGGGCCGTACCGCTGCGAGGTTGCCGCCGTTCCGCCTCGAACGCATCGGACGTGATAGCTGGTGAGAACAGCCCTTCCCACAAGGAATCGGGTGCGGGGCAGACGCGGCGTTCGGGGAACTCAAGGCCTGAACCGGGTTTCCTCCAGCCCCGCGGCAGTCGGAGATCATCGCGGACTTCCCTCCCGAATACCCGATCACAGCAATTATCTCCAATCTTTTCAGGCATCTCCCGAGATTCGCTACCATCCCCCGTTCTACAATAAAGGTAGGGGCAGGCCCGCTTGAGCGCTTTCCAATTCCAACCGGCACTGCGTATCGTTATCCGCGGCACGGGGCATTCCGGGCCCTTTTCTTCCGCCCTGGCGCCCCCGGGAGACGCACCCAATTGGCTTCGTTCCGCATCACCGTATGCCGTCCGCATCCCCATGCCGGAACTACCCCGTGCACTCATGAGGAGTACTAAGTTGGCTTCGTTTCGCCAAATCGTCCAACCCGATTCGCATGCGTCCGGCGAACACTCGCCAACCGTCCCGCATTGGCGTACTGGGGCGTCACCGTGTACCGTCCGTGTCTCCCCAATTGGCTTCGTTTCGCCGATTTGCTCTTCATTCAAGCCGGCGCCCGCAGGCATCGGCGGGGCCGAATTTACCGGCGGCGCACGGACGGGCCCCCGCCTGCCGTAGCTTTTTGCAACAAACCCCCGCCCCAAACGTATTGGCTCATAATCGAGGTCTTCATGAACCTGTGGAACGATGTGCGCTACGGCGCCCGCATGCTGCTCAAATCGCCGGGATTCGCCGCCGCCGCCATCCTCACTCTGGCGCTCGGCATCGGAGCCACCACCGCCACCTTCAGTTGCGCCGACGCCCTCCTTTGGAAGCCGGTGCCGCTGCCCCACCTGGAAAGCCTGGTGATGGTGGGCCAACGCACCGACGACCCGGGCGACTTTAACAGCGCCACCCCCGCCGATATCGACGACCTCCGCCAACAGAGCACCTCTTTCGCCAGCCTGGCCAGTTGGGAAGATGGTATGGCCAACATCGTGGCCACCGGCGGCGAGCCCGACCGCGTGCTGCAGGCTCTGGTGAGCGCCAACTTCTTCGACGTGATGGGCGTCCAACCGGCGCGCGGCCGCGGGTTTCAGGCCGGTGAAGATCAGCCCGGCCGCGAGCGCGAAGTGATTCTCGGCGATGCCCTGTGGCGCAACCGCTTCGGCGCCGATCCCAACGTCGTCGGCAAGACCATCCGCCTGGACGACCAGAATTTCCTGGTGATCGGCGTGATGCCCCCCAAGTACGCCTTTCCGCTGGGCATAGACCTGTGGACTCCCATGGCGCTCAAGCCCGACCAGCGCACCTCCCGCATGTCGCAACTCATCCAGAGCGTGGCGCGCCTCAAACCCGGCGCCACCGTGGAACAGGCCGTCACCGAAGGCGAAGGCATCTCCGCGCGTCTGCGAACCGCCTACCCGGATACCAACAAAAAACGCCATTTCGCCGTCTGGTCGGCGCACCGCTTCCTGGTGGACCAGGAAACCAGTCAGTACTTGACGATGCTGCTCTGTTCGGTCTCTTTCGTGCTGCTGATCGCTTGCGGCAACGTGGCCAATCTGCAATTCGCGCGCGCCACGGGACGGCTCCGCGAGGTGGCCGTACGCACCGCCCTGGGCGCCGGCCGCGGGCGTATCGTCTCCCAACTGGTCACCGAAAGCGTCCTGCTGGCCCTCCTCGGCGGCGGCTTCGGGCTGCTGGTGGCTTACTGGGGTTTGAACCTGATCCGCGCCGGAATGCCGCCCGAAATCCAGCGCTTCATCCTGGGATGGAACGATATCCGCCTGGACGGCCGGGCGCTGGCGTTCACCATGGCGGCGGCCTTGGCCAGCGGGATCCTGGCCGGCTTGGCGCCCGCCTGGCAGAACTCGCGCCCCAATCTCGCCGATAGCCTGAAGGAAGGCGGCCGCGCCGCGTCCGGCACCCGCCAGCGGCATTTCCTGCGGAACTTCCTGGTGGCGGCGGAAATCGCATTGGCGGTGGTCCTGCTGGTGGGCGCCAGCCTGATGTTCCACGGCTTCCACAATCTCATGGCCAGCGGCGCGCAGTTGGAGCCGGCCACCATCCTGACGCTCCGGTTGGGCCTGACCGACTCCAAATATCGCGAGCCTCACCAGATCGCCGGTTTCTACCGCGATCTGCTGGAGAGGCTCCACTCGCTCCCGGGCGTGCGCTCGGCGGCGGCCGTGACTGCGATGCCGCATAGCGATCACTCCAGTTGGCGCTTGTTCGCCATCGAAGGGCGCCAGTTCGACCCGGCCGACCAGCCGAGCGCCATGTACCAGGTGACCAGCCCCGGCTATTTCACCACCGTGCACGTGGCCCTGCGCGGCGGCCGTTTCCTGAACGACAACGATGGGCCGGACGCTCCGCGCGTGGCGTTGGTCAGCGACCGGGCGGTGCAACAATACTGGCATGGCAAGTCGCCGATCGGGGAGCACATCCGGCTGGGCCTGGCGGATTCCAAGCAACCGTGGATGACCATCGTCGGGGTGGTGGGAGACGTGGTGCATAACGCGTCCGATCGCCAACCGCGGCGCGCCCTCTACGTTCCCTACCAGCAGGCTCCCGCCCTGTGGATGGACATCGGCCTCCGCACCGCGGGCGACCCGTTATTGGTGGCGCCGAACGTTACGGCGGCGATCCGGGCCATCGATCCCGAACAGCCGATCACCGACATGCAAACCATGGAGAAGTCGATTCACGATCGCCAGATTGGCCTGCAATACGTGGAGATCTTCATGGGTGTATTCGGCGTCCTGGCGCTGGTGCTCTCGGCGATCGGGGTATACGGTGTGATGGCGTATATGGTCTCGGAGCAGACCCACGATATCGGCCTGCGGATGGCGCTGGGGGCGCCGCGCGCCAACGTGTTGGGTACGGTTTTCCGCCGCGGCATGCAAACCGCGGTCGCGGGCCTAGCGGTGGGCCTGCCGGCAGCCTACTGGCTGGCGCTCAAGACCCAGTCGTTGATCTACGGGGTGACCGCCAAAGACCCGGCCACGTTCATCGGGATCCCGCTGGTGCTGCTTAGCGCCACCGCGGTGGCGATCCTCATACCGGCGCGGCGCGCCATGAGTATCGACCCGATTGTGGCGCTGCGATACGAGTAGCGCGGGGCATGCTTTGGCACAATGCCACTTGCCTTTCCCATAACATCTGCATCGGTGGTGGGGCCGACCCCCTTGGGGTGCCCTCTGGGCCACGGGACGCCCTCGCCCCGCCGCCCGAGCCAACGGTGTCGGCCTCCTGCAACAGCGCAAGCAGGTTAGCTTGCCCTGCGGAGTATGCCAGCATGCTTTTAGCCTGCCCCACCCAGCGGCGTTGTCGCCACTCCGTGATTTGCGTATCATGGAGACAATCGCGATGCCGTTGGGTCTGAGTGTGTCCTTTGTCCTGGTTCTCTTAGCTGCTGCTCACTCAGCGGCGGGACAATCCGCGCCGCCGCAAAACCCGGCCGAGATCACCACGCGGGAAGAGCCGGTAACTTTCAAGACCGCCGTCACCGTGGTCAACGTCCCGGTGGTGGTGCGCGATAGCAAGGGCCAGGCAGTCGGAAATCTCACCAAGGATGATTTTCAGCTCTTCGACCGCGGCAAGCTGCAAGTCATCTCCAAATTCACGCTGGAAAAGTCGGACGGCAAGGATACCCTGGAGCCCGCGCCGGGCGGATCCGGTGAGGCGAAGAGCCTCGAGGTAGTGGAACCCGGAGCGCCCGCGGCGGTCCTGCCGGAACGCTTCGTCGCGTACTTATTCGACGACGTTCATGTAAGCATCAACGACTTGGCCATGGCCCGCGACGCGGCCGGCCGGCACCTAAAAAAGACGCTTGGGCCCAAAGTCCGCGCCGCCATTTACACCACTTCCGGTCAGACGATGCTGGATTTTACGGACGACCAAGAGAAATTGCACGAAGCCCTGTATCGCCTGCAGCCCCATCCGGTTGCCGAGGATGCGTCCCACCACGACTGCCCGGACCTGACCTATTACTGGGCGGACCGCATCCGCAATCAGAACGACCAGGAAGCGCTCGGCTTCGCGATTATGGCAGCCGCGGCTTGCAGCGGTGGTTCCAAGGACGCGGGTCAACTGGTGAGACCGGCGGTCGCGCGGGTGATCGCCCGCCACGAACACGAAGCCAATGTTTCGCTGGACGTCGTGCGAAGTCTGGTGCAGCGGATGTCGGTGATGCCGGGCCAGCGAACCATGGTGCTGGCGTCTCCGGGCTTTCTGACTTTGCTCGGCTCCAAGGACGCGGAAAGCACGATCATCGACCGCGCCATCCGAGCCAACGTGGTCATCAACGCGCTGGACGTTCGCGGGCTGGCCGTTGAAACCAGAGATCTCAGCCAACCAGCATCCGTTTTGCCGCCGGGAGCGGAGTCGCGTTTTCTCGCGTACACGGAGAAGATGGACCACGAAGTATTTATGGCGCGATCCGACGTGATGGCCGAACTGGCCGGCGGCACCGGCGGCACCTTCTACCACAACAGCAACGACCTGGACGCCGGATTCCAACGCGTGGCGGGCGCTCCCGAATATCTCTACGTGCTCAGTTTTTCGCCGCAGAACCTGAAGATGGATGGCAGCGTGCACGCGCTGAAAGTGGCCTTAGCGCCCAACCCGCGCCATTTGGACCTGGACGCGCGCCGCAGCTATACCGCTCCCAAACGGCTGGACGACCCGGTGGAAGCGGCCAAGCAGGAGATCATAGACGCCATCTTCTCGCGTGAGGAAATGCGCAATATTCCGCTGGAACTGCACACGGAATTCTTCAAGACACCCCAGGGCAAAGCCAAACTGACGGTAATCACGCACGTGGACCTGAAGCCTCTCAAGCTGCGCAAAGCCGAAGGCCGCAACCACGACGACCTTACGGTCACCACCGGCATATTCGACAACAACGGCAACTACGTCGCCGGCATCCAGCGCGGCGTCGACTTGCGCTTGAAAGACGAGACTTTCGATAAATGGATGAGCAATGGAATCACGGTGCGGTCCAACCTGGAAGTGAAACCCGGAAACTATCTGGTGCGTGTAGTGGTAAGAGACTCGGAAGGGCAACTAATGGCCGCGCGGAACGGTTCCGTGAACATACCCTGAAGGAATGTAAGATGCGCATTCACCGACTCTCGCCGATCCTCGTTCTGGCCGTGGCGATGGCGCAAACGCCGGCCGGACCTGTCGTCATCCGCACCGAAACGCGCATGGTGCTGGTGGACGCGGTAGTCGCCGATAAGTCCGGGGCCGCGGTGCGCGACCTCACCGCCAAGGATTTTCACGTCTGGGAAGACGGTAAAGAGCAAGTCATCCGGAGCGCCACCTTCGTGGCCGATCCTTCGACGGCGGATGCGCAGCGCAGTTACCTGGTGCTGTTCTTCGACAACGCTTCGTTGGATCTCGCTTCGCAGGACCGGGCGAGAGACGCCGCCGTGCAGTATATCGACGCCTATGCCGGTCCGAACCGATACGTAGCGATTGTGAATTACGGCGGCGCCGTCTCCATCTCGCAGAACTTCACGACGGACGTCGACAGGCTCAAACGGATCGCCGCCGACCCGCACGTGGGGGCGGCCCTCGGGCGCGCCAACCTGGACCCAAACGCGCCGTCCATGGGCAACGCCGCGCGCATTCAGGCCCAAGCCACAGCCTCGTCGGCCGGGGAAGGATTCGCCAAAGGGCTCCGGCTCCTGGCCCTGAACCTGGCCGGCGTGCCCGGCCGCAAGAGCGTGGTGGTGTTTAGCGCCGGCTTCCCTTTGTCGTCGCAACTGAGCGCGCAACTGAACCGCGCGGTCGAGGCCTGCAACCAGTCGGATGTCGTGCTCTATCCGGTATATGTCAACAGCTTGGCTCAAGGAGCCGCGCCGCTCTCCCTGGACTCCATCATGACCTCGGGACGGGGAGGGCGAGGCCGCAACAACGCGCAGTCCACGTCCCGCGACACCGCCGTGGCCCCGCCCACGCAAGGCCTCGACGCCTTAGCCGCGCGGACCGGCGGCTACGTGTACAGCAACGCCAACAGCCTGTTCGCCGGGCTGATGAAGATCGGCCGGGAGCAGAACGAGTATTACCTGCTGGGTTACACGCCGGTGGAATCGCCGGAGGGAAGCTGTCATCCCTTGAAAGTGAAAGTGGACCGCGGCGGCGCGGTGGTGCGGGCGCGGGCCTCCTACTGCAACGTGAAAGGCGTCGATCTGCTGGCCGGCAAGCCCGTGGAGCAGGAACTGGAATATCGCGTCACCGGCAACGATCCGGGCAATATCGCCGCGTCCATGCAGGTTCCGTTTTTCTACACCGAGGCGGACACCGCGCGGCTGAATGTCGCCATGGAGATTCCCGCCGGCTCCCTCCATTTTGAAAAGGCCAAAGGCAAGTCGCATGCCGAGTTGAACATTGTGGGGATCGCCTACCTGCCCGACGGAACTGCCGCGGCGCGCTTCAGCGACACCGTCAAGCTGGACTTCGCCACTCAGAAGGAATTGGATGCCTTCCGAGCCCGGCCGCTCCACTACGAAAAGGAATTCTTCGCCGCGCCCGGCAACTACACACTCAAAGTGGCCTTCAGCTCCGGCGGCGAAGGCTTCGGCAAACTGGAAACGCCGTTGACCATCCAGCCTTACGACGGCAAACAGTTCATGCTCAGCGGTCTGGCGCTCAGCAAGGAAGTGCATCCGGTATCGGACTTAGGCACGGCACAGGATGCGGAACTGCTGGAAGGGCGCACGCCCCTGGTATATAAGGACGCGAAGATTATTCCCGCGGGCGCGAACCGATTCGCCCGTACCGATCCGCTGGCTATCTATGGAGAAGTCTACGAGCCGCTGTTGGCCGGCGCGGCGCCGCCGATTGTGGAACTGCGGATGCGAATCGTGGACAACGCTGGAGCGGTGAAATCCACCGGAGCCATGCGGCCGGCGATTGTCGCGAACTCGGGCAGTACCGTGCTGCCGTTCGCCCTGAAGCTCAAGGTGGATGGCCTGACGGCGGGCGCGTACCGGGCGGACGTGGAAGCGGTAGACTCGGCGGGCAAGACGATGTTGCGCTCGGTGGATTTCGAAATCAAGTAGATGGGCAGGCGGGCAGGAGTGCCCGCGGTGGCCGGTGGCGCCCGTGGGACAGCCGGTTTCCATCGCGACGGATCGGCAGCACCGGCGCCTGTTCCTCGCAGGCCGCAACGCCAGTCTTCCGGTAACGATGGATGCGGACAGCGGAAGAAGCATTGGCTCGCCGTTCCCCATTGGGGCGGGTGTGGACACCAACGTCTACGATCCCGAAACCGGCGTGGGTGCCAGCTCGACGGGTGACGGCGCTCGCGATCCGAAGACGCACGATCTCCCGGTGGACACGGCGGATTTCGATCCGCCCGCTGCCGGGGCTGCGCAGCGCAAGGCCAAGCCCGGAACTTTCCACTTACCGATTCACGGGAGTTAATGGCATGCGAACGCCCGCCCTGCCTTCGCCCGCCGGCGCCTGGCTTCGAAACCGTCACGGCACCGAACAGGGCCGGGAAGAGTCGCTACCCGGCAGGCATGAGTGCCGGCATGAGTGCCTGCGCCACATCGGACACCGAGGCGTGAGAAAAGCGGGTTAGCCCCGGGGGATTGAGTTCCAGCGTGCGCGTGGGGTCGGATAGCCGCCTGCTTCTCAACTGTCAGCTTCTTGCCGCCCACCGTCACATAAACCTAAAAACGGCGGTTGAGACGCCGCCGGAATAGTCTTCTCCTTCAGCCGCAAGTGTTTGCAGCAAAGGCAGTTGTCACCCATTGGGTGAACTGCGCGGCAGTTGAAACTCCAGACAG
>Ga0182018_10002718_pt1 | contig 17099 bp, 14 predicted proteins | sample 812P2MmetaG_FD_120490 | JGI IMG/M metagenome (GOLD analysis project Ga0182018, IMG submission 120490) | Permafrost microbial communities from Stordalen Mire, Sweden - 812P2M metaG | ecosystem: Environmental > Terrestrial > Soil > Wetlands > Permafrost | place: Sweden: Stordalen | collected... | reverse complement strand
GATCTCACGGCGCAATTTGGAGTAGCACGAGTTGACCACGACACGGTAGAGCCACGGTTTGATGCTCGGGACCGACGTCAGCGAGTCACGAAAGCGCCAGGCCCGCAAGAAGGCGTCCTGGACCGCCTCCTCGGCGTCGGCCTGGTTGCCCAGGATCAGGCAGGCCGTGCGGAAGGAGACGGCGTACCCCTCGGCGAGCCACTCTTCGAGCTGTTGTTCCACCATCCCCCTCTATGACGCAGAACGGCGCGCATCGGTTCGCGCCGTTCTGCCCCTATGGCGCGGGAGTTGTCGGGTCCTCCGGGGGGGTGGGGGGAGGGGAGCTCTCGGGCAGGGGCCATTGCGGCGCCGGCCATTTCTGCGCCACGTCCTCGTTGCGCGCACCCGGCGCGGCCGAGACGGCGGCCGGCTCCGGTGCCACTTCGTGGGCATCGTTGCCGTTCCCGTTGGACAGCGTGCCGTTCATGAACTGCGGGACCGCTTTGGCGCCCTCGGTGTGCACGGGCGAGCCGTGGGCCTCGTCCACGAGGCGGTTGACCTCTCGGCCGTCGATGATCTCGTTGTCCAGGAGCGCCCGTGCGATGGCGTTGAGGCCGCCGCGGTGCTTGCTGAGCACCTCCATGGCCCGCTCCTCCTCGGCCCGAAGGATGCGCTCGACCTCGTCGTCGATGATCTTCGACGTGTCCTCGGAGTAGTCGCGGGTGTGCATCAGGTCCTCACCGAGGAAGACCTGGCCTTGCGAGCCCCAGGCCATCGGACCGATGGCCTCGCTCATGCCCCACTCGCGGACCATTTTGCGGGCCAGCTCGGTGTTGCCCACCAGATCGTTGGCCGCACCGGTGGAGAGATCGCCGTAGACCAAGAGCTCGGCCACCCGGCCACCCATGCGGACGCAGAGCGCGTCCTCGATGTACTGGCGGGGATGTATGTGCCTCTCTTCCATGGGCAGCTGATGGGTCACGCCCAGGGCCATGCCCGTCGGCAGGATCGTGACCTTGTGCACGGGGTCGGCATGTTCGAGGACGTAGGCGAGCACGGCATGGCCGCCCTCGTGGTAGGCGATCCGCTCCTTCTCGGAGTCGGACAGCACCATGCTCTCCCGGCGCTGCCCGAGCAACACCCGGTCGCGCGCCGATTCGAAGTCCTCCATGGCGATATCGACGCTGCCCCGCCGCACGGCGTGCAGCGCCGCCTCGTTGACCAGGTTGGCCAGGTCGGCCCCACTCATGCCGGGAGTACCCCGGGCGACCACGCTGAGGTCGACGTCGTTGGACATGCGCTTGCCCTTGCAGTGCACCTGGAGGATGGGCAGGCGCTCCTCGAGGTCGGGCAACGGCACGACGATCTGGCGGTCGAAGCGCCCCGGCCGCAGCAGGGCGGGGTCCAAGATGTCGGGACGGTTGGTGGCCGCGATCATCACGACCCCCTCGGACGTGTCGAAGCCGTCCATCTCCGAGAGCATCTGGTTGAGGGTCTGCTCGCGCTCGTCGTGGCCTCCGCCGAGCCCGGCACCTCGCTTGCGGCCTATGGAGTCGATCTCGTCGACGAAGACGATGGCCGGCGCCTGCTTGCGGGCCGTCTGGAAGAGGTCCCGCACCCGGCTGGCGCCGACACCGACGAACATCTCCATGAAGTCCGAGCCACTGACGGACATGAAAGGCACGCCGGCCTCACCGGCCACCGCCCGGGCCAGGAGTGTCTTGCCCGTTCCGGGCGGCCCGACCAGGAGCACGCCCTTGGGGATCTTCGCCCCGATCTCCTTGAAGCGGGCGGGCGTCTTCAAGAAGTCGACGACCTCGCTGATCTCCTGCTTCACGCCGGCGTAGCCCGCCACGTCCTCGAACGTCGTCGAAGGGCGGTCACTGCTGAACGTCTTGGCCTTCGACCGCCCGATCGACATGATGCCCGACATCTGGCCCCTGGTCTGGCGGCCGATGAAGAAGATGAACGCCGCCCCGATGGCGATGATGAAGATGTACGGGAGGAGGTCGCTGAGCAGGTTGGTGGCCGGCGTGGGGAAGCTCACCGAGACGCCGTCGTCGCGCATTTCGGTCACGTCGTTGGGGAGGGAGGGGCTGGGGCCTTGGACCTGGTAGGTGGCCCCGTTCTTCAGCTTCCCGTTGATCTCGCCCGTCCCGTTGCTGATCTGCGCCGTGCTGACCTGGCGGGCTTTGACGTCCTGGAGGAACGTGGTGTAGCTGAGTGGCTTGGCGTCGGTGGTCTTGAGTGACGAGACCGCGAGCAGTATGGCGATCACGCCAACGACGGCCACCCCCCACAACCAACGCCAATTCTGCCCCTGCGGTGCCCCGCCCGCGGGGGAATTCCCATCGCCTGACGGCGCATTCGACGGGTTCGAGGGGCGGTCAGGGCGTTGGGGACTCACCAGACCAGACTATTCGTCTCATTCCGCAGGCGGTGACCACCCCCCACCTGCAGGCAATCGGTGCCGGGGGGGCCAGTATCGTCATGGCGATGACCGACCTCGACCCCGATGACGTGGGCCGCCGGGGCCGAGACGCACCATCGGGGCTTCCAATACCTGCTCAGGAGGGATTTGACCTCTCGCGCCGGGTGACCCTCACCCCGCCGGGCAAGCCGAAAGGGGACCCCGGGGCCCGGCGCACGGTGGCCCGGGGCTCCGGGGCGTCGTTCCTCGATCGGCCCGGGGTGCCGCCGCTGACCAAGGCGGCTGCCTGGCGGTGGTTCTTCTACGCCCTCGTCGGGTTCCTGGCCGGCCAGATCGCCGGTGGCGTCTTCGGCGTGGTCGCCGGGGGCATCGCCGGCAAGAGCGCCGCCCAGATGTCCGCCATCACGTCGTCCTCCGTGCCGCCCGAGTGGTACGTCGTGTCCACGCTGGTGGGACTGTGGATCGGCTTCTTCGGCGCCCCCTGGTGGGCCAGCCACCGGCAGGGTACGGGGCACTTCTTCGCCGACCTCGGGGTGCGCTTCCGCTGGGCCGACCTGTGGGGGCTCGCCATCGGCGGCGGCGCGCAGATCGTCATCGCGCTGCTCTACGCGCCCTTCCAGCACGACATCCACAACTTCAACGGCCCCACCCAGAAATTGACCGGCGGGGCGCATGGCACGGGCGTCGTGGTCATCGTGCTGGCCACCGTGATCGCCGTCCCCTTCATGGAGGAACTGTTCTTCCGGGGGCTGCTCTTCAAGGCGCTGGCCCGCCTGTGCACGCCGGCGGGCGCGGGCGCGGGCGCCGGTGCCACGCGGGCCCGGGGAGCCGGGGTGGTCGCGGCCGTGCTCGCCGATGGGCTTCTCTTCGGGCTGGCGCACGGCGAGTGGGTGCAGTTCGCCGGGCTGGCCCTCTTCGGTGTGGTGCTGGCGGCGGTCTTCTATCGCACCGGCCGCCTGGGCATGAACATGGTGTCGCATGCCTCATTCAACCTGATTGCCCTCGTGGCGTACCTCCATTGGGGCGGTGTGATCCGCTGACCAGCACCATCGGGGAGACGGGGATCGAAGAAAGGGAAGAGGCGGCGCCCCCCGCGTCGGCCGCGCCACCACCGCGCGCGGCGCGCCGCACGTCGCCGCCCCTGTTCCCGGCGTCGCTGTGGGTCCCGCGCGCGGCCACCCTCTTGTGCGTCGCCGCAGTGATCGCGGTCGTGCTCTGGCAGCTGCACCCCAGCTTGTTGTTGTCGACGTCGGCCTCTACGGGCGGCGACAACGGCGGCCATTACGCCATGCCCGCCTTCTTGCGGTCGGGGATCCTGTCGCACTTCCAACTGACCGGTTGGGACCCCGGCTGGTACGACGGCTTCCCGCTCTACACCTATTACTTCGTGCTGCCGGACCTGATGGCGGCCCTGGCCAGCTTCGTCGTCCCGTACGCGCTGGCCTTCAAGTGGGTGACCGTGCTCGGGTCGGTGCTCCTGCCGGTGGCGGCGTGGGGGATGGGGCGGCTCTTCGGCATGCGCCGCGCCTTTCCGGGGGCCCTCGCCGCCCTGACCTTGTGCTTCCTGTTCGACTACACCTACACCATCTACGGGGGGAACCTCTTCTCCACCCTGGCCGGGGAGTACGCCTACTCGTTGAGCATCGCGCTGGCGCTGGTGTTCCTGGGGCTCATGGCCCGGGGACTGCGCACCGGCAAGCACCGGGGGTGGGCCGCCGTGGTCCTGGGCGCCTGCATCCTGTCCCACATCGTTCCCGCCCTCTTTGCCCTCGTGGGCGCGGTGCTGCTGATCGGCATGGAGATGCTGCCCGCCCGGATCAGGCCCCGCGACACCTGGCATCGGCATCCTTCGGACGAGGTGGTGCCCCAGAACCTGAGCCGGCGCCAGGCCCTGTGGTGGGGTGTCTCGACCGTGGCCATCGGTGGCCTGCTGGTCGCCTTCTGGTGGGTGCCGTTCGGCACCGAGCAGGCCTACGCGACCTCCCTCGGCTACGTCAACGTCCACACCTTCGTGGCCCTTCTCCTCCCACGGGCGGACTGGTGGGCGCTCATCGGCGCCGGGCTCTCGGCGGTGGCCGCCTTCGCCCTGCGGAGCCGGTTCGGCATCCTCATGACCATCTTGGCCGGTGTGTTCGCCCTGGCCGTGATCTTCGATCCCCAGGGCAGCCTCTACAACACGAGGTTCCTGCCCCTGTGGTTCCTGCCCGTCTACCTGCTGGTCGGGTGGGGCGTGGCGACGGCGGTGACCGCTGCCGTCGACGTGTGGCCGAGGGTCCGAAACGGGGTCACGGACTTGTTGTCCTGGTGGCGGTGGCGTGCCCAACGGCAGGCGACGCTCGCCGATCCCACCGCCGCGCCGGCGGTGCCGGTGCCGGCGCCCGCACCGCACCGCACCCGGTCACCGTGGCCCACTGCTGCCGTCGCCGGTCCCCTGGTCGCGCTCGCGGTGGCCCTGGTCGTCGTGGTGACGCCCTTCGTGCTGACGTACTCGACGGTGCGCTCCCTCGGCATCACGCCCGGGCCCAACCAGGTGACGAATTGGTCGTCGTGGAACTACTCCGGCTACCAGGGCAAGGCCGCCTACCCCGAGTACCGGGCGGTCGTGCAGACCATGGAGAGGGTCGGGGCCTCCGATGGCTGCGGCCAGGCCATGTGGCAGTACGACCCCAGCCTCAACCGGTTCGGGACCACCCAGGCCCTCATGTTGTTGCCGTACTGGTCGAACGGCTGCATCGGGTCGATGGAGGGCCTGCTCTTCGAATCCTCGGCCACGACGCCCTACCACTTCCTCAACCAGGCGGAGCTCTCGGTCAGCCCCTCCGAGCCGATGGTCGGCCTGGACTACTCGGCCCTGGACGTCCCCGCCGGGATAGAGCATCTGCAGCTGCTCGGGGTCCGCTACTTCATGGCGTCCAGCCCCTCGGTCCAAGCCGCCGCCGCCGCCGCCCCCGCGCTCAAGGAGGTGGCGCAGACCGGGCCCTGGACGTCGAGCGAGGGGGGTGCCACCACGACGACGACCTGGAAGATCTACCTGGTCCGTGACGCACCCATCGTGACGGGGTTGGCCAACGACCCGGCGGTCGAAGTGGGCGTGAAAGCGGCCCAGTCATCGTGGCTCCCCCCGGCGGAGAGTTGGTACAGCGATCCGGCGCGCTGGGACGTCTTCTTGGCCCAGAGCGGTCCGGCATCGTGGCCCCGGGTCCCGATCGGCGATCCCGCGCCGCCGCGGCGGTCGGTGGCGGCGACCACCGTGACCCAGGCCAAGGAGACCGACAACACGGTGAGCTTCCACGTGTCGAGGATCGGCACCCCGGTCCTGGTCAAGGTGTCGTACTTCCCCAATTGGCAGACCTCGGGCGCTACCGGCCCCTACCGGGTCACGCCCAACTTGATGGTGGTGGTCCCGACGGCGCACAACGTGGTGCTGCACTACGGGGCGAGCCCGGCGAACCGGGTGGGTGAGCTCTTGAGCCTCGTCGGCCTGATCTGCCTGCTCGTCGTCGTGTTCCGGGCCCGCTTCGGCACGCGCCAGGCGCGGCACCGCAAAACCGACCCTTCCGCCGCCCCCTAAGGTTGGGCGGTCATGACGCGCATGGACCAGGTCTTCAAGGCGTACGACGTGCGGGGCACGGTGCCCGATCAGCTGGACGCCGACATGTGCCGCGCCATTGGCCGGGCCGTCGCCCGCTTCGCCAAGGCACCCGAGATCCTGGTGGCGCGCGACATGCGCGAGTCAGGGGTGGAGTTGTCGAAGGCCTTCTCCGACGGCGTGCGCACCGAGGGGGTGGCCGTGACCGACCTGGGGATGGCGTCCACCGACTTTCTCTATTTCGCCTCCGGGCGGTTGGATGCCCCCGGCGCCATGTTCACCGCCTCGCACAACCCGGCGCGCTACAACGGCATAAAGCTCTGCCTCTCGGGTGCCCGGCCGATCGGGCGCGACACCGGGCTCGACGAGATCGAGGCAACAGCCGAGAGCCTGCTGGGCGAGCCACTCGGTGAGGTGAGTGCTCCGTGGCGCGCGCGCAACCTGCTCGACGAATGGGCCGAGCACGTGGTCTCCTTCGTCAACCGCGCCTCGCTGCGTCCGCTCATCGTGGTCGCCGACACGGCCAACGGTATGGGGGGGCTGGTGGTGCCGACCGTCTTCTCGGGCCTGCCGTTCTCGGTCGACATCCTCTTTCCCGAGCTCGATGGGAACTTTCCCAACCACCCGGCCGACCCCATTCAGCCGGAGAACCTGGTCGACCTCAAGGCCGCCGTCTTGTCCCGCGGCGCCGACGTCGGTCTGGCCTTCGACGGCGACGCCGACCGCGTCTTCCTGGTCGATGAGCGCGCCCAACCGGTGTCGGGCTCGCTGACCACTGCGCTGGTGGCCGCCTCGATGCTGAAGAAGCACCCGGGCGAGACCATCTTGTACAACCTGATCTGCTCCCACGTCGTGCCCGAGGTCGTGACGGAGCTCGGGGGCACGGCCATCCGCACCCGGGTGGGCCATTCGATCATCAAGCAGGTCATGGCCGAGACGAATGCCATCTTCGGGGGCGAGCACTCCGGCCACTACTACTACCGCGAGAACTTCCGGGCCGACTCGGGCATCATCACCGCCTTGCTGGTCCTCGAGCTGCTGAGCCTGAGCGACAGGCCGCTGTCGGAACTCTTGAAACCCTTCGAGCGCTACAGCGATTCGGGGGAGATCAATACCGAGGTGCGGGACCCGGCGGCGACCGTGGAGGCGATCGCCGCCGAAGAGGAGGGGAGGGGGGCCTCGACCGACCGGCTCGATGGCCTGACCGTCGACCACGGCGACTGGTGGTACAACCTGCGCCCGTCCAACACCGAGCCGTTGCTCCGCCTCAATGTGGAGGCCGCGACAGCGGAACTGTGCGCACAGCATGTGGCTGAAGTGCAGACGCGCATCAAGGCGCACGCCCGAGCGAAGTAGTACACGCGAAGTAGTGATCTGAAGGTGAGGAACGAACATGCCGCTTGACCCATTGCTGCTCGAGGTACTGGCCTGCCCCGTCGACAAGGGGCCGCTGCTGTGGTTCGCCGACGAGGAGATCCTCTACAACCCGCGGCTGCACAAGAGCTATCACGTGGTCGACGGCGTGCCGGTCCTGTTGGTCGAGGAAGGCGCGGATGTGGGTGAAGCCGAGCACGAACGCCTGACCGCCAAGGCGGAGAGGGACGGCGTGCGCGCCACCGGCCCCGCGCCCGGGTGACCGCAGCGCCGTACCTCGACACGCTGGGGATGTGGGACGCCGTCTCCGCCCAGCCCGAACAATGGCGCACCGCGCTGGCGTCGTCGCTCGAAGTGCTCGACAGCGCGGCGCTCCCCGAACCGGACGCCATCCGCTCGGTGGCCCTCTTCGGAATGGGCACGAGCGGAACGGCGGCCGATGCCGTGGCCGCATACGGAGCCGGGCGTTCGCGCCTGCCCATCTGGGTGGGCAAGGATTACGGAGCACCCGCCTTCGTCGCACCGCACACGCTGGTGTGCGCGCTCTCCTACTCCGGCGACACCGAAGAGACCTGTGCCGCGGCCGCCGACGCCGCCGCCCTGGGTGCCCCTGTCGTGGTCGTCTCCTCCGGCGGCGCGCTGGCCGCGCTGGCGGCCGAGGCGGGGTTCACCCGATTGCCGGTCACTGCCGATCTGCCGGCGTCGCGCTGCGCGCTGGGGGCGTTGGCCGTCCCGCTGTTGACGGTCCTGGCGCGCCTCGGGATCCTGCCCGACGTGGTGCCTTCGCTCGACGCCGCGCTGGCGTCGTTGCGCCGACGACGTGACGCGTTGGTGGCGCCCACCGGCGCGGCCGCGGCGGTGGCCCGGCTGATCGGTCGCACCATCCCCTTGGTGTACGGGTCGACCGGATTGACCGCCGTGGCGGCGCAGCGGTGGAAGACCCAGGTCAACGAGAACGCCAAGACCCCCGCGTTCTTCGCCGTCCTCCCCGAGCTCAGCCACAACGAGGTGGCCGGGTGGGGCCAGCACGGGGACGTGACGCGCCAGGTGCTCTCCTTGGTCACGTTGCGCCACGGCGGTGAGCACCCTCAGGTGGCACGGCGCTTCACGCTGGTCGTCGACGCCACCGACGAGGTGATGGCCAACGTCATCCCCGTCTGGGCCGAAGGAGAGGACGATCTCGGGCGATTCTTGGACCTCGCCCTCTTCGGGGACTTCGTTTCTTTGCACATGGCCGGTCGCGAGGGCATCGATCCGGGCCCGGCGCCCGCTCTCAGCGACGTGGAGTCGGCTCTGCGCCATTGACCAATGGCGGCGCGCTGACGAGGCAACCCCTGATCGTGCCTCGAGGATCTGTCGGGGCAAACATTGATGGTTGTGCAGGCACTAGCGTCGAAGACGTGCAGCTGAGTGCCAGGAACCAATTGGAGGGGACCGTTGTCCGGGTTGATCTCGGCGCCGTCATGGCGACGGTGGTGGTGCGCCTCGCCGGCGGGCAAGAAGTGGTCTCCGCCATCACGAAGGACGCTGCCGTCGCGCTCGCGCTGCGCGAGGGCGACGCGGTCAAGGCCGTGATCAAATCGACCGAGGTAATGATCGGCAAGGACTAGAGCACGAGGGGGATGAGTGGTCATCGTCGGTGGTGCGTTCGAAGTGGAGCCCGGGCAACGCGGAGAATTCCTGGCTGGCTTCCTCGATCCCATGCGCAGGTCCCGAGCCGAGCCGGGCTGTCTCGAGTACACCGTGAGCGCCGACCCGCTCGATCCCGGTCGGGTGGTCCTCTTCGAACGTTGGGCCGATCAGGAGAGCCTCGACGCCCACCTGCAGGCCCAACGAGAGGCTCCCCGCTCCTCCGGCCCCGGCGTGGCCCCGAAATCGGTCACGATCACCGTCTATGACGTGAGCGGCGAGCGGCCGCTCGCGGGCTGACCGTCGGGGCGGTCGTGGCGCTTAGCTGAGACGCTCGACGATCATGGCCATGCCCTGACCGCCACCGACGCACATGGACTCGAGGCCGATCGTCTTCCCGGTGTCCTCCAGGGCGTTGAGCAGGGTGGTCATGATGCGGGCCCCGGTCTGGCCGAAGGGGTGGCCCAGTGCGATGGCGCCGCCCTTGACGTTGAGCTTGTCCCAGCTGATGCCCAAATGCCGGGCGGAGGGGATCACCTGTGCCGCGAACGCCTCGTTGATCTCGACCAGGTCGATGTCGTCGATCGTCATGCCGGCGCGCCGGAGCACCTGGCGGCAGGCATCCACGGGGCCCAGACCCATGATCTCGGGATTCAACCCCGTGACGCCGCTGGCCACGATACGAGCCAGGGGCGTGATGCCGAGTGCCTTGGCCTTGGTGTCGCTCATGACGATCACCGCGGCCGCCCCGTCATTGAGGGGGCAGGCATTGCCGGCCGTGACCGTGCCGCCTTCCCGGAAGACGGGCTTGAGGTTGGACAGTCCTTCGAGCGTCGTGCCCGGACGGGGCCCGTCGTCCTTGGCGACGACGGTGCCGTCGGCCAGAGTGACCGGGATGATCTCGCGCTCGAAGAACCCGTTCTCCTGATTCGCGACGGCCCGGGTCTGGGAGAGCACGGCAAATTCGTCCATTTCGGCGCGGGTGACCTTTTCGAGCTCGGCCACGTTCTCCGCCGTCTGCCCCATGGCGATGTAGATGTCGGGCAGGTCGCCTTCCAGAGGGGTCCACGGTTCGGTGACAGCGGGAGCGCGCGTCTTGGTGCGCCCTTCGGCCGTGGCGAAGGCGGCGTTGTGCGGCCCGGTGTCCGATGCGCCGTTCCCGTAGCGGCTGACCGTCTCTACTCCGGCAGCGATGAAGACGTCACCCTCGCCGGCACGGATGGCGTGGGCGGCCATGCGGATCGTCTGCAGGGACGACGAGCAGTAACGGTTCACGGTGACCCCGGGCACGTTGTCGAGCCCGGCGAGCACGGCGGCCACGCGGGCGACGTTGTAGCCCGCCTCGCCCGCCGGCTGCCCACAGCCGAGGAGCACGTCCTCGATGTCCGCCGGGGTGAGTTGGGGCACCTTTTCCAGCACGGTCTTGATCACCAGCGCGCTGAGATCATCAGGGCGGCACTCCACCAGCGAGCCCTTGACGGCCCGGCCGATCGGCGTGCGGCCGGTGGCGACGATGACTGCTTCAGGCATGGCGACGAGCTCCTCGGTTCGGATGCCCCCGGGTCCGACCCGAGGCCGACAGCAGGTTACCGGTTGGTAGCGCCCGTGCCGCCCGCCTCTTCATTGGCCGTTCGGGGAGGTGGACTGTAACGTGTTCTATCGAGCGCCACGGGGGTCATGGACCGTCCGTGATGCGGTGCCGGAGTGGTGCCGGGGCAGTCGACGCAGCCCGGGAGGGACAGCAGATGGAGATCGCGTACACCGAGGAGCAACAGGCGCTGAAGAGCGAGTTGCGCTCCTATTACAGCAACCTCCTCACTCCCGAGCTGGAGATGGAATTGTCGTTGTCGCACGGCATCGGACCCACGGTGCGCAGGGTGGTCAAGCAGATGGGCACCGACGGCTGGCTGGGCATCGGTTGGCCCAAGGAGTGGGGCGGCCAGGGCCGTTCGGCGATCGAGCAGTTCATCTTCTTCGATGAGTCGATGCGCAGCGGCGCCCCGGTCCCGATGCTCACCATCAACACGGTGGGGCCGACCATCATGAACTTCGGCACCCAGGAGCAGAAGGAGTTCTTCCTGCCCAAGATCCTCGCCGGCGAGATCCATTTCTGCGTCGGCTACACCGAGCCGAACTCGGGCACCGACCTCGCCTCGTTGACCACGCGCGCCGTGCGCGATGGCGAGGAGTACGTGATCAACGGGGCCAAGATCTTCACCAGCCTGGCCGGCGACGCCGACTACATCTGGTTGGCCACCCGGACCGATCCCAACGTGGCCAAGCACAAGGGCATCTCCATGTTCCTCGTCCCGATGGACACGCCCGGCATCCGGGTCGTGCCCATGAAGCTCCTGGGTGACCACAACATCAACTACACCTTCTACGAGGACGTGCGCGTCCCCGCCACCGCCCTGGTCGGGGAGGAGAACCAAGGGTGGAGGCTCATCACCAACCAGCTCAATCACGAGAGGGTGACCCTGTGCGCTCCAGGCATCATCGAGCGCGTGCTCAACGACGTCAGGGCGTGGGCGCAAGCGACCAAGTTGCCCGACGGGCGCCGTGTCGTCGATCAGGAGTGGGTGCAGGAGCACCTGGCCCGGGTGCATGCGGAGCTCGAGTTCCTGCGCCTCATCAACTGGAAGGTGGCCTGGCAGGCAACACAAGGTCAGCTCGACGTCGCCGACGCCTCGTCAATCAAGGTCTTCGGTACGGAGTTCTACCTGCGGGCGTTCCGCTCGCTCATGGAGATCCTCGGCCAGGCCGGGTACCTCACGAAAGGCTCACCCGCTGCAGTGATCGCCGGCCGCCTCGAGATGTACGCCCGCTCCATGATCATCCTCACCTTTGGCGGAGGCACCAACGAGATCCAGCGTGACCTCATCGCCATCTTCGGCCTCGGCATGCCGCGGTCAATGCGCTAAGCCCACAGAAAGAGCACACACATGGACTTCACCTACAGCGACGAGCAGGAAGCCGTCCGCGAGTTGGCCGGTCGGATCTTCAGCGAGCGCTCGACGCACGAGCGCCTCAAGGAGATCGAGCAGGCTGACGCGGCCGAGGGGCCGTTCGACCGGGCCCTGTGGGGAGAACTGGCCGGGGCCGGACTCCTCGGCATTCACCTCGACGAGGCTGTCGGCGGCGCCGGTCTCGATTTCGTGGCGGCGTGTCTCGTCATAGAGGCGGCCGGCCGCACGGCGGCCTATGTCCCGGTGGTCGAGGCGATGGTGTACGGGGCAATGCCGATCGCGCAGTTCGGCACCGCGGCCCAACAACAGTCCTGGCTCCCCGGGGTGTGCGGGGGCGAGACCATTCTCACGGCAGCGCTCGCCGAGTTGGCGGGCGAGGTCATCCTTCCCGGGGGCACCGCTCCCGCCACGACGGCCGTGGCGCAGCCCGACGGGTCGTGGCTGCTCCAGGGGACGAAGGCCTGTGTGCCGGCTGCCTTCGTCGCCGACGCCGTGCTGGTGCCGGCCACGCGCACCGCTCCGGACGGTTCGGACGCCGGGAGCGGGGTCTTCCTGGTCGACACCGGCGCCGACGGGGTGTCGCTGCTCCGCCAGACCACGACCACGGGCCGGCCCGAGGCGATCATGGAGCTGAACGGCGTGCGGGTAGCGGCCGACCACCAGATCGGGGGTGATGGCGCCGACGGCACCGCCATCATCACCGCCATCACCGAGCTCGCCACGGCGGCCCTGTGCATCTTGGAGGCCGGCGTGTGCGCAACCGCACTCGCGCTCACCGCGGAGTACACCAAGACGCGCGTGCAGTTCGAAAAGCCCATCGCCACTTTCCAGGCGGTCGGCCAGCGGGCCGCGGATGCCTATGTCGACACCGAGGCCATCCGCCTCACGGCGTGGCAGGCGGCGTCGCGCCTGTCGGCCGGTCTGCCGGCATCGCCCGAGGTGGCCGTGGCCAAGTTCTGGGCGGCCGAGGGTGGGCAGCGCGTGGTCCACGCGGCGGCCCACCTCCATGGCGGGGTCGGCGTGGACCGCGACTACCCGCTGCACCGCTACTTTCTGTTGACCCGCCAGATCGAGTTGACCCTCGGCGGGGCCAACGAGAGCCTGCGGCGGCTGGGCCGCATACTGGCCGCCGAACCGGTTTAGGACGGCGGGGCCGCCAACCCCAGCCCGTAGCCGGCCAGGAAGAGTCCGGCCTCGTGATGGCGCCGGTAGCCGTTCGCGAGCTTGTGGAAGTCCGCGGAGTGATTGGGGTAGACCAAGTGCGCCAGCTCGTGGACGATCACGGCGTCGAGCACCCACTCGGGCACCGAGCGCAGTCGGTGCGAGAGCCTGATCTCCCCGGTATGGAACGAGCATGATCCCCAGCGAGCCGACTGGTTGGTGACCCACCGCACCGAGGTCGGGCGGGCTCCGATCCGGTAGCGGTCACTCAGGGCGATCGCGCGGTCCATCAGTTCGCGGTCGCCCACCGCGGCCCGCAAGGGATGCTTGCTCACCAGGCGGTCCACCAGCCAGGCAATCGTCTTCTCCCGGGCTTCGCCCGAGAGGTGCGCCGGCAACGACACGACGATACGCCCACCCACCCACCGGGCCTCCGACGTCTTGCGCCGACGGGCACTGACACGGACTTCGACCTCGGGCCAGCCGGGCGGCGAGGGCACTTCGGCACCGCTCTGCTGCGCGCCGTCCGCCAACTTCTCGTCGATCAAAATCGTGTCCATCAATCGCTCATTCGAATCGGCATCATCGGGCGCGTCGCCCTCCGCGTCCTCGAAGAGAGAGGGTCCGAATGCATCAAAGAGACTCACGCCGCCATTCTGGCGCAGGCGTGTGACAAGTGCGGTGCACCCCGAAACGGACGCGGCATGCGCATCCGGGCCACGGTTGTCGTCATCACCGGCGGCAAGGACGCGTCGGAAGGGAAACGACGGTTGAAACAGCGGCGCGGTAACGACCACCGTCCGAGTTCGCCCGCATGAGGCCAGGGCGGCCACAGAGCGAGGGCCGACCGGCCCGTCGCCGCGGGGTCTTGCGGCTTGAGACTCGGATCTACGAAGGCGATGCGGCGAGCAGCCGCTGCACGTGCGACCACACGGCGACCCCGCCCGACAGAACCGGACGACCGATGGCCGCGACCATCTCGAGTTCCACCGTCGCCGGATTCTCCCCGAGCGGGAGGACAATGACCGTGTCGACGTGGTTCTGCTTCATGAATTGGCGCAGAAGGCCTCGAAGGTTGGGGGGCGGCGTCGCGCTCCCGTAAAATTCTGCATCCAAGAACGTCTCTACTTGGACAGGTTGCAGTGGGGGCGCATTCGGAGTCGCGTAGGACTGTTGGGGGACGGGCCACCACCCGTAGCCACCGATGACTTTGAAGCGCATGCCAGACACCGCCTGATCCAACAGAATCTCGTCGACAAGGTCGGTATAGGAGCGTCCAATTTGCGGTGCCTTGGGAAACGGATAGGCAAGAACCACGCTCCCGTCGGGGATGGACTTCACGGCGTTGGTGGTGAAGTAGGGCGACAGGTGGGTGGGGGGTGCCGCCTGCGCGCTGATCGGGACAAACGGGATGGCTACAACTACTCCGAGCACAAGCGGCAAGGAGAGGGCTGCGGCGCCCCTCCAACGGGCGGCAAGCCAGGAAGACCAATCCCAATGCTGCGCGTGCCAATAGAGCGCATCGAGTCCTACTGCAACAATGCCTGCGCAGAACATCACGGTGAAGAGCGAGAATCGAACGGCGAGGAGAGACTTAAGGTACGGCGCATGCGCCAGGACTTCGAAGGGCAGCGGGATTCGTGTGTAGTGGCCATCGACATAGAGCCTCTGTCCCAACGACAAGATATAGGCAACGAGGGCCATCACGGCCGCAAATGGGACGATCCGGCGCCGGCGGAGCAACACCACCGTCGCGACCACCATGGCGATGAGAGGCAATCCCAGATACAGGGTCTCACCCGTGCTGGCCACGTGGTCGAAGACCGACGAGAAGAGAACCGACGAGTGCCATTCATGTGAACCTGGTGCGAGTGGAGAGAACAGGTCGCCATGGAGCGCCGACAAAGTGGCCGGTGATTGCGGGACGCCGTCGAGGTGCTCTCGTCCGAAGAGCGTGAACAGCACCGGAACGGAGAGGAGCACGCCGCCCACCACGATGGCATAAATGAGACAATTTCCCATATACGCCAACTTCGTCCGCAAGGTGCTCCGGAACGCCAGGAGATACAGATACAGCACGGTGGCGCCGGCACCCATCAGGACGGTGGTCGTCAGAATTTCGGACGAGACGAGGTACTGGACTGCGCACGCCGCTCCCAGGAGTCCCCCCGTCACCACCGGGCGCCATTGTTGGCGGACGAGTGTCTCGTGAAGAAGCAGGAACATCAATGGGGGCAGGGGTACGAAGACCAGAAAGAGGTGACCGAGATTGAACGTGATGTACGCGGAGTAGCCGTAGACGGCGCCCCCCACGAAGGCTGCCGGCCACCATCTGGTCCACCGACGCAGCACCAAACACATGGAGAAGGCCGAAACGATAACGGCCAGGCGGACGAGAACATTCCACGTCACAACGGGGCCAAAGAGAGTCGTGATGGGAGAGAAGACGGTTCCGAGGGCGATCATCGAAGTATCCGACAAGACGTTCAGACCTGTTGGAAAGCTCTGCCACTGACTGAAGAACGGATTGTGCCCGTGCGCGATCGCGTACTGGGTCCACTCGAGAAACCAGATCTGATTGACGCCGTCTGATCCATCCTCTACAGCCACACGGCCCGAGCCAAGGGATGTGGACAGTCCGAACTCGAGGAAGGTCAAGAAGATATACAGCGCGAGAGAAACCGCCGCAGGCCACCACTGCCGAACCCTCCAACGACCTCCGTCAGGCGGTCGCGACGAAGGACGGTCGACACGGTCCATGGAGACTTCCCCTGGTGTAGTTGGGGTTATCAGAGCCACGGAATCCAACCCTCCCGATCTCACAGACGATCCGCGTGTCAACCGCCGACCTGGACGCAGCGTGCGCATGATAGTCGTGTCTGCCTTTAGTGACATTTGTCGCCTCGTGCCTGGAGAAGGTCCGTCGTGTCAACGTTGCCACCATCGACAATGGCAAGCTCGGGCGCGGTGACAAACGCACTCGGCGCGCGACAGGATGCAGACCATGCCAACAGAGACAGCGTTGCTTGCCGGCCGTCCCGTCCATCGCATGGGCTTCGGGGCCATGCAGTTGCCCGGGCCAGGAGTCTTCGGACCGCCCCCCGATCGCGACCGCGCCCTGGCCGTGCTCCGTCGGGCCGTCGAGGCCGGCGTCGATCACATCGACACCGCCCAGTTCTACGGTCCCGTCGTGGCCAACGAGCTCATCCACGAAGCATTGCACCCCTATCCGATGGGACTCGTCCTGGTGTCCAAGGTGGGTGCCGCCCGCGACGAGCGGGGCCAATGGCTCGGGGCACAACGACCCGAGGAGCTGCGTGCGGGGGTCGAGGCCAACCTGGCGTCCTTGGAGCTGGACCAGGTGCCGGTCGTCAACCTGCGCCGTCACCCCGGATCGGACGTCCCGTTCGCAGAACAGCTCGGGGCCATGGTCGCCTTGCGCGAGGAGGGCCTCATCGGCGGCATCGGCCTGAGCAACGTGGACCTCGCACAGTACGTCGCCGCTCGGGCCATGACCCCGGTCGCCTGCGTCCAGAACGCCTACAACCTGGCCGACCGGTCGGGCCAGGACGTCTTCGACGCCTGCCGGGCCGACGAAGTCCCGTTCGTGCCCTTCTTCCCCTTGGGGTCGGCGTTTCACGCCGAGAACCCGGTCCTGGGGGAGGCCGCGGTCATAGAGACGGCCCGTCGGCTCAATGCCACGCCGGCGCAAGTGGCCCTGGCCTGGCTGTTGCAACAGGCGCCCACCGTGCTCCTCATCCCGGGGACGTCGTCGCTCGGACACCTCGAGGAAAATCTCGCGGCTGCTGAGCTCGTCCTCGACCAGGCGGCGATCGAGGCCCTGCCGCGCTGAGGCCAGCGGGCCGGCCCGGTCATCCGAAGAGCCGGTAAGCCGCCTGCAACCGAATTGCACCCCAATTACGAGACTGCATTGTTAGGTTGCCCCCCCGACGGTTTTGCTGCGTGAACG